>Ga0187810_10000940_pt1 | contig 10439 bp, 8 predicted proteins | sample NC_wetland_sal_i_9_FD_132963 | JGI IMG/M metagenome (GOLD analysis project Ga0187810, IMG submission 132963) | Wetland sediment microbial communities from Neuse River Estuary, North Carolina, USA - ASW_5 | ecosystem: Environmental > Aquatic > Freshwater > Wetlands > Sediment | place: USA: North...
GAAAAAGGCGCTATGCGGTCGAGATATTCTGCCAGTTCGATCCACTTGGGGTGGTAAAAGTCGGATGAAATGTGAATGAACTTTTCAGCCTGTTCCTGGATCGCTGCGACGACCCTGGGGTGGCTGTGCCCCGTAGATGTGACGGCGATACCTGCGGCAAAATCAAGAAACCGGTTTCCGTCTACATCCCAAACCTCTACGCCGCGCCCGTGATCCATTACAAATGGGTAACCCCTCGGATACGAGGGAGAGATCACAGACTGATCTCGTTCAATGAGACTCCTGGCCTTTGGCCCTGGTAAGTTTAGCACCTTCATGGCACACCTCCTTTATCGAATGTATTGGAGCCATTGACTTACTTCAGTATGAAGTTTTCTACATTATTATATGTATGTGTCTGGTTTAATTATACCATGTAGAAAAATTACAAAAAATGCCTCATCGGTTCGATTGAGGCATCTGAAGACAAAAGTTGAAAGGGGCTAAAAGCTTTGCGAAAGCGCCAGGGCTCCAAGCAAACCGGCATCATCGCCCAGGGCAGCAGTGGTGATGGTCAGGTGGCTAATGTATTCGGGAGAAATGACGTGTTTTTCGAGTGAAGCCTTCATGGGCTTGAGCAAAAGATCGCCGCTCATCGAGACGCCGCCGCCCAAGATGAGGATAGAAGGATTCAGGATATGCAGAAAGTCGCTTATGGTACGGCCCAAGTAGAAGCCGGCACTTTCATACGCTTCGATGGAGAGCTTATCCCCCTTGTGAGCTGCATCTGAAATCTCTTTGGCAGAAGGGGAGGCATCCGCCGGAAAAACGGAGGGAACACCGGCCGCGAGCTTTTCTTTAACGTAACGCGCGATGCCGGTTCCCGAAGCAACCGCTTCGAGATGACCGCGTTTACCACAGTTGCACATGGGGCCATCGGGTACGGCAATCACATGACCGACTTCGCCGGCCATGCCGTTAGCGCCATTGATCAATTGATTTTCGAATATGAGACCGCCGCCAATACCGGTGCTGATGGTAAGGTAAAGCAGGTTGCTGTGACCCTGACCGGCGCCGAATTTCCATTCGCCCAATGCAGCGAGATTGGCATCATTGCCCAAATAAATGGGCACATGAAATTCTTTATTGAGGATTTCGGAGAGGTGAAGATCTTTCCAGCCCGGGATGTTCGAGGCAAAAATAACGATGCCTTTTTGGGGGTCCAGGTAAGCCGGGGCAGCAATGGCGATGGAATTCACCTGGCTATCGGTGGGCCAGATCTCTTTCAAAAGCCCAATCAAACGTTCTACCGGTGTCTGACCATCGCCCTGAGTTTTGATTTTTTTCTCTTTCAGGGGGGTGATGCTGTCTTCTGGGAAAACAGCGACTCTTATTTGGGTGCCACCCACATCGACTGCAATGTATGTCTTCATCGGGGGTATTATAGCATGACTTTTAAAAATAAATTGACCATTCTTAAAAAGACTGCTATTATTCGAAGCATATGCGTCCCTCTCGTAGACGGTGGCTTCAAAGGGTTTACCAATTCATCAACAGATCACTACGCTGGCTCATCCCGGGCATTGGGGTGAAGCGCTGGGTAGCAGTGATCTTGCTGGGAACATTCTTTCTGGCGATCGGTTTTGCTGTGCTGGTTCTGGACGTTTACCGGACTGCACCGGATACCTGGTGGTTGCCCGTCCTTTCCATCATCTCCTTGCGATTCCTTGACCGCACCTTGCGCGGATTGATCTTTGGTATCATCGGCGTTGGGTTGGTGATCTGGGGCATCTACAAGTTGAATCGCACCTTGCTGCGGCCCTTCATTCTGCCGGGACAAAATCTGATCGATACAGTTTCGGATTACCGGCGGCGCGACCGCGGGCCGCGTATTGTGGTCATCGGTGGGGGTACGGGGCTTTCGGCACTGCTGCGCGGCTTGAAAGAATATTCCCGCAACATCACCGCCATCGTGACGGTGGCTGATGATGGCGGTTCTTCGGGCGAACTGCGCAGGCACATCGGCATCTTGCCGCCGGGAGATATTCGCAACTGTCTGACGGCCCTTTCGAACGACGAAGAGATGCTCACCCAACTTTTTCAATATCGTTTCGGCGAAAACGCTGGCCTGAACGGCCATTCGATGGGCAACCTGCTCATTACCGCACTGACCGAATTAACGGGCAGTTTCGAAGATGCTATTGCTGAGACCGGCAGGGTTCTGGCCGTGCAAGGACGGGTATTACCTTCTACTTTACATAACGTCAGTCTGGTGGCCGATGTACGCCTGCCGGATAAAGACATGGAAGTGCGCATTAAAGGTGAAAGTGAGATTCCCAAGATCGGCGGCAAGATTCGCCGTCTGTGGATCGAACCGGGCAATCCGGCGGCCTTCCCGCCGACCATTCAGGCTATTTTGAGCGCTGATCTCATTGTCATTGGGCCGGGCAGCCTGTATACCAGTCTGGTGGCTAATTTGCTCGTACCTGATCTGGTAGATGCCTTACGCGCCAGCCGGGCTTACAAATTTTACGTTTGCAATGTGACTACCCAGCCCGGTGAGACGGATGATTTCACCTGTGAAGATCATGTTGAAGTACTGGATCGCCACATCGGAGCACATATTTTCGATCTGGTCATTTGCAACCAAAATAATGAGAAAATGGATCTGCCAAATGGGGTACAATGGGTAAGAGCAAATCCAACGCGCGAATCTGGTTACCCGATCTATCAGGCCGACCTTTTGGATGCTGAGCATCCTCTGCGGCATGATTCGGCAAAGTTGGCCAAGGCTGTGATGGATTTGTATTTCGAGAGAACTGGGCCTTTGGGTAATAAAGAGGATGGTTCCTCGTTCTAACTATAACAAACCATGTCTCGACATGGTAAAATTCGATAAGAATATCAAGGAGGTTCTACTATGACAGTGAAAGTTGGCATTAATGGGTTTGGTCGTATCGGACGACAGGTATTAAAAGCCATCATCGAACGCCACGAAGGCGAACTCGAAGTTGTGGCAATCAACGATCTCTTTGACACAAAAACCAATGGCAGTCTGTTCAAATATGATTCGAACTACGGTATCTTCCCGGGAACGGTTGAAGCAACCGAGAACAGTCTGATCATTAATGGCAAGACGATCAAAGTTTTCGCCGAAAAAGATCCCGGCATGCTGCCCTGGAAGGACCTGGGCGTTGACATCGTTATCGAATCGACCGGTTTGTTCACCGATGCTGCCGGCGATCCTGCCAAAGGCAAACCCGGTGCGCGCGTGCACATCGAAAAGGGCGGCGCCAAGAAGGTTATCATCTCGGCTCCTGCCAAGAACGAAGACATCACCATCGTTTTGGGTGTCAACGATGACAAATATGATCCCGCGAAACATAACGTGATCTCGAATGCCTCCTGCACCACGAACTGCCTGGCTCCGGCAGCCAAAGTGGTCAATGACAAGTTCGGCATCATCCACGGCGTCATGACCACCATTCACTCCTATACCAATGACCAGATGATTTTGGATCAGGGCCATCGGAAAGAACTGCGCCGCTCCCGCGCCGCTGCTCAGAATATCATCCCAACCACCACGGGCGCTGCCAAAGCCATCTCTTTGGTCATCCCCGAACTGAAGGGAAAATTCGACGGTTTCTCTCTGCGGGTGCCAACCCCGACTGTGTCCATTGTGGACTTCGTAGCCAACGTCAAGAAACCCACCACCAAAGAGGAATTGAACGCAGCTTTCGTTGAAGCTTCCAAGGGCTCTTTGAAGGGCATTTTGGGCGTCACCACCGGCGAATACAACGATCCGCTGGTCTCTATGGACTTCAAGGGCGACCCTCGCTCTTCCATCGTCGATTTACCGACCAACATGGTCATGGAAGGCGATTTGGTCAAAGTGGTAACCTGGTACGACAATGAATGGGGTTATTCTTGCCGCACCTCCGATTTGGCAGCTTTGATCGCGAAGAAGCTCTAAATCCTGGTTTTTTTGATCGAACCATAACGTGATGCGTAATCGCCAATCCATGATTGAGTCGGTTACGCATCACGTAGCTTATACAGGAGGAATTCATGTTCAATAAGAAAACGATCGAAGATATTGTTGTAAAAGGGAAAAAAGTCCTCGTACGTGTCGATTTCAACGTTCCTCTGAAAGAGAACGGCATCGGTGACGATACCCGTATTCGCGCCGCTTTGCCCACCATCGAATATCTTTTGAAACACGATGCGGCCGTGATCCTGTGCTCGCACCTGGGTCGTCCCAAAGGCGGGCCGGACCCCAAATATTCGATGAAACCGGTGGCAGATTATCTGGCGAAATTGATCAAGAAGCCGGTGGCTTTTGCGAGTGATTGTATCGGCCCCGAAGCTGAAAAGGCTGCCAAGGCTTTGAAACCAGGTGATGTTCTCCTGCTGGAAAACACCCGTTTTCACCCTGAAGAGGAAAAGAACGATCCGGCTATGGCGAAGCAACTGGCTTCACTGGCCGAAATCTATGTCAACGATGCCTTTGGCAGCGCCCATCGTGCCCATGCTTCTACAGAAGGGGTCACCCATTTCTTGCCCTCCGTGGCCGGTTACCTGATGGAAAAAGAGATCAAATATTTGGGCCAGGCTGTTTCTGACCCGAAGCGTCCCTTTGTAGCCATTCTGGGCGGGTCGAAGATCAGCGACAAGATTGGCGTGATCAAGAACTTGTTGACCAAAGCGGACACCATCCTGATCGGCGGCGGAATGGCCAATACCTTCTTCAAGGCTCAGGGCTATCCGGTGGCTGATTCTCTGGTGGAGGACGAAGCTCTGGAAACGGCCAAGGAACTGTTAAAGATCGGCGGCCAGAAGCTGCGTCTGCCGGTGGACGTCGTCCTGGGCGATAAATTCGACGCTGAAGCCAGCAGCAAAACTATGGCAGTCGGCCCCATCCCCGACGGCTGGCGTATTTTGGATGTAGGCCCTGAGACGGTGAAAGCTTACGGAAAGGTGATCGAAGCGGCCGGCACTGTGGTCTGGAATGGCCCGATGGGTGTCTTCGAATTCCCCAAGTTTGCAGTAGGTACCTTTGGCGTAGCCAAAGCCATCGCAGCCAGCAAGGCCGTGAGCATAATCGGCGGGGGCGATTCGGTAGCGGCCATTCAGGAATCTGGGCTGGCAGACAAAATCACGCACATTTCGACTGGCGGCGGCGCCTCACTTGAAATGCTCGAAGGCCTCGAACTGCCGGGCGTGGCGGCACTGCTGGATAAATAGGATTTGTGGCTGGCTGAATTCCTAAATGCGGGAGGGCGTATGAAAAAGTGGGCATGGTGGGTAAAAGCGTTGATTGTTCTGGTCGTGCTTTTCGGCCTGATACAACTGGTACCATATGGCAGAGACCATCAGAATCCGCCGGTGGTGGCAGTGGCTACCTTCGATAGCCCGGCTACACAGACGTTGGTGGCCAATACCTGTTATGACTGCCATTCCGATCAAACCAAGTGGCCGTGGTACAGCAACATTGCTCCGGTGTCCTGGCTCGTTCAACATGACGTTGAAGAGGGCCGTCAGAACATGAACTTCAGCGAATGGTCGTCCAATTCTTTGGTCAGTCAGGAACTGTTTAGCGCCGCCGCGCAGATAGTTTCGGAAGGCAAGATGCCGCCGTTTTACTATGCGTGGTTGCATCCGCTGGCACAGCTTTCGGCAGCATCGCGAGCACAACTCGTGACCGGGCTGCAAAACTCGGCCAGGTGAGATCGGCCGCGGCTGGTGAGGCTAGACAAAAAAGAGGCCGTGCAGTAAAATAATGCGGCTGCTAAGAATTTTCTTACCCTTGACCCTCGCACTGTTTGAAATTTGTTGGAGGAATTCAGTTGGCTAACATTAAGTCTGCAATCAAACGCAACAAGCAAAACGAGAAGAAACGCATTCGCAATCGTATCTATCGCGGAACGGCTCGCACATACGTAGCTCGCGCCCGCACGGCCATCACCGGAAAAGATGGTGAGGCTGCGAAGGCTGCGGTTCTCGTGGCGATCAGCGCCCTGGATAAGGCCGCTCAGAAAGGCGTCATTCACAAAAATAACGCCGCACGCCGCAAGAGCCGCCTGGCCAAGCAATTGGCCACTCTCAAGTAAGTCAAAATCGTTTGGAATGCAAAGCAAGCGGGAGCCTCTCTAACTCCCGCTTTTGCTTTTAATCGCTCCAGAGGGGCCTGTGTTATAATCCTGCCTGACATCACCCTGAATAATTGAGGTCTGGCAATGTTTGAAGCAGAACAAAAAGCGGTCGAAAGCAAAATTCAAGAGTATTGCCTGCAGCAAAACTATCCGGCTCCCGAAATTCGATGGACGTGGATTCCGTTTAGCGGGCAATGGGGAATCTCGACCTCCTTTTTTCAACTTGCCGCCAAATCGTTTGGGGCTGAAAAAGGCAATGTGGCTGTACGAGCGCAAAAGATTGCTGCTGAACTGGCCGAGCTCGCCGGTTCGGTAAGGGGATTTGCCAGCGTGGAAGCGGTGAACGGCTACCTGAACCTTACTTTTTCGCGCGAAGATTATATGCAGCGGGTGATCGATACGGTTTTGGAGCAGGGAGCAGATTTTGGCCGCGGCGAGCGCAACCACTTGCAGTGGATGGTAGAATTTTCCCAGCCCAACACTCATAAAGCCTTTCATGTAGGTCATTTGCGCAGTGCAATTCTGGGCGATGTGCTGGCACGCATATTGGATTTTGCTGGTTATGATGTGGTGCGGGCCAACTACCCGGGCGATATGGGCCTGCACGTGATCAAGTGGCTGTGGAATTACATGAGCTATCACCGGGGAGAACGGCCCGATAAAGATTACACCAAATGGATGGGGGCGCTGTATGCCGAGGCCTCACGCCGCCTGGAAGAGAACCCTGAGTTAGAGAGTGAAGTGCGGGCGCTTTATGCCCGCTGGGATAAACGCGACCCAGAAGTCGTTGAGTTGTGGAAAGAGACACGGCAGTGGTCGATCGAGGGTTTCGAGCAGATCTACGATCTGCTGGATATCCGCTTCGATCGTTATTATTTCAATTCCATGTTCGAAGATTCCGGCCGGGAAGTGGTCGATGACCTGATCCGGGCCGGAATTGCCGAAGATGACCGCGCCAACGGCGGGGCTGTGTTGGTGAAGATCGATGAAAAGCTGGGGCTGAAGAGTGAGAAATACCGCGTGTTCGTGGTGCTGCGCTCGGATAGCACGGCTCTGTACGCCACCGAAGACCTGGGCCTGGCGCGCCAGAAGTTTACCGATTATCCGCAGCTCGATCGTTCACTTTACGTCGTGGATGTGCGCCAATCGCTGCATTTTCAACAGCTCTTCAAAACCCTGGAACTGGCGGGTTACGCCTGGGCCAACCGCTGCCAGCATGTGGCTTATGAACTGGTAAACCTGCCTGGCAACGTGGTGATGGCCTCGCGTGAAGGCACGGTAGTGCTGCTCGAAGATCTGATCAAAGAGGCCACCGAACGTGCTTTGCAGGTCGTGCGCGAAAAGAACCCCGACCTCTCGGAAGAACAAAAATTGACGGTAGCACGCGCCGTGGGTATTGGTGCCATCAAGTACCCGATGCTCTCGCGCGAGAGTACCAAAGTAGTCACCTTTGACTGGGAATCAGCGCTGGATTTTAATGGCCAGGCCGCCCCGTATATCCAGTATGCCTACGTGCGGGCCAACAGCATTTTGCGCAAAGCCGGCGGCACGGTTCCGGCGCCGGTTCGGCCCGCTTATCCATTGAGTGATGCCGAAGTGAGTCTGGTGGATATGATCAGCCGGATCCCCAACGAAGTGCAAAAGGCAGCCAAAGATTTGAAACCGTTGGTGATTACCTCACTGGCCTTTGAGCTGGCGCAGGCTTTTAACGATTTTTACGGGCAATGCCCGGTCTTGCAGGCGGAAGAACCCATCCGCAGCAGTCGCCTCCGCCTGGTGGCGGCCGCGCGCCAGGCCATTGCCAATAGTTTGGCTTTACTGGGCATCACAGCCCCACAAGCGATGTGAAAATTGTCTTGTAAACCAAATTAGGTCTAAAGGAGATCACAAAAATATGTCCCGAATTCGTACGCTGATCATGGGCGCCGCCGGCCGCGATTTTCACAACTTCAATGTTTTCTATCGCGACAATCAAGATTACGAAGTGGTGGCGTTTACCGCCACCCAGATCCCCAATATCGATGGTCGAAAATATCCGGCCGCCCTGGCGGGATCATTATATCCGCAGGGAATTCCCATTTATCCAGAAAGCGAACTGCCTCGCCTGATCAAAGATCTGAAGGTCGACCAGGTGGTCTTTGCATATAGTGATGTTCCGCATGTGGTCGTGATGCACAAAGCTTCACTGGTGTTGGCGGCCGGGGCGGATTTTCGCCTGATGGGCACGGGCACCACCCAGATCAAATCGACCAAGCCGGTCGTTTCGATCTGCGCAGTGCGCACGGGCTCCGGCAAGAGCCAAACTACCCGCCGTGTGGCCAAAATATTGACGGATATGGGCTATAAAGTGGCGGCCATCCGTCACCCCATGCCTTATGGTGATCTGGTGAAGCAGAAAGTACAACGCTTCGCCACCTATGCTGATCTCGACAAGCACGAATGTACCATCGAGGAACGCGAAGAGTACGAACCGCACCTGGATAATGGCGTCATCGTGTACGCCGGGGTTGATTATGAAGCCATTTTGCGTCAGGCCGAGCAGGAAGTGGATATCGTACTGTGGGACGGCGGCAATAACGATTTCTCCTTCTACAAACCCGATTTGAACATCGTCGTAGCCGATCCGCACCGCGCCGGCAACGAAAATTCTTATCACCCGGGTGAGACCAACGTGCGCCTGGCGGATGTGTTCGTCATCAACAAAGTGGACACAGCCGATCCCGAAAAAGTGATTGCTGTGCGCAATACCCTGCACGAGTTGAATCCGGGTGCAACCATTATCGAAGCTGCTTCACCCCTGTTCGTGGATGACGCAGATGCCATCCGCGGCAAGCGGGTGCTGGTCATCGAGGATGGCCCTACCCTCACTCACGGCGAGATGGCTTACGGCGCCGGTTGGGTGGCCGCCCGTCGCTTTGGCGCGGCTGAGATCGTGGATCCACGCCCATTCGCAGTGGGCAGCATTCACGATACCTACGTTAAATATCCGAAGACCGGCCCGATCCTGCCGGCGATGGGCTACGGCGATCAGATGGTGAAAGATCTGGAAGAGACCATCAACAAAGCCGATGTCGATCTGGTTATTTCGGCAACTCCCATCGATTTGACCCGCATCATCAAGGTCAACAAACCCATGCAACGGGTGCGCTATGAACTGCAAGAGATCGGCCAGCCGACCCTCGAAGATATCTTGAAAGCCAAATTCGCCAAGAAGTAGTGAAGTATCGTGTCGTCAGGAATTGGGTGTACACTGTTTAAAGCAGGCGCACCTGATTCCTGATTTTTTTCGAAAGAGTGGTTCATGTTCATCGATGAAGCAAAGATTTATGTACGGTCTGGCCGCGGTGGTGCGGGCGTGGTTCATTTTCACCGTGAAAAATTTGTCCCTCGCGGCGGTCCGGATGGCGGAGACGGCGGGCGGGGCGGGGATGTCATTTTTGAGGTTATTCCCACGCTGAACACGCTGCAGAGTTTCCGCTATAAACATAAATACGTAGCAGTCGACGGCGAAAATGGCGGTTCGAGCAACATGAGCGGGAAATCCGCGCCCAATCTGGTGGTGCCGGTACCGCCGGGTACACTGATCTTCGATGAAGCTAATGGTGAACTGCTTGGCGATATGGTCTTGCCGCACCAGAAGTTGGTGGTCTGCAAGGGTGGCCGCGGCGGCCTGGGTAACCAACATTTTGCCACTTCGCGCAATCAGGCTCCGCGCACGGCCGAAAAAGGCGAACCTCCGCAGGAAAAGTCTTTACGCCTCGAATTGAAACTGCTGGCGGATATTGGCATCGTGGGCGTACCCAATGCCGGTAAATCGAGTTTTCTGGCCTCGGTGACCAACGCTACCCCCAAAATTGCCGATTACCCGTTCACTACGCTTGAACCTAATCTGGGCGTGGCCAATCTGGACGAGGATACCTCCCTGATCCTGGCAGATATTCCTGGTTTGATCGAAGGGGCGCACGAAGGCACGGGGCTGGGCTTCGACTTCTTGAAGCATATCCAGCGCACTCGTGTGCTGATTCATGTATTGAACGGGTTGTCCGAAGATCCGATTGCAGATTTTACCCAGATCAACAGCGAGCTAGCCTTGTTCGATCCGCATCTGGCCGAAAAACCCCAGATTGTGGTTTTGAACAAAATGGATTTGCCCGATGTGCAGGAGAAATGGCCAAAGATCAAGAAAAAACTGGAAAAGGCCGGTTATGCTCCCTTGGCTATTTCAGCGGCCACCCACGAAAACCTGGTGCCTGTGCTGTGGAAAGCGCATGAGTTGCTCCAGCACGTGCAAGAAACCGCTCCCGAACC
>Ga0187810_10000941_pt1 | contig 10435 bp, 7 predicted proteins | sample NC_wetland_sal_i_9_FD_132963 | JGI IMG/M metagenome (GOLD analysis project Ga0187810, IMG submission 132963) | Wetland sediment microbial communities from Neuse River Estuary, North Carolina, USA - ASW_5 | ecosystem: Environmental > Aquatic > Freshwater > Wetlands > Sediment | place: USA: North...
GAGGCGGTGTTTGCGCGAGAGTTCGGGCGGGCATGATCCTTCACGTGCCTCTGGCCCAACGCCTGAGTGCTTCCTGGAGACGGTCCTTGTCCACCGGTTTCGTCAAATAGTCGTCCATGCCGAAAGAAAGACACTTCTCTTTTTCGCTTTGAAAGGCATTCGCGGTGACAGCGACAATGGGTACCGACGAGGAGTGTTCCCCCAGATTCCGGATCTCTCGCGTAGCTTGAAATCCGTCCATCACGGGCATCTGAACATCCATGAAGATGAGATCGAAGCGGCTAGTCTTGACCTTTGCGACTGCCTCCGCTCCGTTTTGAGCTACTTCGATCGAGTATCCCAGGTTGAGCAGTTGATGACTGAGCACCTTTTGATTGATCCGATTGTCTTCGACAACGAGGATGTTTCCGCGATTCTGGCCGCACGGCTGGCCCTCCTCAAACTGGCTGGACTCGTCCGGCACGGGTTCTGTTCCCCGGCCGAGTTTCGCCGTGAACCAGAAACAGCTCCCCTGGCCCGGCGAGCTTTCCACCCCGACTTCGCCGTCCATTAGCTCGACCAAGCGCTTCGTGATCGCGAGGCCGAGACCAGTGCCACCGTAGCGCCGCGTGGTGGATGTTTCCGCCTGGCTGAAGCTCTGAAAGAGGCGCTTTTGCGCTTCCTCGGACATTCCGATTCCGGTGTCAGAAACCGACGCGCGCAGCAATAGGAGATCCGGCTCGGATATCGCGCCGGCGGAAAGCGACACGCGCACGGTTCCGCGCTCGGTGAACTTGACGGAATTGGAGAGCAAATTCAGCAGGATTTGGCGCAGGCGGCCGGGATCGCCGAGCAGCAGATCCGGAATCTCGTCCTCGATCGCAACAACGATTTCCAAATCCTTGGCACGCGCCGCCGCGCTCACCACGCGCACCGCATTTCGCACCAACTCGCGCAACTTGAAGTTGGTTCTATCGAGCGTGAGCTTGCCAGCCTCGATCTTAGAAAAATCCAGAATGTCGTTGATGATCCTGAGTAGGGAAGCCGCAGAGAATTGGATCCCTTCCAGATATTCGCTCTGGCCCTCCGATAATGGCGTATCAGCCAGCAACGTCCCCATCCCGATGATGCCGTTCATCGGCGTTCTGATTTCATGGCTCATCATCGCGAGAAACTCGCTCTTGGCCTGATTTGCGTGCTCAGCCTCGGCTTTCAATAGTTCTTCCTGGGCCAGTTTGCGATCAAGTTCCGCGGTTCGATCCGCGACCAGGCGTTCCAATTCCCGCTGACGGCGCATTAGGGAACGCACTCGCCAGCGCCAAACGATGCCGCCGGCAAAAGCGATCCCCAAAAGCGCTGCCGCGATGAAGGGTCGTGTGCGCCACCAGGGCGGTCTTATCTCGAAGGAGAACTTGTTGAGCGCGGAGGTCTTGCCGCTGCTGGAATCGAAGGCGAGCGCTTGCAATGTATACTGGCCCGGCGCGAGTTCCGGATAACGAACCGTGTGCTCCGCGGTTTCCACCCATTCATCTTCCAAGCCAACCAAGCGGTAGCGAAACTTCACTGCCTTTTCGTTGCGGAGGGTCAAGGACGCGAGCGAGACCGTCAGTGGATCATGTTTCCAGGGCAGTGCGCTCGCCTCCAGCACATCTCTGGTACCGTATCCGACCTGGACGAAGATGGGCGGCTGCGGCGGATTCGGCGGCGCGCCCGCCGGCACCAGGAAATGAGATAAGCCACCGCTGGTACCGATCCAGACCGAGCCGTCGCGATCCTCCAGGAACCCGTGGCTGTCGCAGTCATCCCAGATGAGACCGTCACCCGAGGTGTACCGCCGCCAGGACTGCCCGTCGAAGAATTCAACCCCACGGTCCTCACCCAACCAAACCCAGCCACGGCTGTCCACCCGCAAGAACACAACCTGGTTGGAGGACGGGCGCGGCGTTGTAAAACTGGCGATGTTGCCGTCTTTCAGTTGGAAACGAGCGACTCCTCCCGCGCTGCTGTTGATCCACAAAGCTCCCGATTTGTCGACTGCGACATCCTCAAGATGATGGCCGAGTCTCGCCATCGAGATGTCCACGCGGGTCCACTTCGGGTCGTCGAAGCGGTAGGGAGATTCCTCTGAAAGGGCCCAGATCCGGCCTTTCGAATCCTCAACCATGTCTGTGATCTTGCGGATCTCAGAGGGTGCGCCTTCCGCCGGGTGAAACTCGGCTCGGCCGTGACGTCGTTCATTCCAGAAGAGCCCCTGACTGGTTGCGGCCCAGACGCGATCGTGCGAATCGACAAACACGTGTGAGACGGAAGGCAAACTAAGTTGCCAGCCGTGGAGGGTTGCTTCGTCGATCTGTACCAGCTTGCCTTGATTTGTCGCGGCCCAGAGAAAACCGTCCTTCGAGGTATCGAGCGACAGGCACCTGGAAGGCGAATCAATTCCCGCTTCCGACCAGGATTTGAACATCAAGGAGCCGGACTCAAGTATGCTCAGTCCATGCTCATCGGTCACCCAGATCCGCCGGCGAGAGTCCTGCCGCAGGGCCCAGATTTCGTCGCTGTGCAGACCTTGTCTGGTGGTCCAATGTTCCCAATCGCCATAACCCTGCCATTTCCGAATGCCGTGGCCGAGCAGACCGAACCAGACCATGCCCTCGCGATCCTGGATAATCGAGGAAACCGTTCCCTTTCCGAAGCCCTTGGCTTCTGAAACGATCTCCCAATGGCCTCCCTTGAATCGGCCTACATCCGATCCAAAACTCGCGAGCACCGCTCCAGAGCGATCCTCGGCCAGACTAAGATACGTGACATCGCTCGGAATTTGTCCCGCGGGGTTGCGGAGTTCAAATTTCTTATGGCCGGGCGCCAACACAGCGATGTTCTTTGGCCCGTGTGCCCACACCTCACCGTTCGTTCGGAGCAAGAGAGATTTCCAATCATCCTCCGGCAAGCCGGACGTCGGCCCGTACTTCAGCAGTTTGCCGTGGGAAATCTCGCATAGACTTTTTCCGCATCCCAGCAGGAGGCTGCCGTCTGGCTTGGCCAGCACGCTGCTGACGCCGGTTTGACCAATTTGTCCGCTCTTGCCCGCCAACGGCAGCGGGCTGGACTGCCACGTACGCCCACCATCTTTGGAATTGACCACCAGGACGCCGAACTGAGTCACGGCGTAGATGCCGCCATCCGGTGACGACGCCAAGGTTGAATCGTAGGGAATGTTCAGATTCTGATGCTGATAGGTAACGGTGGAAAAGTTTCGTTGGCCGGTACTAAACGCCAACCCGTCCCGTGTTCCCACCCACAATCGCCCATCGCGATCCAAGGTCAAAGCCCGGATGAAGCCACTGGGCAAGCCTTCTTTCGCTCCAAACTGCCAAAAACGCGACCCGTCGTATTGATAAAGGCCGCTCTCGGTGCCAATCCAGAGAAAGCCCGGGCGGTCCTGCAGAAGGCAATTGACGCTCAGATTTCCGAGCCCGTCGACGTAGTCCTTAAACGAGTATTGCTGTCCAATGCAAGCACTTGGAACCAAGGCAAACATGAAGACACAAAGCGATGCTCGCTTCACGGACGTAGCCATCCACATTGCTCATCGACAACCCCAAGTAAATGGATGATAGGCGGCTAGTACCAGCTGGCGCGCCACAAAGAGGGCTGAGGGTATCACCGTGGTTACTAACCCAGCAACGGCCAGCGCCCTCCGGCCACCAAGTAGTCCTCAAGACGGCGGCATTCTTGCCGCACGTCTCTTGTCAGTGGAACGCGGTGGCCCGGGCAGATAAACTTCGCCTCCGCGCAAAGGCATCGCAGCGCTGAAGTCCGAGCGGCTGTCAGATCGGGAGTTACGGGCCTCGCCATCAGCCTCAACTGGTTTCCGACAACGGCCAAGGCATCCCCGCAGAATAGGGTTCTAGTAGGTTCGTGCACATACGCAACGTGCCCACCTGTGTGGCCTGGCGTGGCTAATACACGAAAGACGCCTTCGACAATGTCCCCGTCGGTTACCAAACGATCTGCGACTACTGCTTCAGGAGCAGCTTCCTCTAGCAGTCCGCGCAAGAGCACTAGAACGCCCTCTTCCGGAACATGCTTGCCGAGCCAACCCCGAATGCCTTGTGCAGCGGTTTTTCGGGTCAAGAAGGGTTTGTCGATTTCGCCGTAATAAACACGCGCACCATATTTTCGTTTTAGAAACGCCGCACCTGCCGAATGGTCATTGTGCCAGTGCGTCAGCAGAATTGCTCTCAAGGAATCTGGCGGAACACCGACCGCCTCTAGCCCGTCAAGAAAGTCCTCAGCATCGGAATCCATGCCCACATCTACCGCGATCGCGCCGGCATTCGTGGCTATGAGATATGAACATGCAAAGTACGAGGGTCTGCGAAAGCACCACACACCTTCGGTAACGGGAATGACGTTAACTTTGATGGATGCCTCTCTCAGGCGATCATTGCCTACGCTAATCCAGCAAATGCCCCATCTTCTGCTTCTTGGTCCGTAGATAACCTTCCGTCGATTCGTGCGGCGCCACAATGCACGGAATCCGCTCTGCCACCCGGATTCCCGCGTTTTCGAGCGCGGCGATTTTATCGGGATTATTCGACAGCAGGCGCACGCTTTTGATCTTGAAGTGACGCAAAATCTCGGCGGGCATGCGGTAATCGCGCAAGTCCGCTTCAAAACCCAAGCGTTCGTTGGCTTCCACTGTGTCGGCACCGCCATCCTGCAGTTCGTAGGCGCGCAGTTTATTCAGCAGACCGATGCCGCGCCCCTCCTGATGCTCGTAAATCAGCAGCCCGCGGCCTTCTTCGGCGATCAGGTTAAGCGACAGCTCGAGTTGCGACCGGCAGTCGCACCGCAGACTGTGCAAAACGTCGCCCGTCAGGCATTGGGAATGGATGCGCACCAGCGGCGGCTCGGCGCCCGACGCCACGTCGCCCATCCGCAGCACCACGCATTCCTCCATCGTGTATTTCTCTGCTGCGCCGTCGTAGACGCCTTCGAAGCCATAAATGCGGAAATGGCCGAATCGGCTGGGGAAATTGGCTTCGGCTATTTTGCTCAGCATGGGTCTAGTGGTCAGAGAACGGGGTTGCATTCATTATAATGGTCCCCAGGCGCCTCCATGGAACCCCAACAACTGTTAACCCTGCTGCTGCGGGTGGCGGTGGCGGCATCCCTGGCGAGCATCCTCTCGCGTTTCGGCACCTTCCAAAGGATGTTGATGCGCGAAGACCGCACTTTGGTGCGGCGCGCGAAACTGGCGCTGATGTTCTGGGTGGCTTATGGGGGCAGCGTGCTTTTCCGTGTGCTGAATCCGGTGAAGTACGACGCCGTGGATCTGGGGCTCGAAGGAAGCCTGCTCTCGGGCATGGTGGGCGGCTACGTCACCGGGCTGCTTTCCGGCATCCTGATTTCGCTGCCCGCCGTCTTCCATGGAGAAGTGATGACGATGCTGCTGTTCGCCGGTGTTGGCGTACTGGGCGGCCTGCTGCGCGACCTGGCGCCCGAGAAGGAAGATGTCTGGCGATTCTCCCCCATTTTCAGCCTGAACCCCCGCTGGCTTCTCCAACGGACCTATCAGCTTCGCCTGCTGTTCCAATTGGGCTGCCTGTTCAGCATCATTTTCTCTGGATTGCTCCGCGTGGAAGTGTCGTTCCTTCCGCTCAAGGACGGCGTATTTCTTTCGCCCATCTGGACCGAAACCCGTTGGGCACCGCTGCTCGCGGCCTATGTCAGCTCGGTGTTCGCGGTGATGCTGCCGCTCAAAATCTGGAACAACACGCGCAATGAAAAGAAGCTGGAAGCGCAGCAACTACGGCTGAACGAAGCGCGGCTCGCGGCGCTGACGAGCCAGATCAATCCGCACTTTCTTTTCAATACGCTCAATTCGGTATCGTCGTTGATCCGCACCAATCCCGAGCAGGCGCGCGGCGTGGTGTACCGCCTGTCGAGCATTCTGCGGCGGCTGCTGCGCAAAACTGATAACCTGACGCCGCTGCGCGAGGAGCTCGCGTTCATCGACAATTACATGACCATCGAGATGGTGCGCTTCGGCGAGAAGCTGCGGTTCATCAAGGAAATCGATCCAGAAACGATGGACCGCTTGGTGCCCAGCATGCTTCTGCAGCCGCTGATCGAGAACAGCATCCGGCACGGGCTTGCGACGAAAGTGGACGGCGGCATGATCCGCGTTCGCAGCTATCTGGCCGATGGACGGCTGCACCTGGTGGTGGAAGACGATGGCGTGGGAATTCCCGAGACTCGGCTCGCGACCCTATTCGAGCAGGGCATCGGCGTTAGTAACGTAAACGAGCGGATGAAAGTGCTGTACGGACCGGATTACCGCATGTGGATAGACAGCAAACCGGGCGAAGGAACGCGCACGGGCATTGAGATTCCTGACGTGCAGGTGAGCAGCGAAGTTGAAGTTCCTGCCGCCGGGTGAGGTTTCGGGAACCACTTGGAATTATGGGGCGTCCCTCAGACGTGTTAGCCACCACCGCCACCAAGATCGGCGCCCCCACCGGCACGGACCTCCTGTATCAGGATCGCGTGAACCCGCAGTGGGTGCGTTTGCTGGACGTTCTACAGATGAATGCGCGCTACACGCGCTGTGAGGGGACCGAGCTCTTCACCGAAGACGGCCGCCGCATCCTGGATTTTCTTTCCGGCTATTGCGTCCACAACCTGGGGCACAATCATCCCGCCATCGTGGATGCGCTCAAGGACGAATTGGACCGGCGCGGCCCGGCGATGTTACAAAGCCATGTCCCCGGCTTGGCCGGCGAATTGGCGGATAAACTCTGCTGGCGCGCGGGCGGCCGCGTCAACAAGGTATTTTTCTGCAGCTCGGGCAGCGAAGGCGTGGAAGCCGCAATCAAATTCTCGCGCGCCCACACACACCGCAACGGAATGCTGTACGCCGAAGGCGCGTTTCATGGGCTGACATGCGGGGCGCTCTCGCTGATGGGCGATCCGTTTTGGCGCGAGTCCTTTGGCCCGATGCTGCCAGAGACCGAATCGGTTCCGTACGCGAATCTGGAGGCCCTGGAACGGAAGCTGTCCACCCGGCGATTCGCGGCTTTCATTGTGGAGCCGGTGCAGGGAGAGGGCGGCGTGCGCGTGCCGCCTCCGGCGTATCTCGAAATGGCCCAAGCCCTCTGCCGGCGCTACGGGACGTTGTTCGTCGCCGATGAAGTGCAAACCGGCATGTACCGCACGGGGCGGTTCCTCGCTTCGCATCACTTTAACGTCGAGCCGGACATGGTGATTCTGGCGAAGGCGCTCAGCGGCGGGCTGATACCGAGCGCAGCGGTGCTGATGTCGGACGAGGTGTACGAGTCGGTGTACGGGTCGCTCGGGCGCGCGATAGTCCACACGTCGACGTATAGCGAGAATTCGCTCGCGATGCGCGCGGGACTGGCCGCCATCGATGCATTGGAGCGGGAACGTCTCGGAGATCGGGCATTGGCCGCCGGGGACTTTCTCCGCACGCGGTTGCGCGCTGCGCTTTCGGGTTATGAAATGGTCAGGGAGGTCCGCGGATTGGGGCTTCTCAACGGAATTGAGTTTCAAACGCCGCACAAACTCGCGCTACGGGCTCCGTTCGAAGCCTTCGCCAAAATCCATCCCGGGATGTTCGGCCAGGTGGTGGTGATGCGACTGTTCCGGCAAGGGTTCGTGACGCAAATGTGCGGCAACAACTTCATGGTCCTCAAGGTGTCGCCTCCCTTGATCGTGAACGAGCGGGAGGCCGATGCCTTCGTCGACGCGGTAGCCGAGGTGGTGGAGATGATGCACTGCTCCGGGACATTCTGGAGCGAAGCGCTGGGTCTCGCGCAGCGCGCGATTCTCAAATGATCCTTCGAACATCGATTCTCGCGATTTTCGCCGGGGCGGCGGCTATGGCCGCTGGGAACCTGACGGTTCTGCCGCCAAACCCGGTGATCGATCGCGGCTACCGTCAGATGTACAATCTCAACTTCGACGAAGCACATCAGACGTTCGCGGAATGGGAGCGCGACCACCCAAACGATCCGATCGGCCCGGTTTCCAACGCCGCCGCGTATTTGTTCGCTGAATTCGACCGGTTGAACATTCTGCACTCGGAGTTTTTTACCGACAACAGCTTCTTTCATCGCCCGCCCAAGGTCACGCCCGATCCCGTAGTGCGGCAGGCTTTCGATCAGGAATTGGACAAGTCCGCCGGACTTTCAGAAAAGATCTTGGCGCAAATGCCGGAGGACCCCGACGCGCTTTTCGCGAAAATCCTGACGCTGGGCCTGCGCGCCGACTATGAAGCGCTGATCGAGCGCCGCTATCTGGACGCCTTGAAGGTGATCAAGAACAGCCGCGCCACGGCGGAAAAGCTTCTCATGATCCAGCCGAATTATTACGACGCGTACCTGGCGATCGGCGTCGAGAATTATCTGTTCAGCTTGAAGCCCGCGCCGGTGCGCTGGCTTTTGCAGGCCGGGGGCGCCCAGACAGATCGCGACCGCGGCGTGGAAGATCTTCGCATGACAGCCGAGAAAGGACGTTACCTCAATCCTTATGCGCGGCTGCTGTTGGCCGTGGCCGCGCTGCGCAGCAAAGACGTTCCGCAGGCCCGCAACCTGCTGAGTTCGCTCGCGCACGAATTTCCCCACAATCGGCTCTACGCGCAGGAGCTGGCGCAGCTCCAGTAAAATGCTCCCAAGAAACCAGAGGCCCATATGAAAATCGCCGGAGTTGCCAGCGCTTTCCCGCAACATAAGTACGATCAGCGCGTGCTACTCCAGGCGCTGCAAAAGCATTGGGGACCGAAGGTGGATAACCCGGTGTTTCTGGAACGTTTACAAGCCCGTGTCGGCGTTGAGACGCGCCACCTGGCGCTGCCCATGGAAGAATACTATGGCCTGACGCGTTGGGGCGCGGCAAATAATGCCTGGATCGAAGTCGCGCAGGATCTGGGACAAAAGGCGCTGTGCTGTGCGCTGGCGCGCTCCGGATTTTCAACCGAAGACCTCGGCGCGCTCTTCTTCGTTTCCGTAACCGGCATATCGAGCCCTTCCATCGACGCGCGTCTGGTGAACCGCATGAACCTGCCGGTGAACATCAAGCGTGTGCCGATTTTTGGGCTGGGCTGTGTTGCGGGAGCGGCGGGCATTTCTCGCGCGGCGGACTACGTTCTCGCGTATCCCAAACAAGTGGCAGCGGTGCTCTCGGTTGAACTTTGCTCGCTCACGCTGCAGCAGGAAGATATTTCGATCGCCAATATTATTTCGTCGGGATTGTTCGGCGACGGTGCCGCGGCTGTACTGGTATCGGGCGCCGAGCGCGCCGCCGACGGCCCCGAGATTCTGGCCACGCGATCGGTGTTCTATCCGAATTCCGAACATGTGATGGGCTGGGATATTTCGGAAAAGGGCTTTCGGATCGTGCTATCGCGCGAGGTGCCGGAGGTGATTGAGCAGCATCTTGCGTCCGATGTGGACGCGTTCCTCGAAGAGCGGGGCCTATCGCGAGCCGACATCGGAGCCTGGGTGCTGCACACCGGCGGCCCGCGCGTACTGGAAGCCACGCAAACGGCGCTCGAGTTGCCCGAGGGCGCGCTTGCGGCCTCCTGGGATTGCCTGCGTAGAACCGGCAATCTGTCGTCTGCTTCCGTGCTGGTGGTGCTCGAAGAAGTCATGATGAAACGGCGGCCGGCGCCGGGGACATACAGCATCCTGGCGGCGATGGGTCCGGGGTTTTGTTCCGAACTGGTCTTGTTGCGGTGGTGAATAAAGCCGACATCTTCGTTGTGGGAGGCGGCCCCGCTGGCCTGGCTGCTGCGATCGCGGCGCGTCTCAAAGGCTTCGATGTTGTGGTTGCCGATGCCGCCGAACCGCCCATCGACAAAGCTTGCGGCGAAGGCTTGATGCCGGATTCGCTCGAGGCGCTCGGCAAGTTGGGCGTCGTGATTGATCCCGAGCAATCGTTCGCGTTTCGCGGGATTCGATTCATTGGCGCGGGCGGAAGCGTGGCGGCCGATTTCCCGCTCGGGGCTGGCATTGCCGTGCGGCGCGTCCGCCTGCATCAGTATTTGATCGATCGGGCGCACGAAGTCGGTGTCAGGCTCCTTTGGCGTACTCACGTGACAGGTGTTCGCGATGTGCGCGCCCGCTGGATCGTCGGCGCCGACGGGGAGAATTCGCGCGTCAGGCAATGGGCCGGCCTGGAGGCCGCGCGCAGTAAATCGTTCCGCTTCGGCTTTCGCCGCCACTATCGCGTGGCGCCCTGGACCGACTTTATGGAGATCTATTGGGCCAACGGATGCCAGATGTACGTCACTCCCGTGGGCTGCGATGAAGCTTGTGTCGCGCTGATCACGCGCGACCCGCATCTGCGTTTGGACAAAGCCATGCCGCGCTTTCCCGAGCTGGCGCGCAGACTCGAGGGAGCGGCCGTTGTTGATAGCGATCGTGGTGCGGTA
>Ga0187810_10000942_pt1 | contig 10431 bp, 10 predicted proteins | sample NC_wetland_sal_i_9_FD_132963 | JGI IMG/M metagenome (GOLD analysis project Ga0187810, IMG submission 132963) | Wetland sediment microbial communities from Neuse River Estuary, North Carolina, USA - ASW_5 | ecosystem: Environmental > Aquatic > Freshwater > Wetlands > Sediment | place: USA: North...
GGCGCGTGATTTTACCACCACGTTTGATGCACAGCGGGCACGCGGCTATGAGATCGAGCGCGTGAAGGGTAACTTTTTGCAGCAGGTGGTGCGCGTGGCTCCTCTGATTGTGCCGGTGACGATGAACGCCATCCTTTCGGGTGAAGACATCACCAACGCTATGGACCTGCGTTGTTTTGGCCAGGCGCCGCGTACCTGGCTGTATAAGCTTACCTATCATTGGCAGGATTATGCGCTCATTGGGGTGGGTGCAGCCATGCTGCTGGGGGGAATCCTGTGCGCCTACGTTTTTCACATCGGCGGCTTCTGGGTGCCGGCCTGGTTTATCCACTGATAGATTTTTTATGTCAAAAACCGGTTTCGTTAAAAGAAGCCGGTTTTTGCTTGCGCCGTTATGCTAGAATGAAGGGTGGGAGGAAGATCCATGCCATCCTTCAAATTGAGCCCCTCAGACCTGACCTTTCTATGGGACGAATGCCCGCGCTGCTTTTATCTCAAGGTAGCCCTGGGTATCAACCGGCCGCCGGTGCCCTTCCCGAGCATCTTCGGCAACATCGATCTGCTTATGAAGAAACTGTTCACCGATAAGAACACCGCCGAGCTTTCACCCGATCTGCCGCCGGGCAGGGTGCTCTTCAGCGGCAAGTGGGTCGAATCGACGCCGATTCGCATGCCGGCAGCCCGCACTCCTGCTACGTCCGCGGCATCTTTGACTCCGTGCTGCAATTCGACGATGGCAGCTACGCAGTGGTGGATTTCAAGACCTCCGAGCCCAACCCCAAACATGTGGAATTCTACGGACGCCAGTTACGCGCTTATGCCTATGCCCTGCAGCATGCTGCGCCGAGCAAACTGGCCCTGGCCCCCATCAGCCGGCTGGGGTTGCTGTGCGTCGAACCCATTGATATCGACCGCGACGAGCGCGGCCGCATCCGCTACGTGGGTGACGTCACCTGGCTGGAGGTGCCGCGCGCCGAAGAGAGCTTTCTGGCTTTTCTCGACCGCGTTATGCAGCTTCTCAGCCTGCCGGAACCGCCGCCTCCCGCCGAGAAATGTCCATTTTGCAGGTACCGGCAAGAGGCCAGGGAACATGGGTGGTAGGGATTGGAGAAAGAGAGAAGAGATGTTACGTTGTACCCCATTCCTTTTATTCGACGGTAATTGTGCCGAGGCCATGACTTTTTACCACCAGTGTCTGGGCGGGGAACTGACCCTGACCCGGCTGGGCGATACCCCAATGAAGGCGCAATTTCCGCCTGAAATGCACGACCGCACCATCAATGCTTACCTCAAAAGTGGTGCCGTCGAGCTTTCTGCGGCGGACTGGATGGCCTCTCCGTCGTTCGACCCTATCCAGGGGAACACCTATGCCATTTATGTGATCGGCAGCACGTATGCGGAGTTGAAAGAGGTTTTCGATCAATTGAGGGATGGCGAAAATAACAAGCGGCTGCAGGAATTGCATGAAATGCCATTTGGGCTCTACGGCCAGTTCTACGATAAGTTTGGCGTCCAATGGATTTTTAAGGGGGATAGACAGGGATAAAAAAACAAAAATATATGGGTGAGGAGCCCAATAACACAAAACGTTGAAAAGATTCCCCGTACCTTTTCAACGTTTTGTGCCTCAGTAATTCGCTTGTATTTAAATCAGTCCCTTTATCCACTCCCCGGCGCGTTCCAGCTCGCCCTCTTTGAGTGGGCCTTCGCTAGCCGTGACGAAAAAGCCTTCCGGCTCAGCAACCATCACGGCGCCGGCTTTTGCCAGGGCAGCCTGCATGGCTTTACCGGCGTAGCCAAATGACTTGACCATAAAACGCAGCATCCCGGACTTGATATCGTCTGGATCGATGCGCGTATCGAAGGCAGCCGCTTTGACCGCCGCGAGGCTGCCCGGCGTGAGTGCTTTCAAAAAGGCCTGCGTGGCGGTGCCGGGGCGAAAGCCGCGCGTGGGTGAGGCCAGCAGCAAGAAATCGATGCCGGTAAGCGCATCGGGCAGTACTTCGTTGACACGTACCACGCTGACTTCAGCTTTGCCGGCCAGGCCGTCGGCGCAGGCGCGCGCCACTTTTTCGGTGTTGCCAAAATAGGATTCAAAGAGAATGAGTGCTTTCATCGGAATTATCCTTTCGGATCTATATACGCTAATTGCTGACGAAAGTAGCAGCACAGGTGATTTTTTATACTGAGCAAAATTTGTTGTAAATCCGTTGAATAAATGATCTTGGTTCACCCAGAACCCGGATAATTGAAGATAAAGTGACCTAAATTTCGTACAGGACGCAGAGAATTTCAGCAAATTTATCCTTGCCGCGAGAAGAATATTGTGTAATAATAACGCGATAATCAACCAGGTTTACTAAATGTTTGAAATTCACAATTCATCTTTTTTGAGGAAATTATATTATTTAAAGACCATGAAAATCTCCGATATCTTCTCGGAGGATATTTCTCTTGCTGAATATGTGACCTTGCATTTAGTGGTCGAAATATCGAACGAAACAGGGAGTACAGATGTACGGGTATCAGATATTGTCAAACGCGTTGAAGTAACACCGCAGGCAGTCTCGAAATTCATCCGTCTGGCTGTTCATAAGGGATATATCGAGCAGTTTGAAAATGCGAACGATCGCCGAAGCAGAGGAATTCGGATGACTGATCAGGGAATGGCTGTACTGACCCAGGCAGAGGAAGAGTTAACTGTCTTTTGCAAAAGTGTTTTTAGTGAGTTTTCTGCTGAAGAATTAGCCACGGTGCATGAGTTATTGAAGAAACTGCAAATGGCAGTGCAGACAAGTCATACAAAATACAAAAAAAAGTAAGTCATTAGTTTGCAGTAGAGTCAAACCAACGAGGCCGCAAATTGTGCCGATAAGACATTTATGGTCAATCTGAACAACAGGATGCAGCACAAATGATAATGGTATTTGAATATATGTCCGACTATATCGGCATGTTATTGGGAACGCTGGCTCTTTTGGTATTACAGGCTATCTGCGACCTCTCGCTGCCGGACTATATGTCAGATATTGTAGATAATGGTGTGCTTAACGGGAACATTAATTATATCGTGCAAATCGGCATCAAGATGGTGCTGGTTACCCTGCTTAGTGCTGCGTGTTCTATCGTCGTCGGGTATTTCGCAGCCAAGATTGCTGCCTATACTGCACGGGACATGAGGGCCGACGTTTTCAAAAGAGTCGAGACATTTTCGAACCCTGAACTCGATAAGTTTTCACCCGCATCACTCATCACCCGGACTACCAACGATATCACACAAATTCAACTGCTGATCGTTTTGATGGTGCGCATGCTCTTTTACGCGGCCATTATTGGGGTTGGTGGTGCGATCAAGGCGGTCTCGGAAAGCCAAAGTTTATCCTGGATCATCGTTGGAGCAATTCTGGTGTTGGTGGCGGTTATAGTTGTCGTCTTTAACCTTGCGATGCCCAGAATGCGTATGATGCAAACACTTATAGATAAAGTGAACCTCATCAGCCGCGAAAGCCTGGATGGAATGCTGGTTATCCGGGCCTATAATTCTCAGAAATTTGAGGAGGACAGGTTCGACTCTGCAAACAAGGAACTTACAGAAAACAACCTTTTTATAAATCGCGTCACAACGATCATGATGCCGACCATGATGTTTATCATGAACGTTACGACTGTGTTGATCGTGTGGGTCGGCGCAAAGCAAATATCCGCCCTGCAGATCGACGTCGGGAAGATGATGGCATTTATGCAGTATGCCATGCAAATTATCATGGCATTTCTGCTGCTTTCTGTCATGTTTATCTTAATCCCGCGCGCCGCAGTAAGCGCGAACAGAATCAAAGAGGTCATCGAAACAGGGACAGTGATTAAAGACAAAAAGAAGGCGGTTCGGCCAAAAGATAATTTTGTGCCGGATATTGAATATCAGAATGTGACATTCTGCTACCCCGGCAGCGACCAGCCGGTGCTCAAGAATATTAGCTTTAAAGCAAAACAGGGAGAAACGACAGCCTTCATTGGGGTAACCGGAAGCGGTAAATCGACCCTGATGAATCTGCTGATCCGCTTTTACGACGTCACCGAAGGGCGCATTCTGGTGGATGGGATAGATATTCGCGATATGCGGCGCAGTGATTTGCGAAATAAGATCGGCTATGTTCCCCAAAAGAGCATGTTATTCTCAGGAACGGTCAGAACCAATCTACTGTATGCAGATAGCGGCTCTACTTTCGAAAATATACAACGTGCAGCGCGGATCGCCCAGGCAGAGGAATTTATTTCCACAATGCCCGATGGATACGACGCGCCAGTTGCACAGGGTGGGTCAAATTTATCGGGCGGACAGAAACAGAGGATGTCGATCGCGAGGGCACTGGTTAAAAATGCGCCCATCTACATCTTTGATGATTGTTTTTCAGCCCTGGATATGAAAACAGATGCTGCCCTGCGTGACGCGCTCCACCAGAATATGGGCGGGAGCACATTATTGATTGTAGCGCAACGCGTGGGCACTATTCTTGCTGCAGACCAGATCATCGTGCTCGAAAATGGCGAAATCGTTGGACGTGGAACCCACCGCGAACTCCTCGGCAGTTGTGAAATCTACCGCGAAATAGCCTTATCGCAGCTTTCGGAGGATGAACTTGAACAGGCCTAGGTTCAATTTAAACTCCCAGGGAGAAAAGGCTAAGGATTCGCGCAAAACGCTGCAAACGCTGCTGCGTTACCTGCAGCCCTATCGATCGAAGATTATCATCGTGATGATCTTTGCCGCCTTATCCTCTGCGTTCTCCATTGTCGGACCGAAGCTGCTGGGCAAGGTGACTACCAAGCTGGCCGAGGGGTTGATCTCTTACTATTTGCATACCGGTCTGTACATGGATTTTGCCTATATGGGCAGACTGATCGTGATCCTGATCGTCCTGTATTGTGTCTCGATGGGATTCTCTTATGCACAGGCTTTTATCATGTCGAAGGTTACCATGGATGTGACTTATAACCTGCGCAAGGAAATCGATGAAAAGATCAGCCGGCTGCCACTAAAATATTACGATACCACTACACACGGTGAGGTCCTGTCGCGCATTACGAACGATATCGATATGATCAGCCAGTCACTGAACCAGAGCCTCTCTCAACTGATCACTTCGGTAGCCACCATCATCGGTGTGCTGGTAATGATGTTGAGCATCAATGTATTGATGACTGTGACCGCGGTTTTTATGGTGTCGTTGTCGTTCGGGCTTGTCGGCGCGATCATCAAGGCATCTCAGCAATTTTTCAAGGCGCAACAGTCATCGCTCGGAAGAATGAACGGGCATGTGGAAGAAATGTACGGCGGGCATGCAATTGTCCAGGCGTTCAACCAACAGGATCGTTCAATCAAGCGATTCAATTCGATCAACGAAATACTCTGTGACAGCGCATGGAAGTCACAATTTTTTACAAGCATTATGCAACCCTTGATGCAATTTGTAGGCAATGTCGGCTATGTTGCTGTGTGCATTCTGGGTGGTTATCTGGCAGTGAAAAAGGTGATCGAAATCGGTGATATTCAATCGTTCATCCAGTATATGCGTAACTTCACCCAACCAATTACCCAACTGGCGTCAATTTCTAATACGTTACAGCAGACCATCGCCGCATCAGAACGCGTATTCGAATTCCTCGATGAGCCGGAGGAGAGCTCGGACAGCAGCCTTGTGTCCATTGGCGTGGCAAAGGGTAATATCTCTTTCGAACATGTTTCCTTTGGCTATAATGCTGACCAACCAATTATCCATGACTTTTCCACCTCAGTGCATCAAGGAGAAAAAGTGGCAATTGTCGGTCCCACGGGGGCCGGAAAAACGACAATCGTAAAACTGTTGATGCGCTTTTACGAGATCAACAGCGGTGAAATCAAAATAGAGGGGCACAACATATACGAGTACACACGCAAAGAGCTGCGTTCGATGTTTGGCATGGTCTTGCAGGATACCTGGCTGTATAACGCTTCTATTCTCAATAATATCCGTTTCGGCACTTTTAACGCTACACGGGAGCAGGTCATTGCCGCAGCAAAGTCCGCCCATTGCGATGATTTCATCCGCACCCTGCCAAAGGGATATGACACCATCATGAACGAGGAATCAGATAATATCTCGCAGGGGCAAAAGCAATTATTGACCATTGCCCGCGTTATCCTGGCCGATCCGAAAATTCTGATCCTCGATGAAGCGACAAGCTCAATCGATACGCGCACAGAAATACTGATCCAAAAGGCAATGGATGCACTGATGGAAGGCAGGACAAGTTTCATTATTGCCCACAGGCTATCGACGATCAAAAATGCCGACTTGATCCTTGTCCTGAACAACGGGGATATTATCGAACAGGGAAATCACGTGGAATTGCTTGCAACAGGCGGGTTTTACGCCGGAATGTACAACACTCAATTCAGCAGAAAGGCAATATATAATGACAATTAAAAGTGGAACGGACGAATACGAAGAAGACTTTTCGCCCAAAACATCAAAACGGCAGATCAATAAATCGACGATCATTATTGCCGCTGTTGTGCTTCTGCTTGTTGGCCTGGGCATTGCGGGGTATTTTATTTACGAAGGAACTTACTATTACCAGACGGATAATGCCAAAGTGGATGCGGCCATATATCAGCTTACCGCAAATGCCAACGGAAAGCTGATCAGGATGAACGTCTCCCAGGGTGAAGAGGTAAAAGCGGGAGAGATGCTCGCGGAAGTGGAGAACGGCCCAATTATCAGGTCGCCCGTCGATGGTATGGTAACCGACGTCATGATGCAAGTAGGGGACTATGCTAATGCAACGAGTGTCCTGTTGGTGGTGGCTCAAACATCGGACGTGTATATCACTGCGAATGTGGAAGAAACAAACATTCTAAAAATACAACCGGGTCAGAGCGTCACGGTCTCGTTGGATGCCTATGGGAGAAGTTTTAATGGTTATGTAGAGGATGTCAATATGGTCACAGAGTCTAAGCTATCCGGTTCGCAAATCAGTTTTACGACCTCGGGTACATATACCAAGGTAACCCAGTTGATTCCTGTCAAGATCAAATTGCTGGATGATGTGGATCTGTCGTATATAATTGGAACGAACGCAACGGTAAAGGTCAAAATCAAGTAAACACTATAAGTGCAGACGGGTATGGAAAACCGTCGGTTGGGCAATATTCGTCCAGGTTTGGTAGCTTCATTTGTAGATGATACTTTTCGCTGACTCGGTATTTATGATTAATACAGTTGTATCTTTGAAAAATGAGTTCTTTTGTTTGTAAGGAATTTCTATGAAAAATCCTTATTTGAACATCGGTCTATCATGGGATAGGCAAGTCGTGAGTGCTGTTCAAGAAAAGATCAATTGTGGGAAGATTTATGCATATTGATCGGCCCATGATACATCCTGAGTTGCGAAAAACAGGGACTCTCATTCGAATTGTTCTGCCCAGCTTCACGGAACAAAAATTTCGCATAGCAAAGACGATGATCAAGGTAATGAAAGGAAAGTGCAGAAACAGGCTTAAATATGAACAGAAATACATAACTCGCGCAGACGGAAGCCCGCTGCGCGTTTGTGTCTATTCGCCTTTGTCGCCTGTGACAGGTGTCCCGGGGGTATTATGGCTTCACGGCGGCGGTTACGCGCTGGGTACACCGGAACAAGATGAAGTGTTTATCAAACGCTTTGTAGAGGCAGGCAATTGTGTGGTAGTTTCTCCGGACTACCGGCTATCGGTGGAGGCGCCTTATCCAGCCGCCTTGGAGGATTGCTACGCCGCGTTGCTGTGGCTAAAAGGACACAGCGGCGAATATGGTTTGCGTGATGATCAGATCATGGTTGGGGGTGACAGCGCCGGAGGGGGACTTACGGCGGCTATAACGCTTTACGCGCGAGATAAAAATGAGGTGGCAATTGCTTTCCAGATGCCGTTGTACCCTATGTTGGACGACAGGATGAATACTCCCTCTGCGATGAACAACGATGCGCCGCTGTGGAATTCCAAATCAAACGACATTGGTTGGAGACTTTACCTGGGCAATTTGTTCGGTAAAGCAGATGTTCCTGCCTATGCCGCTCCGGCGCGAGCTGAGGACTTAAGGAATCTGCCGCCCGCATGCTCGTTTGTGGGCAGCATAGAACCGTTTCGGGATGAGACGATCGCATATCTGGAAAGGTTGTGCGCGAGCGGCACCCCTGTACACTACAAAGTATTTGAAGGGTGCTTTCATGGTTTTGACATTGTCTGTGCCAGGTCAAATGTTGCAAAGCAGGCCACCGACTTTTTGATGGAGAACTTTCGTTATGCCATCGAACATTATTTTGCGGAACAACCGTCAGATTCATATAGATGAGGCATTCTCAATGTTGTTCAAGGGTTGCTTTTCTAATTTGGATGCACCATTGTCTGAGGATTGATTTCTGTCGAAATGCCATTTATCGGTTAAAATAAAAGTTTGTGTTTGTCCTTTTCCATATTTTATGACCAATTGAGCGATAGGAAGGTATCGATGGAAAATCAGGGCCATTTCCCGTATGGTTTTATTGACCGCGTCATTATTCCACAAGAAGAGATCGAAAAGCGCGTCAAAGCACTTGCTGAAGCGATCACCGAAGATTACAAAGATTCTGAAAGCCTGCTGCTGCTGGGCCTGCTGCGCGGCAGCGTGGTCTTCATCACCGATCTGATGCGCAAGATTCACCGTCCTATCACGATGGACTTTATGTCGGTGTCTTCCTACAACAAATCCGAATCCAGCGGCTTCGTGCGCATCGATTCGGATCACAAGACCAACATCCGCGGCTGGGACGTGATCCTCATCGACGACATCGTCGATTCGGGCTACACCATCCGCACGGTGCGCAAGCTGCTGCTCGACCGCGAACCGCGCAGCCTCAAGGTTTGTGCCCTGCTGGATAAACCCGAGCGCCATAAGGCCGACATTCACATCGATTACCTTGGCTTCAGCATTCCCGATTATTTTGTGGTGGGCTACGGACTGGATTATGATGAAAAGGGCCGTAATTTACCTTACATCGCTTCCATCGATCTCAACAAAGGGGAGAAATAATATGCCGCTGGATATCGTGATTGGCGCACAGTGGGGGGATGAGGGCAAGGGTCGGGTTGTAGATCTTCTCTCTGAAAAATCGGCCCTGGTGGCGCGTTACAACGGCGGCGACAACGCCGGGCACACCGTCACCGTAGGAGATAAAATCTACAAACTGCACGTAATCCCTTCGGGAATCATCCATGCCAACACCATCGGCGTCATGGGCAGCGGCATGGTGCTCAACCCGCGGACGCTGGTCGAAGAGATGAATTTGCTGCGCGATGCCGGAGTGAATATTACCCCTGAGCGCCTGTGGATCTCGGACGCAGTGCAATTGATCACGCCTGCCCACCGCCTGCTCGACCGCGCCCAGGACGCCGCTCTGGGTAAAGCCCAGATTGGCACCACCGGGCGGGGCATCGGCCCCGCCTACGTGGATAAGGTCTCCCGCCGCGGCCTGCGTGCCGGTGAGATTCTGGACGGTGCTATCTTTGCTGAACGGGTGCGCGCTCACCTGAATGATGCCAATAAACTTCTTACCGGCTGGTACCAGCAGGCTGGACTCTCGGTAGAAACCTCTGCCCAGGATTACCTCGGTTATGCCGGGCAGTTACGCCCCTATATTCGCCGCATTGGCCCGTTGGTGCAGGCTGCCCTGTCTGCCGGCCAGGTGGTACTTGCCGAAGGTGCCCAGGGTACCCTGTTGGATATCGAACAGGGCAGTTATCCGTTTGTCACCAGTTCATGCACCACCTCCACCGGGGTCTTCAGTGGTCTGGGGATCGGTGTGCAAAATGTGCGCAGCGTGGTGGGAGTGACCAAGGCCTTTCAGACTCGGGTGGGGGCAGGGCCTTTCCCGACCGAACTGGAGGGCGAGATGGCTCACTTTTTACGCGGTACGGGGTCGAACCCATGGGACGAATATGGCACCACCACCGGGCGTCCGCGCCGGGTGGGTTGGCTCGACCTGGTGCTGCTGCGCTATGCCCAGGAGGCCAACGCCTTCAGCGAACTCTTTCTCACCAAACTGGATGTGCTTTCCGGGCTGAAAGAAATTCCGGTGTGCGTGGCCTACGAGCGCGACGGTAAAAAATTGGAGACGTTGGATTTCTCCGGCGACGCGCGCCTGCTGGCGCAGTGCACTCCGGTTTACGAAAGCCTGCCGGGCTGGTCAGAAGACCTGCGCGCCTGCCGCAAGTGGGGCGAACTGCCCCGGGCGGCCCAGGATTACGTGAAGTATATCGAAGCGAAGATCGGCGTACCGGTGCATACCATCTCGGTGGGCCCGGAACGCTCGGCGATGATCCACAGAGGTTAATATGAGCGACTTTGCCGGTTACCAGAGCCCATTTAGCTGGCGATA
>Ga0187810_10000943_pt1 | contig 10424 bp, 12 predicted proteins | sample NC_wetland_sal_i_9_FD_132963 | JGI IMG/M metagenome (GOLD analysis project Ga0187810, IMG submission 132963) | Wetland sediment microbial communities from Neuse River Estuary, North Carolina, USA - ASW_5 | ecosystem: Environmental > Aquatic > Freshwater > Wetlands > Sediment | place: USA: North...
ACGTCTTCATTGTCTGTGCCGGCCGCGAAGGAACATTACCCTCGGTAGTAGCTGGCCTTGTTGATAAACCGGTTATCGGCGTCCCGGTGAGCACAGGTTACGGGTACATGGGAGCAGGCCGGGCAGCGCTTGCCAGCATGCTCCAGTCATGTTCGGTAATTGCGGTTGTGAATATCGATGCCGGGTTCACCGCGGGGGCGTTTGCCTCACGCATAGCAAATCAGAGTGAGGATGTATGAAGCGGGGATTCTACATCGGCCGGTTCCAGCCGTACCATAACGGCCACCAGTCAGTGCTGGAACACCTGACGGAAGAAGTCGATGAGATCGTGATCGGGATTGGGAGTGCTCAACTCTCCCATCAGACAGACAACCCCTTTACGGCCGGTGAGCGGGTACTCATGATCACCCGGTCACTCGCACCGCTCGACAAGCCGTTCTATGTCATTCCTATCGAAGATATCCAGAGGAATGCTCTCTGGGTCTCTCACGTGAAATCCATGACACCGCCGTTCGATCTCTGTTATTCTTCCAACCCGCTCGTAGTCCAGCTCTTCCGGGAGGGTGGCGTTAAGATCCAGTCCCCTGCAATGTACGAACGGGAGATCCTGAGCGGCACTGAGATCCGCCGGCGGATGCTCAGTAAGGAACCCTGGAAAAAACTGGTCCCCCGCGAAGTCGTCAGGGTGATTGAGGAAATCGACGGGGTCGGGAGACTTCGTCAGATATCCTGTGACGATTAGAATGGACCAGAAAATGGGACTGCACAATATATTTGGAAGAATAACGACGAAATAAATCCAAGCAAAAATCTGGTGGAAAGAATGCATTCATTTTTCAAAAAAATTTTCGCACCAAAAGCGCCAGAGCGTATCACGATTGTTGCGGATACAATCCCTTCCCTGATCGAAAAGAAGGAACTGGGAGTACGGCAGGTGCTCGATTCAGAGACCCTCGGCCACATGCGGAATATCAGGAATTCACAGGCCCAGCTCCAGCTCATCGTCAATGGAATTGCCGGAGCAGAGCATGATCCCGCGCTGCATCCGAAACTCAAAAGCATTGCAAAAAATTCTCTCCCGCTCTTTGTCAAGGCCATGAACGCATCGCTCTCAAAAGAGCTGCCTGAGGATATCGAGGAGTTCTATCCCGCTGCGGTAGAGAGCGTCAAAGGATGCCTCAACAGTACCCGGGGCCAAGGCCGCTACCTCCAGGTTGTATTTCCCGAGGAGATGAAATCGGTAAAAACAGGAATCGATGCAATCGGGCGTGAGCTCAACGAGATCACCAAGTCCTTAACAAAATACCGGATGGCGAAAGCCGATATTGACGCCTTACGGGATCTGTATAATACGCTCTCTGGTATCCGCCTCGACTTTTCCAAATCCGTAGGGAAAGAGCAGCGGACCCGAGTGCGTCTTAGTGAGATTACCGATCGCATCGCGGCGATCGAAGAGGAACAAAAAAATCTCTCCTCTGATGGGAGCATGGCAGAGATCGCCGAACAGCGTGCCGCGCTCGCATCGACTGGGAAGGAAAAGGACGATGCTTCGCGTTTGTATGCCTCATTGTCCATGACTGCCTCCCATGTTTTTGGAAAGGCGGAAAAAATTGCCGCAAAACAGCACCACCCAACTGAGATTTCAGCACTCAAAAAAACCTTGGAATACTTATCCGGCCACTCGATTCCGGATTGCAATGATCTTGCCGTTGCGATCTCCAGCTCGTTTCCCATCGCACAGAGAATGATTGACGCCGGTGAAATTGCCCTCAAAAATAAAGAAGAAAGAACCATTTTCTCCAGTACGAGTTCGTTTATCGCTGACATCAGTCGTGCCTGTGAAAATGTCAGGGAACTCGATGAAAAATTTCACGTACAGGAAACCGTATTGGGATGCCATCCTCTGATCCTGAAGACGGATTCGCTCGACCGGGAAAAGGCCCAGCTGGGTGCGATGCTTACGAAGGAGACTCATTCGCTTGAGGAACTTGCCCTGTGGCGGGAGAAAACTGCGGAGAAATTCCCGGTCCTTACCGAGCAGCTTCGGAAAAAAACAGAAGATATTGTTGGGGTGAACGTGCAACTTGAGATCGACGATCTCATGAAGAGCTGAGAATGACCTGCAACCGGAATAGCCGGGATTTAGTAGGTATCGTTCTCGTTTTCTTCTTCATTATCGAATAATTCGTCAAGATTTTCGATGATCCAGTTCATTTTTTCTTGGCTGAGATCATCGGTAAGCAACTTTTTCATTGAACTCAAACACCGTTCGCTGATTTTCCGGTTGGATCCGGACCCATATCGGAATTACCCCCGGTTTATCTCCACGAAGTCTTCGAGATCGCTCTGGTTTTCATGGAACCCGTCTGCCCATCCATAGCAATCGTGCAGCATTCGTGCGATGACATCGGAGAATGTCATATTCCCACTTTTCAACGTGAGAAGCGCCTCATACACCTCGGGATCTATCCGGATGGAACGTCCCTCGCCAGCACGAGGCATAATACCACTTCGTGGTTACATCATATAAACCTTTTGCAGAATTCGATGAAATATGCGTCTGACTTTAAATAAAACACGCAAAAAGGCAATGGATAGAAGAGATCGGGATGTTATATCGATGAAGGTTGTGTGAATCCGGGGAAATAATCAATGGTCACCTTTGCGGATCCGAATAAAGGAGAATGTCGAGAAATCCGTGTACGCGAACTCTGGTTCGGGCCCGTGGCACCCGCCAATCCTCAGGAGCGAGGGGACATCGAGTGGCACCCGGGCCACTTCGAGATAGGATCCTCCTTCCATGCCATTGTCAGGGAGTTTCCTGAATTCCAGCGGTTGCTGGACAATCCCTTCCATTGTTTTCCTGCAACAGATATGCTGGTGCTGGTGCCCGCAGCACATGTGCGTGATGCCCCGGGCAGCAAGTGCATCGAATGCCATGGCTGCCGTATAGTGGTAACCGGTAAAAAAATCCCCGTACTGGTGCGAGAGCCGCTGCCAGCATTTCAGCCGGAGCGTCTGGGCACCGAGTTCAAGGGGACCGCCGTGAACAAAGAGCATGCTGTCATCGACCCATTCCATAGGCATATGATCGAATATCGACAGGAGCGGTGAATCCCGCAACTGCTCGTGGCGGTAGGCGCTCGGGCTGTCGGTCCCGCTTACCACGATCCCGTGAAGGTACGCATGATCGTGGTTCCCCAGCACGGAAACGAGACGGTAGTTATTCGCGAGGGTGTGGACTTTCTCGAGCGTCTCTTTCGGATGGTCCCCCCGGTGAACAAGATCCCCGAGATTGATCAGGACATCGACCGGTCCGAATTCGTCTCTAAACCCGGATGTCCTGATGGATGAAGCGAGCGCTTCAATCGCTGCGGAATCAGCATGGACGTCAGAAAAGATTACTTCACCCATAAAGGTAGATCGAATATAGGGTTTCACTGCAATATAAACCATTGATAGTGCAGGATCTATGATCGAACAAATGGGTGAGATATGTTGAAGCCCAAGGAAATTCCAGAGTACCCGTGGAAGGTTCGATGAAGATCCCGGATCACGCTTCAAAAAAACGCAAGCTTGAGCACATTTTCTCAATCTCAATCCCTGTAGTTTCTTTTGGAGGAATCATTGTTGCCATTCTTCTTAAGAATGCCGGGATAATCGCCGATGCGGGTACGTTTGCCTGGGGATGCGTAATAGGCGCATGTGTCCTTGGCTATCTCGCCTACATCATGCCCCGGCGCGATATCGTATCGATCTGTGCGCCGCTCTACGCGCTTCTCATCTTCATCGTACCCATGGAACTCACGCCCAATCTCCTGATGCAGTTCTTGTTTGCAGTTAGCATCACCATCCTGACGGTACGCCTCAACAGGAATTTTGGATCATCGAAAAACAACGAGGGAGGATTTGACCCTATGGAACAATTTCTTACCGGCTACATCGAACGAATGAGACCATATTTTACCGGAATCTCCGAAGCAACTGCTCATGAACTGGCTTCGGCATTCCTGGCATTCAAGTTTGGACTGTATGCAAACGCGGTCCGTGAGTGCACGCATGCGATTGCAAGCCTGTCAGAAAGCGGCCCGCAGGAAGCCCTGAAAAAAGCCATTACGATAGTAAAAGAGAATGCACAGGATCTGGATAATTCACAGGTTGTGGTGGATCTCTCGGTTACATTCTCGGAAGCCGAGCACCAGTATACCTTGGTGAATCTCCCCCCGGAAAAAACCGAGGATCCCGCTACGCTCGAACTGGACAACGCACTTGTTCTTCTCTACACGGTCGCTTATATAGCATCTCCCGATGATGAGCTCGCTCTCGATGAGCACCGTACATTCATTGTCCGGCTCCTATCAGGCTACAAAAAAGCGCTGGGTATTGAATAATTTTCCGGCATCTTTTATCCGGCCCGGACCGGAAGCCTTTTTGTTCACATCCTGTGATAGAACACGAGATTATTGTATCCTGACCAATCGCCATGGAAGATTTTAATTACCTTACGGAGCGGCCGCTCTTCAAATGCCTCATAACCATCTCGCTTCCGATGCTCGCGGCCAATCTTCTCCACAGTGTTCTCGAAGTAGTAGCCCTGTACATTGTGGGCCGGCTTGGCCCTGATATTAGCCGGGAAGGTGTCTTTCCAAGTCGGGCTGTTGGCCTGATCGTTTTTCTGTCATTAGGAAGTGAGGTAACGTTCAATGTCGGAGGTATGGGGTCGGGCTGTGTACTTCTCTATTCAACACAGGGACCGGAACGATTGTCGATCATGTCCGATATTCCCGCAATCGCCGACGTAGTTCTCGTGAATAACGATCAAAATCCCTCAATTAACAATAGATGAAGGGATCATGCCTGTACACTAAAACGTTATCCGACCCCCTACATACCCTGCCCGGTTATGGGCCGGATTTGCATGTAAAATCTTGGTATTTTACGAATGAAATACGTGCATATTACCTGCGGCCGGACACTCAGGGTAGGTGTAGGGGATCGGAGGGTATACTTTATTTTTCTGCGCAAAATATTCCGGCTGAAATCAAAAGAACAGTGATGTGAATCTGTGATTAACTTCTATGAGTTCGCAATTCAAAAAAAAATGAAAGCCGATACGTCAAATCCTTTCAAACGATACGGACGATACAACCTGAAATTCCCGGCCCGGTATTTTCAAAAGGCACATCAGGTTACTTACAAAAAAGGTATAATTATTACAGGCTGTCCATACTGATACCGGTGAAGTCCTGCGCAACTTCCCTGATATCCTTGACCCCGAACGCGGTCTGCACCGAGTTCAGCTCCAGTGAATTTGCAGCATCGCACATATAATCGAGGATATCGACGGATAACTCTTTCTGGATCTTGCTCTTCCGCAACTGGTCCACGAGTGCTGTCATCTTTTCAGGAGGCTCCATCCGGAGTTTTGCAAGGCTCATTACGCACATGAAAATCCGTGTCATGTTACGATCAGTGCCCGTGATGGTATCAAAGAAATTCCTGATAACCAGTGCTTGGAAGATTTCTCCGCTCATGAATTTCACCTCCCCGATATTCCTTACGTAAATTCACTGTTTCAACTACCTGCATATAAACATTGTGCGAACCGCCATGTTTTGATGGCTGAAAAACGGATTAAAAAGGAGATTTTCTGGATGTGCGGCTGAATTGTCTGACAATTGTATGACAACCGTCATACGCACCCCGGACCCGCCGCAGTTACTTTGCGGCACTGACGATCTTGATTACGTCCCCGTCTTTGAGGACATGGTTTTCCTTGATCCGCATTTTTGTTCGTGCATCGAGCGCGTACAAAAATCCCTTCCCGATCTCAGTGTGTACCTGGAATGCGAGGTCATGAGGGGTCGAACCCTTCTTCATGAGGAATGCATCCGGAAGGACATCTCCCTGCTTGTTGGTGTAATGCGTCTCATCTTCAACAGGATAGACTACTATCATGTCGAGAAGCTCGAAAACTGCACGGTTGATCGCCTGCTGGACCCCGGTGCCCTTGTTGAGTTTCATAACATCTGCAATCTTGGTGAGGCCTGCTTTTTGCGGGGCTGACAGAGTGCCCTCATTGATAATCCCAAATTCCGTATCGCCCGGCAGGTACCTGACTACGTGCGCAGCTGCCGCATTCCGGAGAGCGAGCTCAGATGCGGCACTCGCAAAGACGATCTGTTCCTTTGCCAGTTTCTCGCGGAGCTCCGCAGGCGCAAGATCGAATTTGTTCCCGACAACAACCATCGGTTTTGAGATCCGGACAATCTCAGCGCACAATGGGATGAGATCCTCCATGGTCGCATGGATGAAGTCGATCTTGAATTTGAGTTCTGCGTCACGGATATCCTCAAAGGTTATCCCGAGGCCGGCAAAAGTCTCGGCTATTCCCTGCTGGATCGCCGCTCCCTTACCCTGTGACTGTCGGCTGATCCGGGTCCAGTGTTTGTCGAGAATCCCGTAGACCCACATCGTCATCTCGTACCCGAGGAACTTGATGTCCTCGGTCGGGTCGTGGCTCCCGAGGTCGACCGGATTTCCTTCGGCATCCGTGCCGCCGCTCGCATCGACAACATGCAGGATGGCGTCTGCCTGCCGGAGATTATCGAGGAACTGGTTACCAAGTCCTTTCCCTTTGTGTGCGTCCGGGACAAGGCCGGCAACATCGATGAGGTTGACCGGCACGAACCGGACACCATCGACACAGTGGCTGCATTTGACATTCAGGCCTTTGCACGCGCAGGGAGTCCGGACGTAAGCGACGCCGTAGTTCGGGTTTATGGTAGTGAACGGGTAATTTGCAATCTCAACATTTGCCATCGTCGCGGCCTTAAAAAAAGTCGACTTTCCGCAATTGGGCTTACCTGCAAGGGCTAGGGTAATCATATCGTGTTTCCTCTATTGTAATGGTTGAGTTTTTCAGATCCACACAAGCTTAGTTTGTTGAAAACATCGGACAGAATGTTGTCTTTCGGTGTGGTAAATCTGACAAAGTTTTTCATTGCTGCTTATTAAAATGTAAGTATGTCGTTTACTGCGAAGAAGATCTATTATTTCGACAAGCCGGGTGCGGCCAATACCGCCGACGCCGCCCGGTTTGCTGTCGATCGGGCAAAGGAACTCAATCTCAAGACCATTGTCATTGCAAGTTCGTCAGGAGAGACTGCGGAGAAATTCTTCTCGGCTATGGAAGGCGAAGGTCTGGACCTCGTTGTTGTCACCCATGTAGTCGGGTTCACGAAACCGGGCGAGTGGGAATTCCCTGCAGAACGTGCGGAAAAGCTGCGCAAGAAAGGTGTTAAGATTGTGACCGGTACCCACGCACTCTCCGGCCTCGAGCGCGCACTCTCGCGGTCACCAAAAGTCGGGGGAGGATCGCGGACGGAAGCCATCGCCGAGGCACTGCGCAGGATAGTTGCGGTGGGGCTGAAGGTTGCTGTTGAGTGTGTCCTGATCGCCGCGGACCAGGGTGCAGTCGGCATCGATAAGGAAATCATCGCAGTCGGGGGAACTGCGACCGGTGCAGACACGGTGTGCGTGATCCAGCCCGCCCATACGGCAAACTTTTTCGATCTGCAGGTCCGCGAGATCATCGCAATGCCAAGGAACAGGTAACAATGTCGGTCGCTGATCTCAAAGACGCAATAGTCCTGCTCAGACGTATGCCCGCACTATGGTTAACGGGCGTTGCCGGAGGATTGCTCGGAGCGGCTCTCTGGGTTTTGCTGAACCTTGCAGGAGTATTTTTCACGAGCCGGCTGCTCGTGATATTCGGCCTTATCCTCCTCCTCTTCATCACCGGTATGCTTGCGATCCTGAAGACAGAACAGGGTAATGCAGCGGCATTCATGACCGGTGGTGTACGATATTATTTCCGGGTTCTTCTTCCCCTGCTCGTCATCATCTTCGCAGACACGCTCATCTTCATCGCAGGGGTTGCTGTTTTTACGGCCGCGGGAATAACCCCGGACACAAACAGCATGGCAGTTCTTGCCATGGTGATCGCTCTCCCGACCGTTGTCCTGACCATCTTTTTCGATACTGCGGCAGTATTCGAGGAACGCCGGATTTTCGATGCGATTAAAAGGAGCATCGATATCGTGACGTCCCGGTTCCGGGAAGTGATCGTATTTTTCGTAGTGAGTATCCTTGTTTCGATAATTATTATATTCGGCCTCCTGCTGGTATGGGAAGCGGTCCTTTACGATAAACTCCAGCCGCTTACGACCTACAATGAGACCCAGATACAATCATTCACCCCGGATCAGCTCACTACCATCATCGGCCCTTCCGGCATGTGGGTTACTGCCATCGTCATATTCTTCGGTCTGTTCCTCCTTCTTCCAATCCTGATCAGCTACAAGGCCCGGGTCTTCAAGAATCTTTCAGGAAACGTTCTGAGTAACCAGGTCCCGATAACCCAGGTTCCCACGACCGGGGAATATGACAGCAAAGGAAGATGGTACAAATACTAAATCAATACCGCGCTTCACTTTTCTGATAGTGTTTTTTACGGTTATTCCGAGCGCGGGAGAATATCCGACCGTACATAAAGGAGCATGCCCTTTGGCCCGGTAAAATGGTTGGTTCCTGCCAAAAGTTATCAATTTGCAGACCGTGGAAAAGGGAAAATTTACCGTCTGGTAATACAATATTTACCCGTCGGTTCTGTAAAGCATGTTTACAATCCCCCGGGTCCGGCCTGAAAGGATAAGCGGACGATCAGTGCTGAAGAACAAGGTAAATGACGACGGCGAATAGCCCGCCGCCAATTGTTGCAATAAGATTGGTTCCGGCATTGCCAAGGAAGCCCTTGTTCTCAAGCGTGGCTCCGACAAGGCTGTCGAGATTCGTCCCGACAAAGCCGGCAATTGTGCAGATGACCATCATCTCCGGGGTTATTACGTTGAGGAGATAGGCTGCCAGCGAGATCAGGAAACCCCCGAGAAGCGCGACAGATTCGCCAGTAAGCGTGACCCCGCCATTGGTTCCGATGGGAACTTTTTTGAGGGTCGTTATCATGTACGGTATTCCGCCGGTTACCCCAATTTCACTTGCCAGCGTATCGGCCGCGGCAGTAGCAACACAGCCGACATACATGGCAACGAATACCGGCTGCTGGAAAACTCCGTAGAGAACTGCAGCTGCGGCGGCGACAATCCCGTTTGCAAAGACATTACGGTATCCCCGTGCCCCGCTCTGTCCCTGCTCGACACCGATCCGTTTTTTGTACTCGTACTTGTACTTGGTGGCCGCAGAACCGATAATGAAGAAGAAGAGCATGATCATGAACCAGAGGGCGTTTGCAAAAACGAGGAGTATGATTCCTACGAGAGCCGCAGAGAAAAGGCCCGAAAGATCAGCAGTCTTGGACCGGTAAGCAAAGTAGCCAAACGTAAAGCCGACTATTACCGCCGCGACAACAAGCTGGAGGTTTGCCTGGTAGTTGAGTTCCTGTATCAGCCACATCGTCATCGCAATGCCGATCCCCTCGATCATCAGCGAGTCCTCGTATTTGATCAGGATGACCTTGAGAAGAACCGCTGCGATAATGCCAAAGATGACCGTAAGGAGCGCCATTTTATGGAGATATGCCATGACAAGCACCCCGGCCCAGGCAGTCGAGATGATGTAATACAGGTACGTGTTCAGGTCATCTGCACCGGTCTGGAAGACCAGTTCCCCGAGAACGAGCATGGCGAGGGACGTGGCAAAAACAAAGAATGGGAGTAATCCGACACCATAGAGGGCAGAAAGCGCACAGAATGCGTAGGTGAGGTATTTCGTATTGAAAAAGCGGAAGAGGATGAGCGAGAAAAGGATGACAATCAGTCCCATCAGCCAAGGGTAGGTCACATAGGGACCGACAAGGATAGCAGCCCCGGTAAGTGCAGCCGCATAGCCAAGGCCCTTCTGTCTCGCCATTGATTATTGCATTGAACTTCAAGCAAGAAGAGTTTTATCTTGTTATTCGGGTGCGTATTTTCGCGCTCATACAATCATCGCCGGAAAAATTATGGGGACGGGTTCTCTCATATGCGATCACTATATTTTATTCCAGAGACTAATATCTGCGGAATGGTACCATCTGATCAACTGCCGAAGAATTATGATTTTGCCGAGGTGGAAGAGCGCTGGCGCAGAACCTGGCGCGATGAAGATCATTATTTCGATAAAAATTCCAAAAAGCCACAATTCGTGATCGATACACCGCCGCCATATCCCACCGGCAACTTCCATATCGGGAACGCACTGAACTGGTGCTACATCGATTTTTTTGCCCGCTATAAGCGCATGAAGGGGTTCAACGTGATGTTCCCGCAGGGCTGGGACTGCCATGGCCTGCCAACCGAAGTCAAAGTCGAGGAACTCAATCACATCACGAAAAACGATGTCTCCCGCGAGGAGTTCCGGCGAATGTG
>Ga0187810_10000944_pt1 | contig 10420 bp, 8 predicted proteins | sample NC_wetland_sal_i_9_FD_132963 | JGI IMG/M metagenome (GOLD analysis project Ga0187810, IMG submission 132963) | Wetland sediment microbial communities from Neuse River Estuary, North Carolina, USA - ASW_5 | ecosystem: Environmental > Aquatic > Freshwater > Wetlands > Sediment | place: USA: North...
CGCGGCGAAGGGAATGGGGACTTTGGAGTAGCGCCTCTTGGGTCTGGCTGCAAGGAAAGGATTGCGGGAAGGCCGGCGTGTTCTGCGCCACGACTGTCCTGGGGGTCGAGCCCTCCGGGACTCAGACCTCCTGTCCTCGTCCCTCCGGGCGCCCTTCGCCGCCTCTCGCCGCATCCCTGCGGCTCGCGCTCGCAGCGCTCGCGCCGGCGGCTACGGAGTTCGACTCTCCTAGGATAGTATGGAAAAGAACAACCCGACCTGTCGGCCGGGTTGTTCTTTCAGGTTTAGCCCCTAGGAGAGTCGAACTCCTCTTTAAAGATTGAGAATCTTTCGTCCTAACCGATAGACGAAGGGGCCATCGCGAAGGAAATAGCCAAAACAGGTTGGGCTATTTCCTTCGCGGGGCAATTCCGCCGGCAGCGAAATTGCGTGCTCCCAGGCAAGCCGTACGGTCGGCGGTCATCTTGCCTGCGATACCACTGCCGCCATAAAAAAAGCCGCCGAGAATCCGAAAAGGCTTCGACAGCGGCATCTCTTTCCCCAGGGAGGATTCGAACCCCCACAAGCAGATCCAGAGTCTGCTGTGCTACCATTACACAACCGGGGAGCGCTCAATCAACGCGCCTACCTTAGCCAATCCTCCGCGGCTTCGTCAAGAGGGAGTAGCGTCGGCCTCCCCGCTCCCCGAACGGCGAGCGTCGAACACCTCCAATTGCGGCTGATCCATACCGTTCCATCGATTGACCGTGATCTTGAACACGAGATCGATTCGGTCCCGATCCTTGAAAGAGAAGTCGCGCTCGAGCCGCTGCGCTCCGTCCCAGAAGAGGGCGGGCCACTTGTGCTTGCCGAAATCGAGGGTCAGTTTCAGATGGTTCTGCTCCTTCTTCCCGACGAGTTGGGCGTCGATGATCGGAACGTCCTTCGAGAGGAAGGTCAGGGGGCGGTTCTCTTCGCCGTAGGGCTCGAAGCGCTCCGCAAGCGCGGCGAGCTCCGGTCTGAGGTACTCCCGCGGCAGCTCCGCGTCGATATCGATCGTCTCCTCCGTCTCGGCGAGCTCCATGCCTTCGGCGTAGGCATGGGCGCGAGAGAGGAACTCGGGCCAGTTCGCCGCCTGAAGGCTGAATCCCGCTGCCAAGTCGTGCCCTCCGTAGTCGATGAACAGGTCCGAGCAGGCCTCGAGAAAGGGGGTGACTGCGAAACCGCGCGCCGACCGGACCGAGCCGACGACTATCCCGTCGCTCTGGAAGGAGGCGACGACCGCGGGCACGTCGAGCGTACCGGTGAGGCGCGAGGCGATGAGGCCGGTGATCCCGCGGTGCACCTCTTCCCCGCCGACGACGGCGAGCTTCTCGCAGTTCTCCGCAAGGCTCTCTCTCGCCTTGGGGTAGACGATCTCCCATTCCTCCGTGCCGAGGCGGCGTCGGTCCAGGTTCATCTGGATCACGCGTTCGGCCAGGCTCTCGCGCTCCTCTCGCGTCGGGGCGAGGAAGAGCGACACGGCGGCCTCGGGCTCGCCCATCCGGCCTGCCGCGTTGATCACGGGGGTCACCTGCCACGACATCTCGCCGGCGCCGAGGCGCCTGCCGAGGAGGCCGAGTTTCTGCAGGAGCTCGGAAATGCCTGGCCTGGCCTGGCCGTTTATGGCTGCGAGCCCGCGGCGCACGAGGATGCGGTTCTCGTCGCGCAGCGGCATGAGATCGGCTATCGTGCCCAAGGCGACGAGCTGCAGGCGGGAGAGGTCGTCGTCGCCGAACCAATTGGCCTTCTTGAGCGCGAAGGACACGAAGAGGTTCTCGAAGACGTCGAGTTCCGAAAGAGGCTCCGACCGATACCGGCCGATGCGCGAGAGCTCCTTGAGCCGGAGGAGGCTCTGGCCCCTCGCCTGGGCTATGTATCCACCGACGTCCGGGGCCACGTCGTAGAATTGCCAGTCTATTCCGTCGCCGAAGGCCTTGGCGAGGAGCCTGCGCTGGAGCTCGCCGTCCCAGACGAATATCTGGCGGTCGCGGAGGAAGGGCGCGAGCCTCGTTCGCTCCAGGTCCACCATGCCGGGCACGATGGTCTCGCGCACGCGGGCCGTCTCCACGAGGTTGGAGAGGCGGACGGCCTCGACCAGATAGGCCTCGTTGACCGGCTGGACGTTGAGCAGGGCGATCTGCTGCTTGTAGATACCCGAGCTTGCCAGCTTGAGGGCGGTCGCGAACTTGTAGGCCACGCCGCAGCCGGCGAGGTCGCGGAAAGGATAGCCCGAGTCGACGAGCTTGGGATTGATGACCGCGACAGCGGCGGGCGGATCTCCCGCCTGGAGCCGGTGGTGGTCGAGGATTATGACATCGACCATGAGCTGGGCTGCGCGGTCCACCTCGGCGACGTTCGATATGCCGCAATCCACGGCGACGATGAGGGTGCCGCCCTGCGCTGCGAAGGCCTCGACCGCCGCTATCGAGAGACCGTAGGGCTCGTCGGAGCGCGGCACGCGCCAGCTCACATCGAGGCCGAGCTCCGTGAGCGTCTCGACCATGAGGACCGTGCTCGTGACCCCGTCGACGTCGCGGTCGCCGAACACGAGGACCTTCTCCTCCTCGTCGACCGCGAGGAGGACGCGGTCGACTGCGTCCTCCATCTGGTCGAAGTAAAAGGGATTGTGGAGATACCGCGGGTCGTCCTCGAGAAAGTAGAGGAGCTCCTCCGGCTCGGAGAGGCCGCGACGGAGGAGGATGGAGGCTGTGAGGGCGTCTGTCCCGTAGCGCCCGGCGATTTCCTTTACGGCCGCAGCGGGGACCTCTTTTTTCGTCCACTTCATAAAGCCGAGATTTCCTTTATTATGAGGGGGCGCCGCGGAGCGGGGGAGGCCGCGACGGCGAGGGCGGACTCGACGAGGGGCCGGGCAGCCGCGAGCGAGGCCTCGTCCTTGCCGTAGGCCGTGCAGACGAGTTCTCCTTCCCTCGTCTCGTCTCCGACCTTCTTTCGAAACACCAGGCCCACGTCGGGGTAGACTGGGTCGTCCGTCCTGTTTCTCCCTACGCCGAGGTGGACCCCGGCGAGTCCGATCTTGTACGCGTCGATCCCGACGATGAACCCGGCGGCGGGCGAGCGCAGCTCGAAGGAGTGAGACGAGCGCCAGGAGCCCCGGAGGGCGAGCATGCGGTCCGGGTCGCCGCCCTGGCCGCGGATGTTGGCCATGAAAAGCTCGCGGGCCCTGCCGGAGGCGATCGCGGCCTCGCAGGCGCGGACACCCTCCTCGACGGTCTTGGCAAGACCGCCGGCGACGAGCATCCAACCGCCGAGCCTGTAGGTCACCTCCATGAGATCGGCAGGGCCGGAGCCCTCGAGACAGTCGAGCGCCTCCTCCACTTCGAAGAAATTGCCGACCTTGAAGCCGAGGGGCTCGGACATGTCGGTGATAATGCCGACTATGCGCTTGCCCATCGCCGTGCCCGTGCGCACGAGGCTCTGCGCGAGAGCCTCGGCGTCGGCATTGGTCTTCATGAAGGCGCCCGGGCCCGACTTGACGTCGAAGACGAGGGCCTGTGCGCCCTCGGCGACCTTCTTCGAAAGGATCGACGCGGTGATGAGGGGTATGGACTCGACCGTCGCGGTCACATCGCGCAACGCGTACAGTTTTTTGTCCGCGGGGACGATCTGGGCAGACTGACCGGTCATCGCGTAGCCGTCGGCCGCGATGAGGGAGCGGAACTCCGATTCGGTGAGCGAGGTCCGGTAGCCGGGGATCGACTCGAGCTTGTCGAGCGTGCCGCCAGTGTGGCCAAGGGCCCTGCCCGACATCATGGGGTCTCTGACCCCGCACGCGGCGACCATGGGCGCGAGAATGAGCGAGACCTTGTCTCCGACCCCCCCGGTCGAGTGCTTGTCGACAAAGGGACCCTCGATGCCGGCCAGGTCCATCGTGGAGCCGGAGCGCAGCATGAGCTCGGTGAGGTCGGCCGTCTCTCTGGGGCTCATGCCGCGAAAGTAGACCGCCATGAGCCAGGCCGAGACCTGGTAGTCGGGGATCACGCCCTTCACGTAGCCTTCCACGATGAGGCCCATCTCGTCGCGGGAGAGCTCCTCCCCGCTTCTTTTTTTCATGATCACATCGACTGCGCGCATTGGCATTCCCTTTCTCGTCACCAGTGTATCGCTGCGCTCGCCCTCGAGCCTTACGTGCGGCTGCTCGAGCCGCGCTTCATGTTCCACGCGTGTCGGCCCCGGATGATGTCTGTCTCCCATGTTCCAACGCCACGCGATTCAGCTCAGTATACACGGCGCCGCCGGCCTTGAGGTCGGATTTGTACAGCACACAGCTGTCGATAGTCCATAACCCCGCAAGCCTGCTTTCGATGTTCGGGGTCATGTGGATGAAGTCGAGGGGGCGGGGCCGCGCCTTCTCGTCGCGAAGCTGCGCTTCATATCCATCTTTTTTCCCACGCCTCCGCTGGGCTACGCGCGCCAGCGTTACGTGGGGCGAGAAAACCCGGCCTCCGCCTCCGCCTCCGCCTCTGGCGCCGGCGCCACCTCCGGAGCCACCGCTGGGGCCGCCTCCTGCGCTGCCGCTCCCGGCGCGCCAGTCTGGATTCAAGATGGGGAGCCCCCGCTCCCGTGCACAGTCGAAGAGCGCTTCGTTCACTGAACGATAGAGCCGCGCCATGGGCCCGGGTTCTCCTGCTTGGTCCGTTCCGCGCTCCGGCCGATCGTCGAGCCCCGCGTAGAGCACCCTCCAGGGGCCCGCTGGCGGGAAGCCGCCGAGGCCGGCGAAGCGGAACGAGAAGGCGGGCTCGGCGAGGCGGGCCAGGGCGCCGGCTGCGCATTCGGCGCCCGCCTCTTCGATCTCGCCGAGAAAGGCCAGGGTGACATGGTAGCCTTCGCCTCTCGCCCACGAGAGTCGGGGCCAACGGCGCGAGAGCTCTTCCACGACGGAAGCGAGAGCCAGCCGCGCTTCGGATGGCAGGGGGAGGGCGATGAAACACCTCACGAGCGGAGGACTCCGGGGGAGAACGACGAAAGCGGCGTCTCCGCCGCCCTCCGAGCCAAGCCGAAGGTGAGGGCCTTCAATTCCGAGATGGAGCGCTCGTCGAGGCCCGTCCTGACTGCCTCGCGGAAGGTGAGTGACTCGCTTCGCGTGAGCCAGCGGAGAACGCCGTCGCCGAGGTGAAGGAGAACGACCGATCCCGTTCCCCTCGCACTGCCGCCGGGGAAAATCGCGTAGTCCTCACGGTCGCGGCCTTGGTCGGCCTCCGCGCGCGCCGCGCAGGAAGGGCAGAGGAAGCCCTCTATCGCCGCCGAGTAGGCGCAGCTCCGTCCAGGATATGCTGAAGAGCGCTGCGCCTGAGACTCCTGAAGGAGGTCTCGGCCACAGGTCGCACAGGAAATTGGATCGGGCCCGAGACCGAGGAGGGCGACCAGCCGCCACAGGAAGAGCGCTGTCGGGTAATCGGCGCGCTCGGGCCGTTCAGCGTCGAGGGAGAAGAGCGCGTCTCGGCCGAGCTCGAGGACGAGCGGGAAGTCCCCGCCGCCGCCCGAGGTCTTGATGAGGAGCTCGGCGATCAAGCCCGCTCCCCAGAGGCGGCCGAGGTCCTCGCGGAGCGCCGGGAAGGAATCACGGACTTCGAAATCGGAAAGCTTGCGGAAATCCTTGACCGGGTCGAGGTATACGAATGCCCGGCCCGAGGCGTAGGGCGAGGCGACCGAGCGCAGCTTGCTTTTTGGCCCGCCGAAGACGAAGACATCGACGAGTCCGGCCTCGGCAGTCATGAGGGTGAGGACCCGGTCTCCGGCCGGGCTCTCCCTGGCTCGCAGCACGAGGGCTTCATAGACGAGATTCCTGCTCGGCACAGGGGGAGTATCCGCCCCGGCGCCGAAGGGTGTCAAGGCGCGCCCCAGTTCCAGGACGCCGAGCGCTACGCCTGTCATCCTCAAAAGCGGTAGCGGAGGCCAAGGCCGCCCGATCCGACGAAGTCTGTGGAAGGAAAGAGCTGCATGCCGAGGCCGAGCTCGAGGAAGAGCTCGAGCGGAGCGGACTTGAAGCGATAGAGGATGCCGACGGGAAAGCGCAGGGCGAGGGTGAAGACATTGCCCAGCTGTGTCTGCGCTCCCACGCCGACGTAGAGCGGGAAGTCCTCAGTCTTGATGATGACGATCCCGGGGAGTTCCATGAGGTAGTTCGTCTGGAAAATGAAGCTGGTGTCGCCGCGATTCGGCGCCTCGGCAAAGCTCCAGGCCGCCTTGCCCTCGAAGGACTGATTGTCGGCGAATCCCCAGCGAAGGGTGATTCCGGTTGGCTCGCCGAGGAAGACGCCGAGGGCGAGGCCCTTGGGCCCGTCTCCTCTCGTCTCGGCGAACAAGGCGCCGCTGGCTGCCACCAGCGCCACGGCTGCGAGGGCCACTCGCGAAAGCTTCACAATCTTCTCCTCAAGCGAGAAATCTAAGCGCCGCACAGGGCGCCGAGTACAGGGCGGCTCGAATGATGCTGGGGAGCGGGAGGCCGCTTCGAGCACGAAACAGGTAGCGGCTCCCCTTTGGCCTCGGCGGCGCCGGCCCAGACCGGAGAGGCGGCCGCACATTAATACTTTACCGCGCTAGTCTAGATTTGTGCGCTTGACAAGTGTATTGGTTAATTGTATAAAACGATTGATTAAAACAATTGAGCTGCAAGAACTAATTGAGCGCGGTGTCGGTCAAGGCGACAGAAAGGAGCGTGTGCAATGAAGCTCGGCAACAATCTTCGTAACACCACCCAGAAGAGCGTCCTAGTCACGGGGGTCTCCTCGGGGATTGGCAGGGCGACAGCCATCAGGCTGGCTGCGGCGGGGTGGCTCGTGTTCGGGACGGTGCGTAGACAGGAGGATATCGAGGCCCTGGTTTCACTTGGTCTACCGGGCTTGGTCCCCCTTCACCTTGAGCTCGACAGACGGAAAGATATTCCCGAGCTCGCGCGAACTGTCCTTGCGGAGCTCGAAAAACGCGGGTCTCCTGGGCTCTTCGCGCTGGTCAACAACGCCGGCGGCAGCATGGTCGGGCCCATCGAGCTCATGAATCTCGATAGTTTCGAGAGAGAGCTCCATGCGCGTCTCCTGGGCTCGGTCGCCCTCGTCCAGGCCTTCCTTCCCTCGATCCGGCGCGCCGGTGGCAGAATCCTATGGATCGCGACGCCCGGAACGATTCCCACCACCTATGTAACGGGTATCCATGCCTGCGATTTCGCGGTGAACTGTATCGCTCGAACCCTCGCCATTGAATTGGGTTCGGCGGGGCCGAGCGTCGTCCTGGTTCGCTGCGGCGGCATTCGCACGAGGGCCGGGCTCGACACGATGCGCGAGCTGGCTGCGGGCCTCGAGGCTGTCGCGCCGGAGCGGCGGACGCCGTACGAGGAGAGACTCAAGGCTTGGGCGGCCTCCATGACCAGCTTCGACGCCAGGCGGACCGATCCCGATCGGGTCGCCGAGACAGTGGAGCGGGCTCTTCTCGCTCCCAGACCCAGGAGACGCTACCGGGTAGGGTACATGTCCGGGGCGGCGGCCTTTCTAGAAGCCCTGCCACAGATTCTCGTAGACCGCATACTCAGCGCGCGACAATAACCTTCATAACACTATGGGGGAATTGCCAGCGTAGCGCGGCTCGCCTACACTCGTGGCAGGGGGACGTCATGCTCATCCTGTCAATCGTTCTCGCTGCGGCCGCGCTCGGGCTCTTCATAGTCGGACGGGTCATGGCTTCCAAGGTGGCGCTCATGCGGGGAACCGAGACCACCAAGGCTGCGGTGATCGCGGCCGAAGTCACTGCGGTGGGCGCTGAGATCGGGGCCGGCAGCTACGCGAAGCTGGTCGAGGTGCGGGGCACGGCGCGCTGCGATGCGCCGCTCACGGCGGAGTTCTCCGGCACAGCCTGCGTTCACTATGAAACGACGGTCGTGCGCGAATACGAAGAGTCCTATGTCGAGACGGACTCGGGCGGAAACAGCCGAACGGGGACCCGTCGCGGCTCGGAGACTCTTTCGTCGAGCTCGCGGAGCTGCCCCTTCTTCGTAGACGACGGCTCCGGCAGAATCGAGGTAGATCCGACCGGGGCCGAGTTCCACCTCGAGACGACGGTCTCCCGCTTCGAGCCGGGCGAGGGCGAGCGGACGATAGGCAGTTATATCCTTCGCGCCACGCTCGCCGGCGGAGGCGGACGCCGCACCATCGGATACCGGTTCACGGAGCGCTGCTTCCCCGTGGATCGCCCGGCCTACGTCCTCGGCGAGGCGACCGACGCCGGCGGCACTTTGCGCATCTGCAAGGGCACGGGGCGCGGCAAACGTTTCATAGTCTCGCTCAAGAGCGAAGAGGAGCTCATCCATTCGGCGAGGCTCGGCGCGCTCTGGCTGACAATCGGCGCGGCTGTCTCCCTGGCCGGCGGCCTCGCTCTGGCGGCCCTCGCCCTTTTCCGGCACTGAGCGCTCGAGGCGGCGCGTTGCCTGAGGGGCCGGCTCCTTTCCGGACGGCTTCGGGCCTTGTTCCGACGCGTCGCGACGTGCTATGAAGACGTATGCTCCGCTATCTTCTCCTCGACCTCGACAACACGCTGTATTCCGGCGACCGTGGGATGGAGCGGGACATCCTCCATCGCATGAACGACTTCGTGGCGAAGTACTTGGGGATGAGCGAGCACGAGGCGCGGGAGCTCCGGCGTGAGCGCGTCAAGAGCTACGGCACGACCCTCGAGTGGCTCATGAGCGAGGAGGGCTTTAGCGATCCGGAGGTTTTCTTCGCCGCCATCCACCCCGAGGGCGAGGAGTATTGCATCAACCCCGACCCTCGGCTCGCGCTTCTCCTCGACGCCATAGATCTGCCCAAAGCGATTTTCACGAACTCGCCGAGCGAGCACGCCCAGCGCGTGCTGCGCAAGCTCGGCGTAGGCGAGCTCTTCGAAGCCATTTACGACATACGCTTCTGCTCGCTCAAGGGGAAGCCCCACGCCGAGGCCTTCCGCCGCGTCTGCGCAGCTTGCGGCGCGGAGCCGGAGGACATTCTCTTCGTCGACGATCTGCCGAAATACGTGCGCGGATTCGTCGAGCTCGGCGGCAAGGGGGTCGTGCTCGACGAGCTCGGTCGGCACGAGGACTCGGGCCTGCGCCGCATACACAGCCTCGCCGAGCTCCCCGATCTTCTCGCCGAAGACGCCGCGGCTGCCGGCCAGCTCAGTCTCTTCGAGTGATGCGGCTCCGATAGTCCGCGATCGCCATCTCAAGCGAGCCGAGCTCCCTCCCGAGGTCCTCGAGGAGAGAGGCAATCTTTCCCTCGTCACCTTTGTTCCCGCCCTCCCTGGCCGCGCTCAGCGCCGCCTGCGCCGCGTTGGCCGCTCGCTCGCCCCCGATCGCGCCGCAGCTGCCCTTGAGCCGGTGCAGGAGGCCGCGAAGGCTCCCGAGATCGCCGCGCGTCGCGGCCCCGCGCGCCTCGTCGAAGAGAGGGCGCGACTGTTGCGTGAACAGGTCGAGAATCTGGAGCGCCAGCGCGTCCGCGCCCCTGTAACGTTCGGCAAACTCCCCGTCGTCGAATACGGACGGCTCCGCGCCCTCCTCCCGCGTCCCTGTTTGCTCTCTCGCGGCTCTTCGCCGAACGGTCCGTTCGAAAATTTGCGCGAGGGCGTGGAGTGCGAGCGGCTTCGAGATGAAATCGTTCATCCCCGCGGCGAGACAGCGCTTTCGGTCCTCCTCCTGGGTGCTCGCGGTCATCGCGACTATTGGAATGGCCGGGTCGAGGGCCCCGGAGGCCGCGTCGCGGATGCGACGGGCGGTCTCGAAACCGTCCATGCCCGGCATCGAGCAGTCGAGGAGGACGAGGTCGTAGGGAGTCCTGCAGAGCTGCGCGATGGCCGCGTGGCCAGACTCCGCCTCGTCCGCGCTGGCGCCAAGCTCGACCGCCAGGGCGGCGGCCACACGGCGATTCACCGGCTCGTCGTCCACCACCAGGATTCTCGCGCCGGCCGCGGAGTCCGGAATCTCTACGCCCCTCGCCCCTCCCTCGGTCGCGGCGCGCTCCTCGCCTCGTCCCTCGGCAACGCGAAGGGGAAGGAGGACGCTGAAGGTGGAGCCCTTGCCGCTCTCGCTCTCCACCGTTATGGCCCCGCCCATGAGCTCGACGAGCCGTTTGGAGATCGAGAGGCCGAGGCCCGTCCCGCCATACCTGCGCGTCGTGGTCTGATCGGCCTGTGAGAAGGGCATGAACAGGCGGGGAATCTTCTCGCGGTCGACGCCGATTCCCGTATCGATGACACGCAGGATGAGCCGCGACCCGTCTTCGCCGGAAGGCGTGACCGAGGATTCGGCCCTCGCCTCGATGCGCACGCCTCCGCGGTCGGTGAACTTGACGGCGTTGCTTACGAGGTTGGCGAGGACCTGGCCGAGCCTGGTCGGATCGCCTCGCAGGGCGCGAGGGAGGGC
>Ga0187810_10000946_pt1 | contig 10413 bp, 19 predicted proteins | sample NC_wetland_sal_i_9_FD_132963 | JGI IMG/M metagenome (GOLD analysis project Ga0187810, IMG submission 132963) | Wetland sediment microbial communities from Neuse River Estuary, North Carolina, USA - ASW_5 | ecosystem: Environmental > Aquatic > Freshwater > Wetlands > Sediment | place: USA: North...
GCTCCCGCCGAGCCCGACGCTGCCGCACAAGCGCCTTGCCGTACTTCGATGGCTCGTAATCTCTGGCCAGCGCTCGAATGTAAAGCAGCAATCCGAGCAACTCCGTGGGCGTGTCGCCAGTCATGTTCATCTCCGAGACTTCGGAGATTTCCTTGAGAACATCCTTCAGTCTCATGACCGCGCCTTGTAGAGAATAGACTTGATCGCGTAAAGATCAATGCCCTCGCCGGGATCAAGGATTTCTCCCTCGACCTCGCCGCCGATACGCCCATTGCCCATGTTAATCGCCACCCGATTTACATACAGTCCCTTAATATGCGGATAGAAGTCGGGCGAGAGCGGACCGCCTACGTCGTAGAGATGAGCCACAGAAGCCGGCACATCGAAGCGAACGATAATCCTCTTGTCAACGGCGACAATCGCATCCGGGTAGCGCCTGAACGGGTCCATGTAAAGTTGCTGGAACCGCTGCTGAATCTCCACGTCCAGTTTGGAGTATCCACTGTCGATCTCGCGATGCTGCAACCAAGGATTGTCTGGCGTGCAAACGGAGCCTGGCACATAGCCAGCGATGGCGCTGGGCGTGATTGTCGCGCCGATCGCGACCGTGCCGAGCATCTTAATAAAATCGCGCCGGTTCATCGCTTATCCCAGATTGGGGTACATCGATTGATGTCCATTGTAAGCCTTCGGCAGTAGCGCACTAGCGGGTCCTGGTTCTCGGTCCAGAATCGCAATAGTGCGGACAGCCAGACCTGATGACAGAATAGCTGCGGATTGAGTCGCGATGGAATCACGCCACGTATCCCATGTACTTCAGCCAATCCTGATAGTCCGAGCCGGAGATCTCATGCCGCCGCAGCACGATCCGCATCGTGCGCTCCTGCATCTCTTGCCATTCCGGCGTCTCGAACAGGTCGTGATAGTCGCGACCTAGCCGGCCATAGATTCGGTCTTTGTGCATCAGTAGTCGTCTCCGTTCCTGCCGTAGCTGCGCAATGAAAGCGGACGCGCTGCTGGCGTGCCGTCGATCATCGGCAGCAGTTCCCGGACTGTCTGCTCATCCACTGGCGTGATGCTATAAATTGCGCTGAGGCCAAAGTAGCGCGTGAATCCCTTGCGCTCTACCTTGCCGTCTTTCTTGAGATCCGGAACGTCCACGCGAAACAGCACGCCGCTTGGGAAGGTCTGTTGCGAGAGATAGCCCACGATGCGCTGATGTCCGAATAACTCGACTAGAGCCCAATCTTTGATCGCGTCCTGCGGCGGAGCTACTTCGCCAAGTAGGGACAACTGCGCCTCGCCTTGCTTGCGTGCCGTCATTATTGCAGTGCCTTGATCCCTTCTATCGCCGCATCGAGCGCAGCACGCCGCCGCTGCAGCTCAGCAAGTACCGCCGTGAGATCAAGTACGCCTATAGATACGGCCGTAACGGTCTGCTTAAGCGGCGCGCCATTTGATTTCTTGACGATTTTGTTTTCCTTGGGAACATTTGGAACCTTAGGATTGTAAGCGTCCCAGGCTATCTTTTTATGCTGGGGAGTGCAAAACTTTTGCCCCGCGCCAGTTGGCATGAAACTCTTCGCGCACGATCCAAGCTTGCAAATGCGCGGCGCGAATACGGGTGCGGATCGTTTTGTGGTCATTGCCTTCTCCTCGCGATCGAATACTTTGAAATTCTTCGGCGCTTCGTCCTTGGCCTTAAGTAGTGTCGCCAGCGGGTCGCTGCTTGGTTTCGTAACCGCAGGCTTGGGTGAGTCACGCGGCTTCTCGTATCGTGCCGGAGTTGGTTTATTGGCTGGCGGAAGAAGCTTTGCGTTCGCTTCATGGCCTTCGATGAAGCGCTGACCTTCCGGCACTTCCTGCCCGCACTGGCACGCGCATAGATGCTTTATCTTCGGTCCAGGTCCTGGTGTAGTCGTAATCACTGGCTCCTTGCTCTCGCCAGTTTTGACTTCCGGATGCGCTTGCAACCAGTCCCATGCTTCGCGCAGAATATCCGCGTTCATCGAAAAGCCCGCATAGCATCCCGGACATAAGGATAAATATCGCGCCTTGCCGTCGACCTGCAGTTCGGCGCTCGTCGTTCCCGCCCGCAATATGCTGTCCTGCCGACAGGTCACGCACCAGTCAAGCATGTGCATCGCTTGTCTCCATGAGAAACCAATAACCGCAGCGAGAGCATTGAACGTGTAGATGATCTTCAATGATGCCGGCGCATGGCATTGTCACTGTCTTCCCGATCGTGCCGATGATCGTGTCCATCTGATGTTCAACCTGCGGCTCCATGTGACCCTTGCACCAGACGACTTTGAAGTTCGCATAGGGGAGATCGAACCAGCGCACGACCCAGCCCGGCACACGCCAGATGCCGTGTGCGCACTTCGGACAGCGACGCATGACACGAAACGGAAGAAGCTTTGGAGTCTTGTTTAGCTCCTGTTCGAGTTGATCGAGATCGTTCATGAGATCCTTCGAATTGTACGCCCCTCGCGGGCATCCGGGCACGTATCCGAAATGATACCGCGCTCCCGCGCTCGTGCCATGGCCCGGGCTTCTGCCATTGTTGGTACCTGCACCGATTGTAAAATTACCATGCCACCGTCGCCCTGGCTGAATGGGGTATATGAAAATCGACTCTCCCAAACAAAAACTTCCCAGCGCCCATCCACCTTCCTCCACGCATGTAGTTCGGTTCGTGCTGACGGCATGGACCACAACACGCGAAACGGTTCTCCGCCTGCTTCCATTTTCTTTTTGCGACTATGCCTATTTGTCCAACTAGTGGTTTGCACAAAACCGATCTGCTGAAGATCGGGATCGAGATAGAGTAGATCGAATAGATTGAACAGATCCACACGTTTCGGGAATGGTTTCGAGGGAATTAGCCTTTCCACTATCCATGGCACCTTATTTTGCAGACGAAGGTATTCTAGGCTGAGTTGCGTAGCTGGGCATCTACTCATCGCCAGCCTCGCTCCATGTTTCCCTAGTAACAACCTTACAGATGCTACCCTGAGAAACGCCGAATCGTTCCGCTAATTGCGCGCTGTTCTTTCTTGGGACATACGTCTGCCTGATGATTCGTACTTGATCTGCGGTCAACTTGTGCAGAGGGTGACGCTCTCCTGCAAGCGAACGTCTTCCCTTTTCCCAGCTATCGCGAACATTGTCGCTGGTTGTACCTTCCCATAAGTGGAACGGGTTAAAGCAGGGCTTGACATCGCAACTATGGCATACGTCAAGCGTTGGATCGATCCTGTCATTGAACACCGCGAATGATACGCGATGCACTGTTCGATTCTTGCCGTTAAGCCATATGATGCCGTATCCATCGCGACTCTTGGAATAGGGCCATATCAGACACCGCTCTGGCGTCGCAGCCTTAATAGATTTCAAGAGATACAGATAGCGCTGGCTTCCGAACTCTCGCGGCATAGGAACTGCGCCGCCGCACTTGCCACATATACCACCCTTGGGACGGAAGTCCACCTTGCAGCGGCAAGGTTGTAGCCTGAGCAATTCAACCGTACCATCCTCCAAGCGCACTTTGCGCTCTAGCGTGACGTCATCGTCCATGTGCTTTCGCTTCTTGGGTTCAGTTTCCACAGTTAGTGCGGTTGCACCTCTCGCCGTACTCGTAGGCTCCTCGAGTCGCACCCATTTCCACAAACGATGGACAGCCTGTGCAGTTGTGGCAGTACAGGGTGTTGTGCGTAGGATAGAAGATCGTGTCTTCTAGTGCTGTCCCGACTCGTGTCTTGTAGCTCGCGTGCTGCGTTTCCGGCTTGCGCGTGTGATCGGAGCGTGGATGTGTGCAAATCAATGTGCCTGCCTTGTTTCTGCGCTGACAGATGTCAGTCGCAGCGGGCAGTGGTAGGCTAGCTGCTTCCAGTCGCCGAATACGCCGCTCAGCCACGCAGCGCCCGCGATTGAAAGTTTACCGTATCGTAGCGTTCCCGGCAGCCTCGTTCGCTTATAGGCAGCTTCCGCGTGAGTGTATTGCGATGCACGCCCAGCAACTTCGCTGCATGACTGCGATTGTTTTTAGTACGAGCGAGCGTTTCGTGAACTAATGCTAACTCGAATAGGCTCATGGCTTCCGCTCGCGGCGTACGCAACTCCAAGAATGTACTCGCTGCCGCTTTCAATTGCCTAAGCAGTAATTTGTGCTCTTCGGGCACTTCTGCGTTTGTGTCGTACATGTGGCGCTCCTTGCTTAGTCTGCCTTTTTGCGATTCGGGAAATCGCGCATTACCAGGCAATCTTCGAACGCAGCACGTAGCTTCTCTTCTGGCGCCGATTCGATGTTTTGAAGAATCCAGAAAGCGATAGTGCGAAGCAGCGAAAAGGTGATTGATTCGGAGATGCGATCGCCGGCGTTGTAGAACTTCATGCCTTTGTTAGGCTTAAATGAGGCTTTATTGGCTTCCAATCGAGTTTTCTCCTTCAGAGGTTAGAAGCCCGCGCGCGGGATTCCCCTCGTGTGATTTATTTGCTGGCTGGACTGTACTTACGTTCGAAGACTTCTTTCGGATTTAGGTAGACATAGCCGTCCGATTGAATGACCCAATAGTCGCCGACTTTGGGAATGTAACGAGCGAGCATCGGAAGATCAGCGACTTCGGGTATGCTCGCCCCCTCGAGCAAAAGATTGAGAGAACCATCGCCGCGGCGTGTGATGTTTTGAATCTTCCAAGCCTCTACTTCAACCGGATTTGCAATGTATTTCATGAAGCTCCTTTCGTCTGTTTTAGTTGTATTAGCCGATTTGTTCTACAAGTTCGCCAATGCGCGCTTCGAGCGTGCATAATTCTGCATTGGCAGTTCCGAGATGTCCAAGCAGTGAAGGTTCCTCAGCGAGTTTGTTGCACTGATCTGAGGTTTCGGTCGGTTGTGAACCTCGTACTCTGGCGAGGAGTTTTTCAAGTCGATTATTTACCTCACGCAGTCGATGCGCGACTTGTCCGGCTGTGTTATGGACGCTTAAAGGATTTGAAGGTTGTGTTGGTCTTTCAGTTGCCGATGCTCCGTTTCCGTACATATGTTCTCCTTGTTTATTTGTGTGGCCGTAGCCAGTCATGCCGCGCCATCCACATCTTGAGCTTGTTGCGCACGATGCGGTTGTGCCGCTTCAGATACTCAAAAGTGCTGTGCGCGTCTTCTTTGGTCTTCTTGGCCTGGTCGCGATCAAATGCCGCCGACTCCGCACGGAACCGTGCTAAGGCTTCTGGCCCGGTGCCGTATTTCCGGTAGGTTTCCATCTCCTGCAGTTTGGCAATCACGCGATCGCCCAGCGGCATGTACTCATTCGTGGCTTCATCGCGCACCAGCCAGACGTAGATTCGCCGGCAGAGATGCGTATGCAGGACTAATCCCTGCGGTTAGGTCTTGCTCGACCAGTGTAAAGGTCATCTGGCCACGTGCGCGTGCTTTTTGATAGCAGTCGCCATCTCTTGCCCTATTTACTTCTCGTTGTCCATCTGCCATATCGTCTTGTCTCAATTTGCGAATAAGTCCACGGCGTGGACTTATTCGGGTTTGGCTTCGCCCGCAGCGGCATCCTTGCCGCTCACTGGCAATTCCGCTTGATCCTTTGAAGCTTTCCCTGCCTTCGTTTTGGCTTCGGCTTCGTCAGCGAGATCGAGCAATGACGCCTGCGACGAATCAAAGCGCAAGTAGACGGTCGTCCCATAGCGTTGCCCCATGAACTTCCAGAGCCCGGGATCCCAATCGACCAGCGACTGGCACGTGAGCACGATTGCCGTGTCACCCTTGCCGCTCTTGATTTCTTTTACGGCCAGGTTCTCTAGCGTCACGCTGCCCATGTTCCAGAGCGCCGATTTGTTCTTGGGCAGTTCCAGAATCTCGACTTCAAGACCCTGAACCTCCATCTTGATTTCGACCAGACGCTCGCCGTGCTCCTTTACTCCTTCATAAGCCGTCTGCACAAACGGCGGTCCTGAGCGAATGTTATTGCCGTCCAGCGACAGCCGATAGGTGATGGTGAGTTGCCGCTTCTGCTTCTTGTCCCGCCGCGGAGTCTTCATGTGGATGAAGGTCTCGATCGGCGACACCTGATGAAAAAACTTCTCTGACCTTGCCATGCCCTCTCCTTTTTTATTGATTCAGCCGACAAATTCCGCCGTCCCTGGAGACAGCGCCAGCTTTGATTAGCTTTCCAACCGCATCCTTCACTGTGTTGTAATGCGCCTTGAGTAGTGCGCTTAATTGCGTCATAGTCATTTCACGATGGGCTAGGAGTGCATCGATGACGCGGGCGGGTGCTCCGGGGAAGGTATTCTTATAGGATTCCCAGCGCGGATCGGTAGTTGATGGCGATGTCGCACCGCGAGCGACTGCATTCTCGGGACCAACTTGCTCTTCGCCAACCGCCAGTTCGATCTCTCCGAACAATGCACGCAAGTAGCGATGAAGCGGATTGAGTTGACCTTGCAATGCCCGAATCGCGCGCGCCATTCGCTCCTTGTCTGCGATCGCCTGCTCCAACTCGCCGCGAAGCTTTCGCAGTTCGTCTTCGAGTCGCCGAGTCTCTAGCCGCGACTGTCGTAGCTCTTCCGCTGAATTTCCTATGGGTTCAGCGTCGATAATGTTATCGCTGCTAAGCAATCGCTGCGCCATGCTTCGCCTCTGAACTTTCGTGCGCTGGGAGTGCTACGCGGAATCCACGGAAAGTACGCTCCAACATACCGGGCAGACCGTACTCCTCAAGGCGCCGCAATGCTGCAATGCCAAGACGTAACGCATTCAGATTCCAGCGCGGCTCTTTGAAACGATCGCAAGGTAGGGCGTATTCGAAGTCGCTGCCTTGTTTGCCCAGCACCCACGCTTTCGCTGCTTCGCGATATTTACCGAGTCGATTAAAAATCTCGACATCGCCGCCTCGATCGGGATGATTAAGCATGGCCTTCTTGCGATAGGCATCGTCGATTTCTGCGATCGTGGGTGCCGGATTATCGATGCCCAAACCCATCTGCCATGTATAGTCGGCCTTCAGCGGTTTCGAGAAATAAACCGTGACGCCCGGATCAAGCCGAGCCTCGTTGCCACTGTTAAAGGATACGACAACCTCGTTCGCGCCGAGGCGACTCAACTCTACGATGAGCGCGTCACGGTAATACGCAAATGGTTTCTTCCAGGCCTTCATGTCTTTGCGATCGCCGATGGGGATTCGATCCCAGCCTTCAGCCCATTTCAGAGGAGAGAGTTCGTTAACGCGGATCTTGTCTTGCGGCATTGCCTTCTCCGTGCTAGCGGAGACAATACATGTTACGCCGTGTGAACGTCAAGAGAATAATTTGTGCCAGAGATTAGCAAGCCAATCGAGCGGTCTATCGAACCAAGCTTCCTGAATTGGAACCCAATCGTGATAGCGTTCGCAGTCCTCCAGCGGCACGTCCCGCCAGAGTTCGCCACTTGAGTCTTTGGCGATGAAGGCGCTGCCGTTCGCGTAGAGCACGCAAACTTCGCCGTCGACTCTGCCGGCAAGCCCGCAGTTCGATTTCGCAGCGGCTTCGGTGTGAGTCATCGAATCCTCCGCAATGCGCTGCGACTGCTCACCGCGCGATAGCCATCCTCGAATTCCAGCAATGCCGAGTTCCTGCCGCCGTGAATGAGAACGCGGCAGCGCATTCCCTTGCGAGTGCCGCCACAGACCGGCATTCCAAGATAGCGCTGCCACGAATAGATGTACCACTTCACGCCACTTTGCTCCACTAGCTTGCCGTTTTGACTACTTTCGCTTTGACCTTCGTTTTGCCTTTCGCTTCCCGAGCCTTCACGTTGGCTGTCATCTTGTCCACTGCCGCCTTGTCGCCAGCTTCGATGGCTTTCGTGATGCTGGCCACGTCGATCTTGTAGTGCCGCGCCAGCCAAAAGAGCTTGTGCGGACCGCCGTTGTAGCGCTTCGAGTAAAGATCGATGCTCTCTTTCTCGTCGCCCTTGGATGGTTCCTGGCGAATGTCGTCCGCTGCCATGATCGCCATGAGATACGCCCACGGCTTGTCTTTCGGGAAATACTCTCTTAGCTTCTCATCCCAATCAACCTGGCCGTAGCCGCCCTTCTTCTGCCGCTGCACAAGTCCCAGCGCCTTGACCGCGTCGCGTGCATTGTCGTGGTAGAGATGCGAGGCTGCGAGGCCTGCCACGATCTGCAAGCGCTCCCCGAATGGTTTGGTTGCGGGTTCGTCGCCTTTCAGGATGGTTTCGCACAGCGCCTTGAAGACTGCCCAGCGTATGCGCTCGCCCCGGCTCTTCTTGAGATTGCCTTCTTTGTGCGAGACAAAGGCCATGCCTTTTAGCGGAGCCTTGCTGGCTGTGCCTGAACCGGAGTTCTGCTGATGATGCTTGTCGCACTTTTCGTTTGTGCAGATCGCCGTGACGTCGCCCACTTTGGCCTTGATCTGCGTTTCAACGCGATCGCTGCGATAGACCAGCACCGCAGCCCGAGTCGATTTGCATTCGTTGCCCTTTGCGACCAAGCGTGGACCATCGCTGTAACTGTCCCGCGCCAGGAAGCCGTCGACGGCAATCTTCATCGGCCCTTCATTCTCCCGCGCCCAGCCTAGCCCGAGACGATATGGCTTCGCGATGCCCTCTTTCTTGGCTACGTCTGCAACCATGATGTCGATCGTGTGCCGGCGTTTCAGCGCGAAGCATGATGGCTGCGTGCAGCGTGCGCCTTTGATGTCCGGGAAGAGATTGCCGGCGTTCGCTGTATTGAACTGGCAGCTTGGGCAGGGACCATTCGGGCCGAGGTCCTTGGCGTTGATGTCGAAGGGCGCTTTCTCTAGCGCCAGCATGAAATTGTCTTCAATGAATCGCTTTGTCGCTGTGACTGAGTGCGCCTGCTTGACTCGATTCTCCCAATCGCGCTCGTCAATCCGCTCCTCGAATCCCTTCAGCAGCCACTTGAGCGTCGTTAGTTGCTGTTCGCGCGTGAGCGGCGCCAGCAGCAATGCGTGACCCAGCGCGATATGCTCTTGCTTGAGAGCGTTCTGCACTTCCGTCGCGAGGTCAAGCAACTTCAGCCGCTGTGCAACGTATGCTTCCGTTTTGGCCACGCGCATCGCGAGCTCTCCGATGGATGCGCTCTTGCCGAGCAGCTTGCGCATGTTGCCGTAAGCGGAGGCTTCATCCAGTGGTGTCGGGTCCGTGCGATGGAGGTTTTCTACAATCTGCACCGCCTGGGCCTGCACGTCATCGTAGGGTGCGACGACGGCTGCAATCGTCTTGTGATTAAGTTTTCGTTTTGCCTTCCAGCGGGCTTCGCCGAGCACGATCTCGAACTTGGCTCCGCCTTTGATCGGATTCGGCCGCACCGTGATCGGCTGCAACAATCCATCTTTGTCGATGCTCTTAGCTAGTTCATCGATCGACGCAGAGGGAATGTATCGGTTGGTTTGGCTGGGAGTAATGTCGCTGATCGGAATTTCGCGCGCTAGTAACAGCGATTCCGTGCCGACCTTTATCGTTTCTATACCTGCGCTTGCACTTGCCATTCATTTGCTCCTTGTGTTTCGAGATTGAGAATACATGTAACGATTATAGTCTCCGGGCCGCAAGGGGTCCACGAGAATCAATCACGAGAAGCCCGCAAGCACAAACCCGAGTCAAGCTGCGCCGATACTCCGCGCCCGACAGCGCCTCAAGTAACCGATGACCTTCGCGACACGTCCAGACCAGATTCCGCTTCCAGCGCCAGCGTGCTAAATTCGGCTCTTTCTCGATCGTCTGCATGGGGATCCAGGGACGATCGTCCCGCCTGCCGCCACCACGTCCGTAGAGATGATGGGCTTCGCCTTTAGGCCAAGCTGCAGCGTGCGATTCGATACAGCCTTCACATTGTCCATGCGCTGCGTCGTGTACTGCCAATCGAGATAAGTTCGTCCATGCTAAGCCGTAATACAGGACGCGCTGGCCATCTGGGCTCATCGCGTCCTGTAGGATTTTAATTTCTGGCTTCCGAACCTTTGAGAATGAGACGGCTTTCTTCGATGGCCTGGCTGACCGCTTCATTGGCGTTCGGCGCGTCAAATTTGTCCGTGAGCGCTTCAGCCTCATCCTCTTCAGCGGGCGCTTGCGTTTCATCCAGTCGGGGCGTTCCACTCAGTGCCTTCTTTCTTGCTGCTTCGATCGCGTCGCCGGCATGGGCCCGCGCTGAACTGCAAAACGCGATGACTGCTTTGCTATCTAGATCGATTGTGCGATCGCCATCAACGACTACGCCAATGAGCAGCTTGAAGTCAATCAGTAATTCATCGAGCGCCGTTGCGGCCGATGGATGCAGCTTGCGGCTCCACGTTACCAGCGGATCTTTCTGCTTCGCTGACGGCAGCGATCCGTTCAGCTTCGATTGCGCCGTAACGGCAAAGTCGTTGACCGATTCCTTTA
>Ga0187810_10000947_pt1 | contig 10411 bp, 8 predicted proteins | sample NC_wetland_sal_i_9_FD_132963 | JGI IMG/M metagenome (GOLD analysis project Ga0187810, IMG submission 132963) | Wetland sediment microbial communities from Neuse River Estuary, North Carolina, USA - ASW_5 | ecosystem: Environmental > Aquatic > Freshwater > Wetlands > Sediment | place: USA: North...
CAGAGAGCGCGTCTCAAAAAGTATGCTGTCCAGGAGGGTGGAAAGGTCGCGGATATGATGAAGCTTCTCTAGCTTGACGAGGATGTCAGTGAGTTCTTCGGCGTCGGAAACTTCGTTCCGCACTTGTCGCATACGACCTCCTTCTATGCCGACGTCGCGGGGACGATGCTTACCTCCGCCTCGGCTGACGGATCTCAAGAGCGCGACACGATTGTACCGCCGCTATGGTGGCCGCCGCTGGCATGATGGGCATGACTGTCGATTCGTGCAATCAGACGCCCCTATTTCTCCGCCCTATGATAATCCCCTCAAGTCTGGCGTCAAGGCATGGCGCAGCCGGCCTGCGTATCCGGAATCAAGTACGAGACGCCGGGTGACGGTATGATCGAACCGCCGAATCACCGCTACATCCTGCGGCCACGTGCCAGGTTTTGTCGTCGACAGCGCGTGGGCCAGCCCTGGGAACGTGCGAAACAGCGGCGGCCAACCAGGTGGGCGCGGAGAGGGGGAGCCCCGGCGCCTATCGCGGGGAGTCCGTGTTGGGCGGAAGCTTTTGTCGAGCCAAGAGGCGGTTTGCCAGGATACAGAGGGCCGGGACGATAAGACCTGCGGCTACAGAAGCCGCGATGACCAGCCACGGAGCGACGCGGAGCCTCTCCTCCACAGCCCTGTCCTCGAAGAACATCCGCACCGCCGTGAAGGAAATGGCGAAGGCGCCCACGTAAACGAGCCACCGCGCCCTGTCTATGAGGTTCGATATGAAGCCGCCGGTGACCATGAGGAGGGGCATGCTTATGAGAAGCCCCACGATGAGGAGCGCGAGGGAGCCGTGGGCGGAGCCGGCGACCGCGATCACGTTGTCGAGGCTCATGAGGAAATCCGCGGCCACGATCAGCAGCACCGCGTGGGCGAGGTCGTTCGCACCTTTCTTTCCCCCGCTTTCGTGGGGAGGCTGCGTATCGACCCGGAGCAGCTTGTAGACGACCCAGAGGAGGATTAGGCCCCCGGCGGCGGAGATGAAGGGGAGGAGCATGAGGAGGGTCGCCGCGGAGGTGAGGGCGATGCGGAAGACCACCGCGAGGCCTCCGCCGATCAAGATCGCCCAACGTCTCTGTTGGCGGGGCAGGGAGGCCGCCGCCATGCCGATGACGATGGCGTTATCGCCGCTCAGGGCGATGTCGATCAGGGTGATGTTGAGCAAGCGGACTATGAAGTCCCAGCCGCCCGGTTGCATCATGAGTTCTTCTCGGCGCTGCCCGAAGCTCTCATGTCGCCCTTGCCTTCCCGTCCAATTCCTCGACCTCGATATCGCCATACTCGCAGCGGCCATTGCCGCTGCGGCAGAAGCCGATCATGCCGTGGCCAAACTCTCCATCGCTCGCTTCCAGGACCTTCCTGCCGTCTACCGAGAAATCGAACAGAGGACCCCGGCAGCTGATCTCGAGGCGATATTCCTTGCCGTATTCCCAGGGGAAGTCCGCTTTCGCAAGGAGCCTGAGGCCGCCGTCGTTCTTGTAGAAGGCGACCGTGCCGGGATCGGAGAGGCCTGCCGCGTAGCCCATGATGGTTCCCATCGCCCGAAAAAGGAGACAATGTCCGACACCGCGGAGAGGTTTGACAGCGGCCGAGAAGCGCAGGTCCTCCGAATAGTAATTTCCGGTGTAGAACTCCGCCTGTCCGAGGCTCATGGCGACGAGGCGTCCCCCATCGAGACTCCATGAGCCGCGGTTGGTGGTGCCGGGCGTGATAGTCGCAAACTCGGCTGTCTGCTTCGCGAAATCGATCGTGTAACGTGCATTCCCGCTCACCTTGAAATGGTCCAGAAGGAGGGTTCCGAGGAATCTGTCCTCCGAGCCGGTCTCGATCGCGATGCCGATCTCGTCGATCGCGGCTCCGTGCGTGTCGGGGATGGCGAACTCAATCTCCATCCACTCTCCCCCTCCCGGCGCTGCTGCGTCACCCTCGAGAAGGCGGCCGTCGCTCGTCTCGCGGACATAGGGGATGAGAATGGGCATGGCGCCGCTCCAGGCATCGACCTTGACGCGGCAGGTCATGGTTTGCCCGGAATAAACCGTTGGGCTGAAGGCGGGGGAGTAGCGCTCGTCGTCGAAGTCGGAGCGCCGGTAGAAGGGCTTGTAATAGAGCCTGGCTCCGGCCTTGGGCGGAAGCCTGTCCACGAGGACCTCGAGCGAGCCCCCCTCGATCCCCCGTCTATGGCCTATCTTGAGATAGTTGACGTTCGTCCGGAAACCGTGGGTCGAGCCCGGAAGCGTGAAGTCGAACTTGATGTCCTTGTACGGGAGCGGGTCCCCGAGGCGCCGCGGCGGCTCGACTCCCGCCTCGCGATAGCCCAGAAGGGCGAGCTGCCGTGCGAAACTGGGCAAATCCACGACGTTGAGCGATCCCGCCACGCTCGAGGCCGCGAAAAAGTCGTTCATCGGGCCGCGATATTTTTCGGAGACTCCTGCGAGGCCGCCTGCGACGCCGACGATGGTGCCGACAGTGCCCGCGTTGCAGTCCGTGTCCCAGCCGCACATGGTCGCGATCTCCACGCTGCGCGAGAGGTCGCCGCCTCCGTACAGGAGCGCGAGCGCGCAGACGCCGGCGTTGGGGATGATGTGGCAGACCCCCGGATAGCGGTCGTAGCCGAAAGTGGCGGTGAGAAAATCCATGCAGACGCGGAAATCCTGCGGCTTCGCGCGATGGAAGTCCCGCACGGCCGTGACGACGCGGGCATACTCCGATCCGGGCGGAATGACGGAAAGGCCGGCGGCCACGAGAGCCTGCGTATCGGCCGTCGTGAAGGCCGCCGATATTGCAGCGGCGATGAATCGACCGCCATTGATCCCCTCGCCGTCGTGGGAGACGCTGGCTGCCATGCCCGCGTACCGTGCCGCCTTGGCCGCGTCGTCGGGAAACACCAGGCCCCAAGTATCGATGAATATCTGGCCGCCGATCTGCTCGGCCGCCGCCTTTCCGTTCACGGCCATGGAGCCCGACGCCGGAGCGTCGATCCCGGCCTTGAGGTTGAGGTAGGCTGTGTGTTCGGTGCTGACGCCGTAGCCGCCCCACCAGAAGAAGCCCTTTCCCTCGCGCGCATAGTTGAGCCAGGTCCTCCCAATGTCGCGGGCCGTGATCTCCCGATCGCGGCCGTAATCGATGAGGGCGCGGATGAAAAAGGCCGGACCGTTGAAATCGTCGTCAGCGGCGAAGTTCTTGTACTCCCTGATGTATCCCCCGATGTCTCCGTACGCCGAGCGGATGCGTTCGTAGGTCCAAATGGTGGGCTCGACCGGCGCCCCCAGGCGGATGCCGATGCATTTGCCGAGGAGCCCGGCATACACTTTCTCTATGTAATCTTGGGGAATGGCCACCGGCGCGCCTCCAACAGCGTTGCTCGAGACGGTCGGGGGCGCGTTGCGCGCCCCCGTACTCAGCTACTTGAGTGTCTTATTTGCGTATTCGGTGACCTTGTCGCCGCCGGCGGCGTACCAGGCCTTGACGAAGTCGTCGAACTTGGACAAAGGATACTCACCCGAGATGATCTTGAAGGAGTATTCCTTGAAGAGGTTGTTGCAGGCGTCCCAGACCGGCGCAAGGTCCTTGGGCATGACGAAGTTGATGTCCTCGACGTTGGCGTATTTTACCGCGACGGCGAGAGAGTCGCGTCCAGCCTTGCCGTAGAGATCGACCGGTCCCTTCCAGCCGACGACCTCGTGGAAACGGGGATACCAGGAAGCGAACTTGTCGGTCAGCGTCACCTTCCCGTTCTTGGTCACGTGGTGAATGCCTTCGATGCCGAGGCGGTCGAGCATCTGCCCCTCGTCGGTTGCCATGAACTCGAGGAGCTTCCAGGTGAGGTCCTTGTGCTTGGAGGAGGCGGATATGGCCCAGCCCCTCGACTCTTTGGACACGTCCACGGTGAAGCCTTGGGCGATTCCCTTGGCCGGCACGCCGATTATGAGCCGCTCGTCGCCCTTGCCCGCCTTGGCCATCTTGTTCTCGTAGATGTCGGTGACGAGGCCCGGGGTGGCGACGACCATGCCGATCTTGGCGGTGTAGAGTTTGTCCTCCATGCCGTCCCACTTTGTCGTGATGTAGTCCTTGTCGAGAATGCCTTCCTTGTAAAGTTTCTGGTAGAAGGCAAGCTTGTTCTTCTCGTTGTCCGTTACCTTGCTGTACACGAACTTGCCGGAGGCGTCCTTGGTCCAGGTGGTCGTGAGCCCGAAGGCGTGGTTGAAGAGGAAGTCGATCCTGTCGGTGTTGCCGGTGTCGGTGAAGCCCATCGAGTCGATCTTCCCATTGCCGTCGTAGTCGTGCGTCACGAAGTTCTTGAGCATGTTGTAGTAGTCGTCTGTCGTGACCGGCATCTTGAGGCCGGATTTCTGGAGCCAATCGCTCCTGATCGCGGGGACGTTGAGGCGGGGCGGGGCGAGCCAGAGCAGATAGGGATAATTCTGGAGGCGCTTTTTGTTGAAGGGGAGCATGGCCTTCTGGATGGTCTCGGATTTGGCCACGTAGGGCCTGAGATCGGCGAGCATGCCCTGGTTGGCGGCCACCTCGTCGCCGCCCTGGAAGTAGATGAGGTCAGGGATGTCGCCCGACAGGAGCATGAGATTGAGCTGGTCGGCGTAGCTGTCCTCGGACGCGTTGATCAGGGTGATCTTGATGTCGATCCCCGTCTTGGCCTTGAACGCCTTCTCGATATTGGCGACGAGGGTCAGGTTGTCCTTGTCTGTCGGATAGAAATCCTTTTCGATGATCCGTATCTCCGTGGGCTGAGCCTGGGCGAATACGGGAATTGAGAGCGCGAGAAATGCAATTACAGCGAGCAGAAGCCGTTTCATGAAAACCTCCTAGAAGATCATTCCTTGACCGCTCCCGAAAGAGCGCCCTTAGCGAAATATTTGAGCAATATCGGATAAAGCATGAGGATCGGAAGGATGGCGAGGATGATCACGCCAGCCTTGAGAGCCTTCATGTCGATCTGCACCGCCCCTGTTTCGTACTTTAGATAACTCAGCGCTCCGAGGAAGGAGGCCTTGTCCGAACCCACGATGAGCTGGCGAAGGATGACCTGGAGCGGCCACTTGTTCGGATCGGTGAGGTAGACCATGGCCCTGAAGTATTCGTTCCAATGGAAGACCGTGTAGAACAGGGACACCGAGGCGACGCCCGCCTTGCTCACGGGCAACACGACGCTCAAGAGGGTCCGCGCCTCGGAGAGGCCGTCGATGCGGGCCGCCTCAATGAGCGAGATGGGGACCTCCTCGAAGAATCTGATCATGATGACGAGGTAGTAGGCGTTGACCGCCTTGTAGAGGATGACCGAAAGATAATTGTTCAGAAGGTGGAGCTTCCTCATGAGGAGATAGTCTGGAATAAGACCCCCCTCGAAAATCATCGTGATGATTATGAAGACCATGAATACGCGTTTGCCAGGCAAACGAGTCCGTGAAAGCGCATAGGCGGCCATCGTGGTCAGCGTCATGTTGACGAAAACGCCCGCCGCCGTGATGAAGACACTGTTCGCGAGGCCCCGCAGAACCTTGGGTGTGGAAAGCAGGGCCCCGTAGGTGTCGAGGGTCGGACCCTTGGGATAGATCGAAAGGCCGTCGGCGGCGGCGATGTATTTGGGGCCGGTCAAAGACAGGACGACAAGATTGTAGATGGGGAAAAAGGTCACGAAGGCGAGGATGAGGAGGAGGGCGCGGTTTGCATAGCCGCCGACCGAAAGGCGCCTCACGGAACGCAGCATCACCACACCCCCTTTCCGGTGATTTTCTTCGACGTGACATGGGTCCCGAAGATCAGGATGAGACCTATGACGCCCTTGAACAGGCCGGCCGCGGTGGCGTAGGAGAACTCGCCGTTCTGGAGCCCCATGCGGTACACGTAGGTGTCGAGGATGTCCACCGAGCTCATTACCGCGTCGTTCATAAGGTTGAATACCTGATCGAAGCCTGCGTCCATGAAGAAACCCAGGTTGAGGATGAAGATCGTCACCATCGTGGGCATGATGGCCGGCAGCGTGATCGACCAAATCCTCCGGAAGGTGCCGGCTCCGTCTATCACCGCGGCCTCGTACACCTCGGGGTCGATCCTGATGATGGCTGCGACATAGAGGAGGGAATCCCATCCGATGCTGCGCCACATCTCGGAGAATACGAAGACCCAGCGGATGCTCGTCCGGTTCGTGAGGAAGGGAAAGCTCTTCATTCCCAAGAGCGTGAGTATCTTGTTGATCGCGCCCTCGTTGAGCGAAAGAAGATTTATGAATATGCCCGCGATGACTACCCACGAGAGAAAATGGGGAAGATAGATGACCGATTGGACGGTCTTCTTGAGTTTCTGCCCGCGCACTTCGGCGAGCATGAGGGCGAGGATGATGGGCATGGGAAAGTTGATGAAAATCTTCATGCCCGAAATGATGACGGTGTTGAGGAGGACGCTGCCGAAGATTGGGGAGCTGAACAAGGTCTTAAAATGCTTCAGACCCACCCAGGTGTAATTCCCCGTGAAGGAGAAGTCCATGAATGCGAGTCGCGCGCCCCATATGGGCACATAGGCGAAAATAGCCAGATATACCAGGGCCGGAAGGAGCATGAGGTAGAGCGGGATGCTCCGTCGCGCATCGCGCACCAGAAGGGAGGGGCTCCGACCGGTCATCAAGGCCTCTCCTCCGGATAAAGCGGTCGCCGGTCTTCTGGGCCCTCGTAGCGCTCCTCGACCGGCGCGGCTTTGAGGTAGCGCAGAGGCGAGGCCGACTCGATCTCCTCGAGGGCGTGGGCGCACAGGCCCGCCGACCGGCCAATGATGAAAAGACTCTGTACCCGCCTCCACGGGAACCCCATATCCGAAAGGATGGCGGCCTGGGCGCCATCCACGTTGAGCACGAGTCGTCTGCCCTTGGCCCGCTCCAGCTCGTCAACGGCATGGAGCGCCAGGCGCACGTGGTCGCCCGACAGCCCGAGCTCACGCGCGAGGGCGAGGAGGGTTCTCGATCGCGGATCCTCGACCTTGTAGACGCGATGCCCGAATCCAGGCATGTTGCCGCCCGTGCGGAGAGTCTCGGCGACCATGGCCGCGGCCGCGGCCATGAGGCCTTCCTCGCTCCGGTCCCCGCTCGAGGCGAGCGCCGTCTGGAGATTTCGCGCGCAGGCCTCTCCCGCTCCGCCGTGGTTCGTGCCGATCGCGCTGATGCCGGCGGCGACGGCCGTCGCCACGGGCACGCCGCAGCTCGCGGCGGCGCGCGCGACGTGGATGGAGGGAGCGTTGACCCCGTGGTCTATGGCGCTCACGAGAATGGCCTCGAGCATGCGCCCCGATTTCTTGGACGGGAGTTCGCCCGTGAGGAGGAGACAGACGCAGTCGGCGAAGGAGGCGCCCGTGATGAGGTCGTCGAGCGAGTAGCCGCGCACGCGGATACCCTCGTCGCCGCCCGCGCTCAATTTCGTGGGAAGGTTCATCGTCGCGGCTCCTCTATGCGCAGGTCGAGCGCAAGGGCTCCGCGATCGCTCACGACGAAGGGATTGACGTCGACGGAGGCGACGTCGTTCTGGCGCTCGAGTATGAGGCGGCCAAGACCCACGAGGGCGTCGACGAGGGCCGTCGTATCGGCCGGCCTCCGGCCGCGCACGCCGGAGAGAAGCGGCCTCAACGCGTTGCGCTCGACGAACAGGGCGGCCGAGCCCCGACCGAAGGGAGGCCGCAGAAAGTCAACCCCGCCGAGAAGCTCCACGAAGATGCCCCCGGGGCCGAAGGCGACAAGCGGCCCGAACTGCGGATCGACGAGGGCGCCGAGGAAGACCTCGCAGCCGCCCGTGACCATGGGCTGGACCAAAAGGCCTTCGCGCTCACAATTCTCCGGGACGGCGGCGAGAAGGGCGAGGGCCGCCTCGCGCACCTCGATGGCGCCTTCCAGCCCCAGGCGCACGAGGCCCATGTCGCTCTTGTGCGTATGCTCAGGCGAGATCAGCTTGAGAGCTACCGCGCCTCCGATTGCCTCGGCCGCGGCTACGGCCTCGTCGGCTCCGCCCACGAGTTTCCACGGAGCGAGCGGAACTCCATAGTCTTCTAGAAGAGACGCCGATTCAAGGTAGGAGAGCATTGCTGCCTCCCTCTGCGTCCAGGTAGGCTGCGCGGTAGGCGCGCCACGCGGCGACGCGGGACAGGGCGCGGAGGGCCGCGCCTGAAGATTCGAACACGGGTATGCCTCCCCTTTGCATGAGGCGGGTGGCAGGCACGCCCTCTGCGGGCTCGAACTGGCCCACCCACACGACGATGACGGGTTTTCCAAATCGATCGCGAAGCGAGATGACGGCCTCGGCCGTCTCCTTCTCGACGCTCCGGTTGGGACTCTTCGCGAAAAGCAGGACAACGAGGTCCACTTCCTCGGATTCGAAGAAGGGGGCCGTCGTGGCGGCGATGCCCGCGCCGCGCATGCTGTCGCCGCGCAGGTCTATCGGGTTGAGGATCGGCTGGTAGTCCGGCACGGTCTTGTCGCGGCGGAGCCGCGCCTCGAGCTTCGGCGAGAACGCCCGGGGCTCCAGGCCCGCGAGCTTGGCGATGTCGCCCGTAAGGGAGCCCAGGCCGCCGGACTGCGTGATATAGGCTATGCGCTCCATGGGCAGGCTGCCAAGGCGCTCGAAGAGAAGCGACGTGGAGAGCATCTCGTCGACGTCGTCGACAAGGACGGCTCCGTATTGGCGGCACACCGACTCGAACACCCGCTCCTCGCCGGCGACGGCCGCCGTGTGAGTCGAGGCGAGGCGTTGGCCGACATCGGTTCTGCCGGATTTTACGAGAACCACGGGTTTGCCCGCGACGAGGCTTTCTTGGAGCGCCCGGGCGAAGCGGCCGCCATCCCGCAAACCCTCGAGAAAGGCCGAGATCACGCGTGTTTCCGGGTCCTGGACGAAATGCGCGAGAATATCCTCGGCCCTGAGCCCGGCCTGGTTCCCGACCGAAACGAGCTGTCGAAGGCCTATGCCCCGCTCGGAGAAGGAGCCATGGAGGGCCATCATGAGCGCCCCGCTCTGCGATACGAAGGAGAGCCCTCCGCGCTTCGAGGGAGCGGCCAGTCGCGTCGCGATGATGTTGTCCGCAATGTTCGCGAAGCCCGCGCAGTTGGGGCCGAGGACGAGGATATCGCGCGACAGCTCCTCGATCTTGTGTTGCAGGGTCGCGCCTTCCGCTCCCGCCTCGGCGAAGCCCGAGCTTATGACGACGGCGGCGCGCACGCCCGCGGCGATGCACTCAGAGAGGGCGCCCGCCACGAACTGCCGCGGCACCGTAATGATGGCGAGATCGGCTCTTCGGGGAAGCTTGGCGACCGATGCGTAGCACGGCAGGCCGAACACGCTCTCGCGGTTGGGATTGACCGCGTAAAGCTCCGTGTCGGAAATCATGAGGCCCTGGAAAATCTGCGCAGGATAGACCCCGCTCTCCGATGCGCCGATGTGGACCGTCACTCGCGGGGAGAAAAGGCCGTCCAGCGCGGCACCGTGATCGGTCATGATCGCCGCCCTTCATAGGACAACGCGACAAGCTCGCCGGCGAGGTCGACGACGTCCTCATCCTGGCTAAAGTCGAGGCAAACGCCCGAGGCTCTGCGAACCTGCTGCACCCAGCGGTCGGGGAAGGCCGCGAGTCCGTGAATGGCGCCGACGAGGGAGCAGACGAGTCCGCATATCGTGTCGGCGTCACGGCCGAAGTTCGCGCTCCAGAGGAGCCCCTTCTTGGCGTCTCCGCCGGTGAGGCGGAAGACCGCGTAGACCTGCGGCAGCGCTTCGGGGGCGGTGGCGTGCTCCGGCGTCCAGAGCCGTATGTGTAGGTCCTCGTAGGCCTCCTCGATACTCCCCTTTTCGTCGCATATTTTCATCGCCAGATCCATGGTGCGCCCTATCCAGCTTCCCGCCGGAAGTTGCTTTCTCCCTGCCTCGACAATCTCGTCCACGCTGCCGTGCGCCATGGCGACCGCCACGCTGGCGGCCACGGCCTTGGCGGCCCAGATCCCGTCGGCGTCGTGGCTGATGCAGGCGTCGATCTCGGCGAGACGGGCGGCGCCGTCGGGGTCTCCGGCTCGGTAGATGCCGAGAGGGCTCGCCCTCATGGCGGCGCCGTCGTCGGAGTTCATGACGTTGTGCCTGCCCGAAAGGGGAGGCAGGAGGCCGCGCGAGATATTCTCAAGGGCGCCGTAGAGCGGTCGGCCGGCGCGCTTCTTGGCCCCTCCGCGATCGAGTATGTATTTCTTCCACGCCTCGTAGACCTTTTCGGGCGTGATCTCGCCGCCGTTGTCGATGAGACAGCGCGCGGTCAGTATGCCGAACTCGGTGTCGTCGGTGCTCTTGGCCTCGGGATAAAGATTGGTAACGATTCCATAGCGGGCGCGGTGCTCCTGGCTGCGTCC
>Ga0187810_10000948_pt1 | contig 10401 bp, 9 predicted proteins | sample NC_wetland_sal_i_9_FD_132963 | JGI IMG/M metagenome (GOLD analysis project Ga0187810, IMG submission 132963) | Wetland sediment microbial communities from Neuse River Estuary, North Carolina, USA - ASW_5 | ecosystem: Environmental > Aquatic > Freshwater > Wetlands > Sediment | place: USA: North...
ACCGCGATCGGCACGTCCCGCTTGGGGTTACGTGCCTCCCCGGCCAGCTGGGCGGCCTGCTCGAAGCCCTCCAGGGCGAACACGATGCCGAGCGGGATCGCGATGAACACGCCCTTGATGCCGAACGGCATGAAGCCGCCGCCGGCGGTGAAGTTCCCGCCGTGGAAGACCTTGGACATGATCAGGATGACGGTCGCGAACGGGACCAGGATCTTCCAGTACATGGCGACCGTGTTGGTCCTGGCCATCCACTTGATGCCGAACAGGTTAAGCGCCGTGAACACGAACATAAAGCCGATCGCGACGAGCAGGCCCTTCCCGGTGAGCAGGCCGCTCGGCTTTTCCAGCCAGGGCCAGTACTTGGCGGCGAGGTACCCCAGCGTGGCCTCGACCTCGATGGGCGCGACGGCCATCGCCTGGAGGTAGGAGTAGGTCCCGCAGAAGAAGCCACCCAGGGTCCCGGAGTGGATCCAGGTGAACCGCGCGGTGCTGCCGGAGATCGGGTAGGTGGAGCCGAGCTCGGCGTAGATCAGCGCGACGCCGATGAGCAGGATCACGCCGATGATCCACGAGATGATGGCCGCGGGCCCGGCGGCCTTGGACGCGTTCAGCGTGCCGAGCAGCCAGCCGGATCCGATGACGGACCCCGCCGAGACCATGAACAGCGGCAGCAGTCCCACATCTCGGCGAAGTCTTGGCGGAACATCCGAGATCTCTTGAGCAGCCATCCTTCGTGCCACCCCTTCTGGTGAGCGATAGCGGACGGACCCGCTGCCCGGCTCCGCTATTTTCGGCCGATCCCCTCTCGTGCTGTCCCGCGATATGGGAGACCGCCCGTATCGTGGGCCTGCATGCGAAATGCACACAGCACGCTAACACCGGTTATACCGGTGACACCTCTCGCGGAGAAGATCCCGCAGGTCACAATTCTTAGCGCTTAACCCTGAGAGTGCCATTGCCGCTGTCTACTCCGCGAAACGGAGTTCTCACATTCTGAGTTCGGGCTGGCGTATCACCACGTGAGGTCAAGGGCCGGCCGGTGCAGGGCCAGCACGTGCTCGTGGGTCTCACGCTCGGCGACCAGCCGGGCGTAGCCGTCCCGGCAGAACACGATCGGCGGCTTCAGGGCGCCGTTGTAGTTGTTGGCCAGCGTGTAGGTGTAGGCGCCGGTGACGGGCATCGCCACCAGGTCCCCGACGGCCGGCGCCGGGATGCGCAGGCCGGCCACCAGCCGGTCGCCGGACTCGCACTGCCGCCCGACCAGGTCCACCACCTCGTCCGCCGGTTCGGCCATGCGGGTCGCGAGCACCGCCTCGAACGGCTGGCCGGTGAGCGACACGTCCAGGTTGTCGGCCATCCCGCCGTCGACCGCGACGAACGTGCGCCCGGTGTGCTTGACCGTGGTCACCCGGTACAGCGTCGCGCACGAGCCGGCGACGAGCGAGCGGCCCGGCTCGATGACCAGCTTGGCGCCGGCCGGGAGGTGCGCGCGGGCGGCCGAGGTGATGGCGTCCAGGTACCGCTCCACGCTCGGGGCGTCGTCCTGCAGGACGTACCGGACCCCGAGCCCGCCGCCGACGTCGTAAACCGGGAAGACGCCGAGCACCGCGATCGCCTCGACCGCTTGCGCGAACTGGTCGATGTCGAAGATCTGCGACCCGATGTGCAGGTGCAGCCCGTCCAGGACCAGCCGGCCGCTGGCCCTGATCCTGGTGATCGCCTCGCGCGCCTGATCGAGCGGCAGCCCGAATTTGGAGTCATCGCCGCCGGTGGCCTGCGATTCGTGGGTCTGCGCGTTGATCCCCGGGATGATCCGGATCAGGACGTGCTGCGGGCGGGTGGCGAGCTGTTCGAGGCGGTCGATGTCGTCGAAGTTGTCCACCACCACGCATCCGACCCCGGCCCGGAGCGCGGCCGTCAGCTCCGCGGTGGTCTTGGCGTTCCCGTGCTGGTAGATGCGCTCGGGCGCGACCCCGGCGGTGAGCGCCATGACGAGCTCGCCGGCCCCGGCGACGTCGATGCTGAGTCCCTCCGCGGCGAACAGCTTGTAGGCGGCCAGGCAGGGGAAGGACTTCGACGCGAACACCACCTCGGAGTCCGGGTACCGGACGGCGAGCCCGTCGCGCATCCGGCGAGCCTGGTCCCGCAGCCCGGCCTCGTCGACGAGGTAGGCGGGCGTCCCGAAGCGCTCGGCCAGCTCGCGGACCCCGACGCCGGCGATGAGCAGTTCCCCGTCCGGCGACACGGAACTGTGCTCGGGAAACAGCGGGAGCAGGTCATTACCGGAGCTAGCGGTTGACGTCATGCCCGCACCCTAGCCTCCCTCGGGACCGCGAGGGAGGCTAGGGTGCGGCTGGCTAGGAAACCGGGACCAGGCTGAACGTCCCGCCGAAGGCCTTGACTCCGTTGCCGTTACCGACGGGCACGGCCGCCCCGTTCGGCAGGGGCATGGCCTCCTCGTGGCTGAACAGGTACAGCGGCTGGCCGTTCCAGGTGACCTGGGTGAGGCCGCCGGGCAGGCCGATGCTGCCGAGCACGGGGGTGGACCCGCCCGTCCAGCCGGGCGCGCCCTCGGTCAGCACCGGGGGCCAGGCGCGTGCGCACGCGGCGCTGGCCGAGCACGCCGCGCGCTCGCCCGCCGTGTCGCCGCTGAAGGTGTACAGCGGGAAGTTGATCCAGCCGGCGCCGGTCTGGTAGGACTCCGCCAGGACCTTTTGGCCGCCGATGGTGGCCGTGGTGAGGGTCCCCGCCCACGGAACCGGCTCGCCGGCCGGGGACATCAGCCACCAGATGCCGTACCAGGGCGGCACGCCGGGCTCGAACCACCCCTCGCCGGTCACCGAGCCGGCGCTCTGGTCGAACAGGTACAGCGGGTGCCCGGCGTAGGTGACCTGATATCCGACCCCCTTGCGGTAGACGCGGCCGAGCAGCGCCTGGCGCACGCCGGGGCCGGCGACCGGCCGGCCCGTGGTGGTGATCGCCGGCCATTCGGCGTGCTTGTCGTTCGAAGGCCCGGTACAGGTGAGCGGGCCGAACGGGGTGCTGGTCACGCCCGCGGTGCACCCGAAGCTCGAGCCGTGGTCCGAGGTGATGTAGTACAGCGTGTAGTTCTTGTACGGTCCCGACCCGACGGCCAGCGCCGGGCCGAAGGCCGTGTCGGTCACGATGATCTCCGTGCCGCCCGTGGTGGCCGGTGACGTGGCCGACGCCCTGGCGGGCGTGCTGAGCGCCAGCGTGGCGGCCGCGGCCACGAGCATTACGACTCCTCGACGAATCGACATACTTTCCCTCCCCTCTCGCCCGGCCGCCCCGGCTGGGCCGCCCGCCGGCGAGAACCTCTGGATGAGGCCCACGCTACGGACAGACCGTTCCGGAAACGTTACGAGCGAGAGCAAATAGATCATGATCGTAACGTTACGTACGTCACACGCAGCGACGGGCTGGCCGGGAGCCTCGGGCCGGGGCGGGCGCCGGCACCGAGCCGACGGGGCGCTACGCCGTGGTCGAGCAGGAGGCCGCGCCGACCGTCACGCGCACGGCATCGCCGCTATCGGCGTACAGGTACACGTCGGCGTAGCCGGTGGAATCGGTGTGCCAGGTCTGCGATGCCCCGTTGCTCGCCGTGGCGGTGACCGTCTGGTCCGGCTGGTTCGAGTGCACGTAGATGTCGTAGTCGTGGTACGTGGCGCTGTAGGACGCGCTCGCGGTGCACCAGGCGCCGGAACCGCCGCCTCCGCCCCCGCCGCCGCCCCCGCCGGAACCGCCGGCCAGGCCGAGTTTGCGCTCCGCGGTCAGCCAGTCCGACGCGATGGCGTTCTGGGCCGCGCTCAGGCTGACCCGGCCGTCGCACACGGCGGCGTTCAGCGCGTCCTCCACGGAATCCTTCGGGTTCGGCGTGGGCGGGTACTCCGGCCACAGGTTGGTGGCGTCGTTGCTGCCGCCCAGTTCCAGCGGGACCAGGTGGTCAAGCTCGGTCCGCTCCGCGGACGGGGTGCCGTAGGCCGGGTAGGCCACGTCGTACTTGAACCGCTCGGTCTGGGCCTCGGGCGGCCTGACCGTGGCCGTCCATCCCTTCTTGCAGATGGTGGAGCCGATGTCCGCCTGCGTGACGTCGGGATCGATGCTGCCGGGGGTACAGCGGGGATCGGGTAGCTGGCCGCGGTCCCGGTCAGCGCAGTGGCCGTGGATCGTCCCGGTCACCCGCCCCGGATCGTGGACCTTCTTCAACCCGTGGCCGGAGGTGGCTGGCGCGGCCCCCGCGACGACGGCCGGGCCGAAGCCGACGAGGAAGACAGCGAGGGCGACGACGCAGCCCGCGGCCAAGGCCCGGGCCCGGGCGGAGGGGATGATCACCGGGGCAGCGTACCGCCACGGACGGTATATATCCGGCTACTTGACGAGAAACGCGCCGAGCCCCTCGGGCGGCTCGGACTGGACGGCCACGTCGTCCACGACCGCCCAGCGGGGGCCGCTGCGCGCCCACTCCACGAGCCTGCGCACCTCGTCGTCCGGCCCCTCGAACACCGCCTCAACCCGGCCGTCGGGCAGGTTGCGCACCCAGCCGGCCACGCCGCTGTCCTGCGCCAGCCGCCGGCAGGTGTCACGGAAGAACACCCCCTGGACGCGGCCGGAGATCAGCACCCGGTAACGAACCACGAGCACGACGTTACGCCGCGTACCCCCGTCGTCCTAGGAGCCGCGCGGGCACCCGGACGGCCGGCCACGCGGGGCGGGTCACGGGGCGGGGGAGGAACCATCGTCGTTCGGATAAAAGGGTTTTGCTCGCGTTGCAGAACGCCGCCAGCCGCAGTCGCCAGTCCTGGTGGTAGAGCCCCCGTCGTCCTGGGCCTGGCCGAACCAGACGAGCCCGGCGAGGTGATCCGCGCGGACGCCCGCGAACGGGTCCGCGATCTGGCCGGCCCCGGCGACCCTTTACCCGGCGGAGATCAGGCGGGCGGTGTCGCGGGCGATCATGAGCTCCTCGTCGGTCGGCACCACCAGGGCCTGGACCGGGCCCGGCGCGGTGATGCGCCCCCGGGTGTCCTGGCCGTGCCGGGCGTTCGCCTCGGCGTCCTCAGTCAGGCCGAGGAAGCCGAGCCGGCCGAGCACCAGGTGGCGGATCAGGACGCTGTGCTCGCCGATGCCACCGGTGAAGACCAGGGCGTCGAGGCGGTCCAGGCCGGTCACCAGCGCGGCGATCGCCTTGGCCAGCCGGTGCACGAACACGTCGATCGCGAGCTGCGCCCGGTCGTCCCCGGCGGCGGCCGCGTCCTGGATCGTGCGCATGTCGTTGCTGGTACCGGACAGTCCGAGCAGGCCGCTGCCGGCGTTCAGCACGTCGGTGAGCCCGGCCGCGGTCGTGCCGGTCTGGCCGGCCAGGTAGCCGAACACGCCGGGGTCGATGTCGCCGGAGCGGGTGCCCATGACCAGGCCCTCCAGGGGGGTCAGCCCCATCGTGGTGTCCACGGACACGCCGTCCCTGATCGCCGCGGCGCTGCACCCGTTGCCGAGGTGGGCGGCGACCAGGCGCAGGTGTTCCAGCGGCCGTTGCAGGAGGACGGCGGCCTGCCCGCTGACGTACCGGTAGCTGGTGCCGTGGAATCCGTACCTGCGGACCAGGTGCGTCGTGTACCAGTCCTGCGGGACCGCGTAGCGGAAGGCGCGCGGCGGCATCGTCTGGTGGAACGCGGTGTCGAACACGGCGGCCTGCGGCAGGTCGGGCCGGGCGGCGCGGACCGCCTCGATCCCGGCCAGGTTGGCCGGGTTGTGCAGCGGGGCCAGCGGGATGAACGAGCGGATGGCCTCGATCACCTCGTCGTCGACCAGGACCGAGGCGGTGAACCGCTCGCCCCCGTGGACCACGCGGTGGCCCGCGCCGACCGCCTCGTGCCCGGCGTCGGCCAGCAGGTCCAGGATCCTGGCGATGACCGCCTCCGGCGCGGCGCCGGCCAGCGATTCGGTGACCGGTTCGCCCGGATACCTCCTGACCTGCAGCGACGCCTCCGGCGTGCCTACCCGCTCGGCCTCCCCGTCCACTCTACGCTGACCGTTTACGGGGTCTACCAGCGCGAACTTCACCGAGGAGCTGCCTGAATTGAGCACGAGCACGTGGCCGGTCACCGTCTGGATGCTACTGCCCGCCCGGGGCGCGGCTGGCCATCTGACCCCCTTTTATCCCGAACGGGCGATGGTGCCCCTCCCCGGTGACCCGCGGGCGGTCCGGTTTATCCCGGGCCGCCGGACACCTCCGCGGTTTCCCGGAAAGTCGAACGTTACGGAAACTTTTTGAAATGCGACCCATCCGTACCCCGTGCTGTCGCGAAGTTAGCGCGTGACAGGCGATCCGGCGGCCGCAGGGCCGTGTGAGGTCCCAGCCGGCGTGGGCACCGGCTTTCGCTCCGGCCTGCACGCCGGATCGCCCCCTACCCGTTTCCCCCTGATCGACGTTGCCTCCGCCTGCGGCGACGTGCCCGCCAACCACCACGGAAAGGATTGTCATGCCCAGTCACGATGAAGAGCGCCGCTCTTCGGGGGCCTCCGGTCGCCGCCTGTCCAGGCGCTCCCTGCTGCAGGGCGCCGCGACCGCTGGCGCCGCAGGCCTGGCCGTCACCGCCCTAGGGGCGGCAAACCCGGCGCTAGCCGCCACCGACCGGAGTTCGGCGCCGGCCCTCGACCCGGCCAAGACGCCTGCCGGGCCGATCGTGGTGCACGTGCGCGACGCCAAGTCCGGGGACATCGCGGTGCTCTCCGGGACCAGCGAGACCCGGCTGCGCGACAAGGACCTGGCCGCCCGGATCGTCCGGGCGATCGGGTGAGCCCCGCCATCTGACCATTCGAGCAAGTTCGAGCCAGTTCGAGCCAGTGAGGTTAATCCATGTCATCGCATCGCGAGGCACCCGAGATTTCGAAGGACCCGGTCGCCGACAGTACGGACCTGTACGCGTTCGTGAGCCCGGACAAGAGCAACACCGTCACCATCATCGCCAACTACATCCCGCTGCAGCTTCCCTCCGGCGGGCCGAACTTCTACGAGTTCGGCGACGACGTCCTCTACCAGATCCACATCGACAACAACGGGGACGGCCGGGCGGACATCTCCTACCGGTTCCGGTTCACGACCACCGTGCGTGACGGGGACACCTTCCTGTACAACACGGGGCCGATCACGTCGCTAGGCGACACGACCTGGAACCGGTTCCAGACCTACGACCTCGAGGTGGTGTCCGGCGGGTCGGCCACCGTCCTGGGCACCGGCCTGCCCTGCCCGCCGTGCAACATCGGGCCGCTGTCCACCCCGGACTACGCCGGCCTGGCCGCTCAGGCCATCGCCAGCGTCGGCGGGGTCACGGTATTCGCCGGGCAGCGCGCCGAGGCGTTCTACGTCGACCTGGGCTCGATCTTCGACCTGGCCAACCTGCGGCCGCTGGCGGCCGCGCACGCGCCTATCGGCAGCCTGAGCTCCGGAAACGGGGTCAACGCGACGAACAACTTCAACGTGAACTCGATCGCGATCCAGGTGCCGATCTCGGCGGTGACGATCTCCGGCCACCCCGTCATCGGCGTTTGGACCACGGCGAGCCGCCAGAAGGCCAGGATCTTCGACGCCGACGCGGGCGACTACGTGAACGCCGGGCCGTGGGAGCAGGTGTCGCGGCTGGGCAACCCGCTGGTCAACGAGGTGCTGATCGGGATGGGCGACAAGGACCGGTGGAACGCGCTGCCGCCCCACGACGACAAGGAGTTCCTCCACTACGTCACCCAGCCCGGCCTGGCGGGCCTGCTGAACGTCCTGTACCCGGGCGCGTTCCCCAACCTGGCCGCCGCGGTCACGGCCGGGACCGCGCGGGCGGACCTGGAGGCGATCTTCCTCACCGGCATACCGGCCGGCGTCGTCAACAAGACGTACACCACCTTCACCGGAACGGTGCTCGCGGACATGCTCCGGCTCAACACCTCGGTCGCGCCGGCCGGCTCGCCGAGCATCCTCGGCATCCTGGGCGGCGACGTGGCGGGCTACCCGAACGGCCGGCGGCCGGGCGATGACGTGGTGACGATCGAGCTGCAGGCGCTCGCCGGGGCCACGCTGCCGCTGGTCGACCCGACCTACAAGGTCGATGGGGTCGTCAAGTCGGTCACCGACTTCAAGCCGGACCCGCCCGCGATCGGCTCGCCCCCCACCGGCTCGTTCCCCTACCTGGGCACTCCGTACAGCGGCTACAACGAGCCGTCCTGAGCCCGTGTTGTGCCCCCGGCGGCGCGCGCCGGGGGCACACCCCTTTCAGCCATTAAGGAGCTCAGCGTGACCGAGCACGCCCACGGGCCTACGGGGCCCGGCACCGTCGTCATGGAGCTCGGCGCGGACATCGGCGCCCTGATCCTCTACACCCCGGCCGACCTGGACGGCGCGGAGATCGAGATCAGCCGGCACGGCGATCTAATCGGCCGGCGCACGCACTCCCAGGTCCGGCAGCGGCACGTCGCCAGCGTGACCAAGTACGCGGCGGTCTACTCCTCGCTGCTGGCCGGGCAGTACACCATCTGGCGCGACGAGGACCACGTGGCCGGCACCGTCACGATCGCCGGCGGGCAGATCACCAGCTGCCGCTATCCGAAGTAAGCCTTTCGCCTGTTTGGAGCCTGGTCGCGAGCGGGGCGCGGGGCTGGTTCGGGCGCTCGCCGCGCCGACTGGAACTGGTCGGCGGAACCGGCGGGCTGGCCATGATCGGCCTCGGCATCACCGTGGCGGTCACCGGGCGCAAGAGCTGACGCGCGCCTTCCGGAATGTCCTGATTCGGTAACGAGTGCAAGACAGCGGTTGACGGCCCCGCGTGCGCCGAGAGATAGTTTTTCCGATGAAGAAAGAAAGTCTCACTAAGCACGGGATCCGGCGCGGTGACCGCCAGCTCATGGTGGACATGAACCGCAACCTGGTCCTCAACGTGCTGCGGACCGGGGCCGCCTCGCGCGCGGAGGTGGTCCGGGCCACCGGCCTGAGCCCGGCGACCGTCTCCACCATCGTCGCCGAGCTCATCGCCCGCAGCCTGGTGGTCGAGACCGGACAGGGAAAGTCGACCGGCGGGCGGCCGCCACAGGCGCTGAAGCTCAACGACGAGTCCAATTACGCGGTCGGGCTGAAGCTGCGGTCGCACGCCATCTCGGCGGTCATCACCGACCTGAACGCCGAGGTCGTGCACGCCGAGGTGTTCGATCTCCCGGCCGATCTCATGACCCAAACGGCCGCCGTCGTCCCGGCCGGGCCGGTGCTCCGTGCGGTGTCCGGCGCGGTCCGCGACTCGATCGAGCACGCCGGCATCGGCCCCAGCGCGGTGGTCGGGGTCGGGGTCGGCATCGGCGGCCTGGTGGACGCCGACGCCGGGGTGTGCCGCTACTCGCCGTTCTTCGGCTGGACCGACGTTCCCGTCGCGGCGCCGCTGGCCGAAGACCTCGGGCTGCCAGTCCTGGTCGACAACGACGTGAACACGCTGACCATCGCCGAGCAGTGGTTCGGCGACGGCCACGGGGTCGACCACTTCGTCGTCGTCTCCGTCGGCGAGGGCATCGGGGCCGGGATCGTCGTGAACGGCAAGCTCTACCGGGGCGCGGACGGCGGCGCGGGGGAACTCGGGCACCTGCCGATCGCGGACTCGGGCGTGCGGTGCAGCTGCGGGTCGACCGGGTGCCTGGAGGCCGTGGCGTCGGACGGCGCGATCCTGCGCCAGGTCCGGGCGGCCGGGCTGACCGGCGTCCGCACCATCGCCGACGTCCGCCGGGCCGCCGAGGGAGGGGACGAGGCCTGCGCGGCGGCGCTGCGCGACGCGGGCAGGATGCTCGGGATCGGTATCGCCGGGATCGTCAACGTGCTCAACCCGCGGCTGGTCATCCTCTGCGGCGAGGGCATCGAGGCCGGGCCGATCCGCTTCGACGCGATGACCGCGGCCCTGCGCGGGCACGTCTTCGGCGGGATGGTCCAGGACATCCAGCTCATCGCCGAACCGATCGACGACGTGACCTGGGCCCGGGGCGCCGCGTGCGTGGTCCTCGGCGAGCTGTTCGTCGCGCCGACGCACCGCTCGGGGACGTTCGCGCAGGAAGTCATGGCCGCCACCGGAACCGCGGAGGGCTGATCCCGTGTCCCGCCCCGACCGGGTCGCCGCCAGCGTGACCGCGCTGCTCAAGCACCAGTCCGCGTACGGGTCGTTCGTCGCCTCGCCCGACTCCGGTCAGTACCAGTTCTGCTGGCTGCGGGACAGCTCGTTCATCGCGCGCGCCCTGGACGCAGCGGGCGAGCAGGCCGCGGCGGCCCGCTACCACCGGTGGGTGGCCGGCGCGCTGGCCCCGCTGCGCCCCGCCATGGCGGACGCCGCGACGCTGGCGGACCGCCCGGGCGCGTCGCGGCGGCTC
>Ga0187810_10000949_pt1 | contig 10396 bp, 5 predicted proteins | sample NC_wetland_sal_i_9_FD_132963 | JGI IMG/M metagenome (GOLD analysis project Ga0187810, IMG submission 132963) | Wetland sediment microbial communities from Neuse River Estuary, North Carolina, USA - ASW_5 | ecosystem: Environmental > Aquatic > Freshwater > Wetlands > Sediment | place: USA: North...
AAAGATGACCATGGAAAGAAGATGGCTCATCCGCGAGATTCTTTGCGCGGTCTCCCCGCGGAAGTTCCGGGGCGACAACGGCTCCACGCAGGGCAGCGTCCCGAAGTGACGGCCGTGCTCCTCGATGGTGCGCAGGACGGTGCTGACCATCGTCCCCAAGCGAGTGAAGAGCTCGTAGAAAATCACCGCTTGCTCTCGAGTGCGGAAAAACTGCGCTTGATCGCAAAGCGTGAGGGCTTCGCTCAGCGTGATGCTCAAAATGGCGTAGGAGATTTCAAATTCACCGCGGATCGCATCGAAGAGTTGGTCTTGCTGGTCGGGCAGCCACGCAACCCAGTCCTGCTGCACACTGCGCGCGCGTCTCACACCCGTTCTTGCGCGAGGCGTCCCCAAGACCCCTCCTCTGAGGCAAGATATACTATCACATTGCGCAAGACCCGCTGTCCGGGGCTTCCTTGCGCGCCGGAAACCCAGCCGTTATACTGCCGCCGACTCTGCAGGAAAGGATTCTCATTTGCCGTTCGAACCGCTCGACCAGTACCTCCAGCGTCAAAAGAAGCTCGAGGAAATCAAATCGCGCGGATTTGAAGCCTACCCGCACAAGTTTGCCCGGACGGCCACCATCTCCGAACTTGTCGAAAAATATGGCGCCAGCGACGCCGCGACCCTGGAATCCTCCAGGCCGGAGGTGCGGATCGCCGGGCGCGTCCTGACGATCCGCCTTCATGGCAAGGCGGGGTTCGCGCATCTGGCCGGGTCGGGACAGCGCGTGCAGATCTATATCAAGCTCGATGTGGTGGGCGCGCAAGCGTTCGAGCTATTCCGTCTGCTGGACCTCGGCGACGTCCTCGGCGTCGCCGGCCATTTGTTCCGCACGCGAACCGGCGAGCTGACGGTGTGGGTCACCGAGCTGACGTTGCTTGCCAAATCCTTGCTTCCGCTTCCCGAAAAATGGCACGGCCTGGCCGACGTGGACCTGCGTTACCGCCAGCGGTATCTCGACTTGATCGTCAACGAGCGCACGCGCGAAATCTTTCTGCGCCGCGCGCAAATTATTCGCGAGTTGCGCCGCTTCTTTGACGAGCGCGATTACGTAGAAGTCGAGACGCCGATGATGCACCCCATCCTTGGCGGCGCGACGGCGCGCCCGTTCATCACGCATCACAACACGTTCGACATGGACCTCTATCTCCGTATCGCGCCCGAGCTTTATCTGAAGCGGCTGACCGTGGGCGGCCTCGACCGCGTTTACGAAATCAACCGCAATTTCCGCAACGAAGGCGTGGACGCCATCCACAATCCCGAATTCACCATGCTCGAGTTCTACCAGGCCTATAGCGATTACGCCGAGTTGATGGACATGACGGAAGAAATGTTTCGCGGGCTGGTCAAAACGATTTGTGGAACGTCCCATTTGCGCTACGGAGAGCAGGAAATCCAGTTCGAACGCTTTGAGCGGCTCACCATGCGCGAGTCCATCCGCAAGTTCTGGCCTGCGGCGGCGGGCGAGCCGCCTTCGGGCGCGGAGCTGGCCGCAGCGGGCGGCCCGCGCGGTATCGGCGCGCGCTACAACGTGTACCTGAAATCGCGCAGCGCGGACCCGGTGGAATTCACTCCGCGCGCATCCGATGGGGAGCTGACCGGAGAGCTGTTCGAAGCCATCGCCGAGCCGCATCTCATCCAGCCCACCTTCATCTACGATTTTCCCACGGCAATCTCACCGCTTTCGAAATGCCGCGCGGACGACCCTTCGCTCACCGAGCGTTTCGAACTCTTCATCGCCGGCATGGAGCTGGCCAACGGTTTTTCCGAGCTGAATGATCCGGCCGAGCAGGAGCGCCGCTTCCGCGAACAGGTCGAAAAAGGCGGCCAGGATGCGCCCAAGGAAGTCGATATGGATTACCTCCGCGCGCTCTCGCACGGGCTGCCTCCAACCGCCGGCGAAGGAGTCGGTATTGACCGCGTGGTGATGCTGCTTACGGATTCGCATTCGATCCGCGAAGTCGTTCTTTTCCCATTGCTGCGACCGGAAGCCCATCACGAAGCGGCCGAGACGGCTGCGCCCGGCGATGGAGAACAAAAATGAAATTCGAGTGGCTGGTGGCGCGGCGCTATCTGCGCTCGCCGCATAAGCCGGCGGTGCTGCGGCTGGTCACGCTGCTTTCGGTCGTGGGAGTCGCCGCGGGCGTCGCGACGCTGGTAATCGCGCTGGCCATGAACACGGGCTTCGGCCACACGATTCAGGATCGCTTGCTCGGCGTTTCCGCGCACGTCAACCTCACGCGTCCCGGCGAGGAAGGCATCTCCGATTACATGACGCTCGGCGAGCGCCTGGCAAAAACGCCCGGCGTGCGCAGCGTCGCGCCGGCGATTTATCTGACGGTGCTGCTTTCGACGGGCGGAAAAGCGCGCGGCGTCGAAGTCAAAGGAATCGATCCCGAACTCGAGCGCCGCACCGACGAGGCGCTGCATCACGTCGTCTCCGGCGCCGCTGATTTTTCGAAGGATGCTGATGGATTCGATTCCATCGTCATCGGAAAGATGATGGCCGACGATTTGGGCATCCACGCCGGCGACTACGTCACGCTGACCAGCCCGCAAGGCCGCTTGACGCCATTCGGCATGGTGCCGCGCTCGCGGCGCTTTCGCGTGGCCGGGATTTTCGATTCCGGCTTTTATGACTACGACTACAACTGGGCGTTCGCGACGATTCCCGCCGTGCAGGGACTGGCCGGAGTCGGCGACGTCATCAGCGTGCTCGAATTTCGCATTGCAGATGTGGACCGCGCCGCTGATGTGGCGCGCGCCATCGGGGATGCGGCAGGGTCCGGATTCGCGACGACCACATGGCAGCAGGAAAATCGCGCGTTATTTCGCGCGCTCAAGCTCGAAAAACTGGTCACCGCAATTTTCATTGGCCTGATCACGTTCGTCGCCGGGCTCAACATCCTCGTCGTGCTCTCGATGACCGTCACCGACCGCGCGCGCGACATCGCCGTGCTCATGTCCATGGGCGCGTATCGCGCGCAGGTGCGCAACGCTTTCATGCTGCAAGGGCTCGCCATCGGCGTGGTCGGCACGGCCGTGGGACTTGCCATCGGCGGCGCATTCGCGTGGGCGGCAGGGACTTATCGTCTGATTCCGCTCGACCCGCAGGTGTATTCGGTTCCGTTCGTGCCGTTTCAGGCCAGCGTTTTCGATGCCGTGCGCATTGCGCTTGCGGCGCTGGCCATCAGCGTCGCCGCGACTTTGATTCCCGCACGCGCCGCCGCGCGCATTCTCCCCGTCGATATTCTGCGATACGAGTAATCCGCTGTCGTTCCGCGCGGAGATTGAAAGCCTCCGCAATCAGCGCGAAGGACGATGTTGAGAGGGGAGAATTTTTTGGCTCTGGAATAAGCCATCAATTGGCGTCCGGCGTGCATTATTCACATGCGGTCAGCAGCGCCGGCGTGAAAACTGCGAACAGAGGCCGTAGGGGGTCATCCGGCTCGTGCTACAATCGCCGCTCTTTCAGCGACTTGGGAGCCGCAGCGGCGGTGGTAAAAACGACACGCATTTTGCCTGGGTAGCCGCAGGGCGAAAATGTGAATTCTGTTATCCCGATTTCCGGGTAGTTTCGAATCGGAACAGGGCGAAACAGACGCGCGAAGCAGGATTGCATCTAACGGACTAGGCATCGGCGAGGCATGACGCAGAAATCTTCGATGACGCAAGTGAGCGCAACAACGGCAGCAGGCTCGGGAGCAGCGCAAGCGGGCGAGACTCTGCGTTCCGGCGTGGTCATCGAGGCGCGCGATCTGCGCAAGAGTTACGGCTTCGCTGAGAAAGCCGTGCGCGTTCTGGCTGGAGTGAACCTTCGCGTGGAAGCCGGAGAGATGATTGCCGTCACCGGCCCGTCGGGATCGGGCAAAAGCACTCTGCTGCACCTGCTGGCTGCGCTAGACACGCCGACAAGCGGTACAGTATACTTCGATTCGAAGCGAATAGATTCGTTTCGAGACGCGGAATTGGCGGATTATCGGAACCGCTCGATCGGTTTTGTGTGGCAACGCCATCATTTGCTGGCGGACTTTACAGCCGCAGAAAACGTGGCCATGCCGCTGCTGATGCGCAGCGCCGGATATGAGCCGGCGCTTCGAGAGGCGCGGGGCTGGCTCGAGGAAGTGGGGCTCGGGCCGAAGGCAGAGAATCGTGCAGGGGAGCTGTCGGGGGGCGAGCAACAGCGCGTGGCGATTGCTCGCGCACTGATCCAGCAGCCCGCATTGCTGCTGGCGGATGAACCCACCGGGGACTTGGACGAGGGGAACGCGATCGCGATCTTTGAGCTGATGCAACGCTTGCACCGTTCACATCGGCTGACGTCCATCCTGGCTACGCACAACACAGTTCTGGCAGGGCGTGCGGACCGCATCTTGCGGTTGGAGCATGGTGTGCTCCTCGCGGAAGCGGAAAAATCAAGCCCTGCGGGGCCCGCGAGGGGAGAAACGAGTTGACCCGTGTTTGAACGCTATACGGAAAAGGCTCGCCGGGTGATCTTTTTCGCCCGGTATGAAGCCTGTCAGTACGGCTCGCCTTATATCGAGACCGAACACCTGCTCCTTGGCCTGATGCGCGAAGACAAGGCTCTGGCCAACCGTTTCCTGCGTCCGCACGGCTCGATTGAATCCATCCGCAAAGAGATTGAACAACGCATCACGATTCGCGAACGCATCGCGACGTCGGTGGAAGTCCCTCTCAGCCAGGAATCCAAGCGCATTCTCAACTACGCCACCGAGGAAGCTGAGCGCCTCGGCGTCAGGCACGTGGGCACCGAGCATCTGCTGCTGGGCATCCTGCGCGAAGAGAAATGCTTCGGCGCGGAGATTTTGCAGGAGCGCGGACTGCGCCTTCCGGCGCTGCGCGAGGAGCTGGCGCGTTCCGCGGGTGAAAAGGCGCCGGCGGCGCGTCCCAAGGAAACCTCGCTGCTTGCGGAGTTCAGCCGCGACCTGACGCAGGCGGCTCTGGAAGGCCAGCTCGATCCGCTGGTGGGCCGCGAGCGCGAAGTCGAGCGCGTGATTCAGATTCTCTGCCGCCGCACGAAGAATAATCCGGTGCTGATCGGCGAGCCCGGCGTGGGCAAGACCGCGATCGTTGAAGGCCTGGCGCAGCGCATCGCCGATAGCGACGTGCCGCCATTTTTGGCGGACAAGCGGATTCTTTCGCTGGACCTTTCGCTGATCGTCGCGGGCACGAAATACCGCGGCCAATTCGAGGAGCGGCTCAAGACCATCATGAAGGAGCTGATGGAGAGCCAGAACTCGATCGTCTTCATTGACGAGTTGCACACGCTGGTCGGCGCCGGCTCGGCGGAAGGCTCGCTCGACGCCGCCAACATTTTGAAGCCCGCGCTTTCCCGCGGCGAAATTCAGTGCATCGGCGCGACGACGCCGGGCGAATACCGCAAGTCCGTGGAGAAAGACCGCTCGCTCGAGCGGCGATTCCAGTCCGTGAAAGTGACGGCTCCCGGCGAGGACGACGCCATCAAGGTTTTGCAGGGCGTGCGCGAGCGCTACGAAAAATTCCACGCCGTCAGCTACACCGACGAGGCCATCCGCTACGCCGTCTATCTTTCCAACCGGTATATTCCAGACCGTTTTCTTCCGGACAAGGCCATTGACCTGATCGACGAAGCGGGCGCGCGCGTCAAGCTGCGCCAGGCCATGCTTCCCGACGAAGTCGCCGACGTGCAGAAGCGCGTGAAATTCATCACGCACCGCATGGAAACGGCGATTGCGAACCACGAATTCGAGAAGGCGCGTTTCTACTCCGAGGAAGAACGCAAGGAGAAGGAAAATCTGCGCGTGGCGCGGGAGCGGCTGAAGCTGGACGACACGAATACCGGCATCGTCACGCGTGAGGATATCGAAGAGGTCGTGGCGCGCTGGACCGGCATCGCCGTCACCTCGATCAAGGAAGACGAGCAGCAGAAGCTTTTGCGCATCGAAGACGAATTGCACAAACGGGTCATCAGCCAGGACCGGGCGATTACGGCGCTGGCGCGCGCCATTCGCCGCAGCCGCGCCGGACTGAAGTCTCCGGGCCGGCCCGTCGGCTGCTTCCTGTTCCTGGGCCCCACCGGCGTGGGGAAAACGGAAGTCGCGCGGCGGCTCGCGGAGTTCCTCTTTGGCAGCGAAAAATCGCTGATCCGGTTTGACATGTCCGAGTACATGGAGAAGCACTCGGTGTCGAAGCTGATCGGCGCGCCTCCAGGCTATGTCGGCTACGAAGAAGGCGGGCAGCTCACCGAGCGCGTGCGGCGCACGCCGTACTCCGTGATCCTGCTCGACGAAATCGAGAAGGCCCACCCGGACGTCTACAACATCCTGCTGCAGGTGTTTGAAGACGGGCAATTGACCGATGGCCTGGGCAACACGGTGGACTTCCGCAACACGATTCTGATCATGACGTCGAACCTCGGCGCGCGTCATTTGCAGAAGCGCTCGACGCTCGGGTTCCAGTCTTCGGCGGAAGAAGCCGGCGCGAAGAGCCTGGACGAAATGGTGATGAACGAGGTCAAGCGGGTGTTCAATCCGGAATTTTTGAATCGTCTGGATGAAGTCATATTGTTCAACCCGCTGAGCGACAGCGATTTGTTGCGCATCATTGATTTGCTGGTCGGACAGATCAACGACACATTGATTCACCGCCAGGTTCAAATCGTCATGACGCCTGAAGCGCGCCAGTGGATCCTCGAGAAAACCTGCGCGGATCGCAGCTACGGCGCGCGTCCGCTGCGCCGGGCGCTGCAGAAATATGTGGAAGATCCGCTGTCGGAAGCGCTGATCCAGGGGGGCTTGCAACGCCCGGCGACGCTGGAGATTTATCTGACCAGCGACGGGCTCAGCTTCCGACCGGTTGTCGAAGCAACCCCGGTTACCCGCTAGCGAATCCTACGCGCGCAGGCCGGCCCATTCCGGGTCCGGCGGGGGAGCGAACCATCTTGGACTCGGGGGCGCGGCCGTGAAGAGTTTCACGACCGCCAGAAAACGATCCCGTTTGCCGTCTCTGCAGCGTACCGTTGTGGTGTGTCTGCTGGTTTTCACCGCGGCGGCGCTGGCGCCTCCTCCAATCGCTTTCGCACAGTCGAATCCTCAGTTCCAGGCGCCGGCGATTCCGCCCGGCCAGACCGTCGACAGCATTCGCTTCGAGGGGAATCGCAAATACCGCAGCCAAACTCTGCTGGCGCGGATTTTTTCGCGTCCCGGAGATGCGCTGAATGCAGACACCCTCGAGCGCGATTTCCAGGCGCTTTGGAACACGCAATACTTCGAAGATATCCGCTTGGAACTCGAGGACAGCCCGAACAATCCGAACGCGAAGATCGTTATTTTCTACGTGACCGAGCGCCCGACCATCCGCCATTTTGATTTCAAAGGCAACAAGTCGGTCAGCGAATCCGACATTCTGGACGCGTGGAAAGAGGCGAAAGTGGGTCTCTCGGTCGAGAGCCAGTTCGATCCCACGCGAATCAAGAAAGCGGCCGTGGTGATCAAGGAATTGCTTGCCTCGCACGGGCGCCAATTCGCCACGGTCAAACCCACGTATGAGCTTCTGCCCGGAACAAGCGCCGTCCTGGTGACGTTCAACGTCGACGAGGGCCCCAAGGTCAAGGTCGGAAAAATTATCTTTGCAGGCAACACGATTTTTTCCAGCCGCCGCCTGGAGCGCGCGATGCGCCACTCCCGGCCGTATGGAGTTCCCCTGAGCTTCCTCGGTTTTTTCCCGGTGCTTTCGAAGACGTATGACCACGACAAATTGCTCGAAGATGTCCAGTTGGGTTTAGTGGGCATTTATCAGAATGACGGCTATTTCAAAGTGAACGTCAGCGACCCCGCCACTCAGACGGTGGACATCAATCGCGGCGGCATCCCCGGCCCCTGGCCGCTGGTCGGACGCAAGCACGGCAAGGCCACAAATGTCACCATCAAGATCGAGGAAGGCTCTCAATACCGCATGGGAACGCTCCACATTCGGAGCGCGGATGTGGATAAAGGGCTCACGCTCAAACCATCGTTCCTCGAGTCGATTTTCCCGATCAAGAAGGGCGACATCTTCGACCTGGGAAGAATCCGCAAATCCCTCGAAGACTACACCAAGCTGTACGGCACGATCGGGTTCATCGATTTCACGTCCACGCCGGAGACCGACATTGACGAAAAAACGAAGACCATCAACCTGACGCTGGTCTTCGACGAACAAAAACAATACTTCGTCCGCCGCATCGAATTCAGCGGCAACACCACTACGCGCGACAAAGTCATCCGCCGCGAGATTCTGCTCAGCGAAGGCGACCGCTTCAACAACCATCTATGGGAAGTCAGCCTGTTGCGCCTAAATCAGCTCGATTATTTCAACGAAATCAAGCCGGAGAACGCCGAACTGAAGAAGAATGTGAAAGAAGGGACGGTGGACATTCTCCTGAAGGTCCAGGAGAAGGGCAAGCAATCCATCAGCCTGACCGGCGGCGTCAGCGGCATTGCGGGCAGCTACATCGGCTTGAGCTACCAGACCAACAATTTACTCGGGCGCGGCGAAACGCTCACGCTGGCCGCGCAGCTCGGCGACGTCCAGCGCAGCGTGCAGTTCGGGTTCACCGAGCCGTATTTGTTGGACCGTCCCATCAGCACGGGCTTCACGATTTTTTCCAGCCGCTATAATTTCGACCAGGCGCGCCAGGAATCCATCCTGCTCGGAACACCGGTCCAGCTCAATCCCAACACGGTTCAGAACTACACGCAGAACAGCGACGGCTTTACGGTGTATGGAAGCTACCCGCTGCGCCACTTCGGATTCGCGCGGCTCGGGCTGAGCTACGGGCTGACGAACACGAATATCCAGGCGCTCAGCCCTTCCGCCAACCTGCTTTTCACGGTATTGCAATTCCAAGCCGTAGCGGGCCCTTCGGCGATCAACGGCATCCACGAAAGCCGTGTGGTGCCCTCGATCACCTACAACACGGTGAACAATCCGGTCAATCCGACTTCCGGCAAGAGCATCTTTTCTTCCGTAAGCTTCGAGGGCGGCCCGCTCGGCGGAAACGTGAACACGCTGACCGAAGTTGTCAGCCTGAAGTATTTCCACCCCATCAATCGTAAGCGCAACGTTCTTGGCTTCAACTTCACGGGAGCTTTTGAGAGCGGCTTCGGCGGAAAAGAGATCACCCCGTACAGCCGCTTCTATCTGGGCGGTGAACAGGACCTGCGCGGATTCGATATCCGCACGGTTTCGCCGGTGGCGTTCATTCCCGTGGCGACTAGCACGTCGGTCTCCATCCCGATTCCCGGAATCATTTCGAACGGGATTCCGGCGACAATTACGAAGAGTATTCCCACGCTGAGTTATCAGATTTCATTCCCCGGCGGTGACACGCAGGGAATATTCAATTTCGAGTACCGCATTCCGATTGTCTCGCATGTGGGTCTTTCCTTGTTTCACGACATCGGTGCTGTAGGCGATCTGAAACCAAATCAATTGAATTTGGATCCGAGCGGTTTGTCCTCCCTGCAACAGGAGTTCCCCGCCGCTTCCATCGCGAGCGAATTGCAGCTTCAGAGGGGCACAAATTTCAAGCTGCGCGCCTCGGCCGGAATCGAGCTGGTCGTGCAACTCCCGATCGTTCAGGCGCCGTTTCGGCTCTATTGGGCTTATAACTACGAAAGGATGGCGCAGGTGATCTCCGCGCCGGTCAGTTATTTTGATCCCGGGACGCTCAATGCCATCAAGGCGTCTTTGCCGGCCTATGCGTACGGCGCCTACGTCCAGCCGCAGATCGACAATCTTTTGGCCAACCCGCAGCGGACGAATTTCTTCGATCCGCTGAAGACGTTCCGCTTCACGATCAGCCGGACGTTCTGAGCGGGCGGCGCAGGCACGACCGGCGAAGTGAATTCGGACGGCTGGAAGGATGAACCCCGTGAGAGGGGCAAAAGGAAAGCAGAGAGTTCAAGAATTCTTTGGAGGATGGCGATGAGGCGGTGGAAGCGTTGGATAATCCTGGGCTTGGCGCTGTCGTGGGGAGCGCTGGGCTGCGGGAGCAGCAATACCGGGACGGGAGGAATCACCATCGTAGTATCGCCAGCCACCGGGACAACGGTGGTCGTGGGGACCACCACGCAGTTCACGGCGTCAGTCACCGGCACGACCAATGTGTCTGTGACCTGGCAGGTCAATGGCGTCACGGGCGGAAACCTCACGACGGGCACGATCAATTCCAGCGGGCTTTTTACGGCGCCCGCCGTCGTGCCAAACCCCGCCACTGTTACCGTAGCAGCCATTTCACAGGCAAACTCCAATGTCACTGCCAATTCCGTGATTACGATCGATTCGGGAGTGTCCGTCTTGCTTTTACCGACCA
>Ga0187810_10000950_pt1 | contig 10384 bp, 12 predicted proteins | sample NC_wetland_sal_i_9_FD_132963 | JGI IMG/M metagenome (GOLD analysis project Ga0187810, IMG submission 132963) | Wetland sediment microbial communities from Neuse River Estuary, North Carolina, USA - ASW_5 | ecosystem: Environmental > Aquatic > Freshwater > Wetlands > Sediment | place: USA: North...
CTCGATGAGGAGTTCCAGCGCATAGTCGGCCATCATGCACTTTTGAAGGATGCCCCGCAGAAGTCTTTGGGAATAACTGTCGCGGAAGGCGTGCTCCATGGGTTGGGAGGAATAGACGGCAATCGTCGAGGTGTATCCGGTGACGAGGCTCCGGGCGCGGAAATTCGGCACGTACTTCAAGCGGCGTGCCGCCGTCAGGATTTTTTTCCTCGTCTCTTCCGAGATTCGCTTCGTCTGCCGACCGTTGATGACATAACTCACCGTGGCCGCCGTGACGCCCACCTCGGCGGCGACATCCGCCAGTGTGGTGACGTGGTGCCCGGAAGAAGATAGCTTGTTTTTCCTTGGACTCATGCGATGTAAGTATTGCTGAAAGGAAAGATGCCCGATGCTTCGCTTCCTTGCAACGCATGAAATATCTCAAATTTCATTTTATCTTCCACCTCCCCGTTCTCGCAGCCCTCTTTTTTTTCTCGCCTCCTTTCTTTTTCACGGAAATCTGGGCCGTCGTGATTCTCCTCTTCGGAGTCATCATTGTCGTCGCCACCTGGGAAAAAAGTGCCGTTGAGCGCGGGATTTGGATTTACAAAATGGGGGATTACCTTTTCCGGGTGCTTCATCTCCCGGTGGAAGAATACGTTGGTGCCGTTTTCCAGGCACTGGAGGTGATGATTGTTTGCCACTTCCTTTTTCGCGAATTCCCGACAGCCCTTCTCATGGAGAGAAATCTCCCCGGCCTCACTGCGGCCTCCGTGTGGATGCCCGCTCTTGTTTTCATCACCATGTGGGTGGTGGTCGGAATCATGTATGGAGGACGCATCCGAAAAGACCTGCCCCGCGCAAGCTACGCCTGGCACATCCTCTACTGGGTTCTCCCCCTGTTCGTACTGGAATGGATACCCGGCTGGGACATTTTCCTCCCCCGCTGGCCTTACCTTCTCCTCCCCACCTTCCTCGTGGGAAGCTACCTCTCCATCATCGACTTCATCGCCATGCACTGGGGGCTCCGGTTCTTTGACCGCAAACAGACCCTCGGCTGGAAAGTCCAGAACCTGCTCCCCTGGGAACAAGTCCTCCTCAACTTCCTCGCCTGCATGATCCTCACCCAAAGCTTTATCCTCCTGCTGCCGCCGTACCGGAGGTGAGTTTTTTCTATTGGCTGGTTTTTACATTTTCCTGGCTTTGTTGCTGGCGTTTCCGTTGAGTTTCCATTTCCGCCACCTCTTTTTCCAATGCCTGCCGTGCCTGTTCCCGGACAACGCTGTGCATGTGCACCGCCCAGAACACACTGAAGAGGATGAATGCGATGATGAGAGAAGAGACGGTCAGGTTGTATCCCCGGTATTGTTTTTCGTATATCCGGGAAAAGATGATGGAGGAAACCGCCGCGAAGAGGGCGAGGCCAAGACAAAACAAGTCGGCGGTATCACCTTGAACAAATCCTCCGAAAACAAGGATCAGTAAAACAAGAGCCATTATGTTAAAGCGGAGTGCGATCATGGTGTCTGTTGTTCATCCCTGGGGTTGATTTTGAATTGATACCGACCGAGAGAGATCGGGGTTGCCGATGTGGGAACACCATTGAGTACCCACAGGGCAAATATCTGGAGGGTCATCTCTTTTGTTCCTTCGCCCTGTGTCTGGATGGTGAGGACTACCCCATCCCTCATGATGCTTTTTCCACAACTGCCTGTCGGGGCGTAATACAAATGGCCATTCAATTCCGCAAAGATTTGGATGGAGAGAGACGGGTCAAGGGACACATCGTTTTTCAGAAACATTCTCTGGCTCATCAGGAATGCGGCTGTGTCGATTTTGACTTCTTTCCTGGAAATCGAGACCCAGCTCGCGCCACCATACGTGGCAAAGTTGAAAAAACCAGGCACAGTTTTGCTGTAGGGAGAGGCTCTCTGATCGAGCACGGTGACCGTGATGGATTGACCGGGATCATCCTGGGGAGCTGAGTACAGGGAGAGAATCGACCCGGGAATGATGGCGAGGATCAGCAGGATGCGTTTCATATTCCAGTCGGGGTGCGTCAGCAAACATCCTTATTACTATCGAATGTCATCCAGGATGAAAGTGCAAACCGCGCCCGTCACGCGGACATCCCCCGGTTCACCACCGGGCGAGGATGACCTGATTCCTGCCTTCCGCATTTTTTTTGAGGAAGAAGCCGAGTTCCAGAATCGATATCCCCTGTCCTCGAATCGGATTCCTGGGCATGGCCGGGCAGGAGAAAAAGAATCAGGGCCAGGAGGATGACGGGGATGAGGACTTTGAAGGAGACGAGGCTGAGTGGCATGTCATATGAATCGCAAACGGACGGTGTTTTCTTTCAAAAATCATCTCATACCGGACGGTGGGAGGGGAAATATCCTCTCCACACTTTGGGGTTGCCGAGTGTTGAGGGTGAATCTATTCTATCACCTTCTTCGATCCATGGCAGGAAGCCATCCAAGGTGGGTTGCCATGGAGAGAGATTAATACAAATGAATTCTTTCAAGCGAGCAACCGGAAAACGATGACCCGCCCCACTTTCCAAAATTTATACGAAGAGCTGTTTTACCTCAGCCTGCTCATCCGCCGCTTCGAAGAAAAAATCATCGAACTTTACCCCTCGGATAAAATCCAGAGCCCGGTCCACCTTTCCATCGGGCAGGAGGCCGTGGCCGCAGGAGTCTGTCATGATTTGCGCGCGCAGGACTGGCTCTTCGGCTCGTATCGCAGCCACGCTTTCTACATCGCCAAAGGCGGCGATCTGTGTGAGATGATGGCCGAGCTTTACGGGAAGGCGACGGGTTGCAGCGGTGGCAAAGCAGGATCGATGCACCTCTCCGCGAAGGAAGCGGGCTTTATGGGAGCCTCCGCCGTCGTCGCCGCCACCTTGCCCCATGCCGTCGGGGCCGCACTTGCCGCAAAGTTTCGCAAGCTCGACCAGATCATCGTCGCCGTCTTCGGTGATGGTGCCACGGACGAGGGAATCTACCACGAGGCCCTCAACCTCGCCTCGCTGAAAAAAGTCCCCGTTATCTTCGTCTGCGAAAACAACGGGCTGGCCGTCCATTCCGAACGCAAGGCCCGGCAGACCTACGACATTCTGGAAAACGCCGCCACCTACGGACTTTCCACCGCCCACCTTGCCGAGGGTTGGTGCCCGGTTAAAGTCCGCTCCTTTTTCCTCCACGAACTGGATCAAATCCGCAAGGACGGCCTCCCGCGCTTCGTCCAGATCGACACCTTCCGCTACAAGGAACACGTCGGTCCCGGCGACGACTGGAAGGCCGGTTATCGCAGCCGGGAGATGGCCGAAGCCTGGCAGGCTAATGACCCCCTTATTCAGGACAAAGCCCTCATCGCCAAATTCGACCCGCCGATCCAGGCCGAGATTCATGACGCCGTCGCCTTTGCCGAGAGCAGCCCGTGGCCTGGCGTCGCAGACCTCTTGAAGGATGTCTATTAATATGAGTTCCACTTCCCTCAGCTACCGCGAAGCACTCTACCAGGTCATGCACGACACTCTCGCGCATGACCCCCGCGCCGTCATCATGGGACAAGGCGTTGACGACCACAAAGGCACCTTCGGCTCCACCCTCGGTCTCGCGGAAAAATTCGGCGCTGACCGTTGCTTCGACATGCCCCTTGCCGAGGAATGCATGACGGGCACCGGCATCGGCATGGCCCTCAACGGACTCTACCCCATCCAGACCCACATCCGGGCCGACTTCGTCCTCGTGGCGATGAACCAGATCGTCAACCACGCCGCGAAATACAAGTACATGTTTGGCGGGAGATACGAAATACCCATGCTCATTCGCACCGTCGTCGGGCGCAGCTGGGGACAGGGAGCGCAACATTCCCAGAGCCTTCAATCCCTCTTCGCCCACATCCCCGGCCTCACCGTCATCATGCCCGCCCACTCGCAGCGGATTTTGGAAGACTACCCCTGTGTCATCAAAAACGTCCGCGGCCCCGTCATCTCCATCGAACATCGCCTCATGTATGACCTCCAGTTCCGCACCACACCCGTGCAGGAATCGGCGGGAGTGACCTCGCATCTGGTGAGAGAGGGGAAGGACGTCACCATCGTCGCCTGCTCCATCATGGTGCTGGAAGCCCTCCGTTCCGCCGAGTGGCTGGCGCAAAAAGCCGGGCTCGACTGCGAAGTCATCGACGTCAACTGCGTCTCCCATCCCGACCGGGAAATGATCGTCCGCAGTGTCCGGAAAACCGGCAAACTCCTCGTCGCCGACACCAGTTGGAAGCCCTACGGCTTCTGCGGTGAAATCTGCCGCATGATTTGCGAAGAAGCGCCCCAGGCCTTGAAAAAACCAGTCGTCACCCTCGGCATGGAACCCTGTCCCTGCCCCACCGCGAAATCTTTGGAAGACCTCTATTACCCGAATCTCCAAACTCTCTCCAACACCATCGTCGAACTCGTCACCGGCAAGGAAAAACACGACATCGCCCTGCCGGATGAACATTCCATGGCCGACGTTTACAAGAAATTCAAAGGGCCTTTCTAAATCATGTTCCAGTCATTCTGTCATATCAGAAGGAATGAGGACGCTGTCCTCAAACTCCTGACAGGGACACAGTCCCTTGGAACCCTGTGTAAATTCCCCCTGCTTTACGGGGGGGATATTTACTCCGAGTCCAGAGCCCGTGACTTTGGTGGGGTCTTGGGGGCAACGCCCCTATCCCTTTGGACAGGACAAAATAACCGGGAAATATTATAAATGATCTCTGCTGAAATTTTGAAATGGTTCAAGGGCAAACGCTGTCTTGTCACCGGCGGCACCGGGCTCATCGGACGCTCCGTCGTTCGCATCCTTGTCGAGGCGGGGGCGAAAGTCTCCATCCTTTCCCTCGATAAGATCAACGTCAATACCGGAGCCGAACACATCCTGGGTGACCTGACTGATTTTAACTTTTGCCTCAAGGCAACCGAGGGCGTCGATTGCGTCTTTCACCTTGCCGGAATCAAAGGCTCCGTCGAAGTCACCAAGAGCAAGCCCGCCAGCTTTTTCGTCCCGCTGCTGATGATGAACACCAACGTCCTCGAAGCCAGCCGTCGCAACCAAGTCGGGAAGGTTGTCTACACCAGCTCCATCGGCGCCTACCCCAGCGCGGAAGTTTTCGTCGAATCTGGAAACGAGGAAACCGGCGCTCCCATGGACATGTTTCCCGGCTGGGCCAAACGCATGGCTGAGCTTCAGGTCAAGGCCTACAAAATCCAATTCGGCCTGACCAACTTCGCCATCGTCCGTCCCTGCAACGTCTACGGCCCCGGCGACAATTTCGACCCGAAAAACGCCATGGTCGTACCCTCCCTCATGTATCGCATCCACAACGGTGAAAAACCCCTCCGCGTCTGGGGAGACGGTTCCGCCGTGCGCGACTTCGCCTACAGCGACGATGTCGCCAAGGGCGTGATCCTCGCCCTCTACCACGGTACGGGCGGACGCTACGTGAACCTTGCCAGTGGCAAGGGCTACACCATCCGCCAGCTCGTCGAAACCCTGCGCGAATTCATCGACTTCGAGTACGAGTTTGACGCGACGAAATCGGGCGGCTTTCCCCGCCGCGTCATGGATCTCACTCTCGCCCGAAAACTCATCGGCTACGAGCCGGAAACCTCCCTCCGCCAGGGACTGCAAAACACCTGGGAGTGGTTCCTGAAAAACCAGGACGAGTACCTGAAAAAACAAAACTACTTCGTCGAGCCGGCGATCGCAAAAACATGAGCATGTTTTCCGGAAAGAAAATCCTCGTTGCCGGAGGAGGAGGTTTCCTCGGCAGTCACTTTGTTCATCGATTCCAAAAGGAAGGCGCACGGGTTCGCGCCACCATCCACGAGCGTTCGCCCAATCTCCCCGCCCACGGCGCCGAATATGTTGAAGCCGACCTCCGCCGCCCGGAGGATTGCGAAAAAGTCGTGAAGGATATCGACTACGTCTTCATGTGCGCGGCCAGCACCGCAGGCGCAGCCGTCATGAATCTCACCCCGCTCGCCCACGTCACCCCCAACGTCGTGATGAATGCACAAATTCTGGAAGCCGCCTATCAGGCCCGGGTGAAAAAGTTCCTCTTCATCAGCAGCAGCGCCGCCTATCCGCCCACCGGCGAGCGCCCGACAACCGAGGACGAGATGTTTTCCGGCGATCCGTTCGAGGTTTATTTCAGCGTTGGCTGGATGAAGCGTTACGCCGAAGTCCTCTGCCGGATTTATTCCGAAAAAATCAAAACCCCCATGCCCTGCGTCGTCGTCCGCCCGTCAAACATCTACGGCCCCGGTGACAAGTTTGACCCGAAACGCTCGCACGTCACCGCCGCACTCCTCCGCAAAGTCGTGGAACGCATGGACCCCCTCGAAGTCTGGGGCACGGGCGAAGACAAGCGCGACCTGATGTACGTCGACGACTTTCTGGACGGAGCCCTCCTCTGCATGGAAAAACTGGAGAAATACCAGCCCCTCAACATCGCCTCCGGAGAAGTCCACACCGTCAAACAGGTGCTTCAGACCCTCCTCGAAATCGACGGCTACATCAACGCCAAAATCCAGTTTGACCCTTCCAAGCCGACCACCATCCCCGTCCGCCACATCTCCACCAGACTCACCACGCAAGTCCTCGGATGGAAGCCGAAAATCTCCCTTCGCGAAGGACTCACCCGCACCGTCGCCTGGTTCCGGGAAAACATCCACGGAAAGAGTTGACCATGTCTCTCTCGACCTGTCGCATCACGGCGGAACATTTTGCCAGACTTTTTCAGACCCGCTCCGAGTCGCTTGATCCCCGTACCGTCGCCATCCTGGATCGCATCGACTCCTCGCACCGTGCTCCCACCCATGAAGAATTCCAGGAATACATCCACCAGTACCTCAAACTCCTTCGCTCGGAAACCATCCGCCGCGACGACAAACAAAACTATGAGGCATGGCTCCGCGGCTGGACGGAAAATCTTGAGGCAATCAAACAGGCAGGCGTCTCGGAGGAGTCGCTTCGGCCTCGCTATTTTCGCCCGGCAAAATTTCTGCGCCTCGACCGCTCCGTCATCGTCTCCCCCAATCCTCTTCTCGAATACGATCTCTTCGTCGCCGCACGCACTCACCTCTTCCTGAAACATCTCTCGTCCTACGACACGATTTACGAAATCGGCTGCGGCAGTTGTGGCAACGTCTGGCTCCTCTCCCAACTTTTCCCGGGAAAAACCATCATCGGCCTCGACTGGGTGCAACCCTCCGCCGACATCGCCAACCTCATTGGCACCACCCTCCAGCGGAAAGTTTACGGCGGCATCCTCAACATGCTCGAACCTGCCGCCCCGCTTGACCTCCCCCCGAACTCGGCCCTCATCACCATTCACGCCATGGAACAGATCGGCATCCGCCACGGCCCATTGATCGATTGCATGCTGGCAAGCCGCCCGGCCTTCGTCCTTCACCTCGAACCGATTCTCGATTTCTACGATCCCTGCCTCCTGCTGGATGACCTTGCGCTGTGGTATTGCCAGAAACGACAGTACCTGGAGGGCTTTCTTCCCGCCCTGCGTGCCCGGGAAAAGGAAGGCCGGATCGCCATCGAGGAAGCCTACCGTCCCTGCCTGGGCGGAGTCTGGCACGAGATGTCCGTCGTCACCTGGAAGCCGGGGAGAAAGTCATGACCTTCCAACAATTCCTCAACAAACTCCTGCTCCCCCTCCGCCTTCAGGTGCAGAAAATGCCACGCGGATCGAAAGTCTATGGCATCAACTGGATCGAGGATGCCGCCCGCATTCTCGCCCACCAACCTCCACGCGCGATCGTCGATGTCGGGGCCAACTGCGGCCAGACCACCCGGAGACTCACCCGGGCCTTCCCCAATGCGGACGTCCTTGCCATCGAGCCGACCCCCGACACCTTTCAACGTCTCCGAAACAGCATGACGGAGTATCCCCGAGTGCGCCCCATCCAGATGGCCGTCGGAGACCGGGACGGCTCGGCGGCCTTCATCGTCCGGGATCACCACGAGTCCAACTCCTTCCTTGAAATCTCTTCGGGTGCCCCACTCGCCCACGATCGCAAGGGCACCGTCGACGTGAAGGTACAAACCCTCCCGACTTTTGCGAAAGAACAAAAGTTGGAGCGCATCGACATCCTGAAGACGAATGCCGAAGGCTTTGATTTTCGCATCCTCTCGGCAGCCCGCCCATTTCTCGAGCAGCAGGGCGTACGCCTCATCTTCACCGAAGTCATGTTTGCCTCCGTCTTTGACGGACAGGCACCCTTGCAGGATTTTCTCAACCTCCTTTTGCCACTCGGCTACCGCTTTGTGGGCTTGTATGAAACAGCCATCGACGGCGATGGCGGCTTGCTCCACGCCAACGCATTGTTTATCTCATCAAAAATATGAACACACCCGCCCTGAAAATCCAAAAATCCAAACTGGAGGGAGTCCTCCTCATCACACCCCCCACAATGTATGAGGATTTCCGCGGCTTCTACGTCGAGACCTACAACGAACAAATCTACCGCGCGGCGGGCATCACCCAGGACTTCGTCCAGGATGACATCAGCGGTTCCAGCCGCCACATCCTGCGCGGGATTCACGGCGATCAGGAAACCACGAAACTCGTCTCCTGCCTCATCGGGAATTTTTACCTCCTCGTGGTCAACAACGACCCTTCCTCACCGCAATACCGCCAGTGGGAAGGATTCAGCCTTTCGGAGACGAACCGCCTCCAGGTGCTCATCCCGCCGAAGTTTGGCAACGGCCACGTCGTCATGAGCGAGCGGGCCATCTTCCACTACAAACAGACCAGCTATTACAACCGCGCGGGGCAGTTCACCATCCCGTGGAATGACCCGGCCTACAACTTCTGGTGGCCGGTGAAAAACCCCGTCACCTCCGTGCGTGACGAAGGTCTCCCCGCAAAGTGAAACCCCTCCCGCGCAGTCTCAGCGACGCCTATTCCAGCCTCCGTCGGAGATTTGGAAAACCACCGCAAGTCTGCCTCGCGGACGATCCCTCCGTGCGCGAAAAAGCCCTCCGCGTCCAAGAGGCGGGAACTCTCGAATTCGACAACTCGGCTGACTTCCGCATGGGCGGCGTGCCGCTGGAAAAACTTCCCTACTCCTGGCCCGAAAACCATCTCTTCCGCATGCGGAACGCCTTTGTCGCAGGCGATCAAGGCTTTGTTTTTCTGGAGGATGGCCGGGTCTTTGAGCCGAGTTTTCGACCGTACCGGATCGATCAAATCAAACTCCGTTACCCCTGGCCCGTGACAAAAAAAATCCCCGGTGGCCCGGTACTTCACCTCACCGGGAACAATCATGAAAATCGCGGCCACTACATGCAGGACCACCTTCCCCGCCTCCTTGCCGCAGAACGCGCCCTCGGTTCACTACAGGGTTTGCGCGTCCTCGTCGCCCCCGGCCATCGCCGCTGGCAGGTGAACTTTTTAAAACCGCTCGGCATTCCGGAGGAAAACATCCTTGAAGGAAGCCACTCTGCAACCTGCGTGGAGGATTTGCTCTTCGTCCCCATCACCGCCAGTCCCGCCGGATTCGCCGACCCGGAGCTCTACCGCATCTTTCAAAAAAGAATGCAGCCCCAGGCCGCCGGATACGACCTCAAGCCGCGCGTTCTTTTCCTTTCCCGCCGCGACGCTCCCGACCGCCGCCTCTCCAACGAGACGGAACTCCTCGACATCACCAGAAAAATGCTGGGAGAAACGGATGTCGCCGTCCTCAGCAAGCTGAAACTCCCGCAGCAGATCGCCGCCTACTCCGCTGCAGACATCATCATCTCCCCCACCGGCCAGGCCGTCACCAACGTCCTCATGGTGAACGGGAAAAAAGTGGCCGTTCTCCTGCCCGGCGACCGCGAAACCGCATACGAAAAATGGGCCTACTCCTTCCTCTCATTTCTTGGCGGCAATACACCGATGATGTTTTACGCCAACACCCCCGTGCGCGAAACCCGTCCCATCGAATGGGAATTCCCCTCCGCCCGATATCGCGAACTCCTCCAGCGCGGGCTCGATCTCCAACTTTTTGACCCGGCATAGCCGGAAGCAAAGGAGTTGCGAACACCGTCATCGGATTGTCGCAAAGGTTCAGATCCTGATCCGCAAAAAATCCGCCGGAGAATTCTACCGCGTAACCAGGGTCGAGTTTGCGCCGCGCAATCTCGGCCCGGATGAATTTTCTCATCAAGCGCCCGCCTCCGATCGCTCAACCGTTTCAGTCGGGCACGATTTGCTTGCCCTTAACCTTAACTAATACCATTTCTCAATGACAATGGGTATAATGGTGGTTTACGAAGCGTTTGCTTGAGTATGGAGCCAACCTTGCCCGATTAAGCTCAAGATGGTTGGAGTATCGTCATAGAGTGATCTGGCC
>Ga0187810_10000951_pt1 | contig 10376 bp, 6 predicted proteins | sample NC_wetland_sal_i_9_FD_132963 | JGI IMG/M metagenome (GOLD analysis project Ga0187810, IMG submission 132963) | Wetland sediment microbial communities from Neuse River Estuary, North Carolina, USA - ASW_5 | ecosystem: Environmental > Aquatic > Freshwater > Wetlands > Sediment | place: USA: North...
TCACCGCATCTGGTTCGATCACGGCACCGAGGGTCTCGACGCCTCTTATGCACCCTATCAGCGTCGCATCGACGACCTGATGGTGTCGATGGGATGGCGGCGCGGTAGAGAATTCGAAAGCATGACGTATGTTAATGCCAGTCACGATGAAACCGCATGGCGGGCGCGGCTGGTGGAGCCGCTGCTCTTTCTTTTGGGCCGGAAGAGGGAGCATCTGGGGGCGAGCGAGTAGGGAAAGACCCTGGGTGGCGTTGCCGCCATGGGGCGCTACGGTTCGCGCCGCGGTTAACTGTGCCTTTGGGGCAAACCGACTTCGAATTGTGCCAAGGGCATTGCCGGCGTCTGTGCCGTCAGAGGATAACTGTGACATACTCCACCCCGGAGGGGCGCATGGATCTAGGCGACGACAAGCTTCGGGCGCATGACCGGCCGACGTCGTTTGACATCGCCTATCGCGCCGGGGTGTCGCAATCGACCGTGTCGCGCGCGCTGCGCGGCGATCCCAATGTCAGTGAGGATACGCGCCGCCGCATCGAGACCATCGCGCGCGAGCTCAAATACAAGGTCGACAAGAACGCCTCCAGCCTGCGCAGCCAGCATTCCAACACCATCGCCGTGCTGTTCTTCGAAGACCCGTCGCCCGACCCGTCGCTCATCAACCCGTTTTTCCTGGCGATGGTCGGCTCGATCACGCGCGCCTGCGCCCGGCGCAGCTACGACCTTTTGATCTCGTTCCAGAAGTTCGCCCAGGATTGGAACGAGGATTACGAGGACAGCGGCAAGGCCGACGGCCTGATTCTTCTGGGCTATGGCGACTTCCTGACTTATCGCGACCGCCTGCAGAAACTGGCGGAGCAAGGCACGCGCTTCGTGCGCTGGGGCGCGATGCAAACCGAGCAGCAGGGGGTCTCGATCGGCAGCGACAATTACCAGGGCGGGCGCGATGCCGCGGACCATTTGATCGGGCTGGGCCGGCGCCGCATCGCCTTTCTCGGCGACGGCTCGAGTCATTATCCGGAATTCGCCGAGCGCTGGCGCGGCTATCGCGACGGGCTCGTCGCCGCCGGGCTGGAGCCGCTGGACGCCCTGCAAGTGAACGCGATCTCGTCGGAACAGTCCGGCGCCGAGGCCGCCCGTGCGCTGATCGAGCGGCAGGAGTGCTTCGACGCCATCGTGGCGGCCAGCGATCTCATCGCCATCGGCGCGCTGCACGCCGTGCAGGAAGCGGGCCTCGACGTGCCGCACGATGTCTCTATCGTGGGCTACGACGATCTTCCAGCCGCAAGCCTCGTCAATCCGCCGCTGACGACCGTGGCGCAGGACACATGGGCGGCCGGCGAGAAGCTCGTCGACGTGTTGCTGCGCCTGGTGCGCGGCGCGCCCGTGGAGAGCCTGGTCCTGCCCACCAAACTGATCGTGCGCCGCTCGACCGCGAAGCTTTAGGCTCTTTTCTCATTCGGCAGCCGCAGCACCAGCAATCCCGAAATTAGGAAGCTGACGCCGCCGATGGCGAGCGCGAACATTGGCGCGGTGTGGAAGAAATCCTTCATGGCCGGGATGTTCTGGAAAGCGATCCTGAGGCTGAAGCCCAGGACGCTCGCCGCGACGAGTTGCGGGATGACGATGAAGAAATTGAAGATGCCCATGTAGACGCCCATTGTCTTGGCCGGCACGCTGTCCGATACGATCGCGTAAGGCAGCGACAGGATGGAGGCCCAGGCAAAGCCGATCCCCAGCATCGAAACCAAGAGCCAGTTGGGATCGTGGATGAAGAGAAACGACAACAGCCCCGCGCCGCCGAGCCAGACGTTGACGAGGTGTGTCCAGCGCAGGCCCACACCGCGCGCGATCACGGGAACGACGATCGAGGCGAGCGCCGCGAAGCCGTTATAGGCGGCGAACAACACGCCGACCCAGTTGGCGCCCCGGTTGTAGGCGACCGATTCCGTGTTGACCGAACCGAAGAACACCTCCGCCACGGCCGGCGTGGTGTAGATCCACATCGAGAACAGCGCCAGCCAGGAGAAGAACTGCACCGGCGCTAGCCGCCGCATGGCGTCGGGCATGGTCTCGATATTGAGCATCAGCGTGCCGAAGAAGCCTTTCGGCGCGTCCTTGCGCTGAAGCAGCAACGCCAATCCCCAGAACAGCGCACCGCCGCCGACCAAGTAAAGCTGCCGGTCGAGCGCCCAATGGTAAACGGCATATAGTCCGGCCACGCCGACCGCGCTCCAGAATAGTCCCTTGCCGCGGCGCGGCTTTCCCTGCGCCCGCAGCGGCGGTGAGGAATCCGCGAAGCTTTCGAGCATCTCGGGCGGATACTCGCGGGTCGACACCACGGTCCACAGGATCGAGAGGAAGAGGACACAGGCGCCGAGGAAGAAGGAATAGCGCACGGTGTCGGGGACGACGCCGGCCGCGGCGGTATTGCTGACGCCCGCGTGTTCGAACACCCAGGGCAGGCCGCTCGCCACCACCGCACCGATGCCGATGAAGAAGCTCTGCATGGCATAGCCGAGCGGACGCTGTGCCAACGGAAGCTGGTCGCCGACGAAGGCGCGGAAGGGCTGCATCGAGGTGTTGATGGAGGCATCGAGCAGCCACAGCATTACGGCCGCGATCCACAACAGCGGCGACAGCGGCATGACGAGCAAGGCAGCCGCGGAGAGCAGCGCGCCGACGAGAAGGTAAGGACGGCGGCGGCCGAGCCTGGTCCAGGTGCGGTCGGAGAGGTAGCCGATCAGCGGCTGTACCAACAGACCGGTCAACGGCGCTGCGATCCACAGCGCGGGAATGTCGTCGAACTTGGCGCCGAGGGTTTCGAAGATGCGCGTAGCATTGGCGTTCTGCAGACCGAGACCGAACTGCAGGCCTAGAAAGCCGAAGCACATGTTCCAGATGGCCCAGAACGTCACCTTCGGTTTGGTGGCGCCGCCGCCGCGTTGTTCCATGTTTTTTGGTGAGGGACTCGAAGTCCCCATTTCCTTCCCTCGCACGAGGATACGCGCCCTGTCGCACGCGGCAATCGGCTGCATACGTATGCAATTCGCGACAGGGCGCGCGCCGGCCCGGGTTCGGCCGTTCGGCCGAAGACTGCGGCGAGGCCATATACCAACCGAAAGGGCCGCCGCGGCAAAGTCTAACGGGACACGGTGATGCCAACGCCGGCAAAATCAGAGCGGTCGTGGTGGACGATCAAGCCGCCATGCGCATGCTCGTAGGCTCCCGCCTGCACCAGTTCGGCGTGACCTGTGAATACGCGCGGAACTTGCCCCCTCCGTTGAAACGCATTTGCGCGCGTAATTAATGACGTGCGTCCTTTTCTGATGGGGTCTGGCTTGGAAGCAATTACACACAGTGGGCGATTTCTTTGATAAGCCGATCAAGGAATGCGGCATCGCCGTAAGCCGTCCGTTCGCCACGGCGATCATCGCGGGCGTGATGATCGTGTTGATTTTGCTGATTCTGCAGCGACCCGGATCGCACCTGGGCACCAAGGGGTTTGTGGCCTGAGCGGCCGGGCGCTGAGGGCACGCGGCGGCCCGCTGAGATTGCCGCCCGGGCGGCAAATTCACTAGGTTTCCCCTGCGACGGTGGCGTCGCTTGCGGGAACAGGTATAGATTTGCATTCGAAGTCGCGTGTTGCGGGATTCGTGAGAACTGCCACGGCAAGATTCTCGATGATAGGGCATCGAAGCCCCAGGTGGCGCGCAGTCACTTGGATGTTGCTGCTTGCCTTCACGCTGCAATCCTTTGTGACGCAGACCCACGTCCACTTCTCGCTGCACGCGATCGACCGCGCCGCGGCGGTAAAAGTTCTGGTCAATGCGTCCGATCACGGCAAATCGCCGATCGGAAACGACACGACTGATTGCCCCTTCTGTCAAGCGATCTTCAGTGCCGGCGCGTTCTTCATACCGGCGCCGCTGCCGCTTCTTCCGCCCACCATGTGGGCTGAGAACGTCGGGCGATCCATGAGCGCGAGCGCGCCGGACAGCGAAATCGCGCACAGTTGGCAAAGTCGCGCACCGCCGCGGGTCTGACCCTCAAAACAAAGCCTGTGTAGCGTCCGCGAAGGCGGCGCTGACTCCTTTCTGCGTATGCCGGGACCTCCCAGGCGTGCGCTGAGGGCACCCGATGAAATATGTGGGAAAATTCGACGCCATGGCGCCCGTCTTCGCGACGGTGGGTTTGGTGCTGCTTGCGGGCTGTGCGGTGGGGCCGGATTTTAGCAGGCCCTCACCGCCCGATGTTCGCGATTATACCGCCCAGCCGCTTGCGGCCACCGTCACCGGTGCCGCTGTCGCTGGTGGCGAAGCGCAGCACTTTGCCAAGGGAAGTGATGTTGCCGCCGAATGGTGGACGTTATTCCATTCAAAACCGTTGGATGATCTGATCGATCAGGCGCTGGCGAACAACCCGGACTTGAAGGCTGCGCAAGCGGCGTTGCGGGCGGCACGGGAAAATGTGCTGGCGCAACGCGGCACGTTCTTTCCGAGCGTGACGGCGGGTTTCTCCGCCAGCCGCCAATCGCAATCGCAAGCGCTGGCGCCCGCGCCCAACTTCCCTGCCGTACCGGAGGAGTTTCAATACAATCTCTTCACGCCGCAGGTGAGCGTTTCCTACGCGCCCGATGTCTTCGGCTTGAACCGCCGGACGATGGAATCCCTGGAGGCGCAGCAGCAGGCGGTCCGCTATCAGATGATCGCGACGTACAACACATTGACGGCCAATGTGGTGGTCGCGGCAATCCAGATCGCCGCGGTCCAGGAGGAGATCGAAGCCACTCGCGGGCTGATCGACGCGGACGCCAAGATGGTCGACATCCTGCAGTACCAACTGTCGAAAGGCTATGCCAGCGGGCTCGATGTTGCCGCGCAGAACTCGCAGCTAGCGCAGGCGAAGGCGCTGTTGCCGCCGCTCCTCAAGCAATCGGCCCAGTTGCATGATTTGCTTGCAGTTCTGGCCGGGCGCTTTCCCAGCCAGCAACCCATGGAGAAATTCGAACTCTCGAGTCTGCAATTGCCGGAAGAACTGCCGGTGAGCCTGCCGTCCCGTCTGGTAGCGCAGCGTCCGGATGTGCTCCAAGCCGAGGCGAATCTCCATGCCGCCAGCGCCCAGATTGGCGTCGCCGTGGCCAACCGCCTGCCGAACATTCAACTTTCCGCAAATGCCGGCAACACGGCGGTGGCGTTCGATCAACTGTTCACGCCGGGAACCGGCTTCTGGGCGCTGGGTGCGGCCGTCACGGCGCCACTTTTCGACGGTGGAACATTGCTGCACCAGGAACGCGCGGCCAGGGCGACTTTCGATCAGGCGGCCGAGCAGTACCGCAGCACCGTGCTGACGGCTTTCCAGAATGTTGCCGACACGCTGACGGCGCTCGAGCAGGACGGCGATGCGGTCAAGGCAGATGCGGCGACGGCCGATGCTGCCAAGCTGACGCTGGATCTGTCGCAACGCCAGTTGCGCGACGGCTATGCCGGCACTCTGGCGGTTCTCAGCGCCGAGCAAGCTTATCAGCAGGCCCGGATCGGTCTGATTCAGGCCGAGGCCAATCGTTTCTCCGATACGGCCGCATTGTTCCAGGCGCTGGGCGGCGGCTGGTGGCATCACACCGATCTGGCCGAGGGCAATCATGAGAAATAGACGACCAATGCCGCGGGCATTTCGAATCAGATCGTTCGGCGCCTTTGTCGTGATGCTGACGGCCATTGCGCCGCTCGCCGGCTGTTCGCCGAAGAACGACAACGCGAACAAATCGTCCGACACGGCCAGCAACGTGACGTTGACACCGGCGCAGCAGGCGCACATCCGCCTCTTCAAAGTGCTGCCGTCGAAGTTCAGCCGTACAGTGGAAGCAACCGGCGTAGTCGATTTCGACAACGATCAGGCCACCAGCGTTCTGGCGCCATTCTCCGGTCCGGTTTCGCAAGTGCGGGTAACCCTCGGTCAGCACGTCAACCGGGGCGATGCGCTGGCACTGGTCGATTCATCCGACTTTGCCGCGGCCATCGGCGCCTACCGCAAGACGCTCGCGGCGGCACGTACCACACGCCGGCTCGCCGACCTGGACAAGGACCTTTTCCAGCATCAGGGCGTGTCGCGACGCGAAGCCGATCAGGCCGAATCCGATGCCGAAGGCGCCGAATCCGATCGCGATGCGGCCCTGCAGGCGCTCGTTTCGCTCAATGTCGACCGGCGGACCATCAAGGACATCCAAAACGGCCGCGCCATAGCCCGCGCCGGAGGCACCATCCGTGCGCCGATCGGTGGAATCGTGGTGGAGAAGCTCATCACGCCTGGCCAGCTTCTGGCGGCCGGCACTACGCCGTGCTTCACTGTCGCCAACCTGTCGCGCGTCTGGGTCATAGCGCATGTTTTCGGCGCCGACGTCGGCTCGATCACAACAGGCGACCCTGCCGAGGTGGAAACCGGCGCCGCCCACGATCTCCCGGGACATGTGGACAATATTGCGGCCGTGGTCGATCCCGACACGCGTTCCGTGGCCGTGCGCGTGGTGGTCGACAATCCGGGCGATCTTCTCAAGAAGCAGATGTATGTCCGCGTGCAGATCCATTCCAAGCAGCAAAGCGGCGGGCTGCTGGTTCCGAGCTCGGCGATCCTGCGCGACGACCAGAACCTGCCATTTGTCTATGCCGCTCAACGCGACGGCAGCTTCGCAAGGCGGCACGTGACTCTGGGTATTCGGACCGGCGACCGCTACGACATCACGGCGGGGCTCCGGACCGGCGACCGCATCGTCGTCGACGGCGCACTCTTCATCCAATTCATGCAGAGCCAATGAGCGAGCACGAGCCATCGGCCGAATCCGAACCGCGGAAGACCTCGATCATAAACCGGATCGTGGCCTCTTCTCTCAGGCAGCGCCTGCTCGTTGTCCTGGCGGCGCTGGTCCTGATCGCTGCGGGGATGCGCGCGCTCGGCCACCTGCCGGTCGATGCCTATCCCGATCTGTCCCCGCCCATGGCGGAGATCATCACCCAATGGCCGGGTCATGCCGCCGAGGAGGTGGAGCGCCTTATCACCGTGCCCGTCGAGCGCGGGATGAACGGTATGCCTCGGATGACCACGATCCGCTCGATCTCGCTCTACGGGTTGTCCGACGTCATTCTCACCTTCCAGGACGGCACCGACAATTATTTCGCCCGGGAGCAGGTCTTCAACCAGATGGGCGATCTCACGCTGCCGGACGGCGTGACCCCGTCGGTGTCGCCGCTGTCCTCGCCGTCGGGATTGATCTACCGCTACGTGCTGCAAAGCCCCGACCGCTTCCCGATGGAGCTTAAGACCTTCGAGGACTGGATCGTCGAGCCGCAATACAAATCTGTGCCGGGCGTCGCCGACGATTCCGGATTCGGCGGGGGCACCATGCAATACCAGGTGCTGCTCGATCCCGCCAAGATCGCAGGTGTCGGTCTTTCCGTGGCGCAGGTGGAAAGCGCGCTCACCGCCAACAACAGCAACGCCGGCGGCGGGTTCTACTCTCAGGGCGGCCAATTCTATTACGTGCGCGGCAAGGGCCGCATCGACACGCTGGAGGACATCGGCAACGTGGTGCTGGCGGTGCACAACGGCACGCCGGTGCTGGTGAAGAATGTCGGCAGCGTGGTCACCGGGATCGCCCCGCGCCTGGGAGAATTCGGTTACGAGAAACAGGACGATGCCGTCGAAGGCGTCATCCTGATGCGCACCGGCGAAAAAACCCAGGACGTCCTCACACGGGTCGAAGCCAAGACCAAGGAGCTGAACGACCACATCCTGCCCAAGGACGTCAAAGTCCATCCCTTTTACGATCGAACCGATCTGATCGCGCTGACGACGCACGTGGTGACGCAGAACTTGCTGCGCGGCATGTTCCTCGTCATCGTCGTCCTCATTTTTTTCCTGTACGACCTCAGGGCCGGGTTGATCGCCGCGGTCACGGTTCCGCTGTCGCTGCTGTTCGCATTCATCTGTATTGATGCCCAGAATGCCTCGGCCAATCTCTTGTCCATCGGCGCGGTGGATTTCGGCATCCTGGTCGACGGCGCGGTGTTCATGGTCGAGAATATTTACCGCCAGCTCGCGCTGCATCGCGAACGGCCGCTCGATGTCATCGCCGTCATCAAAGCGGCCGCGGCCGAGGTGGACCGTCCGCTGGTCTATGCCGTGGCTGTGATCGTGGTGAGCTTCCTGCCGATCTATGTGTTGTCCGGGCCATCGGGCATGCTGTTCAAACCGATGGCCGACACGATGGTGTTCGCGCTCGTCGGATCGCTGATCATCACCCTGATGCTGTTGCCCGTGCTGTGCTCGTGGTTCATGCGCAATGGCGTGCAGGAGCGGCGCAACGCGGCGCTTGAAGCCGTCAGGGCGGCCTACGTCCGGGGCCTGGATTACTGTCTCGCGCGGCCCTGGAAGACGACGATCGCCTCGACCGTGCTGCTGGCAGGCTCGTTGCTTCTCATGCCAGGCATCGGCGCGGAATTCATGCCGCATCTGGACGAAGGCGCGCTTTGGGTGCGCGCGACCATGCCCTACACCATCTCGTTCGACGAAGCCGCGAAGATCGCCCCCAAGGTGCGCGATATCCTGCGTTCCTTTCCCCAGGTCACCACCGTTGCTTCGGAGCTGGGGCGCCCCGACGACGGCACAGATGCCACCGGTTTCTTCAATGTCGAGTTCTATGTTGGGCTCAAACCCTACGGCGAATGGACCGGTCCTTATCGCACCAAGCCGGAACTGATTCAGGCCATCGACAAGAAGCTGCAGCAGTTTCCCGGCATCGACTTCAACTACACCCAGCCGGCGGAGGATGCGGTGGACGAGGCCGAAACCGGCCTGAAGAGTGCGCTTGCCGTCAAGATCTTCGGCTCCGATTTGCAAACGCTGCAGCAGAAAGCCAAGGCGATCAAGCAGGTCTTGGAGGGCGTCCGCGGGATCAGCGACGTGACGCTGGTGCAGGAACTCGGCCAGCCAAGCCTGTCGATCGACATCGACCGTGCCAAGATCGCCCGCTACGGCCTCAATGTCTCCGACATCAATGGCCTGATCCAGACAGCCGTCGGCGGGGACGCGGCCACTCAGGTGGTGCAGGGGGAAAAACAGTTCGATCTCGTCGTGCGCCTTGAACAGCGGTTCCGCGACAATGCCGAAGCGATCGGCAACATTCCGATGCTTACGCCGGCAGGACAGGAGATTCCGCTCAAGGAACTGGCGGACATCCACGTGACGAACGGCGCCTCGTTCATCTACCGCGAGGACAACTCGCGTTACATCGGCGTGCAGTTCTCGGTGGTGGGGCGCGACTTGGCCGACGCGGTGGGCGACGGCATCCGACAGGTCAATCGGAAGGTCACTCTGCCGCAAGGCTATCGTCTGGATTGGGGCGGCGAATACACGGAATACACGGCGTCGAACCGGCAGTTGAGCATCATCCTGCCGCTCACTTTGGTGTTGATTCTCGTTCTTTTGTTCGTGCTCTACGGGAATTTCAAATTCCCACTCATCACCCTTGTCGGGGTGTTGCTATCGGCGCCGGTGGGAGGGCTCGTGGCGCTCTGGATCACGGGTACGCCGTTCTCGGTGTCGTCCGGCGTGGGATTCCTGGCGTTATTCGGCGTCTCGGTGCTGACCGCCGTGGTCTACATCTCCTATGTCAACGAGCTTCGTCAGGGCGGCACTCCAATCGCCGAGGCCATCCGTCAAGGCGCCATCCTGCGGCTGCGTCCGATCATGATGACGGCATTGGTCGCCGCGTTGGGGCTTTTGCCGGCGGCGCTGGCCACCGGCGTCGGCACGGATTCCCAGAAGCCATTCGCTCTCGTCATCGTTGGCGGACTGTTGACGCGGCTGGTGATCAGCGTCTTCCTCATGCCTGTCCTCTACGCTCTCGTGGCGCGTCCCGATGACCGGCTGGAGGTCTAACAGCTGCAGCTAGCGGCTTCGCGCAAGAACGAAAAGAAACGGATGCGAAAGAGAAGGAGAACGATTGCGTGTGCAAACCGTGCACGTGAGGCCAGCTAAGTATTTGAAAACAAAGATCGCTCCGTCCACTTCATCATGGGCGCGACTCAAAGCATTGTCCGTGGCTGCGATCAGACAACCACCATCCGACACTGGCAGGTCAAAATCCGCCTCAAGGGTTGCAGGGCAAGCAAGACGTTCTTTCGTCATGACCACGCGCGCGAATGGGCGACCGAAGCCGAAGTGCAATTCGACAGAGGGCACGCACCGTCCGGCAGACGCGCGAGTCGTGCAAAGACGTTCGGCGCTCCGATTGGCCTGACTATCGATGGCGTGAAAGGGCCCGGTAAACCCACCACAACAAAAATAAGAAGGTGGAACACAGCAAGTCCGTCGTGCACGAGGAA
>Ga0187810_10000952_pt1 | contig 10365 bp, 10 predicted proteins | sample NC_wetland_sal_i_9_FD_132963 | JGI IMG/M metagenome (GOLD analysis project Ga0187810, IMG submission 132963) | Wetland sediment microbial communities from Neuse River Estuary, North Carolina, USA - ASW_5 | ecosystem: Environmental > Aquatic > Freshwater > Wetlands > Sediment | place: USA: North...
ATGGCGATGTAGGCGTTGAGTTCGCCGGGCTTTGCATGCCGCGCGCGGCCGAAACCCACGTAATAGCCGATCACCAAGACTCCGCCGGCGGCGGCGGTCACGGTCAGGAACGTGCGGCGCGAGGGAAGACGGCGTTTCAGTTCCGGGGGGAAGAAGTCCGACATGGCTCAGGCCCCTTTCGCGTTGGTGGTCGAGGTTTCGTTGGCCGCAATCTTGATGGCCTGCTTGATGCGCAGGTAGGTCCCGCAGCGGCAGAGATTGCCGTCCATGGCGCCGATGATGTCGTCGTCGCTCGGCGCGCCGTTCTGGGCGAGGAGCGCAGCAGCGGCCATGATCTGGCCCGACTGGCAGTAGCCGCACTGCATCACGTCCACTTTCAGCCAAGCCTGCTGCAGGCGGGCGCCGACCGGCGTCAGGCCGATGCCTTCGATGGTGACGATCTTCGAGGTGCCGACGCTCGAAATAGGCATCCGGCAGGAATGCACGGCCGCGCCGTCGATGTGCACCGTGCAGGCGCCGCACAGTCCGGCGCCGCAGCCGTATTTCGTGCCTTTCAGGTTCATCGCATCGCGCAGCACCCACAACAGCGGCGTATCGCTGTCCACCTCCACCGTGTGGTCTTTGCCGTTGACGTTGATGCTGTAGCGCATGAGGAACCTCACCGAAGTCCGGCCGCGAGAAATAGCACTATTTCGCGACGAAATCCGCAACGCCCTGGTCGAGAACCAACGAGCGTTCGAATGAAACATAGTGGAACCGTTTTGCCGCGTGGCCCGCGTCGATCGCGAAGGCGACCGTGTAGCGCTTTCCGGGTGCCAGCGGCACCACGCCGGCCTTCAATTTGCGCGCCAGCGTGACCGACCACGTTGTGCCCGTGCGCGTCGCATCGGCAGTGACGATGGTTTTCGTCGGGGCGCGTTTGTCGAACACGGTTCCGTTCGATGCGACAGGTTTCCGGGCAGGATCAAGTTGCACGAGCCAGTACTCAAAAGTGTATCCGCCGGCTCTCAAAGTTGTAAGTTCTGCGGCCGGTTTCAGCGTGTCGCCGCCGCCGTGGCGCGAAAGCTGTGCCCGTGTTTTGCCCAGATACATGGTGCGCGCGGACGTGCCGGCGCTCGCCATGCCCGCGGAATCGTCGTGGCAGGCCGCCCAACAGCCCGCGCGGGCCGCTTCGGGCACTCCACCGCCGTCCAGCATCATTGCCACCGCGGCCGCGGATTTGCTCATTTTCGCGTCAGGTTGGCCCGCGTCGCTGAATTCCAGATGGACGTAGAGGTTTTGCGCATCGTGTGCGAATTGCACTTTCGCAGCGATGGACCCCGGTTTGCCGGGAATCGGCGCCGGCTCGTTCTTCTTGCCGGAGGCGATGGTGTCGCCCATCGGCCGTTCCAGACCGGTATGACAGGAGATGCAGGTTGTCCCGGCGCGGAATTTGTCGGCGCCCTTGTGGTCGGCTGGCGTCATCAGCCATTCGAGCGACGTCTGCCCCGGATAAAACAAGGTGACGGACTTGGCCGGTACGACGGCCCAATTTGGCGCCGCGCCCGCCGCCGCAAACATCCCCATTCCCAGCGCTGCAGAAAGCATCAGGCGCGAAACGATCATTTTACACTCCTTACGGAAAGTCATAGCTCGCCGGGGCGTCCATTCTGTGATGGACGACGCCCTGGTGGCAATCGAGGCAATTGGAGTCGGACTTCATCGCCGAGATGTGATCACGGCGGCCGATCTCGGATTGCCCGTTTGCCGCCAACTTCGCGTAAGCATGACAGCTTTTGCATTCGCGCGCATTGCTCGCCTTGAAGTCCGCCAGGACGTATTTGGCAAGCTCCGCCCGGCGCGCCTCGAAACGGCCCGGCAGATATTCGCGATCCGCCATGTGCGCCCACAGCCGGGACGCCCCTCGCAATTCGTTCGCCATCGCGTGGCGCCAGTTGTCCCGCGGCGTGTGGCATTGCGCACAGGTGACGACCACGCCCGTGCTGTTCCTGTAGTGCCTGGAGTGCGCGTACTCGCGGTACACCGTGCGCTCCATCTCGTGGCAGCTGTGGGCGCAGAACTCGGTCGAATTCGTATAGTGCACGGCTTCGGCATAGCCCGCCGAAAGCAGAAGCCCCGCGACCGCCGCGGTGGCCGCAATCGTAAAGAGACCCCCATAAGAAGTGAAAAGCCGTCTGACCGACTGAAGAATGCCACGCACCACGCATGTCCCCGCGTCCAGCCGCTAGAACCGCACGTTTGGAGGCGCGCGGCCACTGGGCGACGCGTCGCACGGCCTTGCCTGTATTTTCAAGAGTTGCAAAGGCTTAAATCGGGCCGTGAGGAACGCGACAGGGGCGAAAACGCCGCCAAAGAGCCCGGCGCCCTCTTGTTGCGCCTGCGACACACCTGCACAGTGCTGGTACAACGCGCCGTTCGCTGCGCAAAGTCCGATTGAGAGGATACGGGGCCGAAAATGACGTTTTTATACAGCATCCCGGCGGGCTTGCTGCTGCTTGTTATGCTGGTGCTGTCCATTGTGCTGGCCGCCTTTGGCCAGACCATGGTGCATCGGCATTTCCGCTCGCAGGACTTCATCGCCCACAACGATGTCGGCGGCATCATTATCACCGTGTCCGGCGCCCTCTACGCGGTGGTCCTGGGGTTTCTCACCGTCGTGGTCTGGCAGCATTACATCGATGCGCGCCAGCTCGTGGTCCAGGAATCGGATGCCGACATCGATGCCTGGCACAGCGCGGTAGGCCTTCCCGCGGAGGTTCGTCAGCATGTTCGCAGCGACATGCTGAAGTATGCGCAGATCATGGTCGCCCAGGAATGGCCGCTGATGCGCCGCGGCTCCTTCGAAGAACAATCTGCGCTGATTACGATGGATGCTATCGACACAGTTGGCAGCATGGTTCCCGCCGACTGGCGCGAATCCAACGCCCAAGCTGCGACGCTCCAGCTCCTCACGACCATGCACGACGCCCGACAGCAGCGCATCGCGATCAATGCCGACGGCGTGTCCGGCTTCGAATGGGCGGTGCTCTTGATCGGGGCGCTCTGCATCATCTGTTTTTGCTGGTTGTTCGGCGTGCGCAACAAGCGGATGCAGCTGGTGATGACCTCTACGGTCGTGACGATCGTCGTCTCCATCCTGGTTCTGCTGTTTGAGCTGCAGTATCCGTTCCGCAGCGACGTCGGCATCGGTCCGGAGGCTTGGACGGGCGCGCTTGCGCACATTCACGGGATGCAAAACGGCGAGCAGATGCACATGCGGATGTGATCTGCGTTGCGCCGGCATGCGTTCTCCGGCAGCTGGCCGCCATGGCATCGCGCACTGCCAGAGCGCCGAACAATGCGCGCGGGCGAACGAGTACTATTGGGACAAGCTGGAAAAGCGGACCGGTAAAGGCGGCCGCGCGGCGGCGCGCGCGGAGCGGACAACCTGAAAAAGCCGGGCGAACCCGTGATCCGCGACGAGGCGAGTGCCGTTCAGATTTGACCGCGCATAATCGGCGTCCAGGACGAGCACGTAATCGAACTTGTCGCGCCAGTCGATGACATAGGGCTCTGACTTCTGCACCGACGGCAGGCCTATATCTTCCACGAAGGGAACGCCGGAGGCGTAAACGGCGCGTGATCTCCAGTCCGGCTTCACGCCGAGGGGCTGCTGACCGGGAACCGTGAACATGGTCGGGACGAACACGTGCCGCCACATCACGGCAAGTGAGGCGAAGTGGCGCTCGGAGGCGCATGTTGCACCGGGAAATCCCGCCACCAGCCGCCCCAGTGGAACCTTGTCCCCCCATTTCTGCTGCAGCACGAGAACGGCCGCGCCCGGCGGTAGCTTCTCAGTGACAGTATAAAGGTCTTCGGCGTCCTTCGCGCGCTCGCGCCAAATCCACCCGATGGATGCCACGCGAAGGGCCGTCGCCGAGATCAATACGGCCGCAAGCGTCGCTTGGCTCCGCGGGGTCGGGAACGCGGGGCGGAGCCCGGCCAATGCCATCAATGCCGCCATGATCGGGAAGCGGATGGGTAGCGCGCCGCCGTCGCCGAGATTCATCGGCAGAGCGGGGGTGACGAGGAGAAGCAGGGCGGCGGCCGCCAAGAGCCCAGCATGAACCCGCAACCGGCGTGTAAATGCGGCCCAGATGACCACGCCAAAAACCGGCAACGCCGCTGCAAGGTCGAGCACGACCTTATAGCTGAGGAACGGCGACATCAGGAGCAGGGGGATGTCCTTAGGCGCAAGGATGTCCTTCAGGCGCTGCCAATAGACGAAGTGACTGTGGATGCCGTTGTCACCGGGCGGGTGGGGCGAAAGCACAAGAAGGACGGCCACGGGAACCAGGCACGCAGCGGCCACCATCGCAATGCGGCGTAGTCGGTCGGACAGCCACGCGCGAGGTATCGGGAATGGAATGCGTTCGCCAAGAATCAGCGCCGTCGCCAGCAGCAGAAAGAACAGCGTTGCAAACGGGTGTATGGTGATCAGGATTGCCGCCAACGCGCCGATGATCAGCAATCCAATGGGCGTGAGTTGCGCAATTATCCGCCTCGTCGCGACGGCGCAGAAGAGCGCCGCCGCCAGGCCGATCTGGTAACTGAGCAAGCCCGTGACGGCGGTGGTGCTCCAGATCAGAGCGATGCCCGCCAGATGCCATATGTCGAAGCGTCCGAACAGCGCACGGTTCAGAAACACGGCCCCCAGCGGAGGAGCTAGAAACGACGCCAGCAACAGAATCTTCGCCACTGCCGCAAGCGGCAGAGCGTGTGCCAGCGCCGTGCTGACGAAATCGACGCCGACATTGGTGGATGCCTGCCACCAGCGCACCTCATAGATCGACGACAGAGGAGCGATCTGTGCGCCGCCGGCGAGAAGCCAGATGCGCGTGAGATGGTTGGGAAAATCCATCACCGGCGGAAATGCCGCGAGAAAGAACGGAATGGTGGCCAGCGCGTAGGCGCAAAGAACCAAGGCCGCAACGCGAAACGATCTGTGTTCCGTCGTGCCGCGTCTTCGAGAATCGGCCGGTGGCACGAAATTCGCGTCAGCCAAACCCATTCGAAGCGGGGTGGTGCCGCGCGTCGCGACAAATACATCCTCGGAGTTTCGGTTTTTTGGATACACCCGTCGACCGGCCGAGTTGTTCATGCTGTCCGCATTCGTATCGGTACATCACAGCTATAAGGGCAAAATAGATTGCGTCAATGTTCCGCAAGGTGAAGCAGAGCGGCACAGAACGCCCTTTCTTGCTCGCCTGCGAGGGTCCATTCGCCCGCGTGATCTTTGGATTCGTGACGGCGTTTCCGGCGGGCTTGGTATTTTTTGGCACTTATCCGCGCGCCGGCAATCCGGCGAGCCTAGATGCGTCCGACCATGCGGCCGATCGGCGTCACCATCAAACCGCCCATCAACGATTGGATCAACCCAAGTTGGATCAGTCTTGCCTGATGTGCCTTGGGGATCGTCCTGCTCATAAATCCCCGCCCGACAAGACGAAGCGAGGAAAGTTCGGGCGGCGTTAGGTCTGCCGCATTCGGTAGGCGGTCCATGGTCATCTGCCTGCCGGGTTTGCCGGCTCTTCCGGCAGCGGAACAACCGGCACCGGCAGCTTCATCGATCGCCGAACCTGCCAATCGTCGAACAACAATTTTCCAACCGTCCCCAGGACACCCAGGGCGAAGAAGGCCGTGATGATCAAAAGCGGGATGATTTGCACGATGGGATAGCCACGCGCCACTTCGCGCCGAATGTCAAATGTGCCGTGCGCCGGTCGAAATGAGGATGATTAGTACTGCATCCGAATGTGGCCTAAGAGGGATGTTCCAGGAGGCCGGATGGCATACCGCGTAAACGTGCAGTTCAAGGATGGTTCGACCAATGGCCTTCTTAGCGATGTCGTGGCTGCGCCGCCGCCGCGACGTGGAGACACGATTTCCGTCGCCAAGCGTGGCCAGCCGGTATCGGTGCGCGTCACCGCGATTTGGACGCCTTCCGCGAAATTGCCGGGCCCCAAGCTCGACGGACTGGTCATGGTCGAGGCCCGGGAAATCTGAAGCGGAGCAACAGGACCGCCAGGTCGTTCGGCGCCGAAGGCGAATTTCGGTGACTGTTCAGGCCTCGACGAAATGGAAAAGATTGGATGCGGCCAGCATCGTGGCCTCTTCCGCCCGTTCCTCGTCGTAGCCGGAGCCAAGCCCGTAGCGGCTGTCGTATTTGAGTGTGGCCCGGCCGTCTTCCCGGTTTATCACCGTCGTCAGCAGCCATTGCCGCCGGCTTGGCAGCCATACCGACCATTTCTGGCCGATCGCCACATTCGTCGGCATGGGGATGTCCTCCAAAAGACCGGAAATCGGGTTGCTTAGTGTTCCGCCGCCGCTGCCACACCGCGGTGCGCGTAGATTTCGTCCCAGGTTGCTCTGGCGGGCAATCCCGCCTTTGCGGCGCATTCTTCCCTGACATCTTCTTCGGTGCAGAGTGCCCGAAGTTCATGCCGAATCTGAACGGTCGATGGGGTCGGAATGCGCCTGCCGAAGCGAATGAACGTGTTCATCACTGGCCTTTCGCTTGTGTTCGCCGCCGCTTAGCGGATCAGGAATAGGTACTGAAACCCTGCCAACGCCACGAATACCGCCGCCGTGGCAAACGCGCGCCAATTGAAACCACGAAAAAAGACCAACATGAAACGCCAACTTTCCGGCGCGTTATTGGGCGCGCCGCGCTGCAATCAGTGTCCATAGAGCCGATCTGGGCGAACAGTTCTCAACTCCAAATGGCCTTTGCGAAACCTTCGCTCCATCGAGCCCTTTCGGGGTCTGCCGCGTATGGGTTCAACGCCGCGGCTCGCCATTGATCCAAGTCGTCGCTTTCGTTTGCGGACAACTCCTGAGCCTTTTTCCAGCCTTCGGCGTAGATGCGGCTCAAGCGGAACGCTGCTTCGCACATGATACTCGCCTAATTTGAACGCATGCTGGACGGGTGCGGCGGAAATCTCCGCCGCCCCATCCTAATTATTATGCCTCTTGCAGGTTCACGGCCTTCGGGCCTTTGGCATCCGCCTGGACTTCAAACGAGACGCGCTGGCCTTCTGCCAGCATATGCAGGCCGGCCTGCTCGACAGCGCTCGAATGAACGAACACGTCTTTGCCGCCGCCGTCCGGCGCGATAAAGCCAAAGCCCTTGGCCGAATTGAAGAACTTCACTGTTCCGATAGTCATTGTATTTCCTAAAGCATTAAGTTGCGCCCAAGCCATCGCCTGGGCGGCGCAAACGAAACAATCAGTCTGAAAGTTCTTCTGTCTCTGCCGGACGCGCACAACGCGGATCGGGACTAGAACAGTGCGCTTCATCTGACGGGACGCCGTCGCCTCCTGGATATAGGTGTTCGGAGCGCCTAATACAAGTTAACGTGAAACAACCGCACCTAGTGGTCCGATTCCAACATTCGCATCCCATTTGCGCCAGTTGCTCTTGCGAATGTTGGAATCAAAGGACCACTAGCAAACATATGATTCCAGTGGAGCTTTGGATTTGACATTTGCTTACGGTGCCTGCGCCATGCTGGGACGCGAATGTCAAATCCGCTCCACTAGCCCGGCAGGAACCCCGTGACCCGAGAAACCGTACATATCGTTCAAACCTACGTTGCCGGTAAAGGCAATCGCCTCAAGGCCGATACGCCGGTTCCCTGCAAATCGGCGGAAGCGGCGCGCCGGACGGCGGAGCGGCTGGTGCAAACAAAAATCGGCGTGGTTGCGTTTTCCAGCTCGGGGGACCAGGAACTGGGCGAATACGACGATGAACCCGTCATAATCTTCAAAGCAGGCCGATTACCGCCGCAATTCGAAGATTAAGGCGTGACAGAACACCGGCAAAAAGGTGTTATAATCTCCACATTGACCTCGCCGTGATCCAGGGCCGTTTCAGCACCCGTCGGCGTGAAGTCCATTCCGAGACGCTTGTGCGAGATGTGGGGCCGCATCCGGGCGCTGCGTGTGCGTGTCTGCCGTTCGCGCACCTGCAGCAGAAAGGCCGAGTTGTTCTTGTCGTTTCTTCCCGTTTTCGGACAAAAGCCTTTGGCCTCGCCATGGGATACGGATGACTCCATCTGCGAGGAGCTTTTCAGCGTTGAGCGCCTCGAGCAGCATGCGGAGAGCCTTGCCGCCGCCCAACCTGTTACCGCAACGCCGATATCGCGTCGGTCGCTGGCCGCTCGGCTGAAGGACAACCAAGCGGTCCTCTTGGCGGCGTATCGCGAAATCGGGGGGACGGCCCGTGACGGACAGCCTGCGACACCCGCCGCCGAATGGCTGCTCGACAATTATCATCTCGTCGAAGAGCAGATACGGGAAGTTCGAGACGATCTTCCCCCCCGCTATTATCGCCAGTTGCCAAAGTTGGCCGGCGGTCCCTTTGTCGGTTATCCGCGCGTGTTCGGCCTCACCTGGGCCTTCGTCGCCCATACCGACAGCCGCCTCGACCCCGACATGCTGTGCCGGTTCGTGCGCGCCTATCAGCGTGTCCAGCCGCTCACCATCGGCGAGCTGTGGGCGGTCGCCATCACGTTGCGCATCGTGCTCGTCGAAAACCTGCGGCGCGCGGCCAAGCGTATCGTCGGCAGCCGGGCCGCCCGGCAGGAGGCCGACGACGTGGCCGATCGCCTTCTGGGCGTGAACGGGCGGACGGCCGAGCCTATCGAAACCGTCCTTCGGGGCTACGAACAGGCGCCGCTGCCGAAGACCTTCGCGGTTCAACTCGTCCAACGGCTGCGAGATCAGGACCCGCGGGTCACACCGGCCCTCGTATGGCTGGAAGGCCGCCTTTCGGCCCAGGGCATCACGGCCGACGAACTCGTGCACAGCGAGCACCAACGTCAGGGCGCGGCAAGTGTGACGGTGCGCAACATCATCACCAGCATGCGCACGGCGTCGAGCGTCGACTGGACCGAGCTGTTCGAGAGCATCAGTCTGGTTGACGACGTGCTGCAGTCCGGCAGCGATTTCGCGGGCATGGATTTTCCGACCCGCAATCTCTACCGCAGCGCAATCGAAGAGCTGGCACGCGGCTCGCGCCTGACGGAATTGGACATCGCGCAAGCCGCACTTGTGGCAGCGAACGAGGCACAGGAAAAAGACGGCCGCGCGCACGATCCCGGCTATCACTTGATTTCCGCCGGTCGCCGCGCCTTCGAAAGGGCAATCGAATTTCGAGCGCCTCTGCGCAGCTGGATCGCACGCTGCAACACCAGGATCGGCATCAGCGGCTATATCGGCAGCGTCGTCCTGGTCGCCGTTGCCGTGTTGCTCGCGCCGTTGATCGCGCTTCGGAGCGGCGGTTGGACGCTCGGACTGTTGGCAATCCTCGGGCTGTTTCCGGCACTCGATCTGGCGGTCGCGCTGGTGAACCGGATTGTGACGGCGATGTTTGGCTCGGCGGCCTTGCCGGGCTTGGCTCTGCGCGACGGTGTACCGCCAAGTCTGCGCACGATCGTCGCCGTCCCGACCATGCTGACGACTCGATCGACGATCGAAGAACAGGTCGAACGGCTTGAGATCCACTATCTTGCGAGTCCGGAAGGCGACATTCATTTCGCGCTGCTCTCGGATTGGCTGGACGCGTCGACGGAGCACGTCGAGACGGATGACGTCCTTCTCGCCGAGGCCGCCAAGGGCATCGACCGTTTGAATGCCCAATACGGTCCTGCCCCAGGAGGCGAACGCTTCCTTTTGCTCCATCGCCGGCGCGTCTGGAACGAGGGGCAACAGCAATGGATCGGGTGGGAACGCAAGCGCGGCAAGCTTCACGAGTTGAACCGGCTGTTGCGCGGCGCGACCGATACGACGTTCGTGAATGTCGCGGGCCGGCCGCCCGTCGTGCCGCCGGACGTCCGCTATGTCGTTACGCTCGATGCCGACACGCGGCTGCCCCGCGAAACCGTGCGCAAGCTCATCGGCAAGATGGCGCATCCGCTCAACCGGCCGCTGTTCGGCGCCGCGGCCGGACGCGTGGTGGAAGGATATGCGGTGCTGCAGCCGCGCGTCACGCCATCCCTGCCGGTCGGCCGCGAAGGATCGTTGTTCCAGCGCATCTTCTCGAGCATGAGCGGCATCGATCCTTATGCCTCGGCCGTGTCCGACGTGTACCAGGACATGTTCGGCGAAGGCTCTTATGCCGGCAAGGGCATCTACGACGTGGATGCGTTCGAGGCTGCCTTGAACGATCGCGTGCCGGAGAGCACGCTTCTAAGCCACGATCTGTTCGAAGGGACGTTCGCCCGAGCGGGTCTCGCCTCTGATGTCGAAGTGGTCGAGGAGTTTCCCTCCCGCTACGACGTCGCCGTGGGGCGCCAGCACCGCTGGGCCCGCGGCGACTGGCAG
>Ga0187810_10000956_pt1 | contig 10345 bp, 8 predicted proteins | sample NC_wetland_sal_i_9_FD_132963 | JGI IMG/M metagenome (GOLD analysis project Ga0187810, IMG submission 132963) | Wetland sediment microbial communities from Neuse River Estuary, North Carolina, USA - ASW_5 | ecosystem: Environmental > Aquatic > Freshwater > Wetlands > Sediment | place: USA: North...
CTCGGCGCGGACCTGTTCGAGGCCGATCTGCGCGAGGGCACGATCGCGGAAAAGGACCGTAACGGTAACCTCCACGTGCTGCAGCACGATATCGGGCCGACGGAACTGCCTTCGGCGCTGCTCAAATCGGCCAACCTCACGCGCGCCAAGATGAGCGGCGCAGTGGCCGTGCAGGCCGACTTCACCGATGCGCTGATGAAGAACTGCCGCCTCGTCCGCGCCAATCTGCGCCAGGCCAAGATGTCGGGCGCCAATCTCGAAAACGCCGATCTGTCGGGCTGTAACCTGTCCGGCGCGGTGCTCACCGGCGCGGTGCTGGTCGGCTGCAAGCTGGAGCACGCCGTGCTCGACGGCGCCGACCTCACCCACACGCTGACCAGCAAACCCGCGGGCGTCGAGCCCGAGAAATCCGCCATCACCATCGAGACGCTGCTCAGCGCACACGCGCGCTGGGCGGAATCCGACGGCCGCGTCGGCCAGCCGGCGGACTTGAGCGGCTACGACCTGCGCCAGGTCGCCGATCTCGGCAGCCGTCCATTGACAGCGCTGCAAGCGCCGGGCGCCACCCTCTACGGCCTTGATCTTGAAGGCGTCTCGCTGCAGGGCTCGAACCTTGCCAACGCCGATCTTCGCAGCGTCCGGCTGGCCGGCGCGGATTTGCGCGGCGTCAACCTCATGGGCGCCAAGCTCACGCGCGCCGACCTGCGCGACACCAAACTCGGACCGTTGATGCTGGACAACGACATCCTGTTGCCGGCGCGGCTCGACGGGGCCGAGGCGCGTTACGTCGACCTGCGCGGCGCCGATTTGAGGCGTGCCAGCTTCAAGGGCGCCGATCTCGCCTATGGCAACCTGATCGACACCAATCTGCGCGAGGCGAACTTCGCCGAGGCCAATCTAAGCGGCTCCAGGCTGCCGCCGCAATTCCACCAGGCCCTCTTGGCCGTTGGTTAATGCTGTGCCGGCGCCGGCTGCGCGGCATTGGCGGGGCTCGTCTTCTGCCGCACGAATTGTCCCAGCCGCTGCAGGCTGACCCGCGCCTCCGGGACGTGGCTGTTGGCCTGGAAGACGTGCTGCATGCCGTCGTAAATCTCGACACTCACCGGCACCCCGGCTTCCGCGGCGCGATCGCCGATGCGCGAGGCATCGTCGCGCAACATCTCCAGCGAGCCCGCATGCACCATAATCGGCGGAAAGTCCTTGAAGCCCGCGAAGATCGGCGAGGCGTAAGGATCGCTGGCCGGGCTTTTCTTGAGGTAATGGCGGGCGCTGACGAACAACAGTTCCCACGACAGCGCGGTGTCGTTGCGCACGTTCTGCATCACGCTCCAGCCCGACAGCGTAAGGTCGGCCCAGGGCGACATTGCCAAGCAGCCCGCGGGCATCGGAAGGCCGGCATTGCGGATGGCGAGCAGCACCGAAAAGGCAAGACCGCCGCCCGAGCCGTTGCCGGCAAGCACGATCGAGGAGGTCGGCAAGCCGCGCGCGATCAACTGGCGATAGGCGTCGATGCCGTCGCGCACGGCAGCGGGAAAGGCGAATTCCGGGGCGAGGCGGTAAGCCACCGCAAAGACGCTGGCCTCAGAGGCATGCGCCAGCTTGGCAATAAGGGCGCGATGGCTTTCCGGCGATCCCGAAATGTATCCGCCGCCGTGAAAATAGAGGATCAGCCGCGAGGGCGAAGAATTCTTGGTCTTCACCCATTCGCCCTTAACCGGCCCCAACGTCACCTGCTCGAAAACCCCGTCCCGCGGCACCGCGCCGAAGCGGTCCGAGAGATAGGTGTATTGCCGACGCAATTCCGCGATGTCGGTTCCCGCATCGACGGCGCGCGGCTTTGCAATCCGCAGATAGCGGTCGAAAAATGAGCTTTGCCAACTGGGCATTCGCCGGACTCGTAATTCGGGAAACCAAGCGATCAATACACCAGAGCGCGCAAAAGTTCTCAAAAAAAGGAGGGCCAGGGTTAGCGCCCCGGCCCTTCCGATTTCGATTGCGAGAAGCGGTTGCCGTTAGGCCGCTTTATTGCCCTCGATGGACTTCAGTTCGGGAGCATTGATCGCGATCCGGCGGGGTTTCTTCTCCTCGGGGATCAGGCGCTCCAGATCGACATGGAGCAACCCGTTCTCAAGTTTGGCACCGCGGACTTCCACGTGCTCCGCAAGCTGGAAGCGGCGCTCGAAGGAGCGGCCGGCAATGCCCTGGTAGAGGAAACTCTTTAGCTCAGGCTTTTCCTGCTCTTCGCGCTGGCCGGTGACGGTGAGGACGCCTTCCTTGACCTCGATGGTGAGGTCCTTCTCGGCGAAGCCGGCGACCGCCAAGCTGATTCGATAGTGGGTCTCGTCAGACCGCTCGATGTTGTAGGGCGGATAGCCGTTGGACTGCTCGGCGTAGCTGTCCATCAGGTCGAAAAGCCGGTCGAAACCGACGGTGGAGCGGAAAAGCGGGGAGAAATCGAACGTACGCATGGTTTCAAACCTCCTTTGAAGCGTTTGTTTGGGCCCTGCCTCGCGGCCAGGACCATTTTCCTTGCCCAGAGCCTTGCGGCCTCCGGACAACCCTTAGATGGGCATGGAAAATCGGTGTTTCAAGGGGGACAAAGCAGCCGCACAGAGGTCCCCTGACACCCCTCTCATCCTGTTGTCTGCCGCCCGGCCGCATGCTCAATTAGGCAAGCTTTCCCGGCCATTCCGGGGGCTTTCATCGGGAAGGAAGATCATGGACGCGCGGGTGCAAAAGATCATTTCGGAGATGGCGGACCGGTTGGGCGCCAATTCGGGCCTGGGCGGGACGCTGAAATTCGATTTCGGCGATCCGGGAAGTGTGTTCATCGACGGCAAGGCCGTGCCGAATACGGTCGCCGACGGCGCCGGCAAGGCGGCCGACTGCACCATCACGGTGAGCCTGGAGACCTTCGAAAGGATGGTTAAGGGCGAACTCGACGGCACCTCGGCCTTCATGCAGGGCAAACTGCGCGTGGCGGGCGACATGGGCCTGGCGATGAAGCTGGGGCCGGTGCTGCAGAAGGCGCGCGGCTAGCAATACTGTCGCAGCGCGATGGAATCCGTCGCGTTGAAGGCCCTTAGCTATGGGCATGGCGCCGTTTGTTTTCCGCTTCATCTCCGCCCGCGACGGTACGCGGCTCAGAACCGGCCTGTTCGAGCCGGAGAAAAAGAGCCGCCGCGTCTGCGTGCTGTTGTCCGGCCAGACGGAATTCATCGAAAAATATTTCGAGGTCATCGCCGAGTTGAATGCCCGCGGCTTCGTGGTGGCGAGCTTCGATTGGCGCGGCCAGGGCGGTTCGGCGCGGGCGCTGGCCGATCCTCTCAAGGCCCATGTCGGCGATTTCGCCGAATATGACGACGATCTGGCGAGCTTCCTGGATCAGGTCGTGATGCCGATCTCGACCGCCGCGCCGCTGGTTTTGGGCCATTCGCTGGGCGGACACATGGCGCTGCGCGCGCTGCACGACCGCCCCGGCCTGTTCCGCGCCGCGGCGCTGACGGCACCGATGATCGACGTCTCGACGCGCGGCTATCCCCGCTTCCTCGCCCGGGCGGTGACGGCGGCCTATTGCAGCTTCGGCTGCGACCGCGAATTCGCCTGGGGCATGGCCAAGCACGATCCGCTCAAGATCGATTTCGATACCCAGCTCTGCACCTCCGACGTCAAGCGCTACGCCCGCACGCAGGACATTCTGCTGGCCTATCCCGACATCCGACTGGCAGGACCCACCTGGGGCTGGATCTCGGCGGCCACCCGCTCGATGCGGAAGGTCAAACGGCGCGGTTATGCCGCTGCCATCAAGACACCGGTGCTGATCGCCGGCGCCGGACGCGACCGCATCGTGCTGAAAGAAGCCGGACGCGAATTCGCGGCACATCTGCCGAACGGCAAATATGTCGAGCTGGAAGACTCCGAACACGAGATCCTAATGGAGAAGGACTCCATCCGTGCCCGCTTCTGGCAGGAATTCGATACGTTTGTGGACGGGCTTTAGGGTCCATACCCTATTACCGCGCCCTATCCCGCCAGGATTTCGAGCGCCGCCGCATGCACGCGCTTATCGCCTGCCGCGATCACCCGCCCGCCGTCGGCGCACGGCCCGCCGCGCCAATCCGTGACGATGCCGCCCGCGCCTTCCACGATCGGGATCAGCGCCTGGATGTCCCACGGCTTGAGGCTGGCCTCCACCACGAGGTCGACGAAGCCCATGGCGAGAAGCCCATAGGCGTAGCAATCGCCGCCGAAGCGCGACAACAGGCAACGTTCGGCCAGACGCCGGAACGAAACCTGCTCCGAGGCGTCGAAGTAATTCCACGGATGCGTCGTCATCACCACGGCTTCATGCAGGACGGCGCAATCCCGCGCGGCGAGTTTGGTCGTGCCTTCGGGCGAGCGCAGCTCGGCCCCGCCGCCCGTGCCGATGAAACGCTCGTGCAGCACCGGTTGGTCGAGGATGCCGAACGTGGGCGCGCCCGCTTCGTTCAGCGCGATCAGCGTGCCCCATTGCGTGTTGCCGGTGATGAACGCACGCGTGCCGTCCACCGGATCGATCACCCAGATGCGGCCGCTGGTGCCTTGGTGCTCCGGAAATTCCTCGCCGAGGATGCCGTCGGCCGGCCGTTCGCGCCCGATCAGGAGCCGAATCGCCTCTTCCGCCCGCTTGTCGGCTGCGGTCACCGGATCAAACATCGCCGAGCCCGCGCCTTTGTCGACGATCTCGATCTTGCGGCGGAAACAGGGGCGGATCACCTCGCCCGCGGCATCGGCAAGAGCGTTGGCGAAGGCGATGTCGTCTGTATTGGCCATGATCGTGTTATCCCGGCGCCGCGCCCGTATCCTAAGCGCGCAGAGCCGGGAAGGGCGAATGAAAACGGCTGCCGTTGCGGGCTATCTGTCCACGGGCGCCGGCCGGGCACCGGCTATTCGACGTCCGCCCGCGCCTCGCGCTTCCTCAAATTGGGGTCGAGCGTGCGTTTCCGGAGGCGGATAGACTGCGGCGTCACTTCGACCAGTTCGTCTTCTTCGATGTAGGCGATCGCCTGTTCCAGCGTCATCGGCACGATCGGCGTCAAGCGCACCGCCTCGTCCTTCGAGGTCGTTCGGATGTTGGTGAGCTGCTTGGCGCGGTTCGGATTGACGATGAGGTCGTTGTCCTTGGCATGTTGGCCGACGATCATGCCTTCATAGACCTTCGTGCCCGGCACCACGAACAACTTGCCGCGTTCTTCGAGATACCACAGCCCGTATGCGACCGCTTCGCCGGTGGAGTTGGACACCAAGACGCCGTTGGAGCGTCCCGCCACAGAACCCTTGTAGGGCGCATAGCCGTGGAACATGCGGTTCATCACGCCGGTGCCGCGGGTATCCGTGAGGAACTCGCCGTGATAGCCGATCAGCCCGCGCGACGGCGCCAAGAAGGTCAGCCGCGTCTTGCCCGCGCCCGTCGGACGCATGTCGGTCATCTCGCCTTTGCGGTTCGAGATCTTCTCGATCACGATGCCGGTGTAGGGCTCGTCCACATCGACGGTAACTTCCTCGATCGGCTCCAGCCGTTCGCCCGTGACCGGATCGCTCTGATAAAGCACGCGCGGCCGGCTGATCGACATCTCGAAGCCTTCGCGCCGCATGGTTTCGACCAGCACGCCGAGCTGCAGTTCGCCGCGCCCCGCCACTTCATAGGTCCCGTCGGCGGTCTCGCGGATATGGATGGCGACATTGCCCTCCGCCTCGCGCAGCAAACGGTCGCGGATGACGCGGCTCTGCACCTTGTCGCCCTCGCGCCCCGCCAGCGGAGAGTCGTTGACCGAGATCGTCATGGCCAGGGTCGGCGGATCGATAGGATTGGAGGCGATCGGGGTTTCGACGTTGATATCGCAGAGCGTGTCCGAAACGGTTGCCGTCGAGAGGCCCGCGATAGCGACGATATCGCCGGCTTCCGCCCGCTCAACCGGAACGCGCGCCAATCCGCGGAAGGCGAGCAGTTTCGTCGCACGCGCGCGCTCCACCACGGTTCCGTCACGGTTCAATGCTTTGATCTGTCGGTTTACCGTGATGGCTCCGGACTCGATGCGCCCCGTCAGTACACGTCCCAGATACGGGTCGGCTTCCAGCGTGGTCACCAGCATCGCGAAGGGAAACGCATCGCCCGCCCTCTCGATGGGTTTTGGTTTGGGAACGTCTGAGACAATTCTGGCAAACAACGGCGACAGGTCCCTGCGCTCATCGGCAAGGTCCTTCACGGCCCAGCCCTGCCGCCCCGACGCGTAGAGAACATGGAAGTCAAGTTGATCGTCGTTTGCCTCGAGCGCCAGGAACAGATCGAAGATCGATTCCAAGGTTTCCTTGGGCTGACCGTCGGGCCGGTCGATCTTGTTGATGACGACGATGGGCTTCAGCCCGAGCTTGAGTGCCTTGGACAGCACGAATTTGGTCTGCGGCATAACGGACTCGGCCGCATCGACCAAGAGCACCACGCCGTCGACCATCGAAAGGATGCGCTCCACCTCGCCGCCGAAATCGGCGTGGCCAGGCGTGTCCACAATGTTAATGCGCGTCTCGCCCCACTCGACGCTGGTGCATTTGGCGAGGATCGTAATGCCGCGTTCGCGCTCGAGGTCGTTGGAATCGAGCGCGCGCTCCTGCATATGCTGGTTCTCGCGCACCGAACCGGATTGCTTGAGCAACTGGTCGACAAGAGTCGTCTTGCCGTGGTCGACGTGCGCAATGATTGCGATGTTGCGGATATCCATTTGAGGCGGCTTATAACCGCGAGGCAGAGATGGGGCAACCCGCGCTTACAACGAAGCCGTATCCTTGAGTTCCCAGTCCGAATCCGCGTGGTAAACCGCAACAACCGCGTGCACGGGACCGGCAAAGCCGGTCGCCTGCTTCAGCGCCTTGGCGGTCGCCACGACGTCCGCATCATGGTCGCCGTCCGTGACGGGATGACCGGCGCAGCGCTGGTGGGCGACCACAGCCACTGCGACGGGCGTATGGGCGCCAATCAGGAGCTTGATCTGGGTAACGGCCGTCTGCCATTCGCTCTGCCGTTCGGGTTTGATCAGCCCGTCAGGCCCCGGCACGGCAATCAGGTCGACGCCGGTGACGCCGAGGCGCTTGGCCAGCCGGGCATTGAGGCCCACCTTGTGCTGATGCAGCCGCCAATCGGCGCAGGTCAGCACGACGGCCAGTTTCCTGTGCTTTTTCCCCCACATCCCCGAACTCCCTGTTCCCCCGAACGCGGCAGGCCATCCGTTTTATTAATGAGGAAATGCAGCATTACAACCGGCCAAGCGCGTCAAAATGACAACCGTTCCGCAGGCGTTCGACAAAAGTCTCCATTCGGGCGAATTCGTAGGACTTTCCCCCTTTTGAGCCGTTCGCCCGAGGCTGGCCGGCCGCGGCAAGCCAGTGCCACCTATTTCCATTCGACCTTCGGCGGGGCTAAGCCATGAATATGAGGTTTTCCAACGCGTTCGACTCCCTGCCCGCCAGGGTCGGAGCCATGCCCGGGCGATTTGGGCGCCTGGACCGTCGCACGCGCAGAATTGTGGGCGCGGCGATTGCCGCGGCGTCTCTCGGGCTGGTCGCCTACCTCATCTGGGGCACAGGAAGTTCGGACCGGGCGCGGCCGGCGCCCCTGGTCATCACCGCGACCGCCACTTCCGCCGACGTCACGGTGGTCGAACACACCATCGGCACCGTGGTCGCCAATTCGACGGTGCAAGTCACCTCCCAGGTTACCGGCCAGCTCGTCCGGGCCGCCTTCCGCGAAGGCCAGATCGTCCGCAGCGGCGACCTCCTATTCGAGATCGATCCGCGGCCGTTCCAGGCCGCGTTGCAGCAGGCGCGGGCCCAACTCGCAAAGGACACGGCCCAACTTGTGATGGCGCAGAACAACAAGCAACGCTACGACGCGCTGTTTGCGCAGAACGCCATCTCGTCGCAGCAGCGCGACGAGTCGGATGCGACGGCGAAATCGATGGTGGCCACGGTGGAGTCGGATCGCGCGGCGATCCGCATGGCGGAACTGAATCTCGGATACACGCAGATTCGTTCGCCGGTGAACGGCAAGACCGGTCCCATCCTGATCCAGCCCGGCAATCTGGTTACCGCCAACAGCGCCAATCCGCTGGTGGTGCTGACCCAGATCGAGCCGGTGAAGCTCTCGTTCTCGCTGCCGCAATCCGACATCGGCACCATCCAGAAGCGCGCGGCGGCCGGCACCCTGACTGCGCTGCTCGACACCCATGAGCCAAAGGTGCCCCAGCTCTCCGCCAAGGTGGATTTCGTCTCCAATCAGGTGAGCAACCTCACCGGTACGATCGAACTTCGGGCCGATTTCGACAACAAGGATCACCGGCTGGTGCCTGGCCAGCAGGTCGATGTCGACGTCGCCTTGAACAACCTTCCCAAGGCGACGGTGGTTCCGCGCGAGGCGGTCAATGAAGGCCCAAGTGGCCGCTATGTCTTCGTGGTGACACGGGACCAGACCGCCCAAATGCGGCCCGTCACCGTGCTTTACGACAACGGCACCAGCTTCATGGCGGTCAAGGGTCTCAAGCCGAAGGAACGCGTGATCGTCGACGGCCAGCTGCGCGTCTTGCCGGGCGCCAAGGTTACGACCGGCAAAAGCCACAAAGCCGCTAAGACCCCATGAACATCTCGGAACCCTTCATCCTCCGTCCCGTGATGACGACGCTGGTGATGGCGGCGTTGCTGATCTTCGGCGTCTTCGGCTATTCCATGTTGCCGGTCAGCGAACTGCCGAGCGTGGACTTTCCGACCATCGTCGTCTCCGCCAGCCTGCCGGGCGCCGATCCGCAGACCATGGCAACGAGCGTGGCCAGCCCGATCGAAGCCCAGCTGTCGCAGATCGCCGGCATCGACTCGATGACCTCGTCATCGACGCTCGGCTCAACCCAGATCACCATCCAGTTCAAGCTCGAACGCAACATCGACGCAGCCAGTCAAGACGTGCAGCAGGCGATCTCGGCGGTGTTGCGCAAGATGCCGCCGCAGATGAAAACACCGCCGACCTTGCGCAAGGTCAATCCGGCGGACTCGCCGATCATCTTTCTGGCGATGAGTTCCTCGACCCTGCCGATGTCGAAGGTGGACGAATACGCCGAGACGCTGCTGGCGCGGCAGTTGTCGGTTCTCGACGGCGTAGCGCAGGTCAACGTCTACGGTTCGCAGCGCTACGCCGTGCGCGTGCAGGCCGACCCGGCCGCCCTGGCGTCACGTCAGATCGGCATCAACACGCTCGCAGCCACGCTCGACGAGGTGAACCCCAATCTTGCCACCGGCTCGCTCAACGGCAATTCGCGCACCGCCGTGATCGACGTCAACGGCCAGTTGATGAATGCGAGCGCGTTCTCCAAGCAGATCATCGCCTACCGCGATGGTGCGCCGGTGTACCTTTCCGACGTCGCCAAGGTGACCGACAGCGTCGAGAATATCCGCACCGCGAGCTGGTTCAACGGCCGCCGCGCGATCGTCCTGGCCGTGCTGCGGCAACCGGGATCGAACACCATCCAGGTGGTCAACGAAATCAAGCAGGTGCTGCCGCACTTCCTGGAACAGCTTCCGGCATCGGTCCGCCTCGACGTGGTCCACGACCGCAGCGACTCCGTCCGCGATTCGGTCAACGACGTTCAACTGACGCTGATCATCGCCGCCATCCTGGTGATAGCGGTGATTTTCGTTTTCCTCAGGACACTGTCGGCGACGTTCATCCCGTCGCTGGCGCTGCCGATCGCGGTGATCGGCACCTTCGCGGGCATGAGTTTCCTCGGCTACAGCCTCGACAATCTGTCGCTGATGGCCCTGACGCTGTCAGTGGGCTTCGTAGTCGACGACGCCATCGTCATGCTCGAGAACATCGTGCGCCATATCGAGCAGGGTGAAACCGCCTTCGAGGCCGCGCTGAAAGGCGCCAAGGAAATCTCCTTCACCATCCTCTCCATGACAGTATCGCTGGCGGCCGTGTTCATCCCGGTCCTGTTCATGGGCGGCATCGTCGGACGCCTCTTGCACGAATTCGCCGTGACCATTGTGCTGGCCATCGTCATTTCTGGCATCGTCTCCATCACGCTGACGCCGATGCTGTGTTCTCGCTTCCTAAAGGACCAGCACGAGCATAATCCCGGCGCCTTCCTCAGATGGAGCGAACGCACCTTCCAATCGCTGCAAAGCGGCTACGAACGTAGTCTTAGCTGGGCCATCCAACATGGAAGGGTGATCGTCTTCGTGTTCCTGGCGAGCCTCGCTGCCACCGTCTTGCTGTTTGCCACCATGCAGCAGGATTTCATCCCCTCGGCGGACATCGGCATGATCA
>Ga0187810_10000957_pt1 | contig 10344 bp, 12 predicted proteins | sample NC_wetland_sal_i_9_FD_132963 | JGI IMG/M metagenome (GOLD analysis project Ga0187810, IMG submission 132963) | Wetland sediment microbial communities from Neuse River Estuary, North Carolina, USA - ASW_5 | ecosystem: Environmental > Aquatic > Freshwater > Wetlands > Sediment | place: USA: North...
CAGCGGCCCCTTGGCAGGACGATGGCAAACTCCGAGTTTGTCACGAGCCCCTTAGCTTCCCGAGGCCGCCAGCGCGGCGGCCTCGGCGGCGAAGGCGCTCTCCATCCAGAGCCGCTCCCTGCCGAGCTGGGCCGCGCTGCGCGCGCCCGCGAGGAGCATGGCGGCCCGGATGGAGACCTCAAGGCTTCGGTTTTGCCGAAGCCCTCGATTCCTTTATTCTGATTGATACACGCGTATCCGGTATTTGAACAAATCGCTTCGAATATACGAAAAACTGTACTCGATCATCTCGTTATCGGCGCTGAAGGCGGTCCTGACCACGTAGAGTATTGAGGCATTCTCTTTGACCCCAATCATGGATGCTATCTCCTTCCCAGCCGATGTCGCCATAATCGATTCGTCCGAGAAGCTAATCCGCAGATGATATTGGGACTGCAGGTAATCATAGAGCGAAAGCGTCTGCTCCAATTTTTCCGCGTCGATCCTGTGTTCGGGCCGCAAATAGGAAGTATGATAACTCACGACAAATTCATTCGCGTAGCGCAGTCGCTCAATGCGGTAAAGCTCTGAGCCGGGCGGCAGATGAAACTCATCGAGTATGAATTGCTCCGCCCGCACATTGGCCGTCGAAAGGACTTTCGTCCCTGGAACCGCGTCCTGGAGCTTGATGGAGTCAGTAAAGCTTCGGACTTCGCCAACATATTGCTCGTAATGTCGATTGTGGACCTGGGTTCCCTTGCCGTGAAGTACTCTGATCATATTTAGATCTTTAAGCCTGGCTATCGCCTGCCGAATGGTCGGGCGGCTCACCTCATAGAAGTTTTGCAGCTCGGTCTCTGGAGGAAGGAAAGATCCGGAAGAGTAGATTCCATTTTCGATTTTCGCCTTTAGATCGTTGGCGATCAGCAGATATTTGGGAATACCGCTCATGCTGCTCTCCATGTTCGTCCCGCATTCGGGATTACAAATGACATAACGATGCGGCCTCCAAGGACCATTCATTCTAGCCCGGGAACAGCAGCGACGCAAGCTGATCAACAGTGGCCGCGATGAAGTCAGGTCTTTCTCTCAATAGAAGCTCGCGATCGCCGTCGCCATAGAGCACCCCTATCGCGGGGATGCGGTTGTTTCGCGCGGCTATGATGTCTCCCGCGGAATCGCCCACATACACCGGGCGGTCGCCCTCGACATACCGCTCCAGCATGGTGCGCAGGACATGGGTCTTGGTGTCGGCGCCGCCCCCAAACTGATCGGCAGAGGCCCATCTGCGGAAAAAGCGCGACCAGCCCTTTGTGGAGAGCAGCTTCGCCGTCGCCTGATGCGACTTCGCGGTGACGATGTAGGCAGGGATGGAGGCCTTGATGAGCCGTTCCAAAATGTCCTCGATCCCATCGTAGAGCACCGTCTTGGGGAAAAGGGTCAGCTCCCTGTAGTGGGTTTTGAGCGCTTTTTGAAAGACGGGGAAATCCCCCTCGTCGCCTCGTCTATCGAGGGCCTCGAATATCTCGCGGTCGGAGAGGGACAGATTGCGGGGATCCGCCCGGAATGGCGCGGGGAGAGTTGCGCCAATCGAGACTGCGGCGTAATCGACCGAGTCCCACACGTCCTCGCGCGTGTATGCGAGGGTTCCGTCGAGATCGAACAAAACTGCATCGAAGGAAGGGCCCGGTTCTTGTATCATCGCGCGGAACCTACGCGGCGTTTGACTTGAAGCAGCGCTTGCTCCAAATCGTGCCACCCACTATGAGGGCGGAGCCGACCAGCATGGGCATGGTGATGGCGACCCCGAGCATCAGCGCGGTCAAGATCACCGTCACCGCAGGGAGGAAGTTCGAAGCCGCAGCGACGACGACGATATTGCCCTTGCGCATCGAGGCGTCCCAGAGGAGGGTCGCGACGAAGGTGGTCATTATCGACTGATACAGCAGTTGGCCGATGAGGGCTGGCGAGATGTGTCGCGGCTCTGACCTTGTCAGCGAGAAAAGGCCTAGAACTAGACCAGTGGCGAGTATGAAGAAACCGGCCCCTCCCTCCTCGCTCTCGCCGATGAACCTGCGCCCCAGATTGGAGTAAAGGGCCCAGGCCAGCGCCGAAGCAAGGCCGAGAATATAGGGCAAAAGATTGAGGCTGATGCTGGCAAGGAAGGCCTCCGGGTCCTGTATTCGGCCGCCGAGATTGGCAACTACGATGCCCGCCATGCTCACGAGAACGCTTCCGGTCAGCCAGGGGGAGGCTTTCGCCTTCAGTATGGGGATGGTGAGCAACAAGGTGAGAAGCGGCCATAGGAATTTGATGAGCACGACGATCGTGACCTGCGCCCGATTGCTGGCGAGGCTCACCGAGGCATACGAGGTGACCGTGTAGAAGATGAAAAGAAGACCGCAGGACAACCAATATCGAAGGGGCGCTTTCCTCAGTCTCTTCATGCCGCCGCGGCGCAAGAATTGATCAGCCATGGCGATGAGCCCGGCGATTGTGTTGACCAAGGCCGCCGCAGTGAAGGTTCCCAGGCTTTCGCTGAGGGTCCGGGTGAACGCGGCGCTCGTTCCCCATATAACGATCGCGATGAGTCCGTAAAACGTGAAAGTTCTCGAGTTCAAGGGTAGGCCTTAAGTGTTGTGCATAGCAGCTGCATGAATCCAGCGAAGTCGAGTTCCAGACCGGCCTCAGCGTTGGCTTCGGCGCCACGCAGGCCCATTGTGGGCTCACGGCAAAGATCTATCTGGGGCTCGCTCCCGCGGAGATGCCGATAATCGCAGACCGTCATACCCCGCGTAAACTCACCCTTGAGTTCAACCGTTATGTGCATGGGCGCGCTCTTGATCAGCAAGGGGTCTATGAGCCAGGCAACCGCGCAGGCGTCGTGGAGGTTGGCGCCTTTGAGACTCGCCGCCTTTTCAGTGGTGCCCATAAAGAATTCGAGGAGGTCAACCGCGAACTTCCCCGCGCGGGTGCGAATCTTGCGAATTTCAGCGAGCTCTTTCTCGGTGATGAAGCATTGCCGCGTCAGGTTGATGCCAGACATCTTGATGTGCATGCCCGAATTGAAGACCCGGTACGCTGCTTCGGGGTCGACGAAAATATTGAACTCTGCCGCCGGGGTCCAGTTGCCGAAGGTCACCGACCCTCCCATGATGCTCAACTCGCGAACCCGAGAGACAATTCTCGGCTCCCGGTTTATCGCCGAGGCGATGTTCGTAAGCGGCGCGGTCGCGATGAGCGTGACATCGTCGGTCGACATGATCGTATCGACGATAAAATCGACAGCATGCTTGGACTGTGGCCTGGTCACGGGGTCGGGAAGGACGGGGCCGTCCATGCCGCTCTTGCCGTGGAACTGAGGCGCCGTCACGAGCGGCGCAACCATGGGCCCCGCATGCCCAGGATACACGGGAATATCGCTTCTTTCTATCACCTCGAGCGTCTTAAGCGCGTTGACTGTGACCTTTTCCAACTGGCTGTTGCCACCTATCGTGGTCACCCCCAGCAACTCAAGATGCTTCGCAGCGAGCATGATTGCGAAGGCGTCGTCGTGGCCCGGGTCGCAATCGAGAATTGCTTTTCTCATTATGTTCCCTCCGATCTTGGCCATTGCCTTGTTCAGTGACCATGGCCTTTCATGAAATCGTCTAGCTCTGATGTACTCGGTGTCGAGCGCGCTCCCTTGTGCGCCACCTTGTAGGATGAGACGGCGTTCCCCCAGACGAGGCAGTCGCGCAGTGGTCTGCCCGCGAGACGGGCAGCAATAAAGCCCGCGTTGTACGCGTCACCCGCTCCCACCGTGTCGACGACCTGGACGGGGAAGGGCTTTTCAATCATTGTTTGGTCTGGCGTCATGGCCATGGAGCCTTCTTCTCCCATTCGCGCGACGACGGTGCGTGTCGGAGTGACGAAACTACGGGCGCTGTCCCTCCAGTCCGAACACGGCCCGAGGTAATAGAATTCGTCATTGCCAGAACCGAGCACATAGTTGCTGTATTTGATGGCCTCGAGCACGGCCGTGCGATAGGCTTCGTCCATATTCCCGCGATTGACGCGCAGGTTAAGGTCGAAGGAAGTGGGAACGCCCGCATCATGGGCTTCGCGCATTATCCGCAAGATACTGTGTCGCGACGAAGAATCGTGAACGATCGCCATGCCCGAGGAATGCACCCACGCGGCCTTCCTCACCGAATCAAAATCTATCTTGTCGAAGTCGATTTCTTTGAAGGCTTGTTTCTCGCGCGGCCAGCCCCAGAGATAGCGCTCGCCGCGCTCGTCTATGAACGCGAATACGCAGATCGTGTACAGCGAGGGGGATATGATCAGCTGCTCCGTGCCCACCCCCTCTTTCCTGAAATCTTCCGCCACGTAACGGCCGTATTGGTCGTCGCCCACCGTTCCCAGGAAGGACGTGGGGATGCCCAGGCGCGCAAGTGCAACCGCGGTATTGGCCGAGGTTCCTCCGCCCTGCATGCAGGGAGAAGGGTATTCCACGTCCGTCCTTTCCTCATTGAGGAAACGGGGAAACTGCACGATGAGATCGACGACGGCATCACCGACGACAAGGCAGCTCTTTTCGTCCATGTCGCTCAAAGAACAGTATTGAGGGCGGCGTCGATGAATGCCTTCACCTTTACGGGATCTTTGACTCCCTTGACGAGATCGGGATTCTCGAAGTTGGTGTGGCTGAACGAGTCGACTCCATAGGGTCGGGACGCTCTGATAGCCCGGGCGACATTGTTGGCATCAAGCCCGCCGGCGATGATGCAGGGCACCTTGGTGCTTTGAACGATGGCTCGGTCGAGCTCCCAGTCGTGCGTCAGCCCTGTCGCGCCGATATCGCTCGCGCCGTCGGCCTTGGTATCGAGCAGGAAATAGTCGGTGACCGATTCGTAGGATTTGATATAGGCGAGAGCCGCGCTGCCCGAGACTGGGATGGCCTGCATGATCTTCATGCCGGGGAATCGCCGCCTGAGCTCGCGCACCTGCTCCGGCTTTAGTCCATCGATGTCGCCGGAGAGGTGCAGTACGTCGGGCACGACGACGGCGAGGTCGGCGCTTATTTCGGCCAGATCCACCGAGACGGTGAGGCCGACCTTGACGGCCTGTGGCTGTACGTTGGCGAATATGGCCTTGGCCTGCTCGCAGGTAAGCTGGCCGGGGGTGCGCTTGATTTTTCCATAAGAAACGCCTATATGGTGCGCGCCGAGCCCGATCACCATGCGAGCGTCCTCGATGCTCCGAATGCCGTATATCTGCACTTTGATGTTGTTCATCTGGCTGCCTCCGTTTCGGTCTGTTTCATGGCGTCCATAAAGGCGCCGATGGTGAAAACGGTCTTCTTGAGGCCGGTTCCCTGGGCGACCCTGGTTATGGGCGGCGGAGAGACGAAGCTCTTGGAAATCTCTTCCGGTCGCGAGAATACCGCTTCGGCGCTGCCGTCCATGATGACCCGTCCCTTGTACAGGACGATCACCCTGTCGAAGTTTCTCACGACGAATTTCATGTCGTGCGATATCGTGATGCAGAGCTTTCCCATGCCTTTCAGGGTATTCACGATCTCGCACAATCTATCCACTCCGCGTACGTCTTGGCCGCAGGTCGGCTCGTCGAAGACCAGCGCGTCGGGATTCATCGTTATGATAGAGGCGATGGTGCAGAATTTCTTCTGAGTCGACGTCAGGTCGAAGGGATGTCTGTCGAGCAGCTTGTCCAATCCGCAGAGCTTGGCGGCCAGTTCGGTCTGCTGGGCGATCGTCTCCTCCGGCATACCGATCTTGCGCGGGCCGAATTCGAGCTCCTTGCGCACCGTGTCGAGAAACAACTGGTCGTCGGGGTTCTGAAACACGTAGCCCACGACCTTGGACCACTTCGCCGTGCTGCGCGTCCCGATGCTTTCTCCGTTAATAAGAACATCGCCGCTCGTAGGGCGGAGTATTCCGTTGAAATGCTTTACGAGCGTCGTCTTCCCCGAGCCGTTCTGCCCAATGATCGCGATAGAGGCTGACCCATCCAGCACGAGACTGAGTCCCTTGAGAGCCTCCTCTCCGGTCGGATATATGTGCCTGAGGTTTTGGACTTCGATTTTCATCGTACGAGCGCCCCCTTGGCCGCAGTGATCGCTGCTTCTTCGGTGAGTGTTATATCGCCGGAATAGAGGCCTTCCTCGCGCAACCTCCGCCCAATGGTGACGAAGTCGGGGGGCTCGATGCTGTGCTGGCGGATGCTGGGGTCGGAAAAAATCTCGGCCGGCGTCCCGACCGCGACCTGCTTACCACCGTCGAGCACCAGGATGTGGTCGGCGCAGCGGGCCACGCGCTCCATGTCGTGGTCGGCCATGATCACCGTGATTCCTTCCCCATTAAGCGCCTTGACCACATCGAAGACCTCTTCGCTGCCGAGGGGGTCAAGCTGCGTCGTGCATTCGTCGAGGACGAGGATTTTGGGCTGCATGATGAAAGCGGATCCGATCGCAACGCGCTGGACCTGGCCACCGGAGAGCTCCAGGGGGCTCTTATTGAGCAAATGATCAACGCGCATCAGCCCGGCAATGCGCTCGACGCGACGGTGCATTTCCTCACGCTCGATTCCGAGGTTACCCAACCCGTAAGCCAATTCCTCGGCGACCGACACCGTCGTATAAGAGAGTTGGTTGAACGGATTCTGGAATACGAAACCGATCTTGGACGCGAGGGTCGCCACCGAACTCTTTCTTGTATTCTCTCCTAGAACTACGACGTCTCCCTTCATTTTTCCCGTAAAATAGAAGGGGACCAGACCTACGAGGGCGCTACAGAGTGTGGATTTCCCTGATTCGTTCTGGCCGATGATGCAGAAGAACTCCCCTTCATCGACCGTGAAGTTGATGTCGGCGATTGCCTTCTGTTTTGTATCAGAATACCTGAAGGAAAGATTGCTGACCTCAAGTTGCTTGTTCATGCCCTCTCCGCTACCTAATCAACCGTGCAAGGATGGAGGCGACGACTGTGATCGCTAGGAAGACGACCAGCAGTCTTTTGATGAGCCTGTCAACCGGCCTCTCTACGACTTCGATATAGCTTGTGGTCTTGACGCCTTTGGCGCCGAAACCTCGAGTCTCGAGGGTCATGCCTCGTTCCTGGACATCGACGAGCGAGCTCATGACGAGGGGGCCAATGAGCGGAATGAAGGCTGTCGCGCGCGTCAGGAGTTTCCCCTCGACCTCGACGCCCCGCGCCATCTGCGCCTCCTTGATGATGATCATGCGCCTCTGCATCTGCGGAACAATATTGAGACTCGCAAGCACAAGGTATCCGACTTTGGGGTTCATCCCTGATTCAATCAAAGCCGTTACGAGCTTGCCCGGATGTGTCGTTGTCGTCATGAGGAGAAACGAGCCGAGGAACACGAGGAGTCCGCCGACGAGCTTGATAGCGTACATTGTCCCTTCGAGTCCGAGCCTTGCGAAGCCGAAGTTTGCTATGTAGGTTACGTTCTTGGGACTGTAAAGTCCATGAATGAAGAGCAGCATGACCGTGATGGGTATGGCGAAGCCGATGATGAACTTCGCGAATTTCTTGAAGAGTTTGGCTTTCCACGCGACGATGAATAGGAAAATGACCAACACGTAGGACAAGATAAACGTGGGACAAACGAGAGCGCTGATTCCGAGACAAAAGATCGCATAGATCTTCACCATCGGATGGAGTCGATCAATGGGCGAGTCCATCGGGATGTACGAAGACGTCTTCTTCTTTGCCATGAGCATATCCCCTTAATGCTACGGACGAGCCTTTGCCCGTCCGTAGCATCGACGTGGCCGAGCGGTTCAGATTCGATGAAGGCTCTTGTCAGTCCTCTTCGTCGTCGGCCTCTCCGAGGCCCGCGAGAGCATACTGGCTGACGAACCGCTTCGGTATTCGCTTGAGAAGCACATAGGCGATGGCAAAGGCGATGGCGCGGTCGATGAGATTCTCAATGAATGAGGAGGCGACGACTGACTTGACGAGCTTATTGCCTGCCGCAATGAGAGTCGCCGTCAGGACGGAGGTTCCGGTTGCACCGGTGGCTCCTCCGAACACGAGAACAGTTATGGTTGAAGAGAACACGACGGAAACAAAGACTGCGGCGATCCATGTGATGGCGACCCCCCACCACCTCTTAAAGAGACCGGCGCGGACCATGAAGCCGGTGGTTAGGCCGACGGCTATGCTAACGAGTGAATAGGGAAGATAGACTGGGTTCGCCACGAGCGCGAGGAAAACATTTGTCAAAAAGCCGACAAGGGCGGCCACCCACGGCCCGGCGAGTGCGGCCGACACGATGGTTCCGATCATGTCGAGGAACAGCGGAAGCTTGAGCGTAGACGCTAGTGTGCCGCCGACCAGGTTGATACCGACTGCGATCGGGATCAGGACAAGAGCTTTCGTGTGGAATTGGGCCTGGATGTTGTACAGGAAGCCCCTTTTCTTCGTAACAGACATTTTTCCTCCTTACGAACAGCGTGTGAGTCAGGTGAATTTGAACCGAATCGGTCATCATGTCCGAACGACATGATGTAATGACGTCATGATAAGATCATTTTTCAATTTGCGCAACGAAATTCGTACGCGGGGCATCTTGGGAGAAACGAGGCCTCGAAGCCGCGAGCGTCTGTACGGCGGATGCCGGAATTGATTGTGCCACTGATCGTGTTTCGCTCGCGCCTGACACGCTCCACGCGGACTTTTACCGCGCCGCCGTCCTTTCAGCCGGCTCCCGAGGCCGCCAGCGCGGCGGCATCGGCGGCGAAGGCGCTCTCCATCCAGAGCCGCTCCCTGCCGAGCTGGGCCGCGCTGCGCGCGCCCGCGAGGAGCATGGCGGCCCGGATGGCCGCCTCGAGGGCGGCTATCCGCTCGAGCACGCCCTCCGAGCCGCGCTCGAGGGCGAGCCGGGCCAGGGGCAGGGCGAGGCCGGCCAGGCCGGCCCCGAGGGCGAGGGCCTTGACCACGTCCAGAGCGCTCCTGACGCCGCCCGATGCGAGCACCCGCCGGGACCTGTCGTCGACCGCGGCCAGGAGGAGGGCGGTCGGGTAGCCCCATTCCGCGAACTCCGCGGCAGCCTCGCGCTCGGCCTGCGAATCGAGGCGGTGGGCCTCCACGGCAATCCAGTTCGTCCCTCCCGATCCAGCGAGATCGACGTAGGCCGCCCCCCCGTCGAGGAGGCGCCGAACCTCGGAGGGGGCCATGCCGAAGCCCGTCTCCTTGACGATGACCGGAAGCCGTGAGACCTCGAACAGGTTGAGGAGGGCGGCCCACAGGCCCTTGAAATCGCGGTCGCCCTGCCGCTGAAAGAGCTCTTGGCCGGGATTGAGGTGAACCGCGAGCGCGTCTGCCTCGATCCTGCGGGCCATTTCGAGCACGGGGCCGGCTCCAATGTCGCGCAACTGCACCGCGCCGATGTTGGCGATGTGCGGAACATCGGGCGCCCAGGTCTTGAGCGCAAACTGCGGAACGAGCTCGGGCCGGCGGAAGAGGACGCGCATCGAGCCCGAGCCCACCGCGATGCCGGCGCTCTGCGCCGCGACCGCGAGCTCGCGGTTCACCCGTGAGCCCTCCCGCGAGCCGCCGGTCATGCACGACACAAAGATCGGCAGGGACGAGCGTCGGCCCAAAAACTCGACGCTCGGGTCTATCTCGCCGGCGGAGAGCTCGGGCAGGGCCCGGTGAAGGATGTGCAGCTCGTCGAAACGGGCGCCGCGCGCGGAGGTCTCAACACGGAAGCGCGCGGGCTGGGCGCAGATCTCCAGATGCTCTCGCTTCCGTTCCGGTATCGTCCCGGCATCGTCCATGCGTGTACTCCCTGTAGCCGTCAGCCCGGATGCCGGCGAGGACGAAGGGGCTCCGTCCGTCCGCCTCGGCCTCTTCGCCGAGGCCCGAGCGCCAGCGTTCGTAATCGGCGAACTTCGCCGCGCGGACGCCCCCGTCCGCCCAGCGCCAATCCCAGCCGTCGATGAGCGCTCCGGCGGCAGCGGCGACTCGAGCCGAGAAAACGGCCATGACGTTGCCCGAGCCGTAGGAGGCGACGAGGACGCGCGCGCCGGCGATGCCCTCGCCGAGGGCCGCGCGCCGCTCCCGCAGCGCGGCGCCGAGCACGATGAAGAGGCTCGCCGAATAAGCATTGCCGATATCGGCCGCGATGTCCACCGCGCGCTGAAAGCCGCGCCGCTCGAGCCATTCCATTGCCGCGTCGTCGCCGAGGCCAAGGTGGCGCTTGAGCAGGCGCTTCATGGCGGTTTCGGGCATGCTCTTGAAGGGCGTGTGCAGCGCGACTATGTCGAAGGATTCGAGCAGCTCGCCCGGATCGCGGCCGAGGGCCGCGCAGTGCTCCGTAAAGGCCTCCTCG
>Ga0187810_10000958_pt1 | contig 10339 bp, 7 predicted proteins | sample NC_wetland_sal_i_9_FD_132963 | JGI IMG/M metagenome (GOLD analysis project Ga0187810, IMG submission 132963) | Wetland sediment microbial communities from Neuse River Estuary, North Carolina, USA - ASW_5 | ecosystem: Environmental > Aquatic > Freshwater > Wetlands > Sediment | place: USA: North...
GTTAACCGCTATGATCGGATTCGAACCGGGACGTGAACCGCCCATCAACAGTCCGCCGTCATCATGGAGTCGATCGCATGCCGCTGAAGCTGGTCCTTGTCGCCGCCTGCGCGCTGATCGATCCGGACGGACGGGTGCTGGTCGCCCAGCGCCCCGCCGGCAAACAAATGGGTGGGCTGTGGGAATTCCCGGGTGGCAAGATGGAGCCGGGCGAACGACCGGAGGAAACCCTGATCCGCGAGCTTTCGGAGGAGTTGGGGATTACCGTGAAAGAGGCGTGTCTGGCGCCTTTCAGCTTTGCGTCGCACAGCTACGCGGACTTTCATTTGCTCATGCCGCTCTACATCTGCCGCCGCTGGGAGGGCACGCCGCAGGCGCTGGAGCACTCGGCGCTCAAATGGGTGCGCCCGAACGATCTGTCGAATTACCAAATGCCGCCGGCGGACATGCCGCTGGTGCCGATGCTGCGCGATCTGCTGTAGCCGCCTTCGCGCGCAACCGCTGCGGTTCCACGGCGATCGAATACGCGATGGTGGCATCGGTCATTGCGCTGGTCGTGGTCGGCGCCATTTCCCAGATCGGCAGTTCGGTCAAGGCGATGTTGGAAAACGTCACGTTCTAGTTTTCCCTTGAATTGGCGCCGCCCGCCGCTAAGTTCGCGGCCATGAACACTCGCATCCAAACCGTCTGGCGCGTCAAAGCCGACCCGAAGAGCATCGAAGCCCGCGCCCGCGGCATCGCCGTGGAGCAGAGCGTGGAAATGCCCGTCGAACCGATCGACGACGCCTTCGTGCTCGACGAGATTCTAGGCCGCGTCGAAAACATCCGCGAGGTCGCCAAGGGCGAATACGAAGTGAAGATCGCCCAGGCGTCCATCACCACAGGCTTCGAGGCCGGTCAACTCGCCAACATGATCCTGGGCAATACCTCGCTGCAGGACGGCATCACGCTGGTCGACGCCACCTTCCCGGCGGACATCGCCAAGGCCTTCGGCGGACCGAACCACGGGCTCGAGGGAATGCGCGCGCGGGTGAAGGCGACCGGCGCGCTCAGTGCCACCGCGCTCAAGCCGCAAGGTTCGACGCCCCAAGTGCTGGCGAAGCTGGCGTCCGACATCGCGCTGGGCGGCATCGATTACATCAAGGACGATCACGGCATCGCCAATCAGTTCTACAGCCCGTTCGCGGAGCGCGTGCCCTTGATCGCCGAAGCGGTGGCCAAGGCCGCCGCCAAAACCGGCATTCCGACGCGCTATCTGCCCAGCCTGAACGGCAATCTCGACCAACAGCGCAAGCAGATCGAAGTCTGCCGCAACAGCGGCGTGGACTGCGTGCTGATCGCGCCGATGATCTGCGGCTTCTCGCAGTTCCACACATTGAAGTCCGAGAACCCGGATTTCGTCATTATGACCCATCCCAGCATGGGCGGCTGGCCGATGCAGCCGTCGTTCCTGTTCGGCAAGCTCTTGCGACTGCTGGGGAGCGACGCCAGCGTGTTCGCCAACTACGGCGGGCGCTTCGGCTACAGCAAAGAAGAATGCCGCCGCGCGGCCGGCTTCGCCCTGGAAGACTGGCCGGGCATCAAGCCCTGCGTGCCGGTTCCGGCCGGAGGTATGCTGTTGGAGCGCATTCCTGAGCTGCTCGACTTCTTCGGCCAGGGCGTGATGCTCCTGATCGGCGGCAGCCTGTTGTCGGCCAAGGAAAAGATCACCGAGGAGACCGCGAAGTTCTGCGACGCGGTGCGCGCCTACAAATGAGCGGCAAGAAAAACCCGATCCGCCGCTTTGCCGGTTTCCGCTGGGAAGAAACGGACCTGCTCGCCTACAAAGAAGATGGTTCCGCGCCGTTCAAGGCGATCACGCGCCAGACGCTGTTCCGCGATCCCGCACTCAAGGGCGAGCTGCGCTATTTCGAGATGGCCACCGGCGGTTATTCCACGCTCGAACGCCACGATCACATGCATGCCGTGCTGATCTTGCGCGGCTCCGGCGAATGCCTGATCGGCAACGAGGTCCACAAAATCTCGACCAACGATCTCGTCACCATCCAGCCCTGGACGTGGCACCAGTTCCGCGCCAATGCCGGCGAGCCGCTCGGCTTCCTGTGCATGGTCAATGTCGAGCGCGACAAGCCGACCCTGCCGGGCGAAGACGAGCGCAAGGCGATGGAAGCGAACCCCCGCATCGCACGGTTTCTCAAGAGCACTTGAAGCGCGATTACGCTTCCGGCGTGGTTTTGCGCGAAATTTTTTCGAGCGCGACCGTCTGGCGATGCCATTGGCGGACCGGCACGCCGGGATAGCCCGCGACGGTCTCGCCGTCGGCAATGTCGCGCATCACGCCGGTCTTGCCCGCGATCCGCACGTTCGAGCCGACGCTGAGGTGATCGGAGATGGCGACCTGCCCGCCCACCATGACGTTGTTGCCGATGGTCGTGCTGCCGGCGACGCCCGCCTGCCCCGCAAACACGCAATTGCTGCCGATCTGCACGTTGTGGGCGATCTGCACGAGGTTGTCGAGCATCGTGCCGCTGCCGATCACCGTGTCGCCGACGGCGCCGCGGTCGATGGTGCAATTGCCCCCGACGCGCACATTGTCGCCGATGATGACGCGCCCGATCTGCGCCGAGCACATCAGGCCGGTCGGACCCAGCACGACGCCGAAGCCCTCGCCGCCGATCACCACGCCCGAGCCGACGGTGACTCGCGAGCCGATCAGCGCATGCGTGATCGTCGTGTTCGAGCCGACAACCGATGCCTCGCCGATCTCGACCGCCGAACCGATGACGGCGTTCGATCTGATGTGACAGCCGCAGCCGAGACGCACGTTGGGACCGATGACAGCCCCGGAATCGATCTGGCAGCCTTCACCGACGATGGCGCTCGGATCGACGTGCGCGAGCAGGTGGATGCCCGGCTCGACCGCGTTGCGCGGATAGAACATCAGGCCGACGGTCGCAAATGCCAGACGCGGATCGCGCGCCAGCAGCAGCCACGAACCGTTATGCGGGTAATTCGAGAGCCTTCCGCTCGTAACCACGGCACAGGCATGGCTGGTCGCGAAGGCGTTCGCGTGGCGAGCATCGCAGAACACGCTTAATTCATCCGGTTCGGCGACTTCCAGCGGGGCGATTCCCCTCACCGCCATGTCGAGCGGGGCATCGGCCGCCAATTCGAGCTTCGCACACTCGGCGATTTCTCCCAGCGGGAACGGCCCGCGTCTGGGGAAGAACCTGTCATCCGTCATCTGCGCCCAATCCAGTGCCCCAAGGAAACGGAGCATAGACTGGCAGCGCAAAATTTTCTCGCCTCTATTTTCGATCCCGGTGGGCTCGCGGTGCGGCCCATTATCTCCTTTTTGGTGGAATCGCTGGTCCCCGGAGCGGTTTTGCCCCCGATTCGCCGTGCGGAGCTATGGTTAGCGCGGCTTCCGGTGGTCGTGTGTCCACTGGCCAATTCTCATTGAAGATGAGGGTCGCGTACACCGGGCAAGTCAGGGGCATTACGGATTGCAGCAGGAGCTGCGGGTGGACAGGTTGCCGCATGTACGCATCCGCCATACTTCTTTGCCCTAAAACATGCACACGCGCTACCTATATGACGGATGTGAATAGAGAATCGCCATCGAGAGGATCGTGAGTATGTCCGTTTCCAGCCTGCCCGAATTGGATGCCTTGATCGCCCGTGTAAAAGCCGCGCAGCAGAAGTTCGCCGGCTTTCCGCAGGAGAAGGTAGACCTCATCTTCCGTGCAGCCGCCTTCGCCGCAACCGAGGCGCGCATCACCTTGGCCGTCATGGCAGCCGAGGAAACCGGAATGGGCGTGGTGGAGGACAAGGTGATCAAAAACCACTTCGCCTCCGAGTACATCTACAACAAGTACAAGGACGAAAAGACCTGCGGCGTACTGGAGGTCGACGACCTCGGGGGCACCATGACCATCGCCGAACCGATCGGCGTGATCTGCGGCATCGTTCCGACCACCAATCCCACCTCGACGACGATCTTTAAGGCCCTCATCAGCCTGAAGACCCGCAACGGCATTATCTTCAGCCCGCACCCGCGCGCCAAGAAGTCCACCTGCGCGGCGGCCAAGCTGGTGCTCGACGCGGCAATCGCGGCGGGCGCCCCGAAGGACATCATCGGCTGGATCGACGAACCTTCCATCGAACTCTCCAACGCGCTGATGAAGCATCCCGGCGTGAACCTGATCCTGGCGACGGGTGGGCCGGGCATGGTCAAGGCGGCCTATTCCTCCGGCAAGCCGGCCATCGGTGTCGGCGCCGGCAATGCGCCCGTGGTGATCGACGAATACGCCGACATCAAGCGCGCCGTCGCCTCGATCCTGATGTCGAAGACCTTCGACAACGGCATGATCTGCGCCTCCGAGCAGGCCGTGGTGGTTGTGGATTCGGTTTATGACGCGGTGCGCGAGCGCTTCGTGACGCACGGCGGATACATGCTGAGCGACAACGAACTGGGCGCGGTGCGCGAGGTGGTCTTCCCCGGCGGGCATCTGTGCCCGAACGTCGTGGGCCAGTCCGCGGCCAAGATCGCGCATATGGCGGGCATCACCGTACCGCCGAACACCAAGGTCCTGATCGGCGAAGTGAGCGACACCAGCGAGACCGAATCCTTCGCCCAGGAAAAACTGTCGCCGACGCTGGCGCTGTACCGCCGCAAGGATTTCGCTGCCGCTCTCGATGCCGCGGCCGAATTGGTCGCGCTCGGCGGCATCGGCCATACCTCGGTGCTCTACACCGACCAGGACCGCCAGCCGGAGCGCGTGAAGGCCTTCGGCGAGCGCATGAAAACCGCACGTATTCTCATCAACATGCCCTCCTCGCACGGCGGCATCGGCGACCTCTATAACTTCAATCTGGCACCTTCGCTGACGCTGGGCTGCGGCTCGTGGGGCGGCAATTCGATCTCCGAGAACGTCGGGCCCAAGCACCTCATCAACCGCAAGACCGTCGCCAAGCGCGAAGAAAACATGCTGTGGCACAAAGTGCCGAAGTCGATCTACTTCCGCCGCGGCTGCCTGAAAGAGGCTCTGAAAGATCTGGCGGGCAAGAAGAAAGCGCTGGTCGTCACCGACCGCTTCCTCTTCGCCAACGGCTATATCGACGAGACGGCGCATCTTTTGCGCAAGAACGGACTCGAAGTCGAGGTCTTCTGCGATGTCGAAGCGGACCCGACGCTGGCGGTCGTGCACAAGGGGCTGGAGATTGCCAACGCCTTCCAGCCGGACGTGATCGTAGCGATCGGCGGCGGTTCGCCGATGGACGCGGCCAAGGTCATCTGGGTGATGTACGAACACCCTGAAGTGACCTTCGAGGACCTCGCGCTGCGCTTCATGGATATCCGCAAGCGCATCTACAAATTCCCCAAGATGGGCCTCAAGGCCGAACTCGTGGCCATCCCGACGACCTCGGGCACCGGCTCGGAAGCGACGCCGTTCGCGGTCGTGACCGACGAGACCACGGGCCAGAAATATCCCCTCGCCGACTACGAGCTGATGCCGAGCATGGCCATCGTCGACGCCAATCTGGTGATGAACCTGCCCAAGTCGCTGACGGCGTTCGGCGGCATCGATGCCGTCACGCATGCGCTCGAAACTTATGTGTCGGTGATGGCCAACGAGTTCTCCGACGGCCAGGCGCTGCAAGCGCTGAAGCTGCTGCGGGAGTATCTGCCCGCAGCGTACAAGCAGGGCGCCAAGGACCCGCAGGCGCGCGAAAAAGTCCACAATGCGGCTTCCATCGCCGGTATCGCTTTCGCCAACGCCTTCCTGGGCGTTTGCCATTCGATGGCGCACAAGATCGGCGCCGCGTTCCACATCCCGCACGGGCTGGCCAACGCGCTCCTGATCGCCAACGTCATCCGCTACAACGCCAACGACAATCCGACCAAGCAGACTGCATTCTCGCAATACGACCGGCCCAAGGCGCGGGCGCGCTACGCCGAGATCGCCGATCACCTGCACCTCGGCGGCGCGCGCACGGGCGACAAGGTGAACGCCCTCATCACTTGGCTCGAAGGCCTGAAGCGCGATCTGGAAATTCCGGCGTCAATCCAGGCGGCGGGCGTGAACGAGGCCGACTTCCTGGCCAAGGTCGACGAAATCGCGATTGCCGCGTTCGACGACCAGTGCACCGGCGCCAATCCGCGCTTCCCGCTGATAAGCGAGCTGAAGGCGCTGCTGCTGGATAGCTATTACGGGCGGCCGTTCGTGGAATCGTACGAGGAAGGCAGCGAGGATTCCGTGGTGAAATTCCCCACCGCGGCGACGAACTAAGGCGGTATCTTCAGCCCTCCCCTCACGGGGAGGGTTGAAAGATCGACTGCTCGAATTTCGCCTTCGCCTCGTCGGGCGGAAGCTTTGTCAGTTCTTCCGCCAGGGCGCGGCCGACGTCGAAGTGCTGATAGTCGATGGGGTCGTCCCAATTCCCACCCCACTGTGTGAAACCGTTGCGGGCGAATATGTCGACGACCTCCTCCGCTTCGCCGCGGCGCTCCGGCTTGCCGGGACGGTGAATGATCCGGTTGAAATGGCCGGCGCCCGCGGGCGGGTCGAAGGTGAAGGTGGCGCCGCTGCGTGTTACGAACGGGTTTTCGACCGGATTGAGATCGATCGCCACGCCGTAGGCATGAAGCGACTTGCGGCCTGCGCCCGGCACGTCGCGGTCGTTGAAGCCGGAGGTATTGTCGTCAGCCATCGAGGCGTCGTCGTTGCCCCCATAGGCGTCCATCGGTTTCGCCTTGGCGATGGGAAAGTTCTTCTCCTTCAAGGCTTGGAAGATTCGCAGAACCCGGCCGGCAACGGCATCCATGACGACGACTTGTCCGCCGGCGTGCGCCTTGCCGTCGAAACCGACGTAATCGAATTCGACCAACCGCAGCCGCTCGCATCCCACCGGCGCACCGGGATTGAGGACGTGCGCGGCCTTCATCTCGGCGCACAACGCATCGCCGACGGGCAGCACACGATCCGCCGCCGCGGCCGTCGCGCACAAGGCAAACACCAACACGGCGCCCGCAATCTTCCTGGATCGATGCATGCCGGGCCCCTCCCCGAGAGGCCCGCATCATACCATCCATTCAGCTCCGATAGCTGCCGTTGATGTCGATGTAGCCGTGGGTGAGATCGCAGGTCCAGACGCGGGCCTTGCCGCGACCGAGGCGCAGATCGACGGTGATCTCCACCTCCAGCTTCGACACCGCCTTGGTGGCGCGCTCCTCGTTGTGGTTCGGCGCGCGGTCACCGCGTTCGGCCACGAGCTGTTTGCCGAACCAAATCCGCAGCCGGTCGCGGTCGGCCTTTTCGCCCGACTTGCCCACGGCCATTACTACGCGGCCCCAGTTGGCGTCGTTGCCGGCGATGGCGGTCTTCACCAGCGGCGAATTGGCGATGGACAACGCCACGCGCTTTGCCGCCGCGTCGCTCTCCGCGCCCGCAACATTGACCCGGATCAGCTTGCCCGCGCCCTCGCCGTCGCGCACGACCTGAAGCGCCAGCTTGAGCAGCACCTCGTTCAACTTGGCGCGGAAATCGCGCAGCTTGGGATCGGAGGCCGAACGCACCGGCCGGTTCTTCGCCCCGCCCGTCGCAAACAACAGCAGCGTGTCGCTGGTGGAGGTGTCGCTGTCCACGGTGATCGAGTTGAACGACGGCCCGACGCCCTGGCTCAGCAAGTCCTGCAGCACGCGCGCGGGCAGCTTCGCATCCGTGGCCACAAAGGCGAGCATGGTAGCCATGTCGGGCGCGATCATGCCCGAGCCCTTGCAGATGCCGTTGATCGTGACCTGCACCCCGCCGAGCCTGGCGCGCGCCGTCGCCATCTTCGGATACGTGTCGGTGGTCATGATCGCTCCCACCGCGTCGCGCCAGCGATTGCCGGACGCCTTCTTTCCCAGCTTGCCTAGGATCGCGGTGATCTTCTCCGCGGGCAGCGGCTCGCCGATGACGCCGGTGGAGGCGAGGAAGACCTGCCCCGGCTTGCAGCCGATCACCTCGGCAGCGGCGACGGCCACGTCCTTCGCGCCTTTGACGCCCGCCCGCCCGGTAAAGGCATTGGCGTTGCCGCTGTTGACCACGAGCGCCCGCGCAGTACCGCCCTTCAGGCACGCCTTGCACCAGTCGACCGGCGCCGAGGCCGTCTTCGATTGCGTGAAGACGCCCGCCACCTTCGTGCCGGGATCGAACACGGCCAGCATTACGTCGGTGCGGCCCTGGTAGCGGACGCCCGCCTCGCCGGCGGCCAGGACCATACCTTTCAACGGGGGCAGCCTGGCGAACCGCTTGGGGGCCATAGGCGAAACATGATGAATTGGACTTTTCCGCCGCTGCGTCATTCTGTTCCGTTCCCCATAACCGTCCTCATTCATCGAGACGCTCGCCTCGCTCGCCCTTCAGGTTGAGGGCGGGGTTACAGCTTTTTCCCCGTCCCGAGGAGGCCGCAAAGCGGCTGTCTCGAAGGATACGGAAGCGGCGTCAAGGTGAATCGCCAAACAGTCACAAACGGCCGCGGGGTTTGGCCGGAATCATCTGATTTGACAAGGGGGTGAGGCGTTCTTATCTCTCCGGCGCGGCCATACGCCGGGAGTCCCTCCCGGGGGCGGATTTTCCGCGCCCGGCAGATGATTTCATCACAAGGTCTTAGCTCCATCATGGATCCCATCAGCGCGTTTGCGCAGCGTCTCTTCGGGTCCGCCAACGAGCGGAAAATCAAGCGTTTTTGGGCGACGGTCCACGAGATCAACGCGCTCGAACCACGCTTCCTGGCCCTGTCCGACGACGAACTCAGGGGCATGACCGCCACCTTCAAGGACCGCCTGACCAAAGGCGAGACCCTGGAGGATTTGTTGCCGGAAGCCTTCGCGGTGGTCCGCGAGGCCGCCAAGCGCACCCTCGGGCAGCGCCATTTCGACGTGCAGCTGGTGGGCGGCATGGTGCTGCATTACGGCAACATCGCCGAGATGAAGACCGGCGAAGGCAAGACGCTGGTGGCGACGCTGGCGGTGTATCTGAACGCCCTGGCCGGCGAAGGCGTCCACGTGGTCACCGTCAACGACTACCTGGCCAAGCGTGACTCCGAATGGATGGGCCAGATCTACCGATTCCTGGGGTTGACCGTCGGCGTCATCGTGCACGGACTGACCGACGAGGAGCGCCGCGAGAACTACGCCGCCGACGTGACGTACGGCACCAACAACGAGTTCGGCTTCGACTACCTGCGCGACAACATGAAGTACACCATCGCCACGATGGTCCAGCGCGGACATTCCTACGTGATCGTCGACGAAGTGGACTCGATCCTGATCGACGAAGCGCGCACGCCGTTGATCATTTCGGGGCCGACGGAAGATCTGACGGAGATGTACCGCAAGGTCGACTCCCTCATCCCGAGCCTGATCCCCCCGAAGAAGAGCAAGGGACCCCAGATGACCGCGCGCGCCAAGGCGCTGCTCGGCAAGGACGACGAGGACGAAGCGGACAAGGGCGATTACGAACTCGACGAGAAGCAGCGCCAGGTGACGCTTACCGACCGCGGCAACGAGCACATGGTCGAGCTCCTGCGCGGGGCGGGCCTCCTCGAAACGGGAGATCTCTACGACATCGAGAACATCTCGATCGTCCACTACGTCAATCAGGCGCTCAAGGCGCACAAGCTGTTCCAGAAGGACAAGGACTACATCGTCAAGAACGACGAAGTTATCATCATCGACGAGTTCACCGGTCGCATGATGCAAGGCCGCCGCTTCTCGGAAGGCCTGCACCAGGCGCTGGAGGCCAAGGAAGGCGTGACGGTCCAGCCCGAGAACGTGACGCTGGCCTCGATCACCTTCCAGAATTATTTCCGCCTCTACGACAAGCTGGCGGGCATGACCGGCACGGCGATGACCGAAGCCGGCGAGTTCATGGACATCTACGAACTCGATGTCATGGACATCCCGACCAACATGCCGGTCCGGCGCACGGATTACGACGACGAGGTTTATCGCTCGGTCGAAGAAAAGTACGAGGCGGTCATCAAGCTGATCGAGGACTGCCAGAAGCGCGGCCAGCCCGTGCTGGTGGGTACTACCTCGATCGAGAAGTCCGAGGATCTCTCGGAGCTTCTGAAGAAGCGCAAGATCAAGCACAATGTGCTGAACGCGCGCTATCACGAACAGGAAGCCTCCATCGTCGCCCAGGCGGGCGTCTCCAGCACCGTGACGATCGCCACCAACATGGCGGGCCGCGGCACCGACATCCAGCTCGGCGGCAACCCCGACATGCGCATCAAGAACGAGCTTGGCGGCATCGTCGACCAGGAGGAACTGGCCCGTCGCGTGGCGGAA
>Ga0187810_10000962_pt1 | contig 10302 bp, 8 predicted proteins | sample NC_wetland_sal_i_9_FD_132963 | JGI IMG/M metagenome (GOLD analysis project Ga0187810, IMG submission 132963) | Wetland sediment microbial communities from Neuse River Estuary, North Carolina, USA - ASW_5 | ecosystem: Environmental > Aquatic > Freshwater > Wetlands > Sediment | place: USA: North...
AAACTCTTCAATGCCCGCCATTCCGCTTCCGTCAGATCGCCGCGACTCAAAGCTGCCTCCCCGAATCCGCAGCCTTGAATCAAGTCGGGATTCACGCGTCAATGATTTTGTCCACGCCGCCTAAGACACCTGAAATTTTTTCACGTATTTTGGTTCGCGTAAGAATAAATCGCGTAGGTGCATCGATGGGCGGAAGAGATGCTTTTTCGGCTCTCGAATGGGCTGACAGCGGTGGGCACACTCGCCCCTCCCCAGGATAGATCCCGTCTTATTGGAATTGCACCGGCACCATCATGCTTCAGGCTCCAAACGAGTTTCAGTTCGGCCATGCCTAATTAGCCGTACAACGTATGTAGCCCGTTCCAGTCTTGCAACAAAGGCGCAAACGGCGCAGGATCTTGCCGACAAATAGACGAGAGCCACCCATGTCATGAACGACAGTATTATCGCCATGACACAATAGTAAAATAGGCCCTTTGAAGTGGGCTGGTCCGAGGCATAAGGCGGATCGATCAACGTAGATGCGAAGCGGTGATCGGCCTCGATCATCATCTGCAGCTGCTCCTGTCCGGACAGTACACCAATCAGCGCTTCGCGCTGATCGGATACCATCACCTTGGATGCTTCGGCATTCAGAAACACCAATCGGGCAGAGATATCCTTATGCAAATCCTGCCGGATTAAATTGTCAGCCTCCAGCAAGATCAGGCTCAAGACCCGCTCCGCTTTCTTGGGATCGTCCAGCGTGAGCGATACCGTTACGTACGAGGAGCCGCCAAGTAGCGGCGAAAACTTCGTCGTGATTCCGTTGCTTGCGCTTGCGACGTCAAGGTTCTTCTGGAAAAAGGCCAACAGAGAATCCACGTCCGGTGCGGTTTTTTGGGGACGGTTGGTTATGAGACGTTTGACCCCACCCACAGTGCGCGAAAGTGCGCTGGGCGGTAGCCATTTCTTGTTTTTTGCGTCCCAACTATTTTCAAAAATCGTTTGGAGAATATGGTCTTTGTCGATCAGGACTCGCGCCAGTCGAACCGATTGCAGGAGCTGCATGTACTCCTGGAATGGATCCGTCGAGGACTGTGTCGATGCGCCGCCCAGCAATCTCCTGGCAGCACCCAAGGTGGAACCTGCTGAACCGCCTACGCTGGACATAAAGGTATCCGAGGGAGACGGCCCGGGCGGTCCAATGACAGCTGTCGCCTTGTACGAGGGCGCCGACCGAGCATAGAGAGCGACGCCTATCAGAAGAAACGCGGCAACGATGACGAACAGCAACCGGCGATGCGCACCCAGTTCGTGCAGAAACTGCACGATCTGGCCCCAGTTGATGACCTTGTCGGCCGTTGCAGCGGATGCGGGAGAGTTGCCGTCAAACCCGTTCATTGCAGCTTGTCCTGTATGGCGCCCGTTCGTACAGCGCCGGGAGATCCGATCTCCGCTTTCGGCAGGTGATCAGCCGTACAGCAAAAAATCGCCAAAGCGGACTCGGCCCGGAAGGTGAATTCGCTAAAGGAGATGAAATTCATCTGATGGCCGCCCCTGTCCTTAGAATTTAAGCCCGACGTATAGGGCACCGCCAGCCATCAGAACGCCGTACCAAGCGACCGCCCAACGCGCGACCGAACGCTTGGCGCAAGTCGTGTAACTTATCCACGCGCAAGCAAATATCAACAATGTCGCCATAAGACGATAGCGCTCCTGGATGATTATATTGCCCCCCGCAATTGCAGCCAATGTAACCAGGAACGTGATGTAAAGGACCAGCGGACCCGGGGACCGCTTGCGGCAATTCCACGCGTCGAACGCGCCCGCGGCAACGTATGGTGCTGCGATAAGCAGTATGAACGACGTGAGCACCTGCGATAGCTCTTGCCAAGAAATGTAGTCCGCGCTCATTAGGCCGGATAGCGACACGGGAACGGAGGGAAGTGGGGCGATTAAGTAGACTACCATGCGAGGCAAAAGGAACGCGACGGCCTGGACCGAATTGTGAGGCGCAAGCAGCAATCCGATTGACCCTTGGGACCAATGTGCAACTGCGGTTCCCGCGATATTGCCCTCGAGGGACTGCGCACTTTGCAACGACTCCAAATAGTTCACGTTGTAGCCGCCGAGAAAGTTCTGAACCATCGGGCCGACAACCAAAAGCCCAACAGAGAGGGCGACAAAAAACATCTTCGCGGGTGTAGCCGTTCTACGCGCTGGGCGCAGCAAGAGCGCCATTAGGACGACGGCGACTATGATCGGAATAGCCATCGTGGTGCGCACGGCAAGAATTCCGAACAAGCAAGCGCCCGCGACCGAGGCCGACCGTAGCAGAGACGTTCGCCCTTGGTTGACGAAATACCGCCCCATCACCAGACAGGCGAACAACAGCAATGTTGCAGAAAGTGTCTCGCGAGCAGTTAGGACGTCGAACCAAAGGAACTCCGGCACCAGTAGAATAAGGGCGATAGTCCAATCACGCGGGCCGCGGTCTTTCTTGAACTGATAACACGTCGAAATCAGGTACAGCATTCCCAGCAGTGTCACGAGGATGTTGACCAGTGCCGGGATGACGGGATTGTGCCCAAACACATAGAAGATGGCGCCGTAGTAGAAGATGATCCCGAGGTAATTGATTTCGGCCGGAGGAACCCACCCGTTCTGGATCAATTCATAACCTTGGAAATAATACCGTTGTGGATCATAGCTGGCGTAGTCGTACACTCCTGAAGCGAGTTGAGGCATCCAACCGGCATAGAGTATCAACAGCGTCAGCGCGACTTTGATCGGCCACAACGTCGTCAAGATATTCAGTCTTGGATCCTGGAGCTTTAGAGCTGTAACACGGCAACGCCATAGTCCGATCAGCGTGACCGCAACAAAGAGAACGATCGTATTGGCCAATGCCACAGTCAGCGTGGCATACAAAATGGCGAGCCCCAGCCCGAGCGTCTCCAGCAACAATGTCGGTTGCAAGAAAGGCTGAGAACGTCGGAACGGCTCATCCTGGATCAGGTCTGTGCCGAATTGACTTGCCATGTCAGTCGTAGTCGCTCGAGAGGCATAGAAACGCGATCGCAGAGGCCGGTCGGTGTCGAGGTCGCTCCCCTTCCCCCGGCCGATCATGGCGGGATAAATGATCTTGCTCAAGCTATTAGTACATATTCTTTTGGAATGGCGCGATCTTCCTGCGGGATATTGGCCAACGGGCAGACCATCGTGCCGCAATATCGCCCGTTGCTTTTGCAAGCAGGGGCTCATAGCCGCGACTTCAAGCAGATTGCTGTTAGCCAATGGGCAGCGCTCTGCCTCCCCGTCCAGAAGCGGCGAACAGCCGTGACGGTCTGCTTTGACGTATGGCGTCGCCGCTTCCCGGATTTAGTCTTCAAGGGCCTTTATAGAGAAAAGTCGGCGTCTGCCCCTCTGTTGCGGACATGACATGTAGGCGATATACGGCGACCAATGAGCGGGTCCGGCCTTGTTCCACCGGTCGTTGGCAGGCGTTGTGAGGAAGTAATGAAACGGAATGTGCGGGCCTTGATCGTGCTATTGCGCTGGGCTTACGGGCAGCGCGAGCGTGGAGATTCGCAGGAATTATCGCTGTTCTTCGAGCCCTTTAGGCGGCTTTGCCGGGAGGTGCGTTCGTTTTGTTACGACGAATATTGGGAAAACCCAACGGCCCTGGAACAAAACCTCCAAGAATGTGTCGCCTCATACAAACCCGACATCATCTTCTTCACAACGTACGCTGACCAATTTCGTCCGGAGTTTCTCGATGCGCTGAAGACAAAGTGCCGTACGATAGCCTGGTTTGGTGATGATCAGTGGCGCTTCGACGACTATAGCCGCCGTTATGCTCTGCACTACAGCACCTGTGTCACCACGGACAAATGGGCGGTATCGAAGTACCGCGCGCTTGGCGCCGATGTGGTTTTGAGTCAGTGGGCCGCCGATCTCGCAACAAGGGTACAGGAGCCGTTGCCACCCGACGGCGACTACATGTACGACGTCTCATTTCTTGGAAGCCACAATGCAGTTCGCGACTGGTTTGTCCGCAAACTGCTGGCGCAGGGTGTCAAAGTGAATTGCTTCGGTCACAACTGGCCGAACGGGAGCGTGCCGAACGAGCGTATTGCGGAGCAATTTCACAGAACGCGCGTCAATTTGAACCTATCCAACAGCATACAACAGGATATCCGGTTTGTGCTCGACAAGCCGCGCAGCTTCGTCAACTGGATCAGGAACACAAAGCGCGTGGAACAGATGAAGGCTCGCAACTTCGAGATTCCGCTGGCCGGAGGGTTCGAACTGAGCCACTACGCTCCGAGCCTGGAGGATTACTTCGATATTGGAAAGGAGATTGCAATATTCACGTCACCGGAAGAGTGCGCCCTGCAAATCAAGTACTATTTGGAGAATGCTCTCGAGCGGTACCAGATGGCGTGCCGTGCTCACAAGCGAGCGGTGGCCGAACATACATATTTGCACCGTATCGCAAAAATACTGGACTACGTGTGCGACAAAGCGCAATAAAGCAACGAACCTCCATGCGTTCTCCGGAAATTTCCAGCACTAACTCGCGCCGTGCTGAGCCTGCCCCAACGCTGAACCACGTGGCCGGCCAATTTCCAGGCCATGCCGCTCTGGACGGGCCGTGTTGCCCTGAGCAATTCATCAGCGCCATCGGCGGTTTGTTGCCAAGCGCGCTGTATGGACGAGCTTTATTATAGTCTCCACGCCAATCCTCGCAAATCCCGCGCATTTCGTCGATGCTGGTGAACCAACGGGCGTTCAGGCACTCGGCGCGGAACTTACCGTTCAAGGACTCTATAGACGCGTTGTCCGTCGGCTTTCCGGGGCGCGAGAAGTCGAGCACGACGCCTCGGCGATACGCCCGAGTATCTTCAGTCCCGCCGTGAGCGCAAGAAGATCGAGATGCTGTTCGCTTACCTGAAGCGCATCCCTCATCTCTGGCGCCCGCGACGAGTTCACTCTGGCCGCAATAGCCCAAAAACCTCCGAAAGCTTGCCAAACAGATACCACTTCCTCAGCCCGCCATGGCAATCTGAGGACAGCAAAGCGCAAGACCGTAACCCCTCAAACCTCCGGGCCGGACCGGCGTCGGCCAACAGCGAGTTCTTCAACAAAATCCGCCAGAATGTGTCATTCTTTGAGTAATAGGGCCCCAAATCGCATTGTGAGCGGTCGAGTCGACTTAAACCGTCTCACGCTTCGTGGCCAAGAGATAGCAGACCGTGTCGTTCCAGTGCGGCTGCCAAAATACATCCTGGATATGGAATCCGTTGTCGGCGATCAGCTTGCGGAGCGCTTTATAGGTGGGATGCCATACGTGATGGTCTTTCCACCGGTCGATCCCCAGTTGAGACAGGACGTGTTTGATTTCGTCTTTGAGTATCCGTATCGGCGGCCGCGTGCCTGACTTGCCACCGTCCACATAGAGGCCGATGAGCAGCTTGCCGTCTGGTCCCAGAACGCGGTGGGCCTCCAATAATGCGAGGTCGGGGACCTGAACATGATCGAGCATAGACCGCATGTGGACCCAGTCGAAACTAGCGCTGCGAACGGGCAGGAATTCGGCTACGCCACAAACGAAATTCAGGGGCTTGGAAAGGCAGGCATATGCAGCCCTACCTTCGGGCGTGATCTTGGTCAGCGCTGAAATGAAGGGGTCGATTGACAAGTACCTGTCTTCATCGTTCAGAAACTCGCGCACGGTCCCGACGAATCCGCCGACGTCGAGAATTTCTCCCGCCATTTTGAAGTGGTCATACACGACGCGGTCATATTCAATGTGTTCCTTGCAGGCAGCAACTGTCGTATGATCGGCCTCGATGTACTTCTCGAATTCAACTTGGCCACTGTCCCAATTGAGGTAACCGGTGGTGTTCTTCAAGAACACCCTGGCATCTATGATGCCCCCCGAGATCTTGAAGTGACTGGCATCTACCCCTTGTTTTGTGATCGGGTCGGCTAGTTTTGTGCGCGCCCAGGCATCAAGGTGTTCGGAAGCAATTTGGCAGTTCATGGTCCCCCCCTTGGCGGTCTAGAACTCTTATTTGACTTAAATGGCATTATAGCCAGCGCATCGTCAACGCCAAACCGCGCCAGCCGGACCCAGATCGCGCCCGCCTCGACGAACCGGGCTGTCTTTCGGCATGGAATAAGGACCCCGTTTTCGGGGTGATCGGCATCCAATCGGGACCCCGGAGACGGAGGTTCCACGTTGGCTCCCACGGAACTGGGAGCCGAGGTAGGGATGCTGGTCGTGGAGACGGTAGCGAAGATCCGCCGCGCGTATTTTGTGCAAGGCAAGCCGATCAAGGCGATCTGCCGGGAATTGAAGCTGTCGCGCAAAGTCGTGCGGAAGGTCATCCGGTCGGAAGCGACAGAATTCCGCTACGAGCGTGAAACGCAGCCGCTTCCCAAGATCGGTCCCTGGAAGAGTGAGTTGGACCGGTTGTTGCTGGCGAATGAAGGCAAAGCTGCGCGTGAGCGGCTGACTCTGATCCGTCTCTTCGAGGAACTTCGCGACCGCGGCTACGAGGGCGGCTACGAGGGCGGTTACGACGCCGTGCGCCGCTACGCACGACGGTGGGGCAAAGAACAGGGCGCCGCGACGGCAGCGGCCTATGTGCCGCTCAGCTTTGCGCCGGGCGAAGCCTACCAGTTCGACTGGAGCCACGAAATTATTGTGCTGAACGGGGTGACGACGACGGTGAAGGTCGCCCATGTTCGGCTCTGCTACAGCCGTATGCTGTTCGTGCGCGCATTCCCACGCGAATCCCAGGAGATGGTGTTTGACGCCCATGACAGGGCGTTCGCCTTCTTCAGGGGCACGTGCCAGCGCGGCATCTACGACAACATGAAAACGGCGGTGGAGGCGATCTTCGCGGGGCGGGAGCGCCGGTACAATCGGCGCTTTTTGCAGATGTGCAGTCACTATCTGGTTGATCCTGTGGCCTGCACGCCGGCGTCGGGATGGGAAAAGGGCCAGGTCGAGAACCAAGTTGGTCTGGTGCGCGAACGCTTCTTCACGCCGCGGCTGCGCTTCAAAACCTACGACGAAATGAACGCTTGGCTGCTCGATAAATGCGTTGGCTACACCAAGGCCCATCGCCACCCGGAACTGCCGGAACAAACGATCTGGGAGGCGTTCGAGACGGAACGCCCGCACCTTGTGCCCTACGCCGGTCGCTTCGATGGCTTCCACGCGGTGCCGGCCTCGGTGTCGAAGACCTGCCTGGTGCGCTTCGACAACAACAAATACTCGGTGGCGGCGAGCGCCGTCGGCAGACCTGTGGAAGTCCATGCCTATGCTGACCGTATCGTCATCCGCCAAGACGGACGGATTGTCGGCGAGCATGACCGCTGCTTCGGTCGCGGCGACGCGGTCTATGACCCTTGGCATTACGTTCCGGTTCTTGCCCGCAAACCCGGTGCGCTGCGCAATGGCGCGCCCTTCAAAGATTGGGTGCTGCCGGCGGCATTGGAGCGGATCCGCCGCAAGCTCACGGGGGCCGATGACGGCAACCGCCAAATGGTCGACATCCTGGCGGCGGTGCTCACCGACGGCCTGCCGGCTGTGGAAGCAGCTTGTGCCGAAGCCGTCAGCCACGGCGTCCACTCTGCCGACGTCATTCTCAACATCCTGGCGCGCCAGCGCGATCCGGGGGTGCCTCTGACCATCCTCACCCCTGCCGCACTGACCCTCAGCCATCCGCCTGTCGCCGACTGCGCGCGTTACGACAGCCTTCGGAGGACTATCTGATGGAACGAACTCAGCTCTTTGATCTTATGGGCGAACTCAAGCTCTTCGGCATGAAGGCGGCCTTCGACGACATCATGACCGCCGCCGTCAAACGCCAGCACGAGCCCCAGCGCATCGTCGGCGATCTGCTCAAGGCCGAGATTAACGAGAAGCAGGCGCGCTCGATCAAATACCAACTCACCATCGCCAAACTCCCGCTCGCCAAGGACCTGGAAGGCTTTGAGTTCGATGGCACGCCGATCAACGAGACTCTCGTCACCGATCTCGCCGGCGGCGGCTTCATCGAACAACAACGCAACGTCGTCTTCGTCGGCGGAACCGGCACCGGCAAGACCCATCTTGCCATCGCCGTGGCTCGAAGCTGCATCCGTGCTGGGGCGCGCGGGCGCTTTTACAACGTCGTCGATCTGGTCAATCGGCTGGAAACCGAGGCGCGGTCCGGACGGCAGGGCCGGATTGCCGATCATCTAACGCGGCTCGACTTCCTGATCCTTGACGAACTGGGTTATCTACCCTTCGCCCAGTCCGGCGGCCAACTCCTGTTCCATCTGGTGAGCCGCCTTTACGAGCACACGTTGATCATGGTCACCACCAACTTGGCCTTCGGCGAGTAGCCGACCGTGTTCGGCGACGCCAAAATGACCACCGCGCTGCTCGACCGGCTCACCCATCACTGCGATATCGTCGAGACTGGAAACGACAGCTGGCGCTTCAAAAGCCGAGCCTAATCGGCCCACCTCGTGTCAGCCCACGGCGCCTCCCGCGCGCTACGCTGCGCTAAGCCCAAGGGGCTTCGCTGCGCGCGCGGGTCGCTCCGTGGTCTGTTCCACCATCCTGCAAAAGGGTCCCTTTTGGGAGCCGATACGGGGGCCCCTTCCGAAGCCGTTTGACACCGGGCGACGAACCGCAGCATGTGATCGGCGCGTTCTGAAAGGGATATTCTGGCGATTGCGTGCCGGGGCGCCCTGCGCGGACATTCCGGATCGCTATGGGCCGCACACGACGTGCGTGAACCGCTTCAACCGATGGCGCAAGGCCAGTGTCTGGAATCTACGATTGGATATCTGAGCCCTATGGAGTTCGAAATGAAGGCAGGTGTAACCTAAGCAGGTGTCAACCGAGCCGGCAACAGCTCATACGTCTAAAGTTCCACGAAAGTTCGACAACCGATCACACCCCAGCGTGTGGCGGTGGAGAGAGTCGAAAAGCTAGGACCGCCAACCTGACTCACTACCCGAAATCTTGGCGTATCACTGCTTGCAATTGCTACTGTGTTCCTGCGTCTGAACCATACGAGGCGACCGTAGCTTTCAGAGGAACGCTCAGAATTCGCTTCGAGAGCATACTACCCAAGGCGATGCCCGGAACCTCTATGACCCGATAGCTCAGGTAAGCAACCGCGAGCGCCAGCGGCGGCGTAAACACGGTCGCGACCCACGGCGCACCTAAAGCGGCCATTCGCGGTGCGAGGAACATCAAAATAGGGAAGTGCAGCAGATAAAGGCTGTACGATATAGCGCCGATCCAGCGTAGAGCCCTTAGCTGCAGGAATTGCCGCACGCTCTGGATGTGCACTGCCGCCACGATGAACGCTGCTGCTCCGATAGCCCAGCACAGAGGATCTATACGCCGCGACGCGAAGAACAACGTCCATTGCGACGTATAACATACCGAAGCAAACACGAGCGCCGCCGTGACGCCCCACCCCCGTGCACCGCGAAGAAGTTCTTCAATATCGGCTTGGTGCCGGGACAACTCCGCGCCGAGCACGAAGAACCAGACATATGTCATGCTCAGTACTGGAGGCTCAATCAACGTTCCCAGGCACTTGTCCAGGATATAATGGCGAACCACGAAGCCCACCACGAGAGCAACTGGTACCGACGCGTACCCCGCGCGTCGCATGTACCTAATCAAAAGCGGGAAGACGAACGAGACTTGCATTTCAACGACGAGAGACCAGATCACCACATCGTATTGATTGTTCACCCCACGCACATACATAAAAAGATGCTCAATTACGACCACCGGGACAAGCGATGGCGCCGGGTGGTTTAAATGCCACCAGCCACTCAGCAGCGCCACGCCCTCGGTCGGCATGCTCGGCCGCAACAGCACGTATGAGAAGATCAGGGCTGCGAAATAGGCCGGATACAGCCGCATCACACGGCGCGTGAGAAATGCGGCCGTCGAATCCGCCTTCCCCTTCCAGAACGGACCGGACAGCACATAACCGCTGAGTACGAAGAAGATGATGACCGCCTCTTGACCGGCCCATACCATATGAAGCGGCGTGAAACCTATGAACCAATTCCAGGCCGAAGGATGGCCCTGCTGAATGAACCAAAAGGCAGGAAGCAGGAGAAGGCTATGATGGACAACGACCGAAAGCGCAGCCATTCCACGAAGACTGTCGAGCGAGTGGATTCGTGGGGTCTTTCCGACCTCGCCTTCTGCCGTTGCCATAGGACTGCCCCGTTGTTCTCAGCATGCGCAATGTACCACTCCGTCGTGCAATTGCGACCACG
>Ga0187810_10000963_pt1 | contig 10301 bp, 6 predicted proteins | sample NC_wetland_sal_i_9_FD_132963 | JGI IMG/M metagenome (GOLD analysis project Ga0187810, IMG submission 132963) | Wetland sediment microbial communities from Neuse River Estuary, North Carolina, USA - ASW_5 | ecosystem: Environmental > Aquatic > Freshwater > Wetlands > Sediment | place: USA: North...
AAGATCGCGACGGATGGCGAAATTGAAGAAATTGGCTCGCCCGAGGAGTCATTTCGAGGGATAAAACTTGTCAACCTACCGGGGGTAGAGCTATAGTCCGCTTGACTCTGCGAAACATCTCGCCCTATGGAAGACCCATGCCCGATGCAGTGCGCCTGTCCCCGAACGGCAAGGAAACAGAAGAACGAATTCTCAAGAGCGCCGTACGGCTGTTTTCAGCCAACTGGTACGGCTCGGTCTCCGTCGCGGAGATATGCCGCGACGCCGGCCTCTCCAACGGCGTCTTCTATCGATACTTTCGCAACAAGGCCGAGCTCTGCAAGACCATTCTTTCCGTCACCCAAAACAGGATCGCCGACGCCCTCGCCGCAGTGGCGGGAGAGACTCCGCGCGAACGGCTCCCGCAGTTCGTGAATATCCTCATGGACTTCAGCTACGTCCACCCCGACCTCATCGCGGTCTTCCGCGAGGGCCAGTATCGCTTCATCGAGTACGAAAAAAGCCTCGAGGAGCTCTATCAGCGCGGCCTCTCGCAGGTCCTCGGCATGGAAATCGGAGCCCCGGAGTCGATCTTCGCCCTGGGGGGAATACGGTATTGCGCCATCAGGCGGGGCCTTCACGGCGAGTCCCTCGACCCCGCCTCCGTGCTCGCCATCATAGAAGGCGGGCTCTTCCCCGGCCTCGAGGCAAGGACGGAGAAGGTCTTCGCCGGCCCCCTCCGTCCCCCCTCGCTCGACGTCGAGGAAGGAGCGAAGGACAGCCTCCTGCGGGCAGGAAAAAGGCTCTTCGGCGAGCGGGACTTCGTCGACACCAACATCCACGAGATCACCGACGCCGCCGACCTCGCCGTGGGCACCTTTTACACCTATTTCCCGTCGAAGGAGGCCTTCTTCGCCGAGCTCATACGGCGGATAGGCCACGACCTTCGGCGGTTCATCGCGAGCAACCTCGCCGCGGAGGGGCTCAACCGCCTCGAGCGCGAGATGCGGGGCCTCTGGCTTTTCATGCACTACCTGCAGTCAGACACCTATTTCTACAACATCGTGCGCCAAGGGGAGTTCATCCTGCCTGAGGAGGCCCGCGCCTACTACGCGGCCTTCATCGCCGGCTACGCCAAGCGGCCCCTGTCGAAAAACGGCCTCGCCGCGGGCATCGACGAGGGTACGGCCGTGGAGTTCCTCCTCGGCGTGGGCCACTACCTCGGAATAGAGTCCATCCTCGCCGCGGGATCGGGCAGCATCCGCGACAAAATCGAAGCGATCGGCCGCTACTTCGCCCGCGGCTTCTCCCTGGTGTTATGAAGATTGTGGCTCAGTCCCCGCGGGGGCGCGGAGCTTCCTCCGACCTATCGCCTCAACATGAGCTCCGCGACTCTGGAGTCGCCGCTCTGGCCGGCCCCGGGGGCGTGCGGGTTAGTCAGTCCTTCGGTTTGAGGTATTTCTGCCTGAGCTCGGCCTTGACGATCTTTCCGTATGACGAGTACGGAAGGGCGTCGGTGAACAGGACCCGCTTAGGCGCCTTGTAGTTCGCGATCCTCTCCCTGCAAAAGGCGATGAGCTCGGCCTCGGTGGCTGGGGCGCCCTTCTTGAGGACCACGATCATGAGGCCGACCTCGCCCCACTTTTCGTCGGGCTCTCCGATGAGGGCGCACTCGGCGACGGCCGGGTGATCGCGGAAGACTGCCTCGACCTCGGCCGCGTAGATGTTCTCGCCGCCCGATTTGATCATGTCCTTGTAGCGGCCGATTATATAGAAGAAGCCCTCGGCGTTCCGTTTGGCCATGTCGCCCGTGTGAAACCAGCCGCCGACGAGGGATTTCTCGGTCGCTTCCTTATTGTTCCAATAGCCGAGACAGGTGGTGGGCCCCTTGATGCAGAGCTCTCCCGGCTCGTCCACGCCCACCTCCTTGCCCTGCGGATCGAAGAGCCGAACCTCGCTGTGGAAGATGGGCTTGCCGACCGAGCCGTTGTACCTCGTCGATTCCTCGTTCGTCATGGACATGCAGTTGACACCGCACTCGGTGAGACCGTAGCCCTGCCGGAAGGTCACGCCCTTCTCGTTCCGCCAGGCATCCATGAGCTCGACAGGTATCGAAGCCCCGCCGTTGACGAAAAACCGCACCGCGGAGAAATTGGCGGACTTGAAGGAGGGGCTGTTGTACCACATCTGATAGAGCGTCGGAACGCCGAGAACGACGCTGCACTTCTCCTCGACGATATGTTTGATCGAGAGGTCCGCGTCGAACTGATCCTCGATGATAACCCTGCCGCCGCAGTAAATGAGGGGCGCGAGGAAGATGAAGAGGCCGCCCGCATGGTAGAGGGGAGTGAGCACTGGAGAGACGTCGGCCTCGGAGAGGCCCCAGCTTATCACGGTGTTGATGCAGTTCCAGAGCATCTGACGATGCGGGATGACCGCGCCCTTGGACTTCCCCGTCGTGCCGGAGGTGTAAAGAATGAAGAGCGGATCGTCCTCGGACAGCTCCGGCCGCGCCGGCTCCTCGGGCGAGCCCTCCGCAAGCATCGCCTCGTAGCTGCAGACCGCATCTATCTCTGCCCCGCCGAGAGAGATGAAACGCCTGCACGACATCCCGCTCTTCGCATTCTGCAGGAGATCGACGAACTGGGGTGCGCAGATGAGGACTTCGGGGGCGCAATCGTTGCTCATGTACTGTAGTTCGTAGGGCTTGAGGCGCCAATTGAAGGGAACGAGTATGGCGCCTATCTTGGCGAGGCCGTACATGAGGTCGACGTACTGTACGCCGTTTTGGGCGAGAATGCCGACGCGGTCGCCCTTCCGTATGTTGAGCCTGTCCCGCAGGTAGTTCGCGACCCGACAGGAGCGTTCGTTGAGCTCCCGATACGTGAAGCGCCTGCCGCTCGGTACGTCGTAGATGGCCTCGCGCTCGGGAGTCAGGCGCGAGCGCCTCGTCAGTACTTCTCCTGCATGTTCGCCCATACGGGCCTCCTGTCCTATGATAAATTCCGCTTGCTTGATTCCAAAAGCATCGAAGAATATGAGTTATGAATCGACTCTCATTTCAGAGTAGTCTAGCACAGCCTTCCAAACTGTCAACGGACAAAAGAGGAGAAGCGCAGCCCGCAGGGCGGGCGGACCCTACTCCTTTCGGCTCTCCACGTAGGCTATGCGTCGATTGAGGATGAGGCGGGTCTGGGCTTCGAGGGCGGGGAGACAGCCGAAGGCGAGGCTCACTGCCGGGGTGAGGAACCACTGGGCAAAACCGAAGAGCAGTGTCGGGACGCTGCTCTTCGACTCGGGCCGCGGAGGCGCTATGAGCCCCTCAAGCGCCATGGTGCAGAGGAGCAAGAAGGTCGAGGCGATGGCCACGCCCGTCATCGCGAGCGCATAGACCCTTCCCGCCGGGCTGAGAGCGAAGGCGGGATCCACGAAGCCCGGGAGGAAGCCCCCAAAAACGAGGAGAAGAGGCGCCAGGGACCATTCGACCGCGCTCCGCACCTGGTTCAAGATCGGAAGGATCATCGCCTTTCGGGCCGCCCGGTCGAGACACCTGTACGTGGAGAGCGAGTGCGCTATCTCCGAGGCGCCCCAGGCCCAGCGCCGTATCTGCGCGTACTGCTCGACGGCGGAGCCCGCGAGGCCGTCGCCGCGGATCGAGGCTCCCCGCGTCATCACGAACAGAGGTCTCACGTGGAAGGATCGGCCGAAGGCCGTGATGGCTTTGAACATGGTGCGCTCGTCCTCTGGGATGACGTCTGCATCCCAGAAGTCGATGTCGCGGAGAGTCTTCATGCTCATCGAGTAAAAGGCAAAGACCGTGCAGCGCAGTCCTCCCCGCACTTGAAGCGTTATGCGCCACAGTATGCCGCTCATGACGAGCATCCTCGTGAAGAAGCTGGCGGTCCAGTAATCGCCCAGGTCGGCGGGTATGGGCTGGTAGATCGTGTGGTCGCGTCCGGGGCCTTCGGAGAGATAGGTGTAGAGGAGATAGGCCGGATACTGGCGCTCGATCTGCATGTCCGCGTCGTTGCTCGACACGAGGACTCTGCCCGGCTCGATGCCGAGGCGGAGGAGGGCGTCGTAGGCGAAGCGTCCCGCGTGGTTCTCGTTGCTCGCCTTGCCCTTGAGCTCGCCCGGCTTGAGGGCGTGCTCCGTGACGAGGATGCGGCCAAAACGCTCGGAGAATTCCGCCGCGAGCTCCATGGCCACGGCCCGCCCCGAAGGAAGCGCGGCTTCGGAGGAGAGCACGAGGAGCTTGCGCTCGGTCGGAAAGTCGCTCTCGGCGAGGGCCTCGAGGGTGGATCTCAGCAAGCGAATCGACTCGCTCGCGAAGGGGATGATCGTGAGATAGTAGTAATCGTGCCATTCGGGAAACTCGCGCTCCAGGCGGGAGGGCCAGTCGGTCTCTCGAACCGCGGCCATGCGGCCGAGGCCCCGCCGCGCTGAGACTATTATGCTGGCCGCGCTCGTTATCCAGTACGCCATGAAGAGGAGCATGAGAAGGGCGAAGAGACCGGGGTCGCAACAGACCACGGCGGCGATGATGGCTATGAGACTCCAAGACAGGAGCCCAGGAAGGGCTTCCAGAAGGCGATAGCTGGCACTTAGGCGGTCGATCGAAGCTTCAGGGCACAGGGAAGAGGCCATGGGTGGAATCGTGAACATATAAACCTCGAAGCGGACATCGAACGAGCAGCGGCTTCAACGAGCCACGGAGCCTTCGGCGCGAAGCGGGTTCCGCTTAGTTGCGCGAATTGTGGGGTATTCTCGGGTCAAATGTCAACAAGTGTCCCTCTATGCGAAATCAGAATCTAACTGACGCTATAAAGGGTCGACCGCGTTTATTGGTATTTTCTAATGAAAATAGGCACCACTTAGCAACAATTAGTAAACGCAGCGACCGCGTCCCATAAAATAACCATGATCCGCGGTCGCCGTTACAAAAACTTCAGCCCTCCGCCTGGTAACTGACCTTCGACCTGTCGATGTCCGCGAGCGTCGCCGCCCCCGTCATCACCATGGCCTCGGCCAATTCCGCGCGGATTTTCTCCACGGTGAGGAAGACTCCCTCCTCATCGCCGCCATAAACCGCGTACGTGAAGGGCCGGCCGACGAGGACGCCGTCCGCTCCGAGCGCCAGCGCCTTGAACACGTCCAGGCCCGTTCGGAAGCCTCCGTCTATCAAGATGCTCATCTTTCCGCCCACGGCCTCGACGATGGCCGGGAGGACCTCGATCGAGGACGGCGTTTCGTCAAGCACGCGGCCGCCGTGGTTCGAGACGACGATGCCCTTGGCTCCCGCTTTAAGAGCCTTTCGGGCCCCTTCGGCGGTCATGATGCCTTTTAGGATGAAGGGCATCGAGACCGATCCGGCTATCGTCGCGAGCGCTTCCACGGGCATGGGGGAGACGGGCTTGCCCTGCATTGCAAGAACGGCGAGGCCGGCAGCGTCGATGTCCATGCCGACCGCGAAGGCGCCAGCGTCCTGGGCCATGCGCGCCTTGGCGAGCACTTCCTTCACGCTCCAGGGCTTGATGGTGGGCACGCCAACTCCGCCGATGGCCTTGATGGCCTCGATGGTCCCCTTGAACACCTCGTCCTTCACGCCATCTCCGGTGAAGGCCGCGCTGCCGGCCCTCAGGCATCCGTTCAATACGGCGGAGGAGTAGCTGAGATCATCGTACGCGTCGCTGTAGTGGAGTCCGACGGCTCCCACCGGAGCGGCGAAGACGGGCAGGCGGAAGGTCCTGCCGAACAGCCTCGCCTCCGTCGAGACCTGGACCGACTGGTAAATCGTGTCCATCGTGAGACGTATCTTTTTTAGCTCCTGGTAATTCCGTATGAAGCCGAGGCCCGTTCCCTTGCCCCCTGGCCCGGGTATCGCGCCCCTGCACGCGCGACCGTCGCATTCGGGACAGACTTTGCAATGTGGTCCGATCGTGAGTTTCGCCTTTTCCCGCACTTCCTGCAACGTCATTGGCTCCAGCTCCTTCGAATGTTGTTGAAGACAGTATACCGACCGCGCCGAACTCGTGGAAGGCGCGGCCTTGGGCGACGTATAAAACGAGCCCGTGAAAGTCTGTCTTGACAGGCGCGGTCGCGTAGATTACGCCAAATGAGTCCGCGAGGCGAGCGGCAGTGGTCCCAAGCTCAAATCCGAAGGGGAAGTTATGAAAAAGAGGAATCAGAAGGGCCCGAGCACCGAAGGGGGGTACGCGGGCGCGTATGGCGAGACGGCGGTGCGCGCGAAGGCTTCCGCGCCGAAGCTTCCGCGCCTCAAGATCTCCACGAAGCTTTTTCTCGCCGGGCTCGTCTTCTTCGTCCCCATCGCCGTTATGGCCGGATTCATCGTCTCGGGTCTTCGCGCCTCGATCGATTTCGCGAAGCTCGAGATCGAGGGAACCAAGGTCGAGCGCCCTCTCGTCGATGCGCTCGCGGTCTTGGGGCGGTGGCGAGCCGCAAAAGAGGGAGGAGAGGACGTGAGCGCGCCGGCCGCCGCAATCGATCGGGACTTTGCGACAGTCAGCGCCATGACCGCCGACATTCGAAGGCTCGCCATGGACGAACAGGGTCGTCTTCGTCATGGCGAGGACTATATTGCCCTGACCGATGTCGTCCAACTTTGGGACAAGGTCAAAGACGAGCCTGGGGACTACGCAGCCGATCTCGCCTCCCTGTCCTCGTCCCTACTCCGCTTGATCGCCTATGTCGGGAATACGAGCAATCTCATCCTCGACCCCGACCTCGACAGTTACTACACGATGGACGCCTCGTGCGTCCTCCTGCCCACCGCGATCGCCCGTTTCATGGAGATGGACAAGGCCTTGGATGGGGCCCTGGAGCGGGCCCAGCGGACGAAGGCGATCGATCCTGCGGACAGGTCCGAGTTCGCGGTGCTCTCGGGTTTTCTGGGACGGATAGACCGCGACAACGTCGTCTCGGCCGTGCGCACGGCCCTTGCGGAGGATCGCAACTTCTACGGAACGGACGCCGGCCTTCAGACGCGGATACCCCCTGTCCTGGCCTCCTACCAGAGGGATGCCTCCGCCCTCGCCGACTTGATGTCCTCATACGCCACGGAGAGGACGACGCCAAACGCCGACGAGTTCGACAAGGCCTGGGGCACGGCCCTCGATTCGACCCTCCAGCTTTTCGAGCCGCTCTCGGAGGAGCTGTCCACGCTCCTGGGCATCAGGATCGCCGCCTTCGTCGAGCAGCAACGAACGGCCCTCGTGGCCTCGCTCGCGAGCGTCATCCTCGCCGCGCTCGTCATCATGCTCGTCGACAAGAGCGTGGTGGCCTCCATCGCGGTCATCAGAAAGGCGGCCGGCAGGATCGCCGAGTCCCTCGACCTCAGGGAACGGATCTCCATCGAGCATCTCGGCTCGAGGACGGAGATCGGCTGGCTCGGGGCAGATCTCAATCTCCTCATCTCGAAACTCATGGACATCGTCTCCAAGCTCAAGGCGTCTCAGCAACAACTCGCCGTCGTCGGGAGCGAGCTGGGAACGAGCTCCACGGCGACCGAGGACGCGGTGAAGCGCATCTCCGGAAAGATCGAAGAGGTGCGCAGGGGAACGCAGTTCCAATCCGATCGGGTCGCGGAGTCATCGAGCGCGGTCGAGCAGATCGCCCAGGGCATCGTTTCGCTCGAGAAGCTCATCGTCGGGCAGGCCACCAGCGTCACCGAAGCCTCCGCGTCCATAGAGGAGATGATCAGCAATATCGGATCAGTGACCTCGTCCATAGAGAAGATGGGCGCCGAGTTCGAAGCGCTCTCGAGCGCCGCCGGCGAGGGGAAAACGAAGCAGGCTGCGGCGCGCGAGCGCACGGCCCAGATCGTCGAACGCTCCCGCGTCCTGCTCGAGGCCAACGCGGCGATAGCTGACATCGCATCGCGGACAAATCTCCTCGCCATGAACGCCGCGATAGAGGCGGCGCACGCGGGCGACGCGGGTCGGGGTTTCTCGGTGGTCGCCGATGAGATACGGAAACTGGCGGAGACTGCGTCCCTGCAATCGCGGACGATCAAGACGGAGCTCACGGAGGTCCAGAGGGCGATCGACCATCTGGTGACCTCGTCCAAGGACGCCGAGGACTCATTCACCCACGTCGCGGCTAGAATCGAGACGACGGACACCCTCGTGCGGCAGGTGCGCTTGGCGATGGCCGAGCAGCGCGACGGCTCGGCGCAGATTCTCGAGGCGCTCAAGGATATGAACAACATTACGAGCGAGGTGCGCTCGGGCTCGCAGGAGATGAGCTCGGGCAACGCGACTATCCTCGGCGAAATGGAGCGCCTGCGCGGCAGCGCGGGCGATATCTCGAAGACCATGGACGAGATGTCGATCGGAGCCAGGGACATCGCGGGCAACGCTCAGAGCGTCGCCTTGGCGGCGCGAAGAACCAGCGCCGCCATTGGCGGCATGGAAGAGGCCATTCAGCAATTCAAGGTGGAGCAGACAGAGCCCGCCGCGACATAGCGCTCGGTCAGGAACGCAGGAAGGCGCCGAAGAGGGCGCGGCTGCCCTCTTCGACCTTCCGTCAGCGCAGAAGCCCGGGCCGGAGCAGGCTCTCGGGCTGCACCGGCGAGCGAAGCATGTCCGCGCGAAGCATGAACTTCACGTCCTCGCCCAAAGCCGCGAGCTCGGCCGGGCCTATGTCCGCGGTGAAGTGGCTTTCTTCGGCAAGAGTACGCGCCTCGGCCAGGCTGATGTTCTGCTCGTGAGCGCCGAGCGCCAAGGCCTCCTCGCCGTGGCCGGCGATCCATTCGAGCGCCTCCTTGTGCACCGAGACATAGAGGTCCACGAGCTCGGGATGGTCGCGCAGAAAGCCTCCCCGGACCGCCACCACGAGCTGCGGCTTCACATAGCCCTCCGCGGTCGCGACGACGTGGGCGCCTGCCGACTGCGCGAAGAGCACGTTCGCGGCGGCCAGAAGCGCGACGTCCACCCTGCCGGCGAGGAGGGCCGTCGCGGCCCCGGGGATGTCCATCTGGACGAAGTCGACATCGTCCATCGAGAGCCCGGATTTGTCGAGGGCGGCGGCGAGGAGCTGGTGCAGGACCGTGCCCTTGGGACCGGCCACTCTTTTTCCTTTAAGATCGGCGGGCGATACGATGGCTGGGTCCTTTGCGACGATGGCAAAGAGGCCCGTGGGACGGCTGAACCCCGAGACGATGCGCAGGTCGTTGCCCCCCGCCGCCGCCAGAATTACCGATGTTGTGTTGATCACGCTCGCGATGTCGAGCGAGCCCGCCGCCATGGCCTCTGTCTGTTTGGCGCCTGAGTCGATCTCGTAGAACTTGACGGCGATCCCCAGCTTGGCGAAGGCGTCCTGAATCATTCCCCGCTTGACCGCGACGATGAGCGGAAGGTTGAAGGGCGACTTGACGTAGGAGATGCGGACCTCCTTGGGAAGAGGTCCTCCGCCCTCCGCGAACAGCGAGCCGGCCGCGAGAATCGCCGCGGCGATCAGAGCGATAGCGCGCTTCATACGATGTCCTCCTTAAGTTTTGGGTATCGCGATGGCGATGGCTCGGGATCGAACGAAGGCGAAGTCGCGCCTGCGTCCGAGTCGAGGGTTTGCGCGAGGGAATCCTGGAGGCGGCACGCAATCGCGCTGCGCATGTCTCGCGGACGGCCGAGGATCACGGCCTCGTCTCGCACGATGCGGCCCCTTCGCAGCACAAGGATGCGGTCGCCGAGGTAGACTGCTTCGGCGAGATCGTGGGTCACGAACACGACGCTCAGGGCGCGGAGCTTCAAGATGGAGAGCAGCTCATCCTGGAGACGTCTTCGGAGCGGAGCGTCCAGAGCGGAGAAGGGTTCGTCCATGAGAAGGAGATCGGGGTTGCGGACGAGGGCCCGGCCGAGGGCCGCGCGTTGCGCGATACCGCCTGAAAGCTGGTCGGGGTAGGCCCGCCTGAACTCTCCAAGACCGACCAGCTCCTCGACCTCGCGGACCCGATCGAGGTCGCCGCGCGCGGCCCGTCCTCCTCCCAGGCCGAGGAGTATGTTGCCTTCCACGGTGAGCGACCTGAGGAGGCGGGGCTCCTGAAACACGAAAGACAGCTTCGACCCGGGGCGTCTCCAGACACTTCCGGAATCGGGAAGCTTGAGTCCGGCGGCGAGGCGGAGGAGCGTGGTCTTGCCGCTGCCCGAGGGGCCGACGACCGTCGTGATGCCCGCGGCGGCTATCTCGAGGTCCACGCCATCGACCGCGCGGATGACCCGGCCATCGACGGCAAAGCATCTGTGGACCGCCTCGAGGCGGAGCGCGGGTCCGTCGCGGCTCGACGGAGAGTCTCGGTCAGACTCGCG
>Ga0187810_10000964_pt1 | contig 10296 bp, 10 predicted proteins | sample NC_wetland_sal_i_9_FD_132963 | JGI IMG/M metagenome (GOLD analysis project Ga0187810, IMG submission 132963) | Wetland sediment microbial communities from Neuse River Estuary, North Carolina, USA - ASW_5 | ecosystem: Environmental > Aquatic > Freshwater > Wetlands > Sediment | place: USA: North...
CCTGCGCATAGTTACCGATGGCCGCACTCGTCGACTACGTCCACGGCGGCTTCCAAATGTATTTGACGGACGTACGACCGGACAAAGGTGGACCTCTGGGGTTATCCACGGAAACTACTCGGCTGACACGGCAGAAGTCATCGTCGAAGCACCAGCGTACGATTACGGTAAACGCTTCTATGACCTGGCTCCATTCGGGAGCGTTCAATTCTATAATCTCGGAATAGGCGGGGTGTACGCTCTCCAGATGGTACGCGGCAACCGGACGCTCGTGTCCACGTCGCTCCCCAGTAAACGTTCAGGTCCTTGGGCTTGCTGCTGCGGTGCGTGATGGACGGTCACGTTTTGGCGGCGGGCGTGGTGTTGCCGTGGTGGCTGAGCGTGGTTTCGGGGATGATCCGGGGCTGTGACCGATGTGCCGCCTGAGGATCCGCGTGATGCGCTGATCCGGGAGCAGGCGCAGCGGATCGCGGCGCTGGTGGCGGTGGTGGCTGACCTGCGGGAGCAGCTGGCTGCGGCGGAGCGGTCTGGGTCGCGGAACAGCGGGAACTCCTCGATGCCGCCGTCATCGGATGAGCTGCCGGGGCGGAGGCCGCCCAGGAAGCAGCGGCGCGCCGCGGAGCGGGCGGAGAAGAAGAAGCGGGGGAAGCAGCCGGGCAGCCCGGGGGCGTCGATGACGTGGGAGGTCCCGGACCGGACCGAGGATCACTATGCCGAGGGCTCCTGCTCCTGCGGCGCGGACCTGGCGGACGCCGCTGACCTGGGAGTTGCCCGGTCGTATCAGCAGGAGGAGGTCCCGGCCGCGGCGGCGGAGCGGGTGCAGCACGACCTGCACAGCGCGAAATGCGCCTGCGGGAAGATGCACGTCGCGCCGCGCCCGGCGGGCGTGCCGGATTCCGCGCTGTCCATCGGCCCCAGGCTCCGGGCGCTGGCCGTGTACCTGGTGGTCTTCCAGCACGTTCCCGTGGAGCGGTGCCGGCAGCTGATCGCCGACGTGGCCGGCGCCGCCGTGTCAGAGGGGTTCATCCACTCCTGCCTGGCGAGGGCCGCGTCGCTGGCCGCGCAGGTGGTGGCGCTGATCCGCGGCCGGATCACCGCCTCTGCCGTGGCCGGGTTCGATGAGACCACGCTGCGGTCCGGGCCGGCCGGGGAGAAGAAATACGTCCACGGCGCGTTCACCGAGCGGTACTCCGCCTTGTGGCTGGGGGCCCGGAGCCTGGACTCGATGGCCGACGCCGGGATCCTGCCGGGCTTCGCCGGGATCGTGGTCTCCGACCGGTACCAGAACTACTTCAATCCCCGGTGGGAGCACGTCGCCGGGAACCAGGCATGCCTGTCTCACCTGCTGCGGGACTTCGAGGACTGCGCCGAGAGCTACCCGGGCGCGGTCTGGCCCGTGCAGGCGCAGCGGGCGCTGCGCGGCCTGATCCATGCCTGGCACGCCGCCCGCGAGCAGGGCCTGGACGCCATCCCCGCCGATGCGCGCAGGCCGCTGGAGCGCGAGTTCCGGCATGCCGTCCTCGCCGGGCTGGCCAGCGTGCCCCGCGTCCCGGGCCCGAAGAACAGCACCAGGCAGAAGCCGGGCCGCGAGCTGCTGGAATTCTGCCGCGACCGCCGCAGCGACGTGCTCCTGTTCGCCGAGGACACCAGCGTCTGGCCGACGAACAACATCAGCGAGCGGGGAGTCCGCCCCCTGAAAACCCAGCAGAAGATCTCCGGCCGCCTGGCCAGCGACGACGTCACCCAGGACCGGCTCGACATCCGCAGTTACATCGACACCGCCCGCAAGCACGGCATGAACGCCATGGACGTCCTGCACGACCTCATGCTCGGCAGGCCCTGGCGACCGCCCGCGCAGGCATTCTCCCCGTAACCGGCAATCGCGACCCGCGCTACCCATCACCACGCGTGAATGGGCTGATTGTTTACCACCCGGTTTTGCCGAAATGAGGTCGTCGCCGCCGCCCGCGTTTATGCGCAGGCATGCATAATCTTCCATGATTCAGCCAGTCCCTTTACATCGCTGCGGCAATTGCTACGCGACCTTTTGCGGAGACGCATAGAGCCAGATCGCCGAATCTTTTCTCCGAATGGAAGATCGAATCCGTTCGGCAAGAGCGCGCATAACTAACGTTTCGGTGCGATAGAGCTTGTGTCGCGCTGGACGCTTGCCGGATGCTGCGTCCTACGTGTGAGCGTTCTCGTCGACACCGTAGGCCCCCCTGGCTCCATGCCCGGTCAATTGTCTCGCAGTCTTCCTCGCGGGGTCTGCCGGAGGAGCTGCCGGACGCCTCCACGAGCCATATGGTCACCTGTGTCGCTGAGCCCCCACCTCGGCGGTCAGGTGGGCTACGTAACGGTGAAGTGCCGATGCGCGGAGTGCCGGCTGTGGGCTGGCGACTATGAGCGCGGGCGGCGGGCGGCGGCCTCCGGCCCGGCCGTGGTCGCCGGGAGAAGTCTCGTGATGCCGACGAGCCCTACCTGGACAAGCAGATCTGGGGCCGGGGCTGGGCCCGCGCGGTTGCCGAAGCGATCCCGTTCGAGCTGACCGCCTATCAGGTGCGGTACACGCGCGCCTCGTGGCCGATCGACACCGGTAAGAACCAGAAGGCGGTGATGCACCGGCTCGGCCAGGCCGAGTTGCGCACCCCCCCGCCCGATATGTGCACGTGCTCGACGACACCGGGGAGTCAGCCGCTAGGCGATTCGAAGGGCTGCTGCCGCCGCTGTGGCTATCGGGCGCGGCGGGTGGCCGAAGGCGGGTTCCACTAGGTTGCGTTCCTGCCTCGACGCTCAGCCATCGATAAGGGAGTGGATCTGCGGAAGGGCTGTCAGCGCACGACACGGTAGCCGCAAGGTCACGTCCGTTATGCTGCGATCTCGATAAGCAGGCACTAGCAGTGCGACGCCTTTGACGAGGCTCTACGCTTCAACAGTTTCAAACGCACCAGTCTCCACGTCCCTCAGCAGTATCTCCTTTCCTTGGGCTGATACGAGAAGAGCGATGGCGCGAAGGACGACCTCATTAGCACTGTCCACTTCCAGTTTTGTCATGAGCTCGCCTATAACGGTGCCAGCTTCACCTGAGAAAATGAGTGATGCTTTGTATTTCTTGATATCTGGTCTGTACATAGCCAGGCTTTCGACCTTCGCTGGCTTATACCGTCCGGAATCCTCGATAGCCTGGGGCCTCTTGCGTTGGCGGAGGCCCGGCAAAGAATCGGGCAGACCTGTTGGTTCAGTCGCGAGGACATGGAGGGTGCGCTTCGGTTTAAGTCTCATGCTGCCCCTGGCTTTCACGGCGCTCATGGAACGACCGCGGGCACTCAGCCTCTACGCTTCTGCCGTCCTTCCGTCCTCTGTCCGACTGCTCGTCATCGGCTCTCGGCCACGCTGGTCATCTCAGGAGTGAGCCTAACAGTTCTAGCTCCAGATAACAAACACGAGTTCGAACTCAGCGGCCTACTCAGGCCTACGCAGTGTCGATGTCTGTCACCACGTGCGAGAGGATGATATTCGCTTCCGCCCGCAGCGGTCTGATCTCTGCGGACTCCTTGCTAGCGTGCCCGGGCGCTGCACGGAGTTGACCTCTGCCTAGCGGACACTGGACCAGCGTATCTGCTATAGCGATACCCTAGGCCGCGATCGATCGGATCGAGCTTGGCCACGATCCGCACCGTGATCTTCAGGACGGCCCAGCAGTGCCAGCTCGCCGACGTGCCCAGCATCGGACCAGACGCAGCCGGATCTGGGCGGCAGGCGCGCGGGTGTTTCCACGGCAGCGGCCGGACCGCGTTGCGGTCCTAGGCGTTCGCGCGAGATCTCCTCGTAGAAACAAACCACTGGAACGCCAACCTCAGCCGACCAACGCGCGGCAGGCAACTCTTCCCATCTTGCGCAGCCGACCGGCATAACACGACCTGTCTCACAGCCGCACCAACGAACCTGTAGATCGCGTCCTGACAGAGCCACAGGACTTCAGCGCCCTCGCCGACCTGAGCCAAAACAGCACTTGGGAAGATTTAGATTAGAACTTGCATTTGATAAATGATACTGCCCACGGCTGAGTGCTGGCCTGGTTGAGCCGAACAAGAAGCATGTCAAGGCCGAACTCGGGTTGCTTTCCGATCAATCGTCGGTCATCCCCTCCTAGGACGTAGACCGCGGTCCGGGGAAGTGCCCCACCCATCGCACCTGCGTCCAAGACTGACTGAGTGGGCACATCTTGCGTGAGGCGTACCGACAACGCATAATAGGGAGTCACCTCTAAATATGTGGGGGTAATCGTGAATGACATCCGTGACGCGAAGCCTAGGCTCGTCAAGCCACAGACTGATCTTACTGTGCGCTTTTCGGGCGAAATATATCAGTGGATTCTCACACTAAAGGAACTCTTGCGAGATGCAGAGAACGAAGAGGATGTCCCATCCATAGCGATCGACCTGCTGTATCAGGCGAGAGGCAAGCAAATCAGGATCGGAAGTGGGGCCGACGCTGAAGTTTACAATCTTTGGCGATAGGAGCCTCAGGTGAGTCCGAGTTCAGGCGCCGCAGCGACGGCGGTAGACGCAGACGAAACGCGCGAGGTGTCTGAACTACCCAAGTCTAAACGCCCTACGCCTGCGAAAAGGCCGACCGCTGAGCAGCGGCGCGAAGGCGAAGCCCGCCGCAAGATCGCCTTCATACTAGTCTGGGCTTATCTTGTGATTATAGCACTGGACATTATTGCTCCAGTTGCCATTGTCAAGATGATTGGCTCCACAACTGGCGAAATCGATGCGGTCCGAACAATCTCCGAGGAGATCGCTCCACTAATAACTGCCGTCGTTGGAGTTCTGGGGTTCGTGCTTGGTTACTACTTCAAGTCCGAAGAGAAAGATAAGCCGTAGCACCGCTTCATCTAACTTAGTTCCCGGCTGCCTTGTCGGATAGACCGATTCCACGCAACTTGTCACGGATCTGTTCAGCATCCGGGTGGTGCAGCTCGTCGAAGATGGTCAGAGCTTGCCGCCAGGCATCGCAGGTCTTATCCAGGGAGTCGGCGGCGCGAGCCGCGTCACCCAGATGCATGAGCGTACGAGCCTCGTAATAGCGGTCGCCGAGTTCCTGGTACAGGTTAAGGGCATGCTCGAAGCAGCCGAAGGCCTCCGGATCGTGGTGCAGTTGGCTGTGGATGTATCCAAGACTGTCCCAGGTGGCGGCCTCACCGGAGCGATCGCTCAGTCCCTGCAGGAGGGACAGGGCCTCCTGGCAATAGCTAAGCGCCCGCTCATGCTCCCCTAGGCGAGCGTACAGCCAGCCGACTGAGTTGAGGGCATTTGCTTGACCATCCTTGTTTCCAAGTTTCCTGTACTTATTCAGGGCTTGGCGGGCGTGGTTGATCGCCTCGTTCTGACGACCCTGACGCTCAAGCACTATGGAAAAGCCCATGTGCGTGCGGGCTTGGCTCGCGAGGTCCCCGAATTTCTCCGACAGGGTCAGAGCTTCGTGCAACTGCGCGCATGCATCCTCATGCAAGCCGAGACGACTGTAAGCACGGGCCAGGCTACGGCAGGATCGGGACTGCCAGTCATGGTCGGACAGGCGGACGGCTGCTGCTAGTGCGGTCCGCTGCGTCGCAGCCCAGTCGTGCCAGTGGCCTTTTCTGTCGAGGAAGACCTCCAGAGCCCACGCAATCTGCCACGCATGGGTGTCGAAGTCCTCACCAAGAGCCCGCTCGATCGACACTAGCAAGACCGATCGCTCGGCGTCGAACCAGTCCAGCGCCATTCGGTGATTGCCGAAACTTTCTAGAAAAACCCCAGGTTGTGCTGGCTTTACATCTATCGGGTCGCGGTCAGGAGACAGGAGCGCGACAGCGGCCAGGCCAGTATGCAAATAATGATCAAGTACCCGGCAGATAGCCGCATGCCGGTCGGCGGGCGTGTCCTCCTCTTCGGCCTGGCTGACAGCGTAAGCGCGTAGCAAGTCATGAAACGCGTAACGACCTGGTGTCTGCTCGGTAACAAGGTGCGCTTCGCGGAGCGAGACCAGTTGCATGCGCGCCTGACTCGACGGAATGCCCGCCAAGCTCGCGGCGGCCGAGACCGAGATGTCCGGACCAGGGTGTACGCCCAGAAGCCGAAACATCCGCGCGGCCGCCGTGCTGAGCTGTTCGTATGACCACGAGAACACCGCCCGCAGATCCGTCGCCAGGTCCCTGCCGCTAAACGAATCCAGCCGACTGTCCGCATCCTGCAGCTCTGCGGTGAGAGCGGCCAGGGGGAACCCAGGCCGGGCAGTGGCTCGTGCCGCGACGATGCACAAGGCCAACGGGAGCCTCGCACAGAGATGAATCAGCTCGTCCGCCGCTTCCGGATCAGCCGCGACCCGCTGCTGGCCGAGCCGCTGTTCCAGCAGCTCTAGTGCCTCAGCTTCGGGGAGCAGATCCAAGATGAGCAGGCGGGCGCCTTCCTGCGCGACCAGGCCAGTGAGCTGATTTCGGCTCGTTACCAGGACCAGGCAGGTCCCATCCCCTGGCAACAGCGGCCGCAGCTGGTCTGAGCTATAGGCATTGTCCAGGACCATGAGTATCCGCCGGTCGGCGATGAGGCTGCGGTAGAGAGCAGCCTGAGCGTCCAGGTGCGCTGGGATCCGGCCTGGCTCTACACCAAGCGCGTCCAGGAAGCACCTGACCGCTTCCGCAGGTGTGACTGGGGATCCAGATGGATCGAAGCCGCGCAGGTTGATATACAGCTGCCCGTCAGGGAAACGCCCCGCGACCTTGTGCGCCCAGCGCAGGGCGAGGGTTGTCTTCCCAATGCCTGCGGTCCCGCCGATCGCCGAAATCACTACCATCCCCGCTGTGCGCCTGATATCGGCGGTGTCCAAGAGATCGGTCAACGCGGCCAGCTCACGTGCTCGGCCAGCGAAGTGCGCGGTGTACGCGGGAAGCTGGTGCGGTACGGCTACGCCAGAATCAGCTGAAGGGATCTCTAGGCCATCCTCGTCCGGCGGATACGGGTGATCCGGTAGCGCAATCCAGGCAATAGTGCTGGTCTCCTTGACATCGACCCGGACCCGGCGATAGCTGGCTGGACCGGCTGCCGCGTGCCTGATCACCTCGTCGAAAAACCACGCCGATGCGATGAGCGCGAGCACGCCAGCCGACCCCGCAAGCGCAGCCCTCAACGGCGGAGAATCCAGCAGCCGGAATGTGAAGTTGACCGAGGCGGCCACAACTCCGTGGGAGTCGTAGTTGACCTCACCAGCGTGCAAAGCAACCCGCAGCCGGATCCGCTCCTGCTCTCGATGCGTAGCGTTATACTCGCGCAGTGTTGCAGCTAGTGCCGACGGCAAGATCTCCGCGAATGGCGCCTTAGGCAGCTCTGGAGGCGCTAGCAACAGAACGCCGTCGCCTCTATCCTCACTATTACACCGATTCCAGGGAATACCAGAAGCCCGGAAAGCCCGCTGCAAGACCAGGTACAGGCCATCATGTATTACCTTCCGGTGCAGGTCAGTCCTACTAGCGCTGCCGAACGCTTCGATATCTACGGCAAGAATAGTCCGATGGACAGCCGGTCGCGGTCTCGGCATCCACACCGCCCTACGCCAAGGCAATAAGAGGTAGCAGGATGATGAGGATCACGCACGTGAAGAATAGGAGAAGCAGGATTTCTCTCATTCTGGGCTCCTTGGTCACCACAAGCTGGTCAGGATGCGAGTCGGCTGACCCCGGCCTTACTTGCGGCGCGTCATAAAGCAAGCGTGCGCGCTTCTGCCCACGATCGGTAGGTGCGCACCCGCGCGGTATTCCGGTTCCGTGAAGTAGGCTCAGGCCACACAGCGGGCTCGTAACTCAGTAGACAGCAATCCCCACATTCCGTAACGCCAGTCTTATTAACTACCTCGTGTCTCTCCAGAAACCTCGCTGACGTCATTCTCATCGCCGAGTGCAGTGCTGGTGATCTCGTCTGCAATGCGGATAGCGTGGTCCGTGTCAGACCGCGCAACTGCGCACCTACTGTTAGTAATGACCACAGGGCATCATGATGACATGAACGGCAGACGGGCGCTCAAGCAGCGGCTTCCTTATCCATTTAACCAGGATCTGTCCCAGGTGCTACACCACCTGAACCGGCGGACGGCGTTCGGCCGACAGGAGGCCGCCAACGACCCGGTTACTGCGGCGTACCTGGCGGCAGGCATGCGGCTAGTAAGCATGCATGTAGGGCCCGCCGAGAAGACGGAAGAGGCTGTCGGGCTGGATGAGGGCAGCGTCGACAGGTCAGTGCTGGGCTTCTTGTCCCAGCGGGCAGTAGCGGCCGAGATGGCGAACAACCCTGAGCCGTTTCCCCGGTGCGGGAATGTGTCGACGATGCGGTCGACGTGGAAGTCGCAGTCCGACTACATCGCTGACCTGCTCAGCTTCGCGTTCTCGCCCGGTTATTACCCGGAGAGCTATCAGGAGGTGCGGGCCTTCGGTGCTGAGACGCTGGCCGGTGACGGCCCATTCGCGGAGGAGGTCGAGGATCTGGCGTACCGTGTTATGCAGGCGATCGAGGAGATGGTGTCGTTCCGCCTGCAGCTCATCGCCAGCGCCTGCGCCGAGCGCAGCGAGGTCACCCGCCAAGCGCTGGAGGCCAAGTATCACCGCGCACATTGCCAGTGGAAGCAGGTATACGCGGAATGCCTGGAGGCCCGCGGCCTGCGGCTGCGCCCCGGTATGACGCTCGATCAGCTGACCGCGATTCTCACCAGCGTCGTTGAGGGGGCGATGTTGCGCGAGATCGGCGACCCCACTGCGGAGATTCGCGACCCAGTCGAGCGCCGATCCCTGCTCGGTACCGCGGCGCTGGCCCTTCTTAACGGCTGCCTGGAGCCGACAGGCGAGCCTGACGGCCGTTCCGTGGCGCAGGCGCTAGAGGCGATGGTGGTCCGCAGCAGATGCTGCGGCCCGGACAGATTAACAACACCTGATGCGGCTCTGCTGCCAGCTCATCCTGCTCATATGCACATGCAGCAGTGACGGTCGGATAGCGGCGCGGTCGTGGTCCCGCATCGGGGGCGTCAAACACGGAATTCCCCTCCATTCAGCATGCAGAGCCTGGGTAAAGCTGGTCATCCTGGTTGCAGCCCCCCTGACCGGCTCTGCGGCCTGACCGCACCAGAGATGGCCAATTATGCGCGGCGGCAGCCGCCAAGTGACGTAGACCTCAATGAGGGCAGAACGGCGGGAGTGTGCGCACTTGCCGCAGGCCAGCCACAGTCGCTGAGCGTGATCGGAATGCCGAGTCGCCGAGTTCCTGCCGAGTATGCGTTTGCGGGTAGTAGTGCAGGTCGAAGTCACAGCAGTGTGCATAACGTTCTTTCATTGCGCGTTGCCCGATGCGATGTGCTCACCAAGATGTTCCGCAGTGTCTGTGACGAGGTCCAGAGCATTGATAGCGAACAGCGCGATGAGAGCGCACGCGGCGAAAATGACGATGCCGGCGAGAAGGCCGGTCTCGTGGCCGTCTGCCGCCGCGCCGTCGACAGCGGCCCGTTCCGGCCGGTCTTATCATGGTGCGTATTCGGTGCCCGGGCCAGGCGGCGCAGGGGGAAGCGGAGGCCAGATGAGCAAGCCGGCATCGGACTTGCGGAGGTCCCTTCGGGTCGTCCGGCGGTACGTGATCGTCGGCCTCGCGGCCGCGGCGGGCCTGCTCGCTGGCGCCGCTGCCGCCGCGGTCAGTCCTGTGATGGTCACGAGCACCGCGCTGGTGATACTGCCGCAAGTCGGGCAGAACGCAGCGGCGGCCGCCGACCGCGAGCCCGATCCCTTCACAGCCACCCAGGAAGTGATTGCGGGAAGTTATCCGGTGCTGTCGGGTGCACTGCCGGATGTCCGTCCGGCCATGTCGCTCACAGGGCTTCGCCACGATATCCAGATCGGCAGCCCGGCTCCCGGTGTCATTTCAATAAGCGCAAAAGGCGAGACTGCCCGGGACGCCGAGGCAACTGCCAGCGCTGTCGCCCGCAGCTACATTCAGTACATCGGTTCTGCCAGCAGCCCGGCCGGGCGCGTGTCGGCGAAGGTACTTGAGCTGACCAGGAGTGCAACCGGGACGGCGCCGCTCATGCGGCTGCTTGCTGGAGCGATGCTCGGCACGGTATCCGGTGCGCTGACCGGGGTCATCGCGGCGGTTGTGAGCAGGCGGCCGACCCCTTGACCGGCTGCCTTATTCCTAGGGAAAGGCACCGAGCAGGCGAACGACGCTCATCGCTGCTACGGTCGTCTCTCCCGGCGCCCGCAGCCGCTCGTTGGCGCACCAGAGC
>Ga0187810_10000965_pt1 | contig 10293 bp, 9 predicted proteins | sample NC_wetland_sal_i_9_FD_132963 | JGI IMG/M metagenome (GOLD analysis project Ga0187810, IMG submission 132963) | Wetland sediment microbial communities from Neuse River Estuary, North Carolina, USA - ASW_5 | ecosystem: Environmental > Aquatic > Freshwater > Wetlands > Sediment | place: USA: North...
CATCACCCTGAGGTAATCTCCGTCTTGCCGACAATCTGGCAACCACGGCCCCAAATTCGCCATCAGCCATCAATAGATGAGGCCAAAAAAAATCCTATTGCCCATGGAAACACCAACGAGCCACCTATCCCTGCTTTTTCGCACCGGCGGACAAGACTCAGGGCACTGGATCGTTCATATTCGAGATGAAAAGCGCGACGCTCCAGGACGTGACCAGAACCTTGTCACACTTCAGTGTGATTCCTGACACTGACTCCGCTTCCCGGCGCGCAGAGACTACCTCAACCATTGGGTGCTCTCCCTCGACGCAACTTGCTGGTATCGAACTGTTTCCATGGGTCTCATTGGAGCACCTATTGGACAAGAGCGGGAGGATCCAATGCATAAATCGTTCTGGTCAGTTTGTTCCTTCCTGGTCGCGATACTCTTCTCCTTCTTCACCGGTTTCCCTGCGGCCCGCGGACAATCCGAAATGGGCGCCACCCACGGGACCGTTAAGGTGATGACCTACAACATCAACGAAGGTTCTGACTTTGTTGAAGTGCTCTCGGCAACAACCTTTCCGCAGTTCGTGGAAGGCGTGCAGGCCACTCTCAACCAGGTTACGGCGAGCAATCCGCCGCTTCGGATGAAAGCGGTCGCGCATCAGATTGGGATCACGCAACCGGACCTGGTTGGCATGCAGGAAGTGACGACCTGGCTCGAGGGACCTTACTATTCCCCAACTGTGAAATATGACATGCTGCAGGAGCTGATGGATGAATTGGCAGCGCAAGGTCTGCACTACACAGTTGTCGTCAAGATTCCTGAATTCCAGCTCGCGGGGCCACTCGATCTGTCCATGGCGAACTGGCTCTTCGCCAATGATTACGATGTGATGCTGGCCCGCGCCGGCAAGGGCGACATGCAGGTTGCGAATGTGCAGTGGGCGCACTACAACACGCTGCTGCAGGTGCCAACCGCCGCTGGCCAGGTCACCATCGACCGCGGGTGGGGATCTGCGGACGTAACGCTGCACGGCCAGACGTTCCGCTTCATCGTCACGCACCTCGAGAACTATATCGCGCAGGCGCCGTTGACTCTGCTTATCCAGGAGGCACAAGCCAGGGAATTGACCGACGTGCCTGCATACGTGAACATGCCGGTAATCATCGCTGGAGATTTCAATGCGGACGCGCTGGGCAACGATGCATCGATTGCAACTTACCACGAAATGCTGAGTCTCGGATTTGCTGACGCCTGGGGCACGCTGCATCCGAAGGTCCCGGGGCCGACCTGGCAACTGGTGGATTCGAGCCGCGTAGACACGGCGTTTCAGCGCATCGATTACATCTTCTTCTCGGCCGGCGTGCGGCCGCTCACTTCATCGCTGGCAGGCAACGATCCGCACGATAAGATCGGTGGGTTGTGGCCATCGGACCATGTGGGTGTGCGCGCAGATCTCCAATTTGGGCATCCGTCACAGTAACGGAATCGTTCACCGCATGCGCGGGTGATGAAAAGCGCGACTCCAGGGAAGGGGGCATCCGATCCCTTCCTGCGCGGTTATCTCCAGATCTGCGCCTGGCCGGCACTGTTGGGACGAGCCGGTTTAAAGATGCACAGGGAACGCGACCGGCTGCGCAATCAAGAGTCTCCGAAGACTCTTGTCCCTGTGTCCCGTACTCCTGGTTCGGTCGTGTCACCGGTTGCTCGGAGATTGCCCTTCCGGAGAAGAAGCATACGAATCGCCGATTCAACCAGACCGCAAGGTCTTTGCCTCCCTGCACCCCCGGATTGATACATTGGTCAGGAACCGGTCTGCCCACCCAGGACGCAACCAACCGCCGGATCGAGAAGGGTATCTTGATGAAAAACGCAGTCTCGCAACGCACTCATTCGCGCCGCTCTTTCCTCAAGGGCACCGCCTCCCTCGCCGGCGCGCTTGCGGCCGGCAAAGCCGCATCCGCCTTGGCCGCCTCTCCCGCCGGCGGCCCCATCCACGCCTATGTCGGCTCTTACACCAGCGCCGTCGATGGCGGCGCCAACGGCGAGGGAATCTACCTCCTCCGCATGGACCCGCGCACCGGCGAGTTGTCCTCCTCTACGCTGGCCGCGAAGACCCGCAACCCTTCGTGGATTTCGATTCACCCCTCCCGGAAGTACCTCTATGCCATCAACGAGATTACCGACTTCGACGGCTCCAGTGGCTCGGTCAGCGCCTTTTCCATCAATGCTGACAGCGGAGGCCTGACGCTGCTCAACTCCGTCAGCTCCGAAGGCGCCGGCCCCGCCCACATGAGTCTCGATGCCTCGGGCAAATTCGCATTCGTCGCCAACTACGCCGGAGGAAGCATCGCCGTGCTGCCCATCCTCGACGGCGGCAGGCTCGGCTCTGCCGTCGACACCCATCGCGATCTGGACTCCCTCGGCGCCAAACACGCCTCCAGCGCGCCGCGCGGCAGCTTTGCCATCAGCGGCCACGACGCGCCCCACGCCCACATGATCGCGCCCGCCCCGCACAACCGATTCGTCCTCGCCACCGACCTCGGCCAGGACAGGATCTACGTCTACCGCTTCGACTCCGCAACCGGAAAGCTGACGCCGCTCGAAAATGCGCCGTTTGTCTCGCTGCCCTCCGGCGACGGCCCGCGCCACTTCGCCTTTCATCCCAACGGCCGTTGGTTCTACTCCCTCGAAGAAGAGTCCTCCACCCTCACCTTCTTCCATTTCGATCCCGCTCGCGGATCTCTGACGCAGCAGAAGACCATCTCCGCCCTGCCCGCCGCATTCGCCGGCACCAGCTTCGCCTCAGAAATTCAAATCTCATCAGACGGCAGATTCCTCTACTCCGCCAATCGGCTCCATGACTCCATCTCCATCTGCTCCATCGCCACCGACGGCTCGCTCCACCTCATCGATGAGGAATGGACCCGGGGAGACTACCCACGCCATTTCCAATTCAGCCCCTCTGGCGATTTCCTCTATGTCTGCAACCAGCGCAGCGACGCCATTGCCACCTTCCGGGTCCACAAAGATACCGGACGCCTCACATTCACTGGCCACTACACGGCCATCGGAACCCCGGCCTTCATCACCTTCTTCGCATGATGCGGCCAAGTCCGCAATTCCAGGAACCTGTCTCAGCGAGTGCATGATCGCTGCAACAAAACTCCATCGAGAACAACCGCCCCCCGGCAGCAAAGGAGCTAATAGCTAATAGCTATTAGCTCCTAGCTGAAGCCCGCCTTCGCAACCACCCCGGTCCCTGCCTGTCAACCCGCCTCTGCGACGCCTCTCACTCCTCGCGAAGCAGCATCAGAGGATCGGCCGACAGAGCGCGCTGCGCGGGAATCCACGTGGCCACCAGCCCCAGCAGCAACATCGCCACAACCACCCCGGCCAGCACAAACGGATCGCGCGGCGTTGCCTGGAACACAATGTGCGCCAGCACCCGGCTGGCCAGGATTCCCAGCACCAATCCCCCTGCCGACCCGATCGCAAGCACTTTCAACGCCCGTCCCAGCGCGGCCCGCAACACCTCGTAGGCCTGCGCGCCCAGCGCCATGCGAATCCCCAGCTCCTTCAGCCGCTTGCTCACCGTGTACGCCGCCATTCCGAAGATGCCGGTAATCGAGAGCACCGCGCCTAGCAAACCCAGCACTCCCAGGCACACCGCCGCCATCCTCGCCGGAAAGAGAGCGAAGTCCATGCCCTTGGTCCACGTCTCGATCTCCAGCGGCAGCCCCGCATCCAGCGCCCGCAGCTTCCTTCGCATATCCGCCGCCAGTGGTGCCGGATCGCGAGCCGAGCGCACCACCAGCCACACCGAGTTCAACGGCCCTGTCTGCCGGATGGGAAGAAACATCGCCGGCTGTTGAGATTCACTGAAAAAGAAATACTTTCCGTCCTCGGCAATGCCCACCACTTGATGGCGCGTTCCGTCCTCAGTTTTGAAGTATCTTCCCAGTGCGTTCCGTTCTGATCCAAAGATTCGTCGCGCAAACTCCTGGTTGATCACTGCCACAGGCGGTGCATCTTTACCATCCTCTGCCGTAAAAGCTCTTCCAGACAGCAGGGCCGTGCCCGCAGCACGAAAATACTCGCTAGAGATCTCGTATTGGAGAGTCGTAGTGGCGACATTCGACGGCTTCGGATCCCGCGTTTCATCCTTGAAGACGTTCATCGTCCAACCGCCCCCCGCAACCAGCGGAGGATTGTTGACCAGCGCCACCTGCTCTACCCCAGGGATCGTCTTCGCTGCGCCCGTCATGCGATCTTCCATGGCCTCCACGCGCTCCCCGGTATACCCCGCCATCTTCAGTTCCACTCCCGCCACCATCGCATTGCGCAGGTCGAAGCCAAGATCGCCGCGCAGCGAGCGCACCAGTCCCCGAACGGCGACCATTGAAGACGTAACCAGCACGGCACAGATCGCAATCTGGAGAACCAGCAGCGCATCGCGCGCCGTCACACGGCCTCCGGTCCTTCCCGCCGGTCCCGCTTTCACCACCTCATACGGATTGGCGCGCAGAACCTGCCGCACCGGAACGATCCCGAAAAGGAATCCGCTCAGCAACGCCAGGCCCAGCGCCGCCAGGTACACATTTGCGTCCGGGCTGGCAGGCACATGAATGGCAAGCTCAGGGAAGGGCTGCCAGACGCTTAAACGGCGCAACAATAACACACTCACCAACAATCCGGCTGCGCCCCCGGCCAGTGAGACGAGCAAAGCCTCGGTCAATAATTGCCGCAGAATGCGCTTGCGGCTCGATCCCAGAGCGAGGCGCAGCGCAACTTCGCGGGATCGGTCCGCTGCCTTCGCTGCAAAAAGGCTACCAAGGTTGGCGCAGGCGGCCAGCAGAATCAAGCCTGCCAAAAGCATTAAACCGGCAACGAATGCCCGCAGGGGACCGGCGAAAAAGTTGGGGAAGCCCGGCCGGACCAGAGCGAAGTTCTTGTGCCCGTCCTCTTTCGGATACGTGGCTTCGAGATACGAGCCAATCGAACTCAGATCGGCCAATGCCTGAGCGTGAGTCACTCCCGGCTTCAGATGCCCGAACGGCTCGAACAAGATGCGCGTCCCGCGCTCGTTTAGCTGGTTGCCTTGGTCAATCTGATTGCGATTCACAATCGGCACAAAGCAATCGGGAGAAAAAAACAGAAGCGTTCCTTCGAACGCGGGCGGCGCCACGCCGATCACCGTGAAAGGATGCTTGTTCACCTGCACCACCCGGCCCACGACGCCGCGATCATCCTGGAAGTGGCTGTGCCAATACGAGTAGGTCAGCACGACGTACGGCGCGCTGTTCGGACCGCGTTCGTCTTCGCCGTGGAAAAAGCGGCCCAGATACGGTTGAATCCCCAATACGTCGAAGTAATTCCCGCTGGTTTCATAAGCAAAAATGCGGGAAGGATTCGCCCCCGCGTCCAGCACCGCCTGAGTAATGCTGAACGCCGCCAGATCTTCGAAACTGCGGTTGCGAGCGCGAAAATCAAGATAGTCGGGATACGACTGATGCCCGATCTGAGATTCCGCAGTTTCGAATGCGTAAAGACTTTTGGCGCCCGGCACGTCGAGAGGGCGTATAACGATCCGATTCAATACCCCGAAGACCACGGCATTCGCGCCAATCGCAAACGACAGTGTCAGCACCGCCGTAGCGGTGAATCCCGGCGAACGCCGCATCTGGCGAAGGGCAAAACGCGTGTCCGCCCACATCGACTCCAGCAGCGGCCATTGCCACACCTCCCGCGCCCGCTCCTCCACCAGTGTCCGGTTGCCGAATGCCCTGCGGGCTTGGCGCACGGCTTCTTCGGCGCTCATGCCCTCGCCCCTCAACTGCTCGGCTCGCTCTTCAATATGCAGTTCAATCTCTTCGGAAAGATCGTCGTACAGCGCGCGGCGGCGGAAAATGCTCGGAATCCAGTCCATGGTCGCTCCCTCTCAGCTTGCTGGGGATTGTCTTGCCTTCAGGACCAGCGCGATGCCCTCAAACATCTGCTCAAAGCTCGAAATCTGCTCCTCCAGGCGGCGAAGGCCCGAAGCCGTAATCTGGTAAGTCCTCACGCGGCGATTGGTCGCGGAGATGCCCCACTCGGCCTTCACCAGCTTCGCTTTCAGCAGCCGCTGCAGCGCCGGATACAGCGAGCCCTCTTCCACCTGCAACAGGTTGTTGGACCGCTGCTGGATGTGTTGAACCAGCGCGTATCCGTGAGCCGGCTGCCGGCGAAGCGACTCCAGAATCATCATCTCGAGCGCGCCGGGAAACAGATCGCGTGGATTGGTGTTCGTATTAGGCATAGTTGCTTAATACATAGAGTAAACAAGTGTAGGGGATTTGTCAAGCTCGATCTGGAATCGTGCCCGTCGCGCCTCCACCCACACTCCGTCCCGGCTGTCCTCCGCGCCGCGATGCGCGAAGGCTGCCATCGGCAGGTACGGCAACTCCCGCGCGCACCCAACCGCAGAAAGCTATAGCTAAAAGCTGAAAGCTGACCCCTGACCCCTGATCCCTGACCCCTGATCCCTAACAACACCCTTCCCCCCGCCACGCCCGCCGCCCCTCCACCACCAGCACCGGAACCGCCGCCAGCGCCGCCACCGAATCCACCCATGCCACATGCCACACCGCAAACGCCCCCAGCCCCGCCAGCGTTACCGCTGCCAGGTAGGCGCACGTCGCCGACTGCGCCGCGTCCGCCGCCACCGTCCGGTTGTTGAGCTTTCGCGCCTGCCGCCGCTTCAGCCCTGCCAGCACCGGCATCGCCACCAGCGCCAGCGCCGTAATTGCTATCCCCATCCAGCTCGTCTTCATCGGCCTCTCGAAATCGAACGCCGCCATCCCCGTCACCACCGCCGCCAACGCAAACAGCAGCATCGCCGCCGCCCGTTCCGCCCGCTCCTTGTTCAGCCGGAACCGTGGAGCAAACGCGAGCAGCACCACCGTGGCCGAAAGCAACTCCACCAGACTATCCGCCCCAAACGCCAGCAGAGCCACGCTCTGCGCTCGCGCCGCCGCTGTCAATGCAACGCCGCACTCCACCAGCATCCACACCACCGTGATCCATTGCAGCCAGGCAAGCTCCCGAGGCATTCCCGTCTCTCCCGCGCACTCTCCGCCGCAGCCGTGCCCGCAACTGGACTCAACCTCCATCCGCAACCTACCTTCCCAACCACGCACCCCTGCTCACTGTTCCTCGTTCCGGCGCCCCGTTGCCCACTGCGATGCCGCTTCCGGCCCCACGGAACCAGCGAAAACCTCCCCATCCCGCTTTGCAGATCATTATCCTCATCTGGCGCACAATGGATTTAGAAGCAATCACAAGAGGACTCTCATGCCCATCCCGGCCCACATTTCGAGCCAGTCCGCATATCCGCTCCCTATCTCTTCACCGGCCACCAGGGAGAGCCATAAACAAATTTGCCTCAAATTAAAAGTCGATCAGAAAACCATATTCCTGTGGAACCCAACCCAACCCGTTGATTAACAGCGATATGGAAACAACCCAAAGCTGGCTTTCTGGTTTCACAAAACCTGTGAAACCTGCCTTCTAGAGCCCCAGAATCGTCTCCCAGACCCCCTCCTCCACCGGGAGCCCCAACCTCCAGTTTTCCTCCCGGAGCCGCAGCGTCCGCTCCCCCGGGTACCGCACGGTCGCTCCCTCCGAGGCCGCCCGGCACCCATGCACCGACGCCACCACCTCGTCCGCAATCCGCTCCGCCGTCTCTCCGTCTCCCAGCGCCGCCGGGTTCAGCGCCACAAACATCTGCGAAACCCCCGTCTCCCTGAGCGGATCGGCCACAAGCTGGTGCGTCGCATTCCCCGCCGCCATCGTCGCCGCCACCATATCCAGAACCATCGAAAGTCCCGACCCCTTCCAGTACCCTACCGCCAGCCGCCGCAGCGACTGCTCAATCGCTCCCGGATCTCGTGTCAGCCGCCCCTCCGCGTCGAAGCCTCCATCCACCGGCAGCATCTCGCCTCGTTTCCTGTAGCTCTCCAGAGCCCCATACGAGAACTGCGACATCGCCATATCCAGCACCACGTGCCCGCCCTTGCGCGGCACGGCCATAATCAGCGGATTATTCCCGATCACCGGCTCCACCCCGCCCCACGGCGGCAGATTCGGCATCGTATTCGTCCAGCAAATCCCGATCAGCCCCGCCTCCGCCGCCTGCCATCCATATGTTCCCCCGCGCAGCCAGTGGCTCGTATTCGCCAGGCTCACGCAACCCACTCCATGCGCCCGGCTCAGTTCCATCGCCCGTTCCATCGCCGCCCACGCGTTCAGGTTTCCCGGCCCCTTTTGCCCATCCCAGCGCTCCAGCGCTCCAAACCCCGCCAGCTTCTTTGGCTGGGCCGACGCATCCACGCTCCCGTTCTCCACCATGGCCACAAACCGCGGAAACCGGTTGATCCCGTGCGAATACACCCCATCCCGCGTTGTCTCCGCAAACAGCCGCGCGCAGGCCCGCGCCCGCTCCTCGGCGAAGCCGTGCCTCACCAGCACGCCCGCAAGCGTCTCCACAATCTCTTCCAATGGAATTCGAATCATAGAAATAGCCGTCGAACCGCGGCCGGCAAGCCGCGCCTCAATCCTTCAGCGTCACGGTAATCTTCCGCGCATCCCCGCCCTGCGACGCAATCGCAATCTCGCCCGTGGCCTTCTTCTTGATGCTTTTGAACTTCTCGCCCCACTCCACCAGCACCAGCGCGTCCGGCGTCAGCAACTCATCCAGCCCCAGCGTCTCCAGTTGCCGCTCGCCTTCTAGCCGGTACACGTCCAGGTGGTAGAGCTTCACCGGCTTGCCGTTCTGTTCGCCGTCGTATTCGTGCAGCAGGGTAAATGTCGGGCTGGTCACCTCATCGGCCTCGGCCGCATCCAGCGCCTGCGCGATCCCCTTCACCAGCGTCGTCTTTCCCGTGCCCAGGTCGCCGCGCAGAATCAGCAACTGCGGCGGCCTCAGCAGCCCCGCCAGCTTGCGCCCAACCTCCACCGTGTCCGCGCCGTTGTGCGTAGTAAACTTGTGAACCCTGCCTTCTGCGGTGCCTGCTGTCTCGGTCATCCCCTGGCCTCTCGAAGGGTTGCTGTGCGCAATGCCTCCGTCGGCATCCCCTGCAACCAAACATATCCGTTTCGGCCACACCAGCGAAAGTGGAAGGCCCTCGCAAGCTGATGCAGGCCATCGGTCGCCAGCAGCGTATGCTCGTCCGCCTCGCGCACTGCAAAATCCGCCGCCAGACCGTGCAGACAAACCGCCGCCTCCACCGCGCGCCCCGCCTCGGCTCCGTACTGCGCCAGCAGCCCCGCAATCAGCCCGGTCAGCACATCGCCGCTGCCGCCCTTGGCCATGCCCGGATTCCCCGACGTATTCACCGCCACCTGCCCGTCCGGATGCGCAATCAGCGTCCGCGCGCCCTTCAGCACCAGGGTAACGCCCACCCGTTGGGCAAACCCGCGCGCCACCTCCAGCCGCTTCGCCTGCACCTCGGCCGTCGAGATTCCCGCCAACCGTGCCATCTCCCCCGGATGCGGTGTCAGCACCAGTGTCCGCCCCTTCGCCAGCTTTGCCAGCAGCACCGGCTTCACCGCCAGAATGTTGAGCGCATCCGCATCCAGTACCGCCGGAATCTTCGTCGCCGACAGCAACCCGGTCACAAACTTCACCGTCTCCGCGCTCTGCCCCAGCCCCGGCCCCATCGCCAGCACCGTCTTGTGCGCCATCAGCGACGCCACAAACTCGGGAGCGAGATTCTCCGCCGCAATGCATCCTGTCGCCGTCGCCGCCAGCGGCCACGTCATCAGCTCCGGAGCCATGGCGGCCACCAGTGGCAGCGCCGGCGCAGGCACCGCAGCAGTCACCAGCCCGGCGCCGGCCCGCATCGCCGCCATCGCGGCCATCGCCGGCGCGCCCGCCTTGCCGCCCGCCGTTCCCATCGTGCCGCCCACCACCAGCACATGCCCAAAGTCGCCCTTGTGCGCCTCGGCCCGTCGTGACGCCTGGACGAGCTCCATGGCCGCCCCGGCCCAGTCCATCTTCTGCCCGGAGACAATTGCCTCCTCCGGCGATCCGATCGGCGCCACCACCACCGGCTGATCCCATCTCCGCGTCAGGTGCCCAAAAACATGCGCCGGCTTGGGCGCCGTAAAAGTAATCACAGCATCGGCCGGAAACACCGCATTGGCAGGTACCGCCCGCATCTCGTCCGCCGGCCATCCCGAGGGCAAATCGACCGCCAGCACCGGCGCCGCACTCGTTTTCACCCACTCCAGCGCCGCCAGCGCCAGCCCCTTCAGCGGCGGCTTGAA
>Ga0187810_10000966_pt1 | contig 10279 bp, 6 predicted proteins | sample NC_wetland_sal_i_9_FD_132963 | JGI IMG/M metagenome (GOLD analysis project Ga0187810, IMG submission 132963) | Wetland sediment microbial communities from Neuse River Estuary, North Carolina, USA - ASW_5 | ecosystem: Environmental > Aquatic > Freshwater > Wetlands > Sediment | place: USA: North...
GGGCGGAGTTTCCGGCAGATAGCCGATTCGTTTTTTCACTTCGAGCGGTTGCTCGAGCACGTCGAAGCCGGCCACGTTGGCGGTGCCTTCCGAAGGCGGGAGGAAACAGGTGAGAATGCGCATGGTCGTGGTTTTCCCGGCGCCATTTGGTCCGAGAAAGCCCACAATCTGGCCCTTCTGCACTTCGAACGAAATGTGATCCACCGCAAGCGTGCGTGCGTATCTCTTCGTGAGGCCTTGAACTGTAATCATAGTTAGACTCGGAGGAACTGCGATGACTGGCCGGAAGCGCCTCCTAGCAGGCTGCTGAAAAAAATACCAGGTGTGCGCTCCCTCACGGTCGCGGCTCGCTAGTTCACATCGTCGCGATTCTGAGCCGCGCGCGTCAGCAAGCGGACCTTGGCCTTTTTCAGCATCCTGCCAGAAGGCCTGCTCCGATCAGGCTGCTGCAATTACATGATAAAAATCGCTGGTGGCGGATGTCAATTAGGCTGGTAGATCGCATCATTCTGACAGGGCGAAGCCCATGATTTGCATGCCTGCGTCGACATAAATTATGTTGCCGGTAACTCCGCGGCCGAGATCACTAGCGAGGAAAACGGCAGTGTCGGCCACCTCCGCCGGATCTGTGTTGCGCCGGAGAGGGGCCATTTTCGTGCCGCCCTCCAGCATCTTCGAAAAATCGCGAATGCCGCGCGCCGACGTAGTTTTGACGGCTCCCGCCGAGATTGCGTTTACGCGAATATTGGAGGGTCCAAGGTCGGCTGCCAGGTAACGCACCGAGGATTCGAGCGCGGCTTTGGCCACGCCCATCACATTATAATTCTCGACGACGCGCGTGGAGCCGAGGTACGTGAGCGTAGTGATGGAGCCGCCTTCGGGGGCCATGAGAGGGGCGGAGGCGCGGGCTACGGCCACGAGCGAGTAAGCGCTGACGTCTTGAGCCAAGGCGAAGCCGGCGCGCGATGTTTCGACAAACGGGCGGCTGAGATCCTCGCGATTGGCGAACGCAATACAATGCACCACGGCGTTGAGCACCGTCCCTTGATGCTTCAGTCCATTGGCTAAGGCGTCTAACTGGGCATCCTGGGTTACATCGCAGGGCAGCACTTGGGCGGCTTTGATTTCGGCGGCGAGCTCCTCGACGGTCTGCTTTTGCCGGTCGCCCTGGTACGTGAGGATGACGTGGGCGTTTTCGCGGATAAAGGCGCGGGCGATGGCGTAAGCCAAGCTCCATCGGTTTGCCACGCCGAGGATGAGGGCGGTTTTGCCCTCGAGCAATTGGGACATGAACTACGTATTGTACCAGCCGCGGATGAACGGAGACGAGCAATTAGCCGCAGATGAACGCGGATGAACGCGGATGAACACGGATGAACACGGATGAACACCGATAGGAAGTCAGGGGGTTCGGAGGCGCAGGATTTGGAATAGGTTGCTGTAGTCGTCGGTCCAAGGGCGCAGGTTGGGGCGGTAGCGTGCGGGTTGGACGCTCGATGACTTGAACGCGGGATCGCGGAAGATCGCGGCGTCTGCCGAGATGAGCACCCAATCGCTGTTTGAGAAGTAATCTTGCTCTTCGTCTTCGTCGTTAACGTCGACTGCCGTTTTGGCAAAGTCGCGGGCGTTGCGCGAGACCACGGGGACGAGATCGAGATAGCGATTGGAAACGTGCACGGCCAAGATGCCGCCGGGCTTGAGATGCCGGAAGTAGAGCGCAAAGGCTTCACGAGTGAGCAGGTGGACGGGAATGGCGTCGCTCGAGAAGGCGTCAATCGCCATGAGATCGAATTGCTGGGTGGGCTGGGCTTCAAGCGTGAGGCGCGCGTCGCCGAGCAGGACTTGGTGATCGGCCTTGCAATCGCGAAGAAAGGTGAACCACGTGCTGGCGATGGAGAGCGCGAGCGGGTTGATTTCGTAGAAGCGGAAAACGTCGCCAGCGCGGCAGAAACTGGCGGTGACGCCGGCGCCGAGTCCGACAACGCCCACGCGAGTGGGTCCACGCTTCTGCAGGTACCCGATGGCGCGTCCCATGCCGGAGTAGGGGCCGTAGTAACTGGTGGGCTCGTCGCGGCGCGTAGCGTCCAAGAGCTGCTCACCGTGATTTATGGTGCCGTGGATCAAGCGGCGGACGGCGGTGTCTTCTTCGTCGGCGGGAATGTCGCGGACGCGCAGCACGCCGTAAAAGTTGCGCACCGATTGGCGGAAGCGTTTGTCGCTCAAGTGCTTTTGATAGCCGAGATGGATGGCGAGACCCACAGTGAACGCGAGCATCGCGATGCGCACCGCGGCGACGGGGATGCGGCCTTTCCAGTTGTGCCGTGCGATCCACAGAACGATGGCGGCGAGCGCGCTGCAGGCGACCATGGAGAGCGGAAGTTCGAGATAGGTGTGGAAGACGTGCGGCGCGACGATGGCGACGAACAGTCCTCCGATGGCGCCACCAAGCGAGATCATCATATAGAAACTGGTGAGGTGCCGCGGGTCGGGCTTGAGGCGCGCCAGTTCGCCGTGGCAGACCATGCATCCGATGAAGAGCGCCGCCACGAAGGTTGGGATGGCCCAAGCAATGTTGGGATTGCCTTCGTTGGCGTAGATCGCGTAGGCAGCGCCGTCGAGCGCGATCACTAGCAGTGGCAGGAAGACGCCGCGATGGTACACCTTGTCGCGTTCGAAGCACAGGATGAAGCTGAGCAGATAGACGCCGAGCGGAAGCACCCAGAGAAACGGGATGGGCGCGACGTTTTGGCTGAGGTGATTTGAGATGGAAAGCAGGAGCGCCGATGCGCAGGCGGCGAGAGCGGTCCAGAGAGTGCGTGTAACCCAGGTGGGTGGCAGAGCTTGCGATCGGTCTGGTGCAACAGCAGGTGTGGCTGGTGGCTGGTGGCTGGGGCGCAGAGCGGCGAATGCGACAGCCGCGCAGACGGCGACGAACGCGACATAGATGCCGGACCATCCGTAGGCTTGTCCGTGCGTGGTGAACACGGGCTCGACCAGCACCGGGTAGCTCAATAGCGCGAGCAGCGACCCGAAGTTCGAAAGCGCGAAGAGGCGGTAGGGAATCGCGCCGGGTTTGGCGGCGACGTACCAGGCTTGCAGCAGCGGGCTGGTGGTCGAAAGCAGGATGTAGGGCAGTCCGATGGTGGCGGCGAGAAGAAGCAGGATGCGCAGCGATGGGTCGCCCGGCGCGGATGGTTTCCAACTGGGCGAGGGAAGGATGGGGAGAAGCGCGAGGCTCCCGGCCATCAGGGCGATGTGCAGGATCGCTTGGTGTTTGGGTTTGAGCGAGCGCGTGGACCAGTGCGCGTACAAGTAGCCGGCCAAGAGCGCGAACTGGAAGAACAGAAGGCAGGTGGCCCAGACGGCGGCTGATCCGCCGAACCATGGCAGGATGATCTTACCGATCATGGGCTGCACGGCGAACAGAAGAAACGCGCTGAGGAAGATTGTGCAGGCGTACGTTAACATTCAGAAGTAACCAGCAATAATCGCACAGGCCGCGCGACGCATGCTAGACTTTAGAGCGCTTTGAGGCTCGCCCTTGTCGACTACCTGATCCTCGCGCTGTATTTCCTCTTTGTTCTCTCGATCGGCTGGGTGGTGAAACGCAAGGTTGCGACCAGCGAAGATTTCCTGACTTCGGGGCGCTCGGTTCCGGTTTGGATCACCAGTCTCGCGTTCATCGCCGCGAATCTCGGAGCACAGGAAGTGATCGGCATGTGCGCGTCGGGGGCGAAATACGGCATAATGACCGCGCATTTCTATTGGATTGGCGCGGTACCGGCGATGCTGTTCGTGGGCGTCTTTATGATGCCGTTTTACTATGGCAGCCGCGCACGCAGCGTGCCCGAGTATTTGAAACTGCGGTTCGATGAGAAGACGCGCGCGCTGAACGCGGTGACGTTCGCGGTCATGACGGTCTTTTCGTCCGGTATCTCGATGTACGCGCTGGGGCTGTTGTTCGAGTTGGTTCTGCACTGGAGTTTTACCGCTTCGGTGCTGTTGTCGGCCGCGATAGTGTTGGTCTACACGTTCCTGGGCGGGCTGACGAGCGCGATTTACAACGAAGTGCTGCAATTTTTCCTGATTGTTTTGGGATTTGCGCCGCTCGCGGTTTTCGCGGTGATGAAGACCGGCGGCTGGAGTGGCATGGGGGCGCGGCTTCCGCAGGTGATGACGCACACCTGGATGTATGCGGGCAAGGCGGCGGAGAATCCGATGGGAGTGGAAGTATTCGGCTTGGTGGCGGGGCTCGGATTCGTGCTGTCGTTCGGGTATTGGTGCACCGATTTTCTGGTGGTTCAGCGAGCGATGGCGGCGGAATCGATGTCGGCGGCACGGCGGACACCATTAATCGCCGCTTTTCCTAAAATGCTGATGCCTTTTGTCGTAATTGTGCCCGGTATTGCCGCGCTGGCGCTGTCGCACATGGCGCTAGGCTACTCGATCCCGCTCAAGGCGGATGGCGGCCCGGATTACGACCAGACGCTCACGACGCTGATGGCGCAGTTTTATCCGTCGGGCATGCTCGGGCTGGGCCTGACGGCGCTGATGGCGTCGTTCATGTCGGGCATGGCGGGGAATGTTACGGCGTTCAACACGGTGTGGACGTACGACCTGTATCAAGGGCACATCCGAAAGAACGCGCCGGACTCGCATTACTTGTGGGTGGGGCGGGTGACGACCATCGCGGGAGTCGCGCTGTCGGTGGCTACAGCTTATCTGGCGACCCACTTCAACAACATCATGGATTTTCTGCAACTGGTATTCGGCTTCGTCAATGCGCCATTGTTCGCGACATTTCTGCTGGGAATGTTTTGGAAGCGCGCCACGGGCCATGGCGCTTTCGCGGGATTGCTGATGGGGACGGCGGCGGCCGCGGCGACGCACGGATTGACGGTCGCGGAAAATAAGGGCGGTTGGCTGGGGGCGACGCTGCACACGTTTCCCTCCACCATGGCGCAGAACTTCTGGATCGCTATTTTCGCGTGGTCGACGTGTTTCCTGGTGACGGCGGTGGTGAGCCTGGCTTCGGTGCCAAAAGCGGAATCGGAACTTGAGAATCTGGTTTACGGGCTGACTCGCATCCCGCACGAGGACGTGCCATGGTACAAGCGGCCGGCGCCGCTCGCGTTGATCGTAGTGGCGGCACTGATCCTGTTGAACGTGATGTTCTGGTGATATGAGCGATCTACGGGTTTCGATTGGCGGATTTTTCGTGCTGGTAGGCGCGATCGTGGGCGCTGCGGGTTTGACCGCGGATTATCGGGCGCCGCTGGAGGGTGCCAACGTCAATCTCTACTGCGGCGTCTCGATGCTGATCTTTGGATTGGTGATGCTGTGGCTGGCGTGGCGAAAATCACGCTCGTAGGAGCTTGTTTCAAACAGGAGCGCCCGCATCTGGCGCGCGAACTCCGCCTCTGAAAACTGAGCGGCGTAAGATTGGAGCACCGGCGGGTCAACCTGCTCTTCCAATTTGTCCCAGTGCTCGATGGCCTGCTCGAGTCCCTCGGCCTCGGCATAGAGCAGGCCGCCGAATTCCGGCACGATTTCGAGCGCGCCGCCTCTGGCCCACGCGATCACCGGCTTGCCGCTCGCGAGCGCTTCCACCATGGTCATGCCGAAATCTTCCTCGCCAGGCATGAGGAGCGCGCGGCATCGGGAATAGAGCTCGCGCAGGTCCTCATCACTGACGCGTCCGCAAAACTCAATGTTGGAGGTGGCCGCTTGTTTTAGCGCCTTGTACTCGGGGCCGTCGCCGACAATGCGAAGCGGGCGTCCATTCCGGCTGAACGCGCGGACCGCAGCGTCGACGCGCTTGTAGGCCACCAGTTCGCCGACCATCAGGTAATAATCCTCGGCCGGCGCCCAATAGAACGTCTCCACCGCGACAGGCGGCCGAATCACGCGCGATTCGCGCCGATAGGTTTTCCAAATCCGGCGGCGGACGTTCTCGCTGTTCGCGACGAACTCGTCGACGCGAGCCGCGGAGGCATAGTCCCACAGCCGCAGATAATTCGCGATGGGCGCCATGAGGGCTCGCTTTATTCGGCTGCGGGTCCATTCGTTGCGATACGCCGGATAGAGGTCCCACAAATATCGCATCGGTGTTTCACAGTAACAGACGTGCCGCGTCGTGGATGAAGTGATGACGCCTTTGGCCGGGCCCGATTCGCTGCTGATTACCAGATCATACTCGCGCAGGTCGAAGCTCTCGAGCGCCATGGGCATCAACGGCAACAGAGAGCGATAGTGTCTGCGAAGCGGCTGCAGGAACGACGTGCGAACGCGATGCTCGCGAATGGCCGGCGACACGCGATCGGGATCGTAGAATAGCGTGAACACGTCTGCATCGGGCAGCAAGCGGCACAGAGCCTCCACCACCTTTTCGCCGCCCCGCATGTTGAGCAGCCAGTAATGAACGATCGCGGAACGCATTCGAGTTTCTCAATTTTAACAACTGATGAAAGTATGGCATGCGTTTTCGAAAGCGCTTGTTTGGGGGTTGTACCTTTCTTGTAAAATCTGCCGATGTTGCGTGTTACCCTCTGGTAATTCGCTCACGCGATGGCTTACTCTGGCAACTAAGCGAGCACTATGCCCGAAGACTTGAGCCCAATCCAGGTTACCGCTGACCCCGTTCTGCTAGCGTTTGAGCTGCCGCTGCGCCGAACGTTTTATCCGTTAGGTTATCCGCTCGTGCTGGAAACCAATTCGCGCGACGTGATGGACGCGGCTGAAGCGGGTTGGGGCGAGTATGAATGCATGTTTCGGGGCGAACCCGTGCGAGTTTGTCTCGGTGTGGCTGAAAGCGATTCAGAATCGCCACTGCCGGCGTCGGTGATTCGCGCTCGGGAACATCTGATGTCGATCGTCGCCGATGCGGAAAACTTCATGCTGTGCGACTTCGACCGGGGCTTCGCGTTTGGCTGGGTGACGCGGAGCACGGCGTCGGATCATCCTTTGCTCCGCTACCGGTTTCTGATTGCCGGCGGAGCCACGCTTGCCGAGCAACGGGCGCTGGCGCCGCTGCATGGCGCATTGATCTCGCGCAATGGAACCGGCGTGATGCTGTGCGGAGATTCGTTTGCCGGAAAAAGCACCTTGGCCTACGCATGCGCGCGCGCCGGATGGACCTACGTGAGCGACGACGGCACGTTCTTGGTGCGCGATCGCCACGACCGTTACGCGATCGGGGATCCCCACAGCGTTCGCTTCCGGACGGATGCTCCCGAGCTGTTTACTGAACTCGCCGATCACCTCCCCACGGTGAGGCCGAACGGCAAGATCGCCATCGAGGTTCGCACGCGCGATCTCAGCTTGGCAACCGCGGCGGGCTGCGTTGTGGATCACGTCGTCTTTCTGGACCGCGAGCCTAACCGCCAACACCGGACACCAGCATCGCTGCATCGCTATCCGGAAAGCCTGGCTCTGGAGGAGTGGTCGCGGAATCTGGTGCTCGGAACCGAGGATGTACGCGCTGCCCAGCGGGCCTGCCACGAGCGCTTGTTGGGTGCGGGTCTGTGGAGAATGCAGTACTCGCATCTCGATGACGCGGTCGCGCTGCTGGAGCGATTGGTCGATCAGGGAGCCTGAACCCAATGAACCGCCGATTTCTTGTCTTGCTCGTATTCCTTGTATTCCGCATCTCGGCCTTTTCCCAGGTATCTTCGGGCAGCTTGCTGGGCGATGCGCGCGATGAAAAAGCGGCGTCGGTCGGCGGCGTTCAGGTGGTTGCCCGCAACAACGATACGGGATTTTCTCGATCAGTTTCCACGAACGAATTTGGCAGCTATCGTATCGACGATCTTCTTCCCGGGGCGTACACGGTCACGGCGCGGCATGACGGGTTTCAGGCTGTGACCGTGTCCCCCATCTTTGTCGAAGTCAATCAGAAGACTCGCGTCGATTTTGATCTGCACGTCGGGTCGGTGCATGAAACGGCCAACGTTGTCGCGCACGCGTCTCCATTGCAGACCGACGAAGCCAGCGAAGGCTACACGCTAAGCTCCAATTTCCTGGAAGAGCTGCCTCTATTGGGCCGCAACATCGTGGATCTGGTGACGCTGGGGCCGGGCGCCATCCCGCGACAGCTCGGCGGATTCACGCACGATCAAATGAACGACCTGCAGGGGAACCGCGGGGCGGTGGCATTGAATGCTCCGGTGAACGGCGCGCGATCCACGGAGAACAGCTACATTCTGGACGGAGCGTACGATACAGATCGCAATGTATTCGCGATTGCGGTGGTGCCGTTGATGGAATCGGTGGAGGAGTTCCGGATTCAGAGCTCGCTTGCGCCCGCTGAATTCGCGCAGTCCGGCGGCGGCGTGATCGATGTGGTGACCAAGTCCGGAAGCCAGGCGTTTCACGGAAACATTTTCGAGTTTTTCCGTAATAACGCGACTGACGCCAACGGATTTTTCGCGGTCGGCGGCCTGCCTTCCGCGGTCTTCCATCAGAACCAATACGGCGGCACTTTCAGCGGGCCGCTCGCGCACGCGACGTACTTCTTTGTGTCCTATGAAGGGCTGCGATCCCTCTCGGCCAGCCCGACGCAGCACCTTGTTCCGACGGCTGCTGTTCGCGGCGGCGATTTCGCCGGAGGATCGACGATCTTCAATCCGCTGAGCCTGGACGCGAATGGAAACCGCGCTCCGTTTCCGAACAATACGATCCCGGTAACCATGATCGATCCCTCGGTCGCGAAGTATCTGGCGCTTTATGAACCAATGCCCAACGCTCCGCTGGCGAATGGTTTCGATTACGTCGACTCCACGCCCAATCGCGACAACAGTGACAACGGGACCGTGCGCGTGGATCGTGCGTGGGGAGAGCGGACCCGGCTTTTCGCGCGGTATACGATCAACGACGAGCGCTCGGTATTGGCGGGATCGTTTCCCGCGCTTCCCACCGTAGAGAATTTGCGCGCGCAGCAGGCCGCCATCGGAGCCTCGTTCGCGGGTGCGTCCTGGGTGAACGAAACCCGCTTCTCCTTCACGCGGCTGCGCGTTGACGATCTATCGACCAATGCATTCGGCACCAACGTGCTGGGGAACCTCGGGATTACGGGCCTTTCGAACAATCCAGCGAATTACGGCCTGCCCGCGCTGACGGTCACCGATTACGACACGGTGCAGGATTCGGATAATCTTCCGCAGATCCAACGCGACAGTACCTGGAATGTTTCGACGAGCTTCTCGCGCACCGCGGGGCGTCACACGTGGAAGACCGGCTTTCAATTCACGCATTTCACCATGGCGTACTTGCAGAGCTTGTTCTCGCGCGGCAACTTCATTTTCAATGGCAGCTACACATCCGATCCGCAGAATCCCAACACCACTGGCGACGCGTTCGCCGATTTCCTGCTGGGCGATCCCGCCCAGACGCAGCGCAGCGTGGGAAATGGACAGGCTTACTTGCGCCAAAATTCATATGCGGCATTTGTGCAAGACGACTGGCGGATCGCGCCGCGCATCAGCATTTCAGGCGGGCTGCGCTACGAGTACGACGCGCCCTTCAGCGAAGACCGCGGCGATCTTCTAAATCTAAACTATTCCACGCTGCCGAATCCGCCCCTGCTGCAGCCGGTGAGTACGGTGACCAATCCGAATCGATTGAACTTCGCGCCACGCTTGGGGCTGGCGGCGCGGTTGCCGCATTGGCTGCCGCATGGCGGAGACACGGTGTTTCGCGCGGGCTACGGAATCTATTTCAGTCCGGCGCTGGCGATCGAGGCATACGATCTGGTCCTCAATGGTCTGACCAATCAACTCAATGCGCCGAGTGGATTGCTGCCGGTGCTATCCATCCAGAATGGATTTCCGCAAACCAGTTCCACGGGATTTCCGAGCTACTATGGCGTGGATAAGAACGCACCGACCGCATACACGCAGCAATGGTCCGCGAGCCTTCAGCAGGAACTGCCCGGGAATATTTTGTTCGAAGTCGCCTATGTGGGGTCCAAGGGAACGGACTTGTCGCTGTTCCGCCGCTTCAATACGCCCGCGCAGGTGGAAGTAGGAAGGGATTTGCCACCACGGCCGGGCGACCTGCAATCGCTGCGAACGTTCCCGGAGTTGGGAACGCTGTACCAAATCCAGCACATCGGAAATTCTATTTATCATTCGCTGCAGCTCAAGGGCGAAAAGCGCTTTTCGCGGCGGCTCACATTTCTCACCAGCTTTGTTTGGGGGAAATCGATCGACGACGCCGATTCGCCGGTGGTGGGCAGCTATGAAAGTTTCGGCGCGCAGGACGAGCGAAATTTGCGGCTGGA
>Ga0187810_10000967_pt1 | contig 10274 bp, 8 predicted proteins | sample NC_wetland_sal_i_9_FD_132963 | JGI IMG/M metagenome (GOLD analysis project Ga0187810, IMG submission 132963) | Wetland sediment microbial communities from Neuse River Estuary, North Carolina, USA - ASW_5 | ecosystem: Environmental > Aquatic > Freshwater > Wetlands > Sediment | place: USA: North...
AAGAGCTTGGCCGGAAGCTCGTTGACGAATACCACATACAAAGTTTGACGGATTGCTACACTTGCCACCGATGAACGAGAACCCCGCTCTTGACCTCAACAAGATTCGGGCTCGGCTGGAATCAGCCCAGGGACCACAGTACTGGAAGAGCCTCGAAGAGCTGGCGGAAACGAAAGAGTTTCAGGCTTTCGTCGACGATGAACTCGCCGACCGGACCCCCAATTGGCTGGATCCGGCTCACCGCCGCAATTTTCTGAAGCTCGCTGCCGCGTCGCTGGCCATGGCCGGCATTACCGCGTGCACCAAGCAGCCCAAGGAAACCATTGTTCCCTACGTGCGCCAGCCGGAGGAGTTCGTCCCAGGCGTTCCTTTGTATTTCGCGACCGCGATGCAGATGGGCGGCGTTGGAACGGGACTGCTGGCGACGAGCCATCTGGGGCGGCCGACCAAAATCGACGGCAATCCGGATCATCCCGGCAGCCTGGGCGCGTCGGATTATTTCCAGCAGGCATCGCTGCTGACGATGTACGATCCGGACCGTGCGCAATCGGTGATCCAGAAAAGCCTGATCAGCAGTTGGGTATCGTTCCAGGCGGCGCTGGCCGCGCGACGCGAGCAAGCGCTGGTGAATAAGGGCGATGGCCTGCGTATTCTCACTGAGACCATCACGTCACCGACGCTCGCGGCGGGCATCAACGCAGTTCTCAAAGAGTTTCCGGGCGCCAGGTGGCATCAATATGAAGCGTGCGGGCGCCACGGTGCGTACAAGGGCGCGATGCTGGCGTTCGGGCGGCCCGTCAACACGATTTATCATTTCGATCAGGCCGATGTCGTGGTGTCGCTGGATGCGGACTTCCTGGCTTGCGGGCCGGGCAATCTTCGACACGCGCGGAATTTCGCGGACAAGCGCCGCGTGCAGAGCAACGTCACGCATACGCCGCAACCGAAGGAAGATTGGCAGGAAGGCTATCAGGAAGGTTCCATTCCGGCGCGGACCAACCAATCGGCGCAGTATCAGGCGGATAATCGCGGACCGTTGCATTTGCCGGCGCAGGTGCAGGCCGAAGGAAAGCCACCGAGCGAGACGGTTCTCAACCGCTTGTACGTGGTGGAGCCGACTCCGTCGCCGACGGCCAGCATGGCGGATCACCATTTCGTGCTGCGGGCGAGCGAGGTCGCGGATTGGGCGCGGGATCTTGCGGCGGCGTTGGGTCTGGGCGGGCAATCGAGCGGAAAATATAAGGAAATCGCCGCGATCGCGAAGGACTTGCAGGCGCACAAGGGCGCTTCGATCGTCGTCGCGGGCGATTATCAGTCGGCTGAAGTGCACGCGCTAGCGCATGCGATGAATCAGGCGCTGGGCAACAACGGGAAAACGGTGACTTACACCGATCCCGTGGAAGCGAATCCGATGGATCAGCCCGAATCGCTGCGGCAACTTGTGGCCGACATGAACGCGGGCAAGGTGGATACGCTGCTGATCCTGGGCGGCAATCCGGTTTATAGCGCGCCAGCGGATTTGGATTTCGCCGGAGCATTGAAGAAGGTCCAGTGGAAAGCGTACCTGGGGCTGTATTCGGACGAAACTGCGCGACAGTGCATCTGGAGCGTGCCTGAAGCGCACTATCTGGAATCGTGGGGCGATGTTCGCGCGTTCGATGGCACGGTGAGTTTCGTGCAGCCGCTGATTGCTCCGCTGTACGGCGGCAAGACGGCGCTCGAAGTGATCGCGACTTTGGGCGGAGAGCCTGACAAATCGGATCATGACCTGGTGCAGGCATACTGGCAGAGCCAGGCCAAGGTTCCAAACTTCGACATCTTCTGGCAAAAGGCGTTGCACGATGGCGTGGTGCCGAATACGGCTCTGGCAGCGATCAACGTGACGGCGAAGATGCCCCCGGCTGCTGCGGCGAAGTCCGCGCAAGGTCTCGAGATTATGTTCCGGCCGGATCCGACCATTTGGGACGGATCGTTCGCTAACAACGGCTGGCTCCAAGAGCTGCCCAAGCCGCAAAGCAAGATGACTTGGGACAACGCGGTCTGGATCAGCCCGACCACGGCGCAGCAGAAGAATCTCAACAACGGCGACATGGTTGAGCTGAAGTACCAGGGCCGCACGGTCACGGGGCCTGCGTGGATCATGCCTGGGCACGCCAATGACAGCGCTACGGTGCATCTGGGTTTTGGCCGAACGTTCGCGGGTCACGTGGGCAACGAAGTTGGGTTCAACGCTTACCTGCTGCGCACGGCGGCGGAACCAAACGGCGGCTCAGGCCTGGAGATAAACAAGGTCAGCGGAAGCCACGACTTCGCAACCACGCAGCACACGCAGACTATGGAAGAAGGCGAACCGATCCGCATCGCCACACTCGCCGAGTACAAGAAGACACCGCAATTTGTGGATCAAGAGGAAGAGCAGAAGCCGATTCCGCCCAAACTCACGTTGTATCCGGATTATCGATACGAAGGCTACAAGTGGGGCATGACCATCGACCTGAACGCGTGCGTCGGGTGCGGGTCTTGCATGACGGCGTGCCAAGCGGAAAACAACATCGCGGTGGTTGGCAAAATCGAAGTGCTCCGCGGGCGGCACATGAACTGGCTGCGCGTGGATCGCTATTTCAGCGGCAATTGGGACAATCCGGAGCTCTATTACCAGCCGGTGCCGTGCATGCAGTGCGAGAACGCGCCGTGCGAATTGGTTTGTCCGGTGGCCGCGACCGTCCATAGCGGCGACGGCATCAATCAAATGGTTTACAACCGCTGCGTGGGGACGCGCTACTGCTCCAACAACTGTCCCTACAAGGTGCGGCGCTTCAATTTCCTGCTGTATTCCGATTGGGGCACGCCGAGCTTGTACGGATCGCGTAATCCGAACGTGACGGTGCGCAGCCGCGGCGTGATGGAGAAGTGCACGTATTGCATCCAGCGCATCAACGCGGCGAAAATCGAATCCGAGAAGCAGAACCGGCGCATCGCGGACGGCGAGATCACACCGGCCTGCGCGCAAGCGTGTCCGACGCAGGCGATCGTTTTCGGCGACATCAACGATCCCAAGAGCCGCGTGGCGCAGAACAAAGCCCAGGCGCGCAATTACAGCTTGCTCGAAGACTTGAACGTGCGGCCGCGCACCACCTATTTGGGCCGTCTGCGCAACCCGAACCCGGAGATCGGCAATGCCTAGCCTGAACACCGACGAATTAGAGCCGAAAGTAATCGACCCCGGACCCGACAAAATCATTGGGCCGGGATTCGATTACACTACCGTCACCGACAAGATCGCCAACGTCGTCCTGCAGCCGATCGAGAAGACGCCGAGACCGTGGTGGGTCAGCCTGCTGCTGGCGTTTGTCGCGATGCAGGGCTTGCTCGCCGGCGCCTTCTGGCTGTTCTACAAGGGCGTTGGCGTGTGGGGCATTATCATCCCCGTGGCTTGGGGATTCGCGATCGTCAATTTCGTCTGGTGGATCGGTATCGGCCACGCGGGAACGCTGATTTCGGCGATTTTGCTGTTGCTCAAACAGGACTGGCGCACATCGATCAATCGGTTCTCGGAAGCCATGACGCTGTTCGCGGTGGCGCAAGCCGGCATGTTCCCGATCCTGCACCTGGGCCGTCCGTGGCTTCCCTACTGGCTGGGGCCTTATCCCAATTCGATGTGGCTGTGGCCAAATCCGCGCAGTCCACTGGTGTGGGACGTGTTTGCGGTGTCGACTTATTTGACCGTCTCGCTCATTTTCTGGTTCATCGGTTTGGTGCCGGATCTGGCGACCATGCGCGATCGAGCCAAACAGAATTGGCAGAAAATTGTCTTCGGCATGCTGGGTCTGGGATGGCGTGGATCGGCGAAACATTGGGCGCGCTATCAGATGGCCTACTTGTTGTTGGGTGGGTTGGCGACGCCGCTGGTGGTTTCGGTGCACACGGTGGTGAGCTTTGACTTTGCGATCAGCCTCCTACCCGGCTGGCACACCACGATTTTCCCGCCCTACTTTGTGGCGGGCGCCATTTATTCCGGTTTTGCGATGGTAATCACTCTGGCGGTTCCGGCGAGAAAATGGTTCCGCCTGGAAGATCTGATCACCATGCGACATCTGGATTGCATGGCGAAGCTGATGCTCGGCACGGGGCTCATCGTGGGTTATGGCTACTGCATGGAAGCGTTCATGTCGTGGTATAGCGGCAATCCGCACGAGATGTTCATGTACATGAACCGCGCCGCGGGGCCGTACCGTTACTTCTTCTGGAGCTTGATCCTCTGCAATATTCTGATTCCCCAATCGCTGTGGTCGGCGAAAGTTCGGCAGAACATCCCGGCGCTGTTTTTTGTATCGATCGTGGTGAACATCGGCATGTGGCTGGAGCGGTTTATCATCGTCATCACCAGCCTGGCTCGCGACTTTCTGCCGTCGTCTTGGGGCATGTATTATCCGACGCAATGGGATTGGGCGGTGTACGTCGGAACGCTTGGATTCTTCCTGGTGTTGATGATTTTGTTCGTACGCGTGCTTCCGTCGATTTCGATCTTCGAGGTGCGCGAAGTGCTGCACCATCTGGCACCGAACATTTCCGATGATGGTCCATCGCCCGCGCCGGCGCCAGCGCACGGAGATTAGCCATGCACGAAACTTTCGCAGATCGACACGGAACGTACGGGATCATGGCGCAGTTTGAGACGCCAGAGGAGTTGCTGGAGGCCGCGAACCGCGCGCATGCAGCGGGCTATCGCAAGATGGATGCTTATTCGCCGATGCCCATCGAAGGCTTGGCCGAGGCGGTGGGTTTCGGATTTAATTGGGTGGCGCCCATCGTCCTGTTCTTCGGCTTGTCTGGCGGTGCGGGGGGCTTCGGGCTGTTGTGGTGGATCTCAGTGATCGCCTATCCGCACAACATCGGCGGACGGCCGTTTAATAGCTGGCCGGCCTATATTCCAATCACGTTCGAGTGCACGGTTTTGTTGGCCGCGCTGAGCGCCGTGATCGGAATGCTGGCGCTCAACAAGCTACCGCAGCCTTATCATCCAGTGTTCAATATGGAAAGCTTTGCCAAACGCGCGTCCGTCGACCGGTTTTTCTTGTGCATCGAGGCGTCCGATCCGAAGTTCGATGTCGCGAAAACCAAGGCGTTCTTGGAACAACTCAACCCCGAAGAGGTGGCCGAAGTTGAAAAATAGCTTACGCCACAAATTGTTGATCGGCACAGGAGCGCTGGCGTTTCTGACGCTTGCCGCGTGCCGCCAGGACATGCACAATGAACCGCGCTACAAGCCGCTCGCGGAAAGCGAGTTCTTCACCGACCACCGCTCGGCGCGGCCGATGGTGGAAGGAACTGTGGCGCGCGGACATTTGCGCATCGACGAAGCGCGCTACACGGGAAAGATCAATGGCGAGGAGATCGATCAATTCCCGATTCCGATCACCAAGGAAGATATCGAACGCGGCCAGACTCGCTTCAACGTATATTGCACTCCGTGCCACAGCCGCCTCGGCGATGGAAACGGCATGGTGGTTTTGCGCGGCTTCCGGCAGCCTCCGTCGTATTACTCAGACAGACTCAGGAACGAACCGGTGGGACATTACTTTGACGTGATCACCAACGGATTCGGCGCCATGGCGAGTTACGCGTCGCGCGTCGAGACGGACGACCGCTGGCGCATCATCGCCTACATTCGCGCGCTGCAGTTGAGCGAATCGGCGAGCGTCAACGACGTGCCTGCGGATCAGCGCCAGAATCTGGCTGTGGAACCGCCGCCACGCACGGCGGGAGAGAGCACAGGGGCGCCCACGCAAGGAGCAACGAATCAATGACACCGGGCGGTACCACTCTCGGGCAACAGATGGATCGCGCGCAGCGCAACCTATTGTTCGTGGGCATATTGGCGCTGGCCATTAGCTTGGTCTGGCTTTTCAAGGACGCGCCGCACTTCTGGCAGTCGTACCTGTTCGCCTTCATTTTTTGGTCGGGCTTGACTCTGGGTTGCCTGGGCATTTTTTTCCTGCATAACGTGGTCGGAGGCAACTGGGGCGTGGCAATCCGGCGGCTGGTGGAATCTGGTCTCAAAACCTTGCCGCTGGTCGCGGCGTTCGCTGTTCCGATCTTAATCTTCGCGCTCCCAACGTTATACAAGTGGACGGATGCGGGATATCGGCACGAGCATTTCGCTACGGGTCACAAAGCGGCTTACTTGAATCCTCTGTGGTTCAGTATTCGAACAGTGCTCTATTTTGTGATCTGGGCCTTCTCCGGCTACCGCATTCTGAAAATGGCCAACGAGCACGATCAGACTGGCGATCCGGCTCTCTTTAAGCGAATCAAGACGCGCAGCGCTCCCGCATTGCTTGTTTTCGTGCTCACCACCAGCCTGGCGTTCATCGATTGGATCATGTCGCTCGAGCCCGATTGGTACTCGACGATCTACGGATGGATGTTCACGGTGGGCGAGGTAATGCTCACGTTCTCGTTCCTGGTGGCGGTGCTAGTGCTGCTATCGAAACGCGAGCCGTTCGCGAGCTTCCTCACGCGGCAACATTATCACGACCTTGGCAATCTGATGCTGGCGTTCACGATGTTGTGGGCCTACATGTCGTTCGGGCAGTTCCTGATTATCTGGGCCGAGAATCTGCCGGATGAAATCCCCTGGTATGTGCGGCGCTTTAGCGGCGGATGGGGGTACATCGCATGGACGATTGCAATTTTCCACTTCTTCGTTCCCTTCTTCCTGCTGTTGTTGCGCTTCGTGAAGAAGCATCCGAGCCGGCTGCGGACCTTGGCGCTCTGGATCGTCCTCATGCACATGTTGGATGTATTCTGGATTGTGGAACCGGCGTTTCGTCAGCGGGGACTGGAGGTTTACGCTCCTGATCTGTTTGCCCTGATTGGCTTGGGCGGCATCTGGCTGGCTTTCTTTATTTGGAACCTGAAGTCGCGTCCGCTGCTGGCATCCCGCGATCCCCGCGACACCTATTCCCTGCTCGCCAAAGCGCACGGGCACGGACACTAAAATGGAACACACCATACATCACAGCCCGAACGGAGCCGGCCACGAGCAGAGCGAGGTCAGCGTACGGCTCATCGTGGTGTCGTTGGGCTTCCTGGCGATTTTCACGTTCATCATCTGCGTACTGGTGGTCGGGATTTTCCGCTATTTTCACTCCTACTATTCGACCGACGAGGCGGTGCGGCTATCTCAGCCGGTGATTCCGCCCGCGCCGCGAATCGAAGTGGCGCCCTTCGAAGAGCTGCAGCAGCTAAAGGCCAAGGAAGATCACGTCCTGAGCAGTTACGCGTGGGTGGATAAAGACGCTGGCACGGTTCGCGTACCGATCGACCGCGCCATCGACATGTTAGCCGCCAAAGGCGTGCCGTCGCACAATTATCTGGACGACATAGTGGTGGGAAGGAAGCCGCCGGCAGCAAAGCCCGAGCCCGGCGAAGCAAGGAAGTAGCCATGCGAAGTAACAAATTTTTCATGGCGGGAGTTGTCGCAGCGGCGCTTTCGGGCGTCGCTGGAGCACAACAGATGGGCGTTCCCGCCGCCAGCCTGCCCTTGATGGTACAAGGCGTCGGCATCGATCAAAATCTAAATGCGCAGATTCCGCTCGAGCTCACCTTCAAGGATGAAACCGGGCAAGTGGTGCGCCTGGGCCAATACTTCCGGGACAAACCGGTGGTTCTGGCGCTGGTGTATTACGAATGCCCTGGCCTGTGCGACCTGGTGCTGAACGGGCTGTCGCACGCCATGGAGCAAAGCACCTTGAATGTCGGCTCCGACTATCAAGTGGTCACGGTCAGCTTCAATCCAAAGGAAAGCTGGCAGCTGGCAGGCGCGAAGAAGGCCAATTACATCGAAAAGTATCAGAGCACGGGCACCAAAGAAGGCGTGAAAGCCGGCTGGCATTTTCTGACCGGCCAGCAAGACGCCATTAAGAAACTGGCCGATACCGTGGGATTCCATTACAACTGGGACCCGGTGAGCCAACAGTTCGCGCACGCCAGCGGCATCATGGTTCTGACGCCGGAGGGAAAGATCTCGCGCTACTTCTACGGCATCCAGTACAAGCCGCGCGATTTTCGCCTCGGCCTGGTAGAGGCTTCCAACAATAAGATCGGCACGCCGGCCGACCAGGTGCTGCTGTTTTGCTATCACTACGATCCCACGACAGGAAAATATGGAATGGCCATCACGCAGATCACCCGAGTGCTCGGCACCGGGACAGTACTGGGCCTGGGAGGATTCATCTTCATCATGATCCGCCGCGAGCGGCACGCGCATCCCGGCTCCGGGAGGGCAGCCTAGCTTATGGAACTTCCACTTTGGCCTGAAGCCGCTTCCGCGGTAGCAGTCGACGTCGATCACCTGTACATCTATCTGAGCTTGGTCAGCATCGTGATGTCGTTGCTCATCTTCTTCGTGATCTTCGTCTTTGCGATTAAGTATCGCAGACGCTCAGACACTGAAGTTCCCCAACCGATCCACGGTTCATTGCGGCTGGAAATCACCTGGTCCATTATTCCGTTTCTGGTGATGCTCACTTTCTTTTGGTGGGGCGCCAAGATCTATTTCCAGAACGCCGTTCCCCCGCCCGATTCCATGGATGTTTACTCGGTTGGGAAGCAATGGATGTGGAAGATCCAATATCCAGGCGGCCAGCGCGAGATCAACGAACTGCATGTTCCGGTTGGCCGGCCGGTTAAAATCACACTGGCGTCGGAAGACGTGATCCACAGCTTCTTCATCCCGGCGCTGCGCATCAAGCACGATGTGGTGCCAGGTCACTATGACACGATGTGGTTCACTGCCACCAAGCCCGGCCGCTATCATTTGTTCTGCGCCGAGTATTGCGGAACCGAGCACTCCGGCATGGTGGGCTGGGTGACCGTCATGCAACCGGCGGACTACGAAAACTGGCTGGCGGGCAACGGGTCGAGCGGAACAATGGCGCAGCAGGGCGAGCGACTGTTCGAACAGCTAGGTTGTTCTACTTGCCACTTGCTGGACCGTCAAGGCCGCTGCCCGATCCTGCGCGGCGTGTACGGCTCGCGCGTGCAGTTGGCCAACGGACAAACCGTGCTGGCTGACGACGCCTACGTCCGTGAGTCAATCCTGAATCCGAACGCAAAAGTCGTGGCTGGATATAAACCGAACGTGATGCCGAGTTTCCAAGGCCAGATCAGCGAAGAAGGCATTCTGCAGTTAGTGGTCTACATCAAATCGCTTGGGATCACCAATGCGCCGGGCGCACCCACCGCGGCTCTGAATCCAGCAGCTGCAGCGCGACCCACGGCGGCCCTGCTGGCCCGTCCAGATGGCGGTAAACAATGAGTACAGCTTTACAAGAACCTCAAACTACCGAAACCGTAAATTACTTGAACGCCGAGTACGGCTGGAAATCGTGGTTGTTCACCACAGACCACAAACGCATCGCCGTGCTCTATCTGATCTCGATCAGCATCATGTTCGCCTTGGGCGGCGTCTTCGCGGGATTGATCCGGCTGGAGCTGCTGACGCCCCAGGGCGATCTGTTCAACTCCGACACTTACAACAAGATCTTCACCATGCACGGCGTGGTGATGATCTTCTTCTTCCTGATCCCGTCGATTCCCGCGACCTTTGGTAATTTTCTGGTGCCCATGATGATCGGCGCCAAGGATCTGGCATTCCCGCGGATCAATCTGCTGAGCTGGTATATCTACGTCGTCGGCGGACTCTTCGCACTCGCGGCCATCGTGATGGGCGGCGTGGACACCGGCTGGACGTTCTACACTCCGTTCAGCACAACCTATTCGAACACCTTCGTTATCACCGCGGCCGTCGGCGTGTTCATCGCGGGTTTCTCTTCGATTCTGACCGGTCTCAACTTCATCGTCACGGTTCACAAGATGCGCGCGCCCGGAATGACCTGGGGCCGGCTGCCGCTGTTCGTTTGGGCCAATTACGCCACGGCATTGATTCAGGTGCTGGGTACTCCGGTGGTCGCGATCACGCTCGCGCTGGTGGGCCTGGAGCGGGCCTTCCACATCGGCATCTTCGATCCCGCTATCGGCGGCGATCCCATTTTGTTCCAGCACATGTTCTGGTTTTACTCCCATCCGGCCGTGTACATCATGATTCTGCCTGGCATGGGCGTGATCAGCGAGCTGGTGACCTGCTTCTCGCGCAAAGGCATCTTCGGATATTCGTTCATTGCCGGATCGAGCCTGGGCATCGCAATCATCGGGTTCCTGGTGTGGGGCCATCACATGTTCGTCACCGGCATGTCGATGTACGCGGGCCC
>Ga0187810_10000968_pt1 | contig 10274 bp, 11 predicted proteins | sample NC_wetland_sal_i_9_FD_132963 | JGI IMG/M metagenome (GOLD analysis project Ga0187810, IMG submission 132963) | Wetland sediment microbial communities from Neuse River Estuary, North Carolina, USA - ASW_5 | ecosystem: Environmental > Aquatic > Freshwater > Wetlands > Sediment | place: USA: North...
AGCGCTGCATGTCGGTGACTTCTTCCGGCCGCTCGTCGATCAACAGAACGATCAAGAAACATTCCGGATGGTTGGCCGAAATCGCGCGCGCGATGTTCTGCAGAATGACCGTCTTGCCGGTACGCGGCTGGGCGGTGATGAGGGCGCGCTGGCCCATGCCCTGCGGCGACACGATGTCGATGACGCGCCCGGTCTTGTCCTTGATGGTCGGGTCTTCGATTTCCATCTTCAGCCAGCGCGTCGGGTAGAGCGGCGTCAAATTGTCGAAGTGGACCTTGTGCTTGATCTTCTCGGGGTCTTCGAAATTGATGGTGGTGACCTTGAGCAGAGCGAAATAGCGTTCCCCGTCTTTGGGGCTGCGGATCGGGCCTTCCACGGTGTCGCCGGTGCGAAGGCCGAAGCGGCGGATTTGCGACGGCGACACGTAGATGTCGTCGGGCCCGGCCAGATAGTTGGATTCCGGCGAGCGCAGGAAGCCGAAGCCGTCCTGCAGAGTCTCCAGCACGCCCGCGCCGGTGATCTCCACATTGCGGTCCGCCAGCTCCTTCAGGATCGCGAACATCATGTCCTGCTTGCGCATGGACGAGGCGTTCTCGATCTCGAGCTCCTCGGCAAAGGACAACAGGTCGGTTGGGGATTTGGACTTCAAATCCTGCAGCTTCATGGCCTGCAGGCCGGTTTGCACTGTCATGGGAAATTACACCTGAACAATCGCTGACGTTGGCCCGTGTCTCGCAAGCGTCGCTGGCGAGCTGGCATGTGGAGAGCGACCCCTGGCTTTACGCCGCTGCGGCCCACTTGGGGTGACCGCTATTGGGGTTTAATGGGGAACTGTGTCGGTTATACCCCGGATCGCCGCCAAAGCAAACAGCCGGTTTGCCGTCGGTCTGCGATTTCGCCGGCGGTGCGGCCCGGAGAATTGTCGCGCCCCGCAGGCCGCCTAGATCGGCTTGGTTATAACCAAGATGACGATGGCGATCATCAGCACGGTCGGGACTTCGTTCCAGATTTTGAAATAGCGCGCCGTGTGCGCGTTCCGGCCGTTGGCGAAGTCCCGAGCCCAGATGATGTAATTGAAATGCACCAGCGTCATGCCCGCCACCAGGGTCAGTTTGAGCTGGAACCAATGCGCCGCCCACCAATCGTTCAGCCAGCCCAGGGTCAGGCCCAGGATCCACACCGCGATCAGGGCGGGCAGCATGATCATCTTCAGAAGTCGCCGCTCCATGCGCGTGAAGCGTTCGTAGTCCGGCTCGCCGGGCTTGGCTTCCGTGTGATAGACGAACAGCCGCGGGCAATAGAACATGCCGGCCATCCATGCGATCACGAAGATCACGTGCAGCGCCTTGATCAAGAGGTAGTAGTCGAGCAGAAACGCTTTCATCGTTGGGGTCCAAAACCGCAGCGGCCGAGACCGGCCGGGCAGATGCACGACCGCTTTTCCGATTCCAGCACAAGACCGGCAAGCCCCGCGATGAATTCCTGCCCTACACCCACCGTCGGAACCCGCAGGTAATCGCGTACGCCGCTGGCGCGCGCCAGTTCTGCGTACAGGATATCGAGTTCGACCAGCGTTTCCGAGTGCTCCGAGACGAAGGCCAGCGGCACCACGATCACACCCTTGCCCTCGGCGCCCGCCCGGCGGATTTCCGCATCCGTCCCCGGTCCGATCCATTCGAGCGGCCCCACCCGGCTCTGATAGCAGATCGTCCAGTCCGTTACCCCCAAACGCTCCACAAGGGCGGTAGCCGTTTGCTCTACCTGCCATTGATAGGGGTCGCCGCGCGCGATCACCCGCTTGGGCAGACCGTGGGCGGATAACAGCCAGCGATAGGCCAAGCCGGGTTGCGCCTTGGCCGCCGTCTCGCGGGCCTTCGCCGCCAGAGCCTCGATGAATCCGTCCAACCGGGGATAGCAGCAAATCGCCCTTGTCGGGGCTGTGATCCCCGCTGCCTTCGCGGCGCGCGTCCAATCTTCGAGCGAAGAGCCCGTCGTCGTGGTGGAGTATTGGGGATAGAGCGGCAACAGCACGATCTCGTCGGGACCCCAGGCCGCGATCGCGCGCGCCGCCTCGTCGCTGAACGGCTTCCAACAGCGCATGGCAATGAAGATGCGCGAGTCCGCAAGCGCCGCTTCCAGGGCCCAGGCTTGTTCCTGTGTTTCTTCCAGGATAGGCGAACGACCGCCGATCTTGGCGTAAATCGCTTGCGCGACCGGGGCGCGACGGCGTGCGATCCAGCGCGCCAACGGCTTGCGCAGCAGCCCCGGCAGCGAAATCACCGCAGGGTCCTCGAACAGGTTGCGCAGAAACGGCTCGACAGCCTCGGGGCTATCCGGCCCGCCCAAATTGAAAAGGACGACCGCCCGCTTCACCCGTCACCTCGCACCAGCCGCACCAGCTCCGACACGTGCTCCACCGGCGTATCGGGCAAGATGCCGTGTCCCAGGTTGAAGACGAATCGCTGCCCGCGCGTGGCTTTCAGGATCGTTTCCACGCCCTCGCGTAACGCGGTCCCACCCGCCACCAGAGCGAGTGGATCGAGATTGCCTTGCAGCACCGTGTTTGTCCCCAATTCGCGCACAGCCCAATCGATCGGCACGGCGGTATCGAGCGAGATCGCGTCGATCCCGGTCGTTCGATAACGCTGTAGCCCGGCGAGCGACGCACCACGCGGAAAACCTATGATATGCGCCCCAGGCAAGGCCGCACGCACCTTCGTCACCACCTTCGCAGTGGGTATCACCACCCAGCGCTCGAACTGGCTTGGCGCAAGCCCTAAGGCCCAGCTATCGAAGAGCTGGACGGCATCCGCACCCGCTTTCAACTGCCGGATGAGGTGATAGGCCACGCAATCGCATAGAATATCGATCAGAAGCCCAAAACCCTTGGGATCGCGATACGCCCACAGCTTCGCGGCGATCTGGTTGTCATTTCCGCCACCGGCCAGATACGTCGCCAAAGTCCACGGCGCGCCGGCAAATCCCAACAGTGCGGTATCCCCATCCAGTTTCGCCCGCGCCAGCCGGATAGCTTCATACAAAGGCGCTAATCGCACGGACCATTGTTTCTCGGATCGTTCAAGGCCATCCGTGCTTTGCAGAGGTTGGAGCTTCGGTCCTTCCTCGAATACAACCGCATGGCCCAGCGCCACCGGCACCACCAGAATATCCGAGAAGATGATCGCCGCATCGAAGCCGAACCGGTGGATCGGTTGCAGCGTCACCTCCGCTGCCAGCTCCGGCGTCAGGCACAGATTCCAGAACGAACCGGCTTTGATTCTCGTCTCGCGATATTCGGGCAGATATCTTCCCGCTTGGCGCATCAGCCACAGCGGTGAAGGTTCGATCTTCTTTCCACCAAGCACTTCGAGGAAAGGACCGGACACTTACATGACTCCCTTAGATAAGGATGTTGTAGATGTTGTTAGGGTTGTGAACTGTGGAGACAGCTGGGGGTAGGGAAAAATCCTGATCGGGATTATACGAGGGTTCAAACAGTTATGCTCCGCTTTTGTAAAGGCAGGAAGGCCCCAAAGAGGGTACGAAGTGGTGCATCCATGCCCGTCTTGTCCCCCGCTTTGAACAGGGACGGGGTTATGCGCATAGTTCGGCGGCTGCGGTGGATGATTGAGGAGTGAATCTGTGAGTGGACCTTTTCATGTCCACCTGATCTCGGACGCGACGGGCGAGACGCTACATGCAGTCGCCAAAGCGGCGCTTGCCCAATTCGAAGGCGTGACCGTACAGGAGCATTCCTACACCCTGGTACGCAGCGTGCGGCAGCTCCAACGTGCGCTCGATTATATCCGCGAGCATCCCGGTCTGGTGCTGTTCACCATCGTCCACCAAAACCTGCGCAACGAATTGGTGGCGCAATGCACCCTGATGACGGTGCCGTATTTCGACCTCATGGAAGGCCCGGTGGGCCTGATGCAGCATTTCTTCAACGCACCCAAGACTCAAAAGCCCGGCGGCCAGCACGAGATCGATCAGAAATATCTCCAGCGCATGGAAGCCTTGAACTACACCATCGAGCACGACGACGGTTCCAACCTGGATCTCGGCTCCGCGGAAGTGATCCTCATAGGAGCCAGTCGCACATCGAAGACTCCAACCTGTGTATATCTGGCGATTCGGGGCATCCGGGCGGCCAACATCCCTCTTGTGCTGGGAATGCCGCCGCCCTCACAATTGCTGACGTTTACCACCCCGCTCATCGTCGGCTTATGGGCGGCGCCCGAGCGTTTGGTGCAGATCCGGCGCAACCGCCTTCACACGATGGGTGAGGAACACGAGACCGACTACATCGATCTCGAGAAAGTGCGCAGCGAGGTCATGACAACCCGCCGGCTGTACGAAGCGCATGGCTGGCCTTCGATCGACGTGACGCGACGCTCGATCGAGGAAACCGCGGCGACGATCATGACCTTGCTCGAGCACAGGGGCGAACCGGCATGAGCACCTTGGTCCTGGCATCCGCGAGCGGCATCCGCGCCCGTCTGTTGCGCGAAGCCGGCGTAAGGTTCGGTGTGCGCCCGGCGGAGGTAGATGAAGACCAGACCAAGCGCGACTTCCAAACGCAGAACCGGCCGCACGAGGACCTGGCCGACGTGCTGGCGGCGCTGAAGGCGGTGTCGGTATCGAAGACCTCGCCCGAGGTGGTGGTGCTCGGCTGCGATCAGATCCTCTCCTGCGACGGTCGCCTGTTCGACAAGGCCCGCAATCTCGACGAGGCCCGCAAAACGCTCGCCAGCCTGCGCGGCAAGATGCACACGCTGACCACCTCCTGCGCTTTGGCGCGCAACGGCCAGCCGTTCTGGCAGCACCGGGAACAAGCCAGTTTGTGGATGCGTCCTTTCAGCGAGGACTTTCTCGAGGACTATCTCAAGAGCGAAGGCCGGAGCATCCTCGGCTCGGTCGGCTGCTACCAATTCGAAGCGCGGGGCATCCAGCTTTTCGAACGGGTGAGCGGCGATTTCTTCGCCATCCTCGGCCTGCCGCTGGTGGCGGTGCTGACCGCGTTGCGGCACGAAGGAATCCTGCCGCAATGAGCATCTCGGGTTCGGCGCGCCTTGCTGGGATCGTCGGTTGGCCGGTCGGCCAGTCGCTGTCGCCGGTGCTGCACGGCTATTGGCTCGCCGAATACGGCATCGACGGCGCCTATGTTCCCTTGCCGGTGAAGCCCGAGGATTTCGCGCGCGTCGTGGACGGGCTGCGCCGGGCGGGCTTTCGCGGCGTGAACGTCACGCTCCCGCACAAGGAAGCGGCCTTCGCCCTGGCCGAACGCCACGACGCCGCCGCACAGGCGATCGGTGCGGTGAACCTCTTGGTGTTCGGCGAGAACGGATTGGAAGGGCGCAACGCGGATGCCCTCGGCATCTCCGCCGCCCTGATCGACGGCCTGGGTCCCGATCCCGTAAAGGGCAAAATGGCGGCGATCTGGGGAGCGGGCGGCGCGGCCCGCGCGGCGATCTATGCCCTGGCCGAGATGGGGGCCGGCGAAATCCGCCTTTTCAACCGCACGCCAGCCCGCGCCATGGCGCTGGTCTCGGCGTTCGGGCCGCTGGTTTCGGTGCCGCTGACGGCAGCTTGCTATGAAGCTTGGCCGCAAGCCGCCAAGGATGTGGCGCTCGTCGTCCACACCACCAGCGCCGGGATGAAGCAAATCCCGTCGCTCGATCTGCCGCTCGACGGCCTGCCGGACGATGCCGCGGTGTTCGATGCGGTGTACAACCCCTTGGAAACGGGGCTCCTGGCGCGGGCGCGGGCGCGCGGCCTGCGGGTTGTGGATGGATTGGGGATGCTGATGCATCAGGCCGTGCCGGCGTTCGAAGCCTTCTTCGGCGTTACGCCGAAGGTGACGCAAGCGCTGCGCCATGCGCTGGAGCAGGCGCTCCATGGCTAGCCGTCCGTTTCTCATCGGGCTCACCGGCTCGATCGGCATGGGCAAGAGCGAAACAGCCAAGATGTTCGCCCGGCTCGGCGTGCCGGTCTACGACGCCGATGCGGCCGTCCACGACCTCTACGATGCGGGCGGCGCGGCGGTTGGCGCCATTGCACAGGCCTTTCCCGGCTGCGTCAGGGACGGACGCGTCGACCGCTCTGCGCTGGTGGCGCGCGTGGTGGGCGATCCCGAGGCGCTGGCGGCCCTCGAGGCAATCGTGCATCCGCTCGCCGGCGAGAAACAGCGAAGCTTCATCGACGCGGCGGCCGCGCACGGGGCCCGGATGGTCCTTCTCGACATTCCCTTGTTGTTCGAGACCGGCGGCGATGCCCGCATGGACGCCGTGGTGGTGGTTTCCGCGCCGCCGGAACTCCAGCGCGAACGCGTGCTGGCGCGCGACGGCATGAACGAGGAAAAGCTCGCGACCATCCTGGCGCGCCAGATGCCCGATGCTGAAAAACGCACCCGGGCTCACTATGTTGTGGACACGGGGCAGGGATTTGCCCACGCCTTCGATCAGGTGCGTAAGATCGTCGAACAGTTGAGCATCAAATGGAACAGCGATGCGTGAAATCGTCCTCGATACGGAAACCACCGGCCTCGATCCGGCCGACGGACACCGCATTGTCGAGATCGGCTGCATCGAGCTCAACGATCATTTTCCCACCGGGCGCAGTTACCAGTGCTATCTCAATCCCGAGCGCGACATGCCCGCGGAGGCCGAGCGCGTGCACGGCATCAGCGCGGCGTTCCTCGCAGACAAGCCGCTGTTCCCCGCCGTGGTGCCGGAGTTGATGGAATTCCTCGGCGATGCGCCGCTGGTGATCCACAACGCGGCCTTCGATCTCAAATTCCTCAATGCGGAACTGGCCCGCATCGAAGCCGAGCCGATCCCGCCCGGACGGGCCATCGACACCATCGAACTCGCCAAGATGAAATTCCCCGGCGCGCGCTATTCGCTGGACGAGTTGTGCAAGCGCTTCGCCATCGATCTGACGAGCCGTTCCAAGCACGGCGCGCTGCTCGATGCCGAGCTTCTGGCGCAGGTCTATCTCGAGCTGGTGGGCGGCCGGCAGAAACGTTTCGTCCTGGCGCCGGGCGATGCGGTTGCCGCCGCGGACGACGAGATGCGGCCGGCCCGCTTGCGCCCTGAACCGCTGCCCGCGCTGCTGACGCAAGCCGAACGCGAGGCACACGCCGCCTTCGTCGCCAAGGAACTTGGCGCCGGCGCCGTATGGAATATCGGATTGCCTGCCGCTGCGAAGTGAGCAGTCAGGCCTGCGCCGTCGGCTGTTGCTGCGCCATCTGGGCGGCCTTGGCCCGGAACAGCGCCGAGAAATCGATCGGCTCGATCATCAAAGGCGGCATGCCGCCATCGCGAATCACGTCGGCCACGATGCGGCGCGCGAACGGGAACATGATGTGCGGCGCTTCGATCAGCAGCACCTGCTGGCGAACCTCGTCGGGGATGTTGTGAAGCTGGAACATGCCGCCGTAGACAAGCTCGAGCAGGAACAACGGCCGGTCCTCGGCCTTGGCATTGACGCGCAGTTTCATTTCGACTTCGAAGACCTCGGCCTGGACCTGGCGAGCCTGCAAGTCGACGTTCAATTCGATCTGCGGGCGGGTGGCCGCATTGCTGGCGGCGCCGGGGTTCTCGAAGGAGAGGTCCTTGATGTACTGCCCGACGACCTGAACGCGCGGAGCGTCGTTGTCCAAACCGTTTTGAGAGCCATCCGGGGGAAGTTCATCGGCCATGGTAAACCCTTGGAAATTCGTCGCGCGGGGCGCTACCACGGAACATGCGCCCGTGACAAGCGAGTGCTTTGGCAACCATCTTCCGCACTTTCGCCCTTTTTAACGGATATAAGCTGGACCGTTCCGGTCAGGGGCGTTACGTTAGGAATGTTCCGCGCGCCACCATGCCGCGGAGAGAAAGATGGCTGGTTCCCAACTGCTTGAGATCGTCCTGCTTGCCACGGTGGCGGGGTTCATCCTCTTCCGCCTTTACACGGTGCTGGGCCGCCGCACGGGACATGAGCGCCCGCCGCAGGACGACTACCGGCTCGGCGCGCAGCAGACCCAGGACATCGGGGCTGCCGTTCCCAAATTGTCGCACGCCTCCGCCGAGCGGCCGTCCGATCCCGTCGCCAGCGGTTTGTTCGACATCGGGCTCGCCGACCGCGGTTTCGACAAGGACCGTTTCCTCAAGGGCGCCCGCTCCGCCTACGAGATGATCCTGACGGCCTACGCGGCCAACGACCGCGCCACGTTGAAGCCGCTCTTGAGCGAAGAAGTCTATGCCGCTTTCGATTCGGTCATGCGCCGGCGCGAGCAGAACGGCGAAAAGGCCACCCTTACGCTGGTCGGTTTCGGCGACGTCAAGATCATCGCCGCAGCGCTCAAGGGTTCGGTGGCCGAGATCACGCTCGCGTTCGGCGCGCGGCTCATTTCCGCGACCAGCAATTCCGACGGTGCGGTCGTGGAGGGCGATGCCACCACGGTGCGCGACGTCACCGACGTGTGGAGCTTCACGCGCGATACCCGCGCACGCGATCCCAATTGGTCGCTGGTCGCCACTTCCAGCGAACCCGGCTAGTGCCGTGGTTTTGACGTTCGCCGCACCACCGATATCGGCCCCTTGGGCGAACTTCGAAACCGGAACGGCAGTGGGATTCGATAAATTGCCAGTGTCCTTTCGATTCCGAAATTCGTTAGCGGTCGGTATCGAGATGTGGCGAATTTCGGAATCGGGACGCTAGAGCTTTGGCCAAGCGGCAGCCCCACGCCGTCATTCTGTTCGTTCTTGCCGCGATTGCCGTTGCTGCCGCCGGGCTGTGGTGGTTTTTCAATCCCGTGCCCGGGCCGCTGCGGCTCACCAAAACGCGCTTTGCCGACGTGCCGGGCTGGTCCGAAACCGATGCGGGCGCGGCGCTGTCGGCCTTCCGGCGCTCGTGCGATGCGCTGGCAAAATTGCCCGATACGGCGGCCATGGGCCGCTATGGCGGAACGCTCGCCGATTGGCGCCCCGTCTGCGCCGCGGCGAAAACCGCCACACCCGCCCAGCCCCGTGTTTTCTTCGAAGCGTGGTTCACGCCGTTCGCGGTCAGCGCGGGCCGCGTAAAGGACGGCCGTTTCACCGGCTATTACGAGCCGCAGATCCGCGGCAGCCATGCGCAGCGCGGCCCCTATCGGACGCCGGTTTATGCCCGTCCCGACGATCTCGTCACCGTCGATCTCGGCGCCTTCCGGCCCGCCCTGAAAGGCGAAAGCCTCGCCGGCCGCGTGGACGACGGCAAGCTGGTGCCCTACGCCTCGCGGGCCGAGATCGACGCCCACGGCCTCAGCCAGGCCCGCGTGCTGTTCTATACCGACGATCCGATTGCGCTGTTTTTCCTCCACATCCAGGGTTCGGGACGCGTGATCTTCTCCGACGGCACGGCGGCGCGCGTGAGTTACGCCGCGCAGAACGGACAGCCCTACACGGCCATCGGCAAGACGCTGATCGGGCGCGGCGTGCCGCGCGATGGCATGTCGCTGCAGGTGATCCGCGCCTGGCTGAAATCGCATCCGGGCGAGGCGCGCGCCGTGATGGAGAACGATGCGTCCTACGTTTTCTTCAAGGAGGAGCCGGTCGGCGATCCCGCGTTCGGCGCCGAGGGTGCTGAAGGCGTGCCGCTCACCCCGCTCGCCAGCCTCGCGGTCGATCTGCGTCTACACGCGCTGGGGGCGCCATACTTCGTCTCCGGCGGGCTCGACCGCCTGTTCGTCGCCCAGGACACCGGCGGGGCGATCCGCGGGCCCGTGCGCGGCGACGTCTATTTCGGATTCGGACCCGCGGCGGAAGCCCAGGCGGGCACCATGGATCAGACGGGGCGCCTCACCGTTCTGTTGCCGAACCCGGTGGCGCAGCGGATGAAAGATGAAACTGACTTCCCCGGAACCTGAAGCGCAATCCGGAAAAGTGTGAAGCGGTTTTCCGGCAGATTGCGCGAAAAACAAGGAAGGCCATGAGGCGCACCACCCCCGAAGAACGCGAGCTGTTTCGCACGGCAGTATCGCGCGGCGTCGCTCCGGCGCGCCCGGCCGTCAAAAAGCGTCGTCCGCACAAGCCGCGCCCGGCCAAACATGCCGCCGAGGCCGACGAACCGGCCGAACCTGCCGGCAAACGGCGCGCAACGCGCGAGGAGCGCGCGCTGTTCGAAGCCGCGCTGGCCGGGCAGGTGCCCGTCCGAAAGCCGGCGGTGGCCAAAGCGAAACCGCCTGCGCCCCCCGCCAAGCCTGGGCCGCAAAAGGCGCTTACCGGCCTCGACGGCCACACGGCCCGCAA
>Ga0187810_10000969_pt1 | contig 10270 bp, 10 predicted proteins | sample NC_wetland_sal_i_9_FD_132963 | JGI IMG/M metagenome (GOLD analysis project Ga0187810, IMG submission 132963) | Wetland sediment microbial communities from Neuse River Estuary, North Carolina, USA - ASW_5 | ecosystem: Environmental > Aquatic > Freshwater > Wetlands > Sediment | place: USA: North...
ATTCTCTACCGCCATCAACGTCATGGTGACGGGCGACAGCTGGGCTAACGCAGCGAACGAAATTTATGAGAAATTTGGAATTGTCCACCCTTGCGCCGACGAAGATGGCGTGGTCCGGAACCTAAACCACTTCAAGGCGACTTACACGCCGCCAGTGATGCATTATTTCGATTTTTACCGCTTTGGCAATGAACAGGCATTGAAAGCATGGCAGCGCAACTTCCTCCCTTACACGGAAAACAACATCGAAAAAAGGCTCAAGGCGATTCAAGCGGATCTTGGTGATTTCTTGCGACGCCGTATTCCTTGGGGCGACCTGATTGCCCATATGGATACTCATTGTGAGGCGGATTTATGTAAGCGCTGTGACTTGAATGCGCGCTACCTTGAACTCGCACTCAGTGTCCACCACCGGTGGTGGGAGAACCTCGACCTCGATTCCGAAGATTTGTGGAACCAGCGCAAACCCGACCTGGAATGGGTCGGCGAATTGCCGCACAAGGTCGGTGAATTGTTCAAGGAGCACTTCGGAACTCTGGAAACAATTAAACGGTACAACGAGATGTTGGAGGAGAGGGCCGAAGCCTTCAGGGAAATGTTCCGGGATTTCGCGAAGCTCAACAAGCGAATGGGCGGCCTGACCTTCACGCGTAAACTGCAAAAGAAGGTCACCGCGGAGGCCAACTTCTCCTCGCAAACCATTCTCATCGTGGAAGATGGCAAACTGGTAACCACTCTACACTTTTTAAAGAAAGTAGACACCGAGACAACTGAAGTGTCGCACAAAGTAAGGAGAGGCAAGAGAATCAAGGAGGTATGGAAAAAGAAAATAGTTAAGAGAACCACTTACGAGTTGGAGGAACCCCCTTTTAAGGAGTTCAAAGAATGGCCGGAGTGGCTGGAAACGTTTGGCACGTTCATCTCGCTGGCGATGAGTATCTCCGAGATCATCGGAATGATTAAGGGAGAGGAAGAAAAGACGACCGGAGAGAAAATCGAGGCCGTCGCTGCGCTCGGCCGGGACACCTGTTTGTTCGTTGCCAGCTTCTCGGAAGCCTTGAATTCATCTTTCGAGTACGCTGGAAGGGAGATCGGCGTGCTTTCAAAGTTTGAGAAACTTGGCAGCAAACTCAAAGGGCCGGGATTGGTCTTGGAAGCCGTGATCAATGTCGAGCAGGGCAGCACTATTTTGTTATTGGGCGAGGACAGCCTTTCTGCGCAGGCCGTAGTGAAGGGTGACGTGTTTGAAGGGTGGCTCCAAGAGTCCAAAGGATTGGTCCTGGTCGCGAGCGCGGTTCCAGGTGCGGTGGCTGCCGGCTCTGTTCTAGTCGCCGGGGGCACAGCAGCGGCCGCCTTCGCTGCCGCTCTTCCACCTCTTGGTATCGCCTTGGCAATCGCGAGTCTGCTGGTAATCGGAATCGAGCTTGCCATCTACATTCACAGCGGGCCCACCAGCGTGATGCAACCAATCAGTGACGCCCTAGACAAGGCGCTCAAGAACGAGTTCGGCAAAGAGTTTCAGGACGAACGCACATATGACTCCATCAGAAAGTTTTCTGTCCACTTGGCTGGGATATTGACTTGACGATCTTTGATCGCGTCGAGCCAGGCAAGGACGGACCTCTAAATTTGTCATTCTGGAAAGACAGAAGTGAAGTTTCAGAAGGCGAAAACCGGGGTATTTGAACGCAACAAGGATTTGCAAGCGGTGTGAATGACGATGGAGCAGAATGATCGCAGACGCGCCGTTCGCGCAATGCGACTGATTCTGAGAAGGTGCAAGTGAGGCCATGCGAGTTTTTCTTGAAGTCAGAACCGGCTCTTCCGCCGGGAAAAAGATCCCGCTGAAGACGGGCGAGTCCGTCCGCGTAGGCCGCACGCCGAAGTCGGATTTCGTGGTGTCGCAGGATACGATGATGTCCGGCGCGCACTTCATCGTGGAGTGCGAGGAGAAGGGCTGCCGCATTCGAGATTTGAAGAGCAGCAACGGCACGCTTGTCAATCGGAGCAAAATCACAACCGCGTGGCTGAACGATGGCGACGAAATCGTCGCGGGGACAACTCGATTCCGGGTTCATTTCGAAAAAGAAAGCGTCGAGGCTCTGCCACCGCTCGGTGCGCCGGCTCCCGTCGCGCCTCCGGTTGCGCCCTCTCCCTCTTCCGTGCGGCCGCAGCCGCCGAGAGCTCCGGCAGGCCCGGGAAGGCTGCCGCCGCTGGGTGCTCCGACCTCGCCAACTCAGCCTCCGAAGCCAGCAGCACCCGCCCCCTTGGGGCCCCTGCCGCCGCTGGGTGCTCCGAAAGCTCCGCTGAGTCCGATTGCTCCTCTCCCGCTGCCGACGCCGCCTCCGTCCCGGCCGGCAGAATTGCGGTCCGCTGCTCCCCCGTCTGCGCCGGAAGCGACTCTTCTCGAAGGCAAGACGCCTCAGGACCGGCTGCTGCGCGTTCTGCGCAAAGAATTCCAGCCGCTTTACGCGCTGCTCGACGCGGCCAACGAGCCGGACGTGTTCAAGTTTTTGGTCGAGTCGAAAGAGGAATATGAGTCGCTGTTTGAAGGAGCGCGTGCGAAAACGCTTGCGCATTTCGCGCCTTACCTGGTGCGCGTGCCACCGAAGTCGCCACTCCTCAAGTTGCTGGTCGAAAAAGGCTGGGGCAAGGGCTGGGGCCTTTATTTGACTTGCGATCGGCCGCTCAAAGAAGTGCGCACGCATTTCCGTCAATTTTTGATGGCGAATCTGCCGGACGGCAGGCAAGTGTATTTTCGATTTTACGATCCGCGCGTCTTGAGACTTTATCTGCCCACGTGCCTGCCCGAGGAATCGAGTCAGTTCTTCGGTCTTGTAAAATACTTTGCGATGGAAGATGAGAACCGCGAAATCTTGCTGCGGTTTTCAAACACCGGGAAGGGTGTAGGCGCAAAGCAGTTGCGGCTCGCGCCGGAGGCCGCAAACGGTGAGGCGCAGATGAAACCGGCGGCGGAATCGCCGCAGCCTCTGCAGGCGCGTTGAGAAATTGAGCGGCATCCATGCTGACGATTCGCAAAGAACAACTCGCCGTGCTGCAGAAAAAAGAGGTGCAGAAATTTGGCGACCGGATGGTCGCGCACCTGACGGAGGTCTTTCCGGAAAAATCCAAAGCGCTGGGCGAGGGCGGCCTGAGGGAAATCATCCGCTACGGCCTCTCGCGCGCGGCATCTTATCGGATTGCGGCCGAGCGCGACGTCTGCAAATATATTGATTTGATGGTTGTGTTCGGCCGCGACTTCGATCGGGACCCGAATCAGCCCTGGGCGGGCGCAATTTTGAATGACAGGAAGACCAAGAGTCCCGCGCGCAAAATGAAACAATTGTTCGAGACCGCCAAGGAGCGCGAGAAAGCACAAGGAGCGGCGCGTGCCTGACATTTGGGAAGACTCCGAGTTGCCTGAATTCCCGTCCGCCGCCAGTGACGACGATTCCGAGGAGGAGGGGACTTCCACGACGGAAGCAGAGGAGGAAGACGACGACAGCGAACCCGCTCAGAAAGAAGAGGAAAGCGATGCGGAGGATAGCGACGACTCTGGCGGAGACGGCGATCTCTCCAGCGCCGAAACTCATACCAACGACGATTTCGACGAATGCGAGGTGGATGATCCGGCGCCGCCCTGCGGGAGCAAATCCAAGAAAGCTTCGCCGGACCCGAAAAAGAAAACTTTCATCGAAATCGAGATGGTCGACGAAGAAGGCAATCCTGTCGCGGACGAATCCTACGAGGTCACACTGGCCGACGGATCGGTAACCGATGGGAGCCTGGACGACAAAGGGCAGGCGAGGATCGAAGGTCTCGATCCCGGCAACTGCCAGATCACGTTTCCAGATTTGGACAAAGACGCGTGGTCCGCGAAGTGAGCAACAGGTCTCGATTGCAGGGAGGAGATTCAGGATGCCGAATGTGACGGTCAGCGACGGCGATTGCATCTCGAGTATCGCGGCGGACAATGGCTTCTATTGGGAAACGATCTGGAATCACGCCCAGAACTCCGATTTGAAGCAGAAGCGCAAGGACCCCAACATTCTGTTTCCCGGTGACGTCGTTTTTGTGCCCGACAAAACGTTGAAAAAGGAAAGCAAGGCGGCGGGGCAAAAGTACAAATTTGTAAAGAAGAATAATGTTGTAACGCTTCGTCTGAAGCTGACGAATGATTTCAAGGCGCGCAACGGGGTCAAGTATACGCTCCAGGTAGGAAACCTCACATTGAAAGGCAGCACCGACGGCAGCGGGATTCTTGAAAAGAAAATCCCTGTGGACGCCACGGAAGCCACACTCCTGACCGATGAGGACGCTTACACCCTGGCGATAGGCAGCCTCGCGCCCATCGAAGAAAAGACCGGCGTGCAGCATCGCTTGCAGAACCTCGGTTATCTCGGCGACGATACGCTGGGCACGATTACGCCGGCCACAACCGCGGCGATCAAGCAATTCCAGACGGACCAGAAGCTGACCGCCGATGGAAATCTGACCGACGAGACGCGCAACAAAATCAAGCAGGCTCACGGGTGCTAGGAGAATGCGATGCCAACGGTCGCCACACGCAGAATTGCGGGCTCCAACAATGGACCGACCACGCTCAACCGGCGGCGCGTGAAGATTTATTTGCAGAGCTACGCAGGCACCTCCGCGTCGAGCGGCATCAAGGACTTGAGCTATGTGGTGCAGGTCGGCGCATCGCCGGCCGTGACTGGCAAGACCCCCGCCGATGGCCACATTGATGTGTGGCTGGGCGCGGGCGACGCTGGCGTCTTGAAAGTGATGGGCACCGAATACGACGTCACGCTACTCTCCGGCGTTCCGTTTCCCATTGACGAACTTCGCGGCGTGCAGCAGCGGCTCAACATGCTGGGTTACAATGCCGGCCCGCTGCATGGGGACAATATGAAAGCGAAAACGTGGATCATGGACGGCGAAATCAACGAGCGCGCCAACATCAACTTTCAATCCGACAACGACCCGCTGTTCATTGACGCCCTCACCGGCGACAAGACGTGTGCAGCAATCCAAAAAGCCGTGAAGGACGCAGGGGGAGAATAGCGCCCATGCCCTTCGCCAAGGCCGTCTATCGCTGGGAACGCGTGGTGCCCGTGCGCTTCGCGCGAGCTCCCACTACGGATCCCACGGTATCCACCGGTCCGATTGTCGCCGCCGCCCCGGACCCCGACGACCGCGGCTTCCTGCCTCATTCCACAGGCGGTCCGATCTACCCGATGGGTCTGGACACGTCCGTGGAATTTGACAAGCGGGACAAAGTCCGCGTCCGCCTGCTTCGCGAGAACATTGACGACGGCGCTCAGCTTTTTCTCAAGGCAAAGCCCGACAAAATCGTGAGCCTGGACAATCCGGCCGACGGCGTCGCTCTGCCTTCCTCCAATAAGATGCTGGTCGAGATGCGGCCAGTCGCCGCCGGCGAAACGCAACTGGAAGTTCATTTCGGCTCGGACACCGGGCCAATCATCCACAAAATGAAAATCGTGGTAAACCGGATGCTCCGCGTGCGCTGTTCAGTCCATGTTCCGACGATCAATGGAAACGTGCAGAACGATTCACACGGAAACGTGGTGCCGGCTGTTTCGACACGATCTAACGCAAACATCCAAACATTTCTCAATGACGTCAATAAGATCTATTTTCCATATGGGCTTCATCTCGTTCCGGATGCGGCGATCGATCGCGCCCTCGTCCTGAATCTCCTCAATCAGGGCATGGTGGACGATGCCACCGAGTGGGATAACGTGCTGCTGCAAAACCGTGTCGCACATTCCGTGAATATCCATTTCGTCCCGCAAATCGCAGCGCCCAACAATCCCAATCCAAATTTCGTTTTTCCGCCCGACCAGGTGGGCGGAGTGGGAGTGAGCCTGGTGGGCAGCCCCAACGATTTTGGGTTGCTGCTGGCCGATTGGGTCGTGTTCCAGTCCGGCGGGCACGAACTAGGGCACGTATTAAACCTCGTCAACGATCCATCGCAACAATTCGTACACGTAAACACGGTCACGGACCCGGCAACGCCCGGCACGGGGAAGGTGGTGCGCGACGACATCGTGTCGCGCCGCCGCCTGATGTACGCGTTCACGAATATCCTGCCGAGCGCGAAGAATCCTCATCGGAACGACGTCGGTTATGGCGCCGGAAATCCCGGCGCGATGCTCACCATCAAGAATTTGGTGAACGACAAGACTGATCTGGAGATGGCCGAGGTCCGCAGGTCTGCGGCGCGCCTGTGATGCCTTCCGGCCGCTGCTCGAAAGGAACGGAGTAACGGAGTGATTCGCCTTCAAATTGCGCTCGCTGTGCTCGTTCTGGTCTCCTGCCAGCGTGCGTCAAATTCTTCGCAGGCGGGCCAATCCGCGCAGAAAGAGGCTTCTCACATGAGTGCTACAGCGACGTTGGACCAGCTCTTGGAATCAGGAAATTGGGATGCTGTTGAAGAAGCGCAGCGCCAGGGTGCGCTGGCCCTCCCGACGATTCGGACCTTTGCGCAGGGGAAAAATCCCGTGGCTCGCCAAATCGCCATGGCCTGCGCCGCGCGCGTCGGAGGCAATGACGCCGCGGCAATTCTTGCCGCCGGCCTCACCGACAGCGACGTCAATGTTCAATTGACTGCGGCCAAGGAACTTACCGGCGGAAAATTCCCTGCGGCCTCCGGAGCAATCCTCGATCAACTGGCGAAGGGAAAGGACGACTTGGTTCGTGAATTCTTGGCTCTGGACGCCGGGTACATTCCGGGCGAAAAAACGATCGCAATTCTTCGCCCTCTGGCGGACGCCGAGGGAGGGCTCGGTGAAAACGCCAGAATGGCTTTGGCGCGCCTGGGAGATCCGCGCGCTCGCGCGGTCCTGGCCAGAAATCTTTCCTCTTTGACTCCGGCGACGCGCTACGAGTCGCTCGATCAATTGCGATATGTCGGCGACATGGATCTGATCCCGGCGGCAAAGAAACTCTTGGACGATACCGAGCCGGCGCGACGCATCGGACCAGCGCGGCGCCCGCGCTTCCGGCGCGTCTGCGATCAGGCCGTGGATACGCTGACGTTTCTGCTCAAGCTCACACCTCCCTTTCCTGTGGCCGCGGAAAAAATTTATTCGAAAGCCGAACTCACCGAATTCAAGCAGCTCCTGCGCTGAGAGATTGAGCGCAGCGTGTTGATTTCCTTGCTTGCATTTGTGCGTCACAAACAGCACGCAATTTGCGATCCCCTCCCGCTTGCGCCTCCAATTGTTGTTAGAATATAAATCCTGAATCTGCGGTCCTGCGGATTACACGCACGGATCGAGAGCCAAAACAAGTGGGTGTCATTCTCGAAATCAAGGCGGGCCCGTTCGCGGGCAAGCGCATCGAGGTCCGGCAGGGCGAGACCTTCACCGTCGGCCGCACCTCGAAAGCGAAATTCGCGATCCCGCATGACACATTCATGTCAGGGCTGCACTTTTCGATTGAATGCGCGCCCAAAGGCGTGCTGCTGACCGATCAAAAGAGCAGCAACGGCACATTCGTCAACGGCGGCCGGGTCACGCAGGTTTTTCTCACCAGCGGCGACGAGGTTCGCAGCGGCCAAACAGTTTTTGGCGTGCAAATGGTCGCGGATGAGGCCCTCGCGCCTGCTCCCGCGCAGCCATCCGCGCAGGGATCGCCACTGCCGCCCCTCGGCGCGCCTTCTCCGCGGCCTGCGGCGCCATTGCCGCACCTGAGCGCCCCTCCTGCACCGTCATCGCCGCTTCAGCCTCTCGGTGCGCCGCAAGCACACTCGTCGCCACTGCCACCCCTTGGCGCGCCAGTCGCACCTCCGCCTCCACCGCGCGCACTCGTGGCGCCGCCAACTCCGGTCGCGCCGCCTCAAGCCCCCTCGGCATTGCCGCCTATGGAGACGCCGCAGGCATCACCGCCGTCACCCGCACCAATTGCAAGCTCAATTCCTGTCGCGCCTCCGCCCGCACCACCAGTGACTGAGCCGCCCGAAAAACCCGAATGGGCAGAAGAACGGCCTCCCGCCGCGAAACCCGCTCCTCCCGCGCCACCACCTCCTCCTCCGGCGCCGCCGGTCGCGCGTGCGCCGCGCAGACCTCCAACAGCGGGGCGTGCGCCCGGTCCTGCGGCAGTCACGCTGGGGGCTTGGTCATTCTCAACTGTGCCGCCGCAATGGGAAGTCCAGGGCGAATTTGGATTTCAATGCACGGAGTCGAACGGTTTCCCCAGCAGCGTCATTGCGACGCAGGAGTCGCTTGGCGCAGGGCTCAGTCTTCAGCAGTATGTGGAATCGCAAGTGGCGACGTTGCGCCAATACTTGCGCGAGCCGCATATCGAGGCCGCGCTCCCGCCGCAAATTCCCGGCGCCGAAGAAACTGTGGCGCTCGAAGTCCGTTACAGAACGAAGGACGGCCAAGCCATGTTTTACCACCGCATCTTCGCTCGAACTGGCCACGCCATCGGAGTGCTGACCTGCACAACGCTGGAAAGCGAGCTGGATTCGGTTCGCCCCGCCTTCGACGCGATTCTCAACGGCGCGGGATTCGCGCCGGAGGAGGAAAACTGAGGGCCGCGCCGCTTGCCTCCGCGCGGTTCGGTAACCCCTATTTCCTTTCCTACCAAGCAAATGTCACGCCCGTCGCCCTGAGTAATGGGAGTACTCCCCCGATTCGCCTAGCCGGGCAGTCTCTTGACACCTCTGCGCAGATTTGGGAGCATCAACCTGGATTGATGTGTCCAGACTTCCCTGTCGGACCCGCGTCGCGGTGGATTCTTGCACTGGGAGATGATTGTGCCGGGCCAAGATGCGACCCTTTCGCGGCCCCTGAACGTGCACCATGAAAACAGTCGGCAAATTCGAGCTTGTCTGGGAGCTGGCCCGCACGCCGATGGGAGTGGTTCACCAGGCGCGGGACACAGCGTCAGGCACGCTTGTCACGCTGAAGACTCTGCCGCCCGGCCTGGCTCAGGAAGCGGACATGCAAGAACGCTTCGCGCGGCAGGCAGAAATCATTAAGTCGCTGCACCATCCAAATATCGTTTCCTTTCTAGAATCAGGATCGGAAAACGGCGAACCGTATATCGTTCTGGAATACCTCGACGGACAATTCCTCGATCGGACGATCGAGCGGAACCAGCCGATTTCGCTTGCGGAAAAATTGGGATACCTGGTGAGCGTCGCGGCTGCGCTCGAATGCGTTCACGAAAAAGAATACATTCACGCCGACCTGAAGCCCGCAGCGATCTTCGTCCAAAAAGATGGAACGGTAAAGCTTACGGGCTTTGACCTGGCGCGCGTCGCGGGTGCCACCAAGAGGCAGCGGTGGTTCCGCATGATCGGCTCGCTGGGCTACATTTCGCCGGAGCGCGTGCGCGGCGTTCGCGCCGACGTGCGCGCGGACATCTGGGCGCTGGGCGGCACGGCTTACGAACTGCTGGCCTGCCAAAAACCCTTCGGCGGCCAAAATCTGGCCGCGATGATGATGAGCATCCTCACCGAGGCGCCGCTCGCTCTTGTCGAGGCGGCGCCAGGCACGCCGCCGGAAGTTGCCGCGGTTGTCGAGCGCATGCTCCGCAAGAATGCCGATGAGCGATTCCAGACTGCGAAAGAAGCAAAGCTTGCACTCGAGCCGCTCTGGGAGAATGCAAGAAAAGGAAGCGGCCCCGTTCAAAACGCAGCGTCGGCGTAAGCGCAAAGTTCGGCGGAACGCGTCAGGAGCAACGCGCTGAAGAATCTCGGCAAATTCGAAATCATCAACAAAGTCGGCCAGGGCGCGATGGGCGTGGTCTACAAAGCCCGCGATCCTTTCATCGGCCGGCTCGTCGCCCTGAAGACAATCACCACAGGACTTGGCGAAGACCCCGCGCTGCTCGAGCGTTTCTATCAGGAAGCCCGCTCGGCCGGGGGCCTGCAGCATCCCAACATCGTCACGATCTATGAGTTGGGCAAGCAGGACGACACGCCTTTCATCGCCATGGAGTTTCTCGAAGGCGAAAGCCTCGACAAGGTGATCGAACGCCAGGTCAACCTCCCGCTTTCGCAAAAACTCGGCTACATCGTGCACGTCTGCCGCGCCCTGGAATACTCCCACAAGCGCGGCGTGGTCCACCGCGACATCAAGCCGGGCAACGTGATGGTCACCGTCGAGGGCACGGTGAAAGTGGTGGACTTCGGCATCGCGCGCCTGGGTGAAAACTCCAAATCGCAATCCGGCCTGCTGATCGGCACGCTCGGCTACATGTCGCCGCAGCAGATCCGCGGAATCCGCGCCGAAGC
>Ga0187810_10000970_pt1 | contig 10256 bp, 6 predicted proteins | sample NC_wetland_sal_i_9_FD_132963 | JGI IMG/M metagenome (GOLD analysis project Ga0187810, IMG submission 132963) | Wetland sediment microbial communities from Neuse River Estuary, North Carolina, USA - ASW_5 | ecosystem: Environmental > Aquatic > Freshwater > Wetlands > Sediment | place: USA: North...
AGGGGTTATCCAACTTCCGACCTCGCCCGTCAATTCGCTGTCCGTTAACCGCCTCAGGAACGGACATGTCGCGAGTCCCGATCAGCGCCCTGTCTCGACCTCTGAGAACAAACGAAGACTAGTCTGCGACCGGGCATGGCGCGCTGGTGGAACGAATTGAGCTGCGCCTGTGAGAGGCTACGGGGGAGATTGGGGCTCCTTCTGTACTCGCCGAGACGGACCCCTGCGATGCGCCTCCTTCAATCCTTCCTGGCGCGTCTTCCCGACCTCGAACACAATCACCAGGACCGCCGCTGTTGCAAGACGCTGGGCGGCATGCTGCGCTCCAGAATCGGCTCCTCACGATGAATAGGCCGAACGAATTCATCGAATCTTGCGCCGAGCCAAAGTTGAAGAGCCAAAACCGGGTCAGGGCAGGAGAAGGCGGACTCGTTTCGTGACATTCCGATCGGCCAAATCCGCTGACACGATGCATCGGGGGGAGATGAACGGGAGGCTCGCTCTCACCTCCGGTCTTCGTCCCCGGGCGGTGCGACGGCCTCGGTTCTCGAGCTCTCGTGCCTCCCTATCCGCCCGACTTCTCTTGGTCGTGGTCGGTGCCGCATTGATTCTCCCCTCGGTTTCCACGGCCCTTTCCCCTCCCAGATCTCTCTCCCCGAGCTGGGGCGGACCACTCCTCACGGGCCACTTCAACTTCGGGCGGTTGGCGGAGTCCGTTGCGGGCCTCCCCCCCGGTCGTGACAACCCCATGGGGGGGCTCTCCCTCGGGGAATCCGGGCTCTTGCCGGCTGCCGGAGGAGCGAGTGTGCTCGACACTCTCGTGCTTCTCAACAACACTCTCCTTCCCGGCAACGCTCGACTATACACGGGTACCGAGGCAAACGGAATCGCGGTTGACCCCACGAGCAACACCGTCTACCTCGCGAATTGGGCGAATGGGAGCAATCAAGGCAACGCGGCCACGGTGACGGCCCTCAACGCGAACACGGGCAAGATGCTGTGGGCCGCCGAAGCGGGGACGGGTCTCGACGGAGTGGCCTTTGACCCGACCAACCACCGGCTGTACGTTGCGTCGTACCTCTCCGGAGCTCTAACGGTCCTGAACGGAAGCACGGGAGCCCGGCTCGGCTCCATCGGAATCGGGGGTTCTCCCACCAGCGTGTTCTACGACGGGGTCAACAATCGCGTCTACGCCACCGACGCGACGCATAACAACGTGACCGCGATCAATCCGTCCACCGACCTCGTGCTCCACTCGAAGACCGTGGGGTCCTCCCCGGACTCGATAGCGCTCGACCCGGTCAACGGGTACCTGTACGTGAGCGACGGGAGTTCGCACAACATCACCGTCCTCGACGGGAACTCGAACGACGCGGTCGTGGGGTCGATCCAGGTAGGCCTCGAGCCAGTGGGGATGGCGTACGATCCCACCAACCAGGACCTCTACATTTGTAATCGCCTGTCGGCCAATCTGACCGTCCTGAACGCGAGCACCGACCTCATCACCGCGACGATCTCGGTAAATGCGTACCCTATCGACGTCGCGTTCGACGCAGCCAACCACGATTTCTACCTGGTCAACCAGGGACCTTTTCCCTTCACCACGCCCCAGCTGACCACCGTCATCAACGGCACGACGAACGCCGTGCAGGGCCACATTCCCGGCGCGCTGGTCGATCCGACCCTGATCGCATTCGATTCGACGAACGGAAACCTCTACGTTGCACCCTTCAACACGGAAAATCTGAGTGAGGTCAACGGGAACCGTAACGTCCCCATCGCCTCCATCCCGCTGGCTACGAACCCTTACCTAGTGGGTTACAACGAAGAGGGCAGCCAGCTTCTTGTCACCGATTCGGACTCCTCTCGCCTACTCGCGGTGAGCGACACGTCGGCCCACGTCACGGCTTCGGTCCCCGTCGGGTCCGACCCGGACGGGTTTATCTTCGTGGCCAAGAACGGGGAGACCTACGTCGCTAACGGCGGCGCCGCGAACCTGACAGTCCTGGGGAGCGCCACCGATCACGTGTTGGGGTCGATCTCTGTGGGGAGAGAACCGTCGGGCGGCGCCTGGGACCCGGCCAACGGCAACCTGTACATCGCAAACTATGGCTCGAACAACGTGACGGTCGTCAACGTGAGCACGGGAGCGACCACGGCTTCGATCCCCGCGGGGAACTATACTCAGGGCGCGTTGTACGACCCGGCGACTCGTGAGGTCTACGTCCTGAACTACGGGGGGGTGACCTCCCTCTATGGGAACATCACCGTGGTGAACCCTTCGACGAACCGGGCGGTGGCTTCCGTCACTGTTGGCCTCGCCCCGGAGAGTATCGCGCTCGACCCGGCGAATGGTCGGCTCTACGTTACCGACAGCGGCGGCAACAACGTGACGGTCGTAGACGCCGCGAGCGCTTCGGTCGTCGGGTCCATTAACGTCAGCCTCTACCCGGCGTGGGTGGCCTTCGACCCCACCAACGGATATCTCTACGTGACCGAACCGAACTCCAACAACGTCACGGTCATCAGCGGAAGCACGGACCTGGTGGTGGGCTCGGTCGACGTGGGTGCGAGTCCTCAAGGGATCGTCTATGACCCCGCCACGGGCTACCTCTACGTAGCCAACATCGTATCGCAGACCCTGTCCGTCCTCTCACCGACGGGAGCCCCCATCGGGGTTGCCTCGCTCTCCGTCACTCCGCCCTCCGCGGCCATCTCGACGGGCGGAACCGTCCCCCTGACCGCCCACGTCACCTGCACCGTCGCCCCGTGCCCCACCGGGGTGACGATCACCTGGAACCTCACGAATACGCTCGGGACTTTGAATGTCTCCGGGGCGAATGCGACCTTCAAGGCCGGTGCCACGGCGGGCGTCGCGACCGTCTACGCGAACGCGTCGCTGAACGGACGGGTCTTCCCGAGCGCCCCCGTGGTCATCACGATCTCCGTCGCCCCTTCCATCACGGGACTCACCGTGGTGCCGGCGGTCGGAGCCGTGGCGGAGGGGGCCTCCCAAACGTTGAACGCAAGCGCAACTTGTTCTCCTAGCCCGTGCCCCGCTGGTCTCGCGTACAGCTGGGCGGTCAACAACAGCGTGGGGTCGCTGTCCTCCGCGACCGGCGCCTCGGTGACCTTTACCGCAGGTTCCCTTCCGGGCGTCGCGGGGATTACCGTCACCGCGACCATCACCGGGAGCGTACGCAACGCGACGTCGACCCTAACCGTGACCGCAACCGGGACGGGTGCGGGGAGTCCTTCGGGCATCCTGGGTCTCCCTGGAATCGAGGGATACCTAGTCGTCGGGTTGATTCTGGCCATCGTGGTGGCCGTGGCGGCGGTGGTCTGGATGCGCCGTCGCCCCCGCGCTCCGGCCCCCACCTCCTCGGCTGCCCCGATCCCTGCTACCATCCCCCCGCCCTCCCCGCCGCCGCCGCCCGGGTGGGGTGGGCCGCCGGCGTAATGGCCCACCCGGGTGGGAATGAGTTCGTGATTTCCCGCTGTACCGATTAGCCACGCCTCTCGCGGCCCAGGGATCCTACCCTCTCGGGCGAGGAGAGGATTTACTACCACCTTCTGATTCCGTGTGGATGCCAGGGTACAAGAAGCCCTGTCGCTTCTGCGGCAAGCTAGTCGACGATACTTCGGTGGTCTGTCCCTTCTGCGCCCGGGCCCATCCGATGCAGCCGGTCTGTCCCTACTGCGTCGCCCCGATCGACCTTTCGTGGACGGTCTGCAACACGTGCGGGAAGCCCCTCACAATCCCCTGCCCAAAGTGTGGGAACCCGGTGGGCCCCGACACCGACGTTTGCGAGAAATGTCATGCGAGGGTCCGCTACCGTTGTCCGACCTGCGCGGCCGTGGTCGCTCCCGACGCGAAGAAATGCGATCGATGCGGAGCGAAACTCAAGGACTTCTGGAAGGCCCAGGGACGCTGACGGCGAGTCGCGCTGACTGCGGGTTTAATATCCCGGGCCCAATCCACGGTTGAGTCGATTCCTATGGCGCTCTTGGACCATCCGGCCAACGTGGAAGATCTCAGCGGCGACAAGGGGTTCCAGTGGAAGTTCCATTGCGACCTCTGCGGAAGCGGCTTCGACACCACCTTCATTCCCTCCAAGAGTGCGAACACCACGCGACGACTCGGGTTCCTGAGCTCCGGTCTTTCCGCGATGGGCAGCGCCGTCAGCGGCAGCGGCGGAGGGAGTGGGATCTACGCGGCCAGCCAGGGCGCCGGCGCCGCCAGTCAATTCAAGGGAATGTCCGCCGCCTGGCACACCGAACATGACAATGCGTTCCAACAGGCCGTCAACGAAACGAAGACCCACTTCCAGCGGTGCCCCAAGTGCAAGAAGTACGTTTGCCCGGACGATTGGAACAACGAGGCCGGTCTCTGCACAACGGACGCCCCCTCCCTTACCGTGGAAACGCAGGCCACCAAGGCGCAGGTCCGAGTCGATCAGATGCAGGAGTCGGTCAAGGGCCAGAAGCTCTATGACGGCGATTCCTCCGACCGCGCCACCCTCTGCCCGACGTGCGGAAAGCCGGCCGGTGCGGGCAAGTTCTGCAACAACTGCGGTGCGCCCCTCGGGTTCAAAGTTTGCCCCAAGTGCCAACATCCGAACCCGCCCACCGTCAGCTTTTGCGGTGAGTGCGGCGGCAAGCTCGGCTGACCTGTTCGACCGTGTGCGAATACTGCGTCTCGGGCGAATCGTGCAACCACGGGACCGGGGAAACCGCCTCCGACCCGTGCGCATGCTCCCTGGCCGGGACGAAGAAGTGCCCCGGTTGCGGTTGTGAGTGCGCCAGCTGGGATTGGGGTCTGGGCTTTGCCGGGCCGGCCGCCGTTCGGTCCTTCTTCGGGGTCGGAGACGATGAGAATCCGGGATTCTCCGGGTACCCGGCGTCGAAAGCTCAACTCCTGGCTGCGGCGACCCAAGAACTTCGGGATGCCGACGCCGACCCCGCTGATGTGGAGTGGCTGTCGCGAAATCTTCCGGAGGGGAGTTATCCGGATCGGGGAAGCGCCCTGTCCGCGTTAACCCCCACCATCTCGTTGTCGGGGGCCGACCCGGCGATGTTCGTTTCGCGACTTCCCATGCAAGCGATCGCCACGGGAACCCGATTGGTCGTGGGGCCGGACCAGTCGGCCGTGTTGGTGGGCAAGAAGGGACGGCCGCTCGACCCGTTCGGGCCCGGCGCGTATGTCATCACGCGGGAGACCGCGCCACGGGCGGCTGCCGAATCTCGAGCGCCGGCCCCCAAGTTCCCGAAAAGCGTGATCACTGCCACGCCGTTCTTCGCTACGACTCGAGAGATACGCGTCGCCCTGAATCGAACGGGGCGAACTCGCTCGGGGGACGCGGTCACGGTCCGCGGGAGCGTGGGGGTCTCGATCGCCTCACTCGCCGATTTCCTGGCCCGGACAAAGCCTCCGGGCCGGGGTCTTTCGACGGCGGATACGGAAGCGGCCATCGTGGGGATCCTCGGACCGGCGGTCGACCAGACCCTCGCGGCGCACGAATTCCGCGAATTCACGCCGCCGAGCAAGTTCCTCGAGGAGGCGATTCGTTCGAACGCCGGCCCGGCCGGCCTCCGTATCGCCGCGGTCACGATCGACTCCGTGGGCCAGGTCTCTCCGTCCGACCGACTGGCGATGGTGCAGCAGAAACAACTCGAAGCCATGTCGCATATGCCACCCGAGGTCCAGGCGCAGCTCCAGGCACAGATGGCGCAGGCCATGCAAAGGGCCCAGGCAGCGCGGGCAGGACCGGGGGCAATCCCGGCCGGCGGGCCCGTAGCTCGGACCTCCGTGGCGGCCGCCCCCAGTGGGGGGGCCCAGGTCTGCCCGGCGTGCCAAGCCTCGAATCCCGCCACCGTGCGGTTCTGCGGGAACTGCGGCAAACCCCTCACCGCGAAGCGGACGTGCCCTCGTTGTGGCTCGGACGTCGCCCCTTCTGTGAAATTCTGCGGAAACTGCGGCGGCCCGATGGGCTGAATTCAAAGTTCGTGAACGCCTCGAGATTCGCATCCGTCCGCGCTGATTGCAGTCAAGGCATCGGTCGCGCGCGAAGCATGACCGGATTCCGATGGTCCATGCCGGCGATTCGGCCTGATCCGTGGATCAGCAGGCGTTGCTTTCGAAACGGGCGCGGAGGGATTTGAACCCTCGACCGCCGGGTTAGGAACCCGGTGCCCTATCCAGACTAGGCTACGCGCCCTCGAACCTGGTTTCCCCGGGCGAGGATATCATGGCTTCGACGCAACGTGGACCGGCTCGGAAGGCAGCAACCGGTCGTACCGATGGTCAACCTGGGCCACGAACCCGGCGGCCGCTTCCTGCAGGATCTCGATCCCTTCCAGGTATTCGCGCAGGGTCGGCAGGACGGGCCGACGGGGACTCTGAGGGTCGGGCGGCGGAGGGTTCGCGCCTCCCAGAGCGCTGACCAGCCAGCGGTCGCTTCCCACCACGAAGAGAAAGGGATAGACCCGACACTCTCGGGTCAGGGTAGCGAAAAGATTCTCCGGCCGTGCGCCTGCCCTCGGCGAACCCGACAGAAAGACGACCTGGTCCGCGCTCTTGCCTCGGTGCTCCGGCACAAGGGCCGGGTCGAGAAGGGTCCGGTGCGTCACCCACCCCTTGGCGAGCATTTTCCTCTGAGAGAACGGAAGTCCGAAAGGCCCCACGAGATGGCCGCCGCGGCCTTGGTCCGTCGCCACGAACGGTCGGCGGAGGAGTTCTCCGACCGCCCATTGCTGATGCGGGCTGAGGATCGCTTCCGCATCCTCCTCATTTCGGCCGGTGGGGATTCCGCCCAGTCCGTGCGGATAGGCGAGGGTCCCCTCGAGGCCCGCGAGGTGGCACCAGAGCCCCTCAAAATCGAAGTAGACGGGAACGGTCGGCGCATCGACCCGGACGGTCACCGACCAGGGCGCAGCCGCCAGCCGGTTGGATTCGAACCGCTGGAGGAGCTGCTGGGCCTGTTCCGGCCGCTCGTGGAATGTGACCGCGAGGGTCGTCTGTGCTCCCGACCAAAGTACGACGTTGCCGGAGTCTTGCGAGATGGCTCGGCCGAACTCCTCGACGCGGTCGGCGAACGGTCGCGCGACGACGAACGAGACCCACGGTCGTCCGAGCGGCACGGGGTGCGGTATGTATCGATCTCGCAGCCAGCCTTCTTCGTACGCCCTCTTGCGGACCGCATGGTAGGTGGAACGCGGGACGGGAACCTGACGAAGGCGCTCGCGTTCCCGGTCGGGCCGAGCGGCCAGCAGAACCGCGATGACGCGGGCCTCCGCATCTGTCAGCGCCCGCAGAGTTACGACCCCCGCGGATTGCGACGATGTAGCACGGTGTCCAATGCCCGAGGTCCGGGCCGGAGCGTCCGTTTAAAAGATGGCGGATTCATGATTCTTCTCCGAAGACCTGCAAGGAGCGACGATGTCGACGCGCGTACCGGTCAAAGGGGGTTCCGTCCTGGTCGCTGTACTGCTGGCAGCTCTAATGGTATTTGTTGTCGCGTCTAGCGCGGTCACCGCCGCTCCCCTTCCGAACTCCTCGACACCGGTCGGTTCCTGGTCGTACGGGGCCGTGAAGAACGTCTCGGTAGGCCCGCTCCACGGGGGCGACGGCTGGACCTACCAGGGCACGGCCACCTTTGGTTATACCGTGACGATCTACGACAACAACACCTCCGCTTCCACGTTCGAGCTCACCGTTCATCGGACGATGGGCGCCGCCTTCGCGGTTGAGTTCTGTTTTCCCTCCTGTACCTCGCCCACGAACTGGGTGAATCTGACGTATCGTGCGTGGGAAACAACCACCGCCTTTTCCAACTTCACGAATCAAGGTTCTGTTCTCGAAGGCGGCCACTCGGTCCGGGCCATCGCGCTCGAGAACTCGAGCGTGTGGGTTCGCGCGAACTTGACGGAGACCTCGGATGAACATCTACCCAAATTGGGATGGGTCTCCGACCACACCCGCTACCTTTCGGCCAATGTGGCGGGCCAGGCGAACGTGGAGTTCACGCCCTCCCTCGGGCTCTTCCCCCTCAGCCTTAGTCCCGGCTCCTCGTGGACTTCCACGAGCGCGTTCCAGGCGGCCGGGGGAGCGAACTATTCGTTCTTCTACGCGGCGCACGGAGCCGTCGGGACCACGATCATCGGCCCCGTGACCGGATCGATCTCACTCGCCAGTCATGGGAATGTCACCGTCGATGGGGCCTACGCCGACGGAAGCACGATCAGTTTCGGCGGTTCGAGCTATCCGGCGATCACGCTCACGGTCTTCGGGCCCTTCAGCGTTCGCGAGGGGGTCATCTTCGTTCCCACCACGATCGACCTCTTCGGGGGCTCGAACCCGACCTGGGCCGGGAACGCGAGCGGCGCGACCGTCGCGCAGCAATCGAATCTCGACGTGCGGCCGCTCTCGGACGGACAGCTCGACCTCGCCGCTTCCAGCTGGCGTTACAACACGAACTCGGTCAACCCCGCGGACGCCGCCAGCCCGAATTCGGCCGCGGTGGGCCTCGCCCCGTCGGTCGCGTCGAGCAACCCCGTCTCGACGACGACCGTGCAGGGAGAACCCGAGACGGCTTCCACCGCCCAGGAGAACCAAGCCTGTCTCACCGGAGGCAGCGGATGTCCGCCGGCTTCTGTCGGGCTCAGCCCCCGCTCTCTCCTCGGTGACGTGGTGTTGATCGGCGCGGTCGCGAGCATCGGTGCGCTCATCGCGATCGGCGTAGTCTCCCGGCGTCGTCAATTCCCACCCCCCGCTTACCCCAATGCAGTCCTCTATCCGCCCGGGGCTGCAGGCCCGAGTCTACCGGCCGGGGCTCCGGCGAAGCCCGGGACCCCGCCGCCGGCCGAGGAAGACCCTCTCGACCATCTCTGGTGAGCGAACGATCTGTTCCACCGATATTCGGCCTTCGGTCGGGGATTGCTACCTAGGGCACTCGTGACCGCCCGGGTTCGCGATGGGAGAGGATTCGACCGACCGTCGCCTAGATTGACGAGGGGGATCGGGGGGGAGGCGGCGGCGCTCGGGTCGCGATTGGATAACGAAGCAGGGCGGCGACGCCTCGAAAGGCCTTGGCCAGCAGCTCGCCCTCCTCGCTCTCGGTCGAAACGAGGCGCGCGGTCGCGCCCGACTCCGCCGCCCGGCGGAAGAGTCCTTCGACGTAGTCCTCGCTCGAGACTTCCCCGACCGTGCGCTGCGCACATTTGGGACACGGTCCATCCAGGACGGCATCGATGGCTTCGTCGGGGAGGGACCGTTCGAACTCGTGCCCGCACGAGGAGCAGTGGAACCGGACCCTTTGCTGGCGCAGGCCCTCGGAGATGATCAGGACGTCCACCGCGCCCAGGTCGAGCGCATGATTGACGTCGACCTCGCCGTACGCTGCGAGTCCCGCCTCCGCCTTGCGGATCTCGTTGAGGAGCCGCTGGATGAGGCGTTTCTCCTCGGTCAGCTCAAGGCCGTGCAGCGTTTGCGTGGCCTTTTCGACGAGCTCGCGCAGCCCGTATTCGTCCGTGTATCCCGTGTCGAAGAGGGGTTGAACGACCTTCTGCTGGAGCTCGTACTGGAGGTAGCCTTCCTTGAAAAAATACTCCTTCGTCGCGCCGGGTCCTCCGAGGAGAATCCCTTTCATCTGCTCCTTTCGGGGGAGGAACAATTCGCTCGCCATCTCGGCGATCTTCACGAAGAACTCGTGGGCGGCGTGCTCGATTATCCGCTCGAAACGGTGCTGGGACTGGCCTCCGCGTCCGTGCTTGCTCGGGACGAGCGACTGGCGGTTGCGCAGGGGTTCGACCCGCTTGCCCCGGAGCAGGCCGAGCGTGACCTCGGCGCGGTCCATGACCATGAGTCCCCAGACGTCCGGCTCGTGGACCATCGCGAGGAGCGGGTCCAGGAAGAACGAGGAGTCGCACCGGTAGAGGTACGTGTTGAGCGGCTCGGGCGGCTCCACGATGAACGTGACCGGCTCCGATTTGTCGGCGCCGTTCGCCTTGCTGCCGACGAAGAACGCCACGCCGTTGGGCGGGGGCTCCTTGAATCCCCGGACGCGTCCCATGAGCGATTCGATCGCCCACATGACGTTCTTGCGGGTCGTCCGGCTCTTGATGTTGGAGCTCTGGGCGTACTCGTTCCGAAGATAGGACATCACGTCCGAGATCTGCTTGCCGGGGGACACGTAGAGACTGATCAGCTCCGTGGCGCGCCCTTTGCATGCCGCGATCTCGTCCAGCTTCCGCTGGAA
>Ga0187810_10000973_pt1 | contig 10234 bp, 9 predicted proteins | sample NC_wetland_sal_i_9_FD_132963 | JGI IMG/M metagenome (GOLD analysis project Ga0187810, IMG submission 132963) | Wetland sediment microbial communities from Neuse River Estuary, North Carolina, USA - ASW_5 | ecosystem: Environmental > Aquatic > Freshwater > Wetlands > Sediment | place: USA: North...
GACGAGAAGGGCTGCATCCGCTCCCACATTCCCCGCAGCATCGGTCAATTCAATGGCTTCCGCCGTCGAGTTCGCACCTGTCCCGGCGATAACCTTCATCTTCCCAGCTGCAAATTTCACTGACAGTTCGATGACACGGATATGTTCCTTGAAATCGAGGGTGGGAGATTCCCCCGTCGTCCCGACAGGGACAATCCCATCGATCCCGGCTTCCATCTGATGCTCGATGAGACGGGCCAACGCGGCCTCGTCAATGGTGCCGTTCCGAAACGGCGTGACGATTGCTGTATAGGTTCCTTTAAACATTTATTTCTCCTGAAAACGTGATCTCCGCCGGGCCTTGAAGGGTGACTTTCTCAAAATTCCCGCCTTTTGCGCAAAACCCGACAGTCAGAATATCGCCCCCCTGCACGCGAAGGCGAACAGGCGACGCAAAGCCATGAACAAGATATCCAAGCAGGGCCGAGGCGACAATGCCCGTCCCGCAAGCCAGCGTCTCGCCCTCGACCCCGCGCTCATACGTCCGAATGCGAAGAAGTCCCGGCGAGAGAATCTGAATGAAATTTACATTCGTCCCCTTCGGCTGAAAGAGTTTATGGAATCGCGCCTCGCGTCCGAGTTTGACGACATCCACCTTTTCCGCATCCTTTACAAAAACAACGGCGTGCGGCACTCCGGTATTGATCGAGTGAATCGTGAACTTGCCACCGTCGAGCGTGATCTTCTGATTCAGCAAAAGAGCCTGCGGTGGCGTCATGCGCAGCTTGATTTCATTCCGAATATAATGCGCGTGGATGATTCCGGCCTTCGTCTCAAAACGAACCACGTTTTTCTTCCAGCCGCATCTTTTCTGGACAAATCGGGCAAAGCAGCGGGCGCCGTTGCCGCACATCTCGGCCTCTCCGCCATCGGAATTGTAATACCGCATGCGGAAGTCGGCCTCTTTTTCCCGGGCCGGTTCGACCAGAAGAAGGCCATCCGCCCCAATGCCAAACTGGCGGTGACAGAGATGGGCAATCTGCTTCCGGGAAAGACGGATTTTCAGGCGACGATTGTCGGCGACGACAAAGTCATTCCCCGCACCACTCATTTTATCAAACTTCAGGATCATCGGACGTGTTCCCCCCGGATCAAATCGTTAAAATTCTCCCGCCCGCGAGCAAGAAGAACTTTTGTCCCGTCGACAAGAATCTCCGCCGGACGGGGCCGTGAGTTGTAATTCGACGCCATGACGAAACCATACGCCCCGGCGCTCATGAAAGCGATCCGGTCGCCAGCCTTCAGCCGCGGCAGCGGACGATCCTTGCAGAAAACATCCCCCGACTCGCAGACCGGCCCCACCACATCTGACTTAATCACGCCTCCGTGGAGCCCGCTTTTTTTCTGAAGCGGAACAATCTGGTGCCAGGACTCGTACAGGGCCGGACGAATGAGATCGTTCATCCCGCCATCGACGATGACAAAATTCTTCCTCCCCGTCTTTTTGATGTAGAGGACTTCGGAGACGAGGATGCCCGCGTTCGCGCAAATAAAACGTCCCGGCTCGACAAGGATTTTCAGCCCGAGGGATGCGACCAAGGGGATGATCCGGCGACCGTATTCCGCAGGCGTCAGGGGGGGATTTTTCTGCTTCTTCCACCACGACTCCGATCCGCTTTCGAGCGCGGGATCGTAGACAATGCCGAGGCCGCCTCCGATGTCGAGAAACTCGATGCCGTAGGAATTTTTCAATTCTCGGGCCAGCGGGATAATCTTCTTTACCGCCGCAACAAAGGGAGCCGCGCTGGTGATTTGCGAACCGATATGCATTTGCACGCCACGCAACCGAAGATGCTTTTTCTTCGCGGCCACACGATAAACTTCCGGGATGCGCTCAAAGGCGATGCCGAACTTGTTTTCGTAAGTGCCCGTCGTGATCTTGGCATGAGTGTGGGCATCGATATTCGGATTCACCCGCACGGCGACAGGCGCCTGCATGCCGAGGGAACCCGCCACTTCATTGATGAAGGCCAGTTCCGCCTCACTCTCCGCGATGAGGGCATAGATGCCTTTCTTCAAGGCCAGTTCGATTTCGGCACGGGTCTTTCCCACCCCGGCAAAAGTCGATTGTGAAACCTTCCCGCCCGCCTTCAGGACGCGCTGCAACTCCCCTCCGCTGACGATGTCAAACCCGGCACCCAATCGGGCCAGTTCAGACAACACGGCAAGATTTGAATTCGCCTTCAGAGCATAACAGATGAGGTGATCGATACCCGAGAGGGCCTGATCAAGCCGGTTAAAATGATCCTGGAACGTTTGCGCGGAATAAACATAGAGCGGCGTCCCGTACTTTTCAGCGAGCGCATCAACTAAAACTCCCTCGACGTGAAGTTCCCCTCCCTTGAGATGGAAATGGTGCATGGAGGTAAAAGCGTAGCGGAATTTTCACCGGAATCCAGCGATTCCTACGGCCATGAAAGATTGACTCAAAAGAGACTTTTAAGACGCTTTTTATCTGTGGATAACCCTAACAATCCCGACCTTCTAAAAGCAAACAAAGAACTTGCAGCAGTTTTTTTTAAAAATTGGTGAGTACCAGGAAGATGAAATTCTTGATAAGTTTTTAATCCCCGCGCTTCCTGATGCGACAAAAGAAACACATGACATTTTCAATATGCGGCAAGTGAAATGATCAATAATACGATCGACCATTCTGAAGGAAAAAACATATCTGTAACCTTAAATTACAATAAATACCTAGAACTCATTATTATCGACGATGGTGTCGGTATATTTACGGTATATTTAAAAAAATCAAAGAGGCGTTAAATCTTTCTGAATTACACGACTCGATTTTGGAACTTTCCAAAGGGAAGCTTACTACCGATCCATCTCGTCATACGGGTGAAGGCATCTTTTCACGAGTCGCACCTGTCAGGCATTTAGCATAACGGCTAATCAGTCCGGACCTGAATTTGACTATAAATTCAGTAGAACCCATGTTGCTGTTGACCTCGCAGAACATAGTTCCTCTGCCTTGGTATCCCGCAGCATAGCAAAGCGAATCATGAATCGAGTCGATCGATTTCAGGAAGTTATCCTGGACTTTCAAGGGGTACAGTCGATCGGCCCGTCTTTTGCCGATGAAATTTTCCGCGTCTGGCAAAGGGTTCACCCAGAGGTGAAAATCACCCCCATCAAAGCCAATGAGCAGGTTGCAGGAATGATCAAAAAAGCTCTGAGGGCAGATTAATTCCCGCACGCATTCACGCACTCCGTTTGAGTTGCTTTTTCCAGAAGACAATCTGCCCAGCCACCTGTTTCGGGCCGGTGGCGCCGATGAATTCCCGTTTGGCGAGGGAGCGTTTCAGGTCGAAGACTTCCGTGATGCCCGGCTTGATACGCTTGTCGAGAGACTTCCAATCGACGTCGTTGAGAGCGTTCAGAGGCTTGTTTTTCAGCTCCGCCAGAGCGACAGCTTTGCCGACGATCTCATGGGCTTCGCGAAAGGGAATCCCCTTCAGCACGAGCCAGTCGGCGGCATCGGTCGCCAGGAGGGCCGGATCGGACGCGGCGGCGAGGCACTTCTCACGATTCACCGCGATGTCGGGTAGCATTGTGGCGATGACTTCGAGGGTGGAAAAGATCGTGTCTGCCGTATCGAAGACCCGTTCCTTGTCCTCCTGCAAATCCCGGTTGTAGGTCATGGGAAGGCCCTTGAGGAGGGTCAGGAGTGAAACAAGATTGCCGATGACACGGGCGCTCTTGCCCCGCATGAGCTCGGCCACGTCGGGGTTTTTCTTTTGTGGCATGAGGCTGGAGCCCGTGGTAAAGGCATCCCCGATGCAGATGTAGCCAAATTCCGCCGAAGACCAGAGGATGAGGTCTTCCGCCAGACGGGAAAGATGGGCCGCCATGAGAGCCCCGACAAATGCATATTCGACAAAGAAATCGCGATCGCTGACGGCATCCATCGAGTTCCGGGTCGGGCAGTCAAAGCGGAGAAATTTCGACGTCGCCTCACGATCCAGAGGCAAGGTGCTTCCGGCAATGGCTCCCGAGCCGAGGGGGCATTCATTCGCGCGCTCCAAAACCCCAAGCAACCGTTGGGCATCCCGGTGAAACATTTCGACATAAGCCAACAGATGATGGGCCAGCAAAACGGGCTGGGCTCGCTGAAGATGCGTGTAGCCGGGGATGACGACATCCTTGTTTTTTTCAGCCAGCTCGACCAGAGCGAGCAGCATCTTCCTGAGAGCCTCGGTATCCTTGAAAATCTCGTAGCGAAGCCAGAGGCGGGCATCGGTGGCCACCTGGTCATTGCGGCTGCGACCCGTGTGAAGTTTCGCCCCGGCTGGAGTCCGGCGGGTGAGCTCGGCCTCGATGTTCATGTGGACATCTTCCATCTCCAGATTCCACGAAAAGCGCCCTTCCTCGATGTCCTTCAGGATGGCGTGCAAATGTTTCTCGATGTCGGCCAATTCCTCCACCGTCAGGATGCCAACCTTCTTCAACATCCGCGCATGAGCGAGGCTCCCCCAGATGTCATACCGATAGAGACGGCTGTCGTAGGAGACAGATTGGGAATATTCCAAAACGATCTCGGACGTGGGGACCTGGAATCGCCCCCCCCAAAGAGCCTGATCCTTTTTCGCCGGGGATTTTTTCGTGCGCTTCATGTTTCCGTTTTATCGGATGGTAGGCCAGGTGCAACAGTAGGTTTGTCCTTTGTTGCGGGACGGGACTTTCTGGGTGCGGGCGAAAGTTTGGCGAGATCATTTTTCCCGAGCATGCGCCACTCGCCCGGCTTCACGTCTTCCAACGTAAGCGTGCCGATCTGCGTCCGGACAAGGCGCTTCACCCTGTAACCGAGACGGTGGAGCATGAGGCGTATCTGCCTCTTCAATCCCTGCGTGAGGACGACCTTGATCTCGCGTGGCGAGACTTTATAAACCGACTCAAATCTCCCCATCCCCGTGGGAATCGGGAAACCTTTCAGCAGGCGCGAGGCATGCTCCACGGCGTCGAAATCGCGATCGAGCCAGACGTGGTAAGTTTTTGGCAGTTTGTAGGCGGGATGAGTGAGGCGCTGGGACAAGTCACCGTCATTCGTCATGATGAGCAACCCCTCCGAATCGGCATCCAGCCGCCCGACGTAAAAGAGGCGCGGAAATTTCTTCGGGATGAAGTCGAAGACCGTCTTGCGTCCTTCCAGATCGACCGTGGAACAGATTACGTTCATCGGCTTGTGAAGCATGAGGACGAGTTTTTCCGCAACATGGGCCAGCTTCCCGTTCACAACAACGGCATCACCTTCCCTCACCTCAGTAGCAAGATTAAGAATGAGCTTTCCGTTGATGGTGACCCGACCCTCGCGGATCAAATCCTCACACGCACGCCTGGACCCGTGACCCGCAGCAGCAAGATAGCGGTTCAAGCGCATATAAGGAGATGACTCTACCCGGACGTTCCGATTAGCCCCATGAAATCAGGGTGGAGGGAACTGTGGGAAAGATTACGCCTCGACTCGGGTTTTGGGAAGGGAGGTGGGCTTCATGCCAGCTTTCCACACGCCGCGCTTTTTCATCAGATCGATGCGCTCAAATCTCTTGAGCACATTGCGCTTGGCTGCGGTGGTATCCTGTCCACGAAGACTTCTATGCATTGCCATAAGGGGGTTAACTATACCGATCCGCAAAAAGGTTTCAATAGAAATACGTCAGAAAAGTGGCCCTTCTTTTCACCCCCACGGGAAAGAGTCACTGGCCACCTTTATTATACAAACAAATAACAGCTCACTTGCTCAGATCAAAAGTCTTTAACTCCTTGTCAAACTCAGGAGCCAAAGCATCCCCGTTGGATGCCAAAGTGCTGCATGTGACAACGATGAACCTCTGATTTGTTCGCTTGAAAAAATAAAACGTCTGCCGCAAATGATTTTTCTGCTGATCCGACTCGGTGATCAATTTAATACTCTTCAGCCTCGAATCTGTAGCAAAATCGGTTCGACTGATTTTCTTATAATTGACGAAAACCTTCTCCAGCGTTGTCTCATTTGCCGAGGCATATTCATCCAGAGACATATCCACTTTCGTGGTCTCATCGACGAAATTCAGATTCGGCGAAAAACCATTCTCCCGTTGTCCAATCATCGCCTTGTACTTCATTCCGGGAAAATCCACGAGCTGCCAACCGTCCAGCACCTCATAGCTGAAACCCGCGCCCGGTTCAGAATATCTTTCCGCATGCAACACCAATGGAAACAGCGATAAGCCGAGAAGAAGACCGATGCCATAAATGAGATTTTTCTCCATGTGCAACTACTGTCAGAAGATCATCCCTTTCGCAATGAAAAATACGACAACAACGCTCCACTTTTATTCAAACAGAGAATAGCTGAAATCATTTCGCCTTGGGGGCAGGCTTTCTCCGTGCCGTCGACTTGGAGCGGGAAGCCGACGGGTTTTTGATTTCGGCAAAATCAAACCTCACGCTGCTGACTCCGTCCTCCGTCTGGATGGAGGCCTTTGGCGCGATCTTTCGGAAAGCGTGTTGCATGGCGGCGTTGGTGGAAAGGACGGTGGCCTTGAACCCGAGGATGCCGTGCTGGCGGGCTACTTCAGCGAGGTAACGCACCAGAAAAGTGCCGATGCCCCTGCCTTGAAAATCATCATGCACGGTGAAGGCCGCCTCGGCATACCCCTCCGCCTCCCGTGAATAACGTGCGACACAAATAAGCCGTTCCCGCCCCTCCCAAGGAATGATCCCGACGATGGCCATCTGCTCATGGTAGTCCAGCGTGACAAAGCGCTGGAGTTGCTGATGGGGTAGCTGGCGGAAAATGGTGAAATACCTCTGGAGAATCGTCTCTTCCGAATGGGAATAGAAAAGCTCCCGGAGCAAGTCCTCATCCGTCGGCTTGATCGGCCGGAAGAAAACCTTCAGCCCCTTCCCAAAATCAAACTCCCGCTCCAGCTCCCTCGGATAAGGCCGCAGGCCCTGGGGAAGCTTGATCTGCTCCGGGTGAACCAGGCCCCGCCGCCGTGCCTCTTCCAGAAGCTGATCCCGATCTTCCGGATGCGCGAGCTGGATCATCGCCACCGCCCTCTCCCGCAGACTCCGCCCATGAAGGCGCTCGATTCCCCACTCCGTCGCAATGTATTCGACATCATAACGCGACGTGAAATACGCACAACGCTCCGGCGTCGATACCACGATATTGGACACCCCGCCCGCCGTCCGCGATGGGAGTGCCAACACGGCCTTCCCTCCACGGGAACGAACCGCCGCCCGCAGGAAAGACCTTTCGGAGCCACGCAGAAAAGCCTCCCCGCCATCCCTCGCAAAAGCCTGTCCGGTGAGATCGACCGCATCGGGACACTGGATGGCCGTCATCGCGGCATTCGCTTCGATCATCTTTTCATCACAGACCCTCTCGACACCCTGAAATTCAAAGGCGGGATGATGATCCAAAAACTTGTAGAACTCCGCATCCCCATAGGCGGAACTCAGCACGATTTTACCAGGGGAAAACCCCTTGCGCCTGCCCGTAATATTTCCACGCAGGATAAGCTCCATGCAACCACTCGAGAGAATATCCGTGTGAATCCCCAGATCATTTATCGTCTGAAGCGCCTGCCATAACGCTCTGCCGATGCTCCCCAGCGGAATTTCAAGCGTTGCCCCATCCCCGATGAGATCGGAAATAAACTTCGCAATCTGGAGGGAGGTCGCCGTCACCGGAGGATCGGTATATTCCACCAAAGGAATGTCCGTCTCCACAGACTCGGCAAACTTGGAAAGAGGAATATCCCCCTGCCCCATGGTCCGCGGCATCCGTTTGTTGATCTCCGCCACCACCACATCCGCACAATCCACAACAGCGGAAAGAATATCGACCGAGATCCCGAGGCTGCAAAAACCGCGCACATCCGGCGGCGACACCTGAAGCAACGCCAGATCAATATGGAACGCTTTTGCCCGAAGAAGAGTCGGAATTTCCCCGAGGGGAAGAGGCGTGTAATCGGCGTGTCCTGCGTTGACCGCCTCCCGTGTGTTGGGACCTATGCCGAGGGCATTGTGCCGGAAGTGGGAAAGGTATTCCTGCGCGGTATAGAACGCCCCGCCTTCCGTCCGCAGATGGACGATCTCGACATCGGCCAAATCACCCGCCCGTTCCCTCAATTGCTCCAGAAGCGTCCGGGGCACCCCGCAACCGGAGCCGATCAGAAGACGCATCCCGTTTTGGATTTTTCTGATACTTGGAAGCATGGGAGGAACCGGGAAGAATTGTCCCGCCTCAGTTTAGCTTGAATCAAGGAGATTTTTCAGAAAGAATGCCCAACGATGATTCCGTCGCAATTCCCCTCAGGAAATGAACGATTCATCCAACCCCTTTACCCTCAAGGAACCCCATGAAAGTCGGCGTATTTACAGTCATTCTCGGTCAGGAACCCCTCGATAAAACCCTCAAATTCCTCAAATCCATCGGCGTCGAAGCCGTGGAACTCGGCACCGGCGCCTATCCCGGCGACGCCCATTGCCCGCTCGACCACGTCCTGAGCAACAAAAACGTGGCCAAAGACCTGAAGAAACTAATCACGGACGAAGGCTTCGAAATCAGCAGCCTGAGCTGCCACGGCAACCCCCTCCACCCGAATGAAACCATCTCGAAGGAACACATCCGCGTCTTTCGCAACACCCTTAAACTCTGCGAAATCTGGGAAGTCCCCCGCATCACCACTTTCTCCGGTTGTCCCGGCGACCACAAAGGTGCCAAATTCCCCAACTGGGTCACCTGCCCCTGGCCCAACGACTTTCTCGAAATACTCGACTGGCAATGGAACCACGTCGCCATCCCCTATTGGGAAAAGGAAGCCGCCCTCGCCGCCGAGTACGGCGTGAAGCAGATCGCCCTCGAAATGCATCCCGGCTTCCTCGTCTACAATCCGGAAACCCTCCTGAAACTCCGCAAAGCCGCCGGAAAAGCCATCGGCGCAAATTTCGATCCCAGCCACCTCTTCTGGCAAGGCATCGACCCCTGCCGCGCCCTCCGCGAACTCAAGGGCGCCGTCTGGCACGTCCACGCCAAGGACTCCAAAGTCTACGAAGAAAACTCCCTCACCAACGGCGTCCTCGACACCAAGCCCTACTCCGACGAAATCAACCGCTCCTGGATTTTCCGCGCCGTCGGCTACGGTCACGGCCCCGAATTCTGGGCACACTTCGTCAGCACTCTGCGGATGATCGGTTACGACGGCGTCCTCTCCATGGAACATGAGGACAGCCTCATGACTCCCAACGAGGGACTGAAAAAAGCCGTCGCCTTCCTCAACAACATCATCACCCACGAAGCCAAGGGCAAAGTCTCCTGGGCCTGACCTTATCTATCCCCATGTCGGTTTTTCACAAAGCAGCCCTCCTCAGCGTCAGAATCATTGGCTTCCTCTTCCTCGTGACCGGCTCATGGGCGGTGGTAACCGCCTTCGCCCAGAGCTGGGATCAGTTGAACTACATCTACCTCAACGTCTTCCTCCTCGGACAAGTCATCCCCGGCATCACCGCCACACTCTGGGGTATCGCCCTCCTCCTTTTCGCCCAACCCCTCTCACGCTTCCTCAGCCGGGGATTGTAGAAAACCTAACCGCTCCTCCAATCACATGAAATGCTTCAATCATCCCAATGTTGATGCCGTCGCCGTCTGCAAATCCTGCGGACGCGCCCTTTGTCATGATTGCAGCGCCGACGTTTCACCCGGCATCGCATGCAAAGAGAAATGTGAAGAGGATGTGGCAATCATTAATCGTATCACTCAATACAGCAAAAAAGTCATCGCCAGTCAGCAGAACAAACACTCATTCCAGATAACTTCAAGGGCCTATAAGAGGAATGCCGTGTGTACTCTTTTGGCTGGAATCGTATTTTTCGTAACAGGGATCATTCCCATACTTAATGGGGAAGGTTATTATTTATCGTTTGCGATTGTTCTGGGCGTGGTCTTTATGATTTGGGCTTTTTTTTATTACAAGGGTGCCCGGCAATACGACGCGCTTGGGAAACAAGCCGAATCCAACTCTTCGCCCGAGAGTAAGTAATACTCATCCTAAAAAATAGGTTTACAAATGCATAAGGGTTCACTGCTGTCCAGTTAAGTGACAGAGTGATTTGTGTAAGTTCCTGATAACGAGTAAAAAGCAGGAGCCAAGGGGTGTGAGCGATATTCACAAGGCCTGTGATTTTACTGGTGATGCAGCTC
>Ga0187810_10000975_pt1 | contig 10220 bp, 6 predicted proteins | sample NC_wetland_sal_i_9_FD_132963 | JGI IMG/M metagenome (GOLD analysis project Ga0187810, IMG submission 132963) | Wetland sediment microbial communities from Neuse River Estuary, North Carolina, USA - ASW_5 | ecosystem: Environmental > Aquatic > Freshwater > Wetlands > Sediment | place: USA: North...
GTGGGACTTTTGTTCCCGGGCGATACTGGATGCACGTTGTCTGGATACCATCAGCACAACGACAACGTGGCTCCGCGTTTCGGATTTGCTTATGCTCCCGACTGGGGACAGCTCATCAGCGGCGGTAAGGCCAAAAAATTCGTCATCCGCGGCGGATTCGGGGTTTACTTCAATCGAACCAACTCGGAGCTGGGATTACAGCAACTATTCGCGCCCCCGTTTGCGATCTTCTCCGTCGGTGCGGCAGCGGTCGGCGGTAGTCCAGGCTTTGCCAATCCTTATGCCGATATCGCGGGCGGGCCCTCCGCGCCGAGTCCATACCCATTCGCAGGGGTAGCAAAAGGCTCCAGCATCGATTTCTCTCAGTTTTATCCGTTGGATCTGAGTGTGACGAATCCGAACTTCACGGATGCCTATGCGATGAATTACAACCTGAATATCCAACGGGAGCTAGCGGGTAATATGATCCTGCAAGTCGGCTACGTAGGTGCGCAGGGACGGCACCTGCAACTCGTTTATGAGGGGAATCCGATCTCACCGGCAGGGGCGGCGGCCTGCGCGGCTGATCCGTCTTGCGTGAGCAGTCGGGCGCTCCAACACCTGTTTTACCCGAGTCATGCGATGTACGCTCCCGGCGACATTTTCGCATCGGTTGGCACCCAAGGAAGCATGGGTGTTTCCAGCTACAATTCGCTCCAGGTCCAACTGCAGAAGCGTCTATCGCATGGCTTAATGTTCCAAGCATCTTATACCTGGGCGCACTCGATTGACGACACGTCCGGATATGAGGGCAGCGGCGCAGCCTCGGGCCTTGGCAGAGGCATCGATCCGTTCAACTTCGCCTTGGACCGCGGCGACTCCAACTTCGACGCGCGGCACCGTTTCGTGGTGAATTACACCTACGAACTGCCGATACCCAAGTGGAACAACGCTTTTGGGAAATATGTCCTGGATGGCTGGCGAGTCGGCGGAATCACAACCTTGCAGACCGGTTTTCCCATCATCGTCGGCGATACGGGTTTCCGCTCGCTCACTTGCGATGCGCTTGAATACTACACTTGCTGGGACACACCGAGCGTTACCGGCTATCCCGGAATCTATGACCCGCGTAATGCCACACTGGTGAATGCAACCAAAGGCGGTACAACCGCCAAACCCTATTACTACTTCAATCCCAATGCCTTCGGGCTTGAGCAGATCGGCACGATTGGAAATGAGGGCCGGAATAACTTCCATGGGCCGGGGCTCAATGAAACGGATCTGGTTCTGGCCAAGGACATCAGATTCACCGAACAGCGAAGGATCGAAGTGCGTTTGGAAGCATTCAACGTCTTCAACCATACGCAATTCGCATTTACCAGCCCCAGCGTAGGCCTCAACTTTACTGACATCAACTCGGGCAACTTCGCCCGCACTCTCACCACCCAAGCGTCCGGATCGCCACCGCAAATCGTTGGCCGCGTCGTCCAACTCGGGGCTAAGATCTACTTCTGACCTATCAGTCAGCCTCCAACTTCGGGGAGCCCTCGGGCTCCCCTTTCTCTTTTCCATTCAAGGGCGTCCCAGCCCCTCCTGAACCACCGCTTTCGAGTGGTGCTGGATCCCATTAATGGTAGAGAACGCGCTCGGATTCTACGGGAACTCGTAGCAAGAATCCCCCTAGCAACCCGTAAACCTATGCGCTATAATTAACCGGTTTGTCACCGGTCTAGCTTTTAGCGTGTGGCCACGGGAATGCAATGCATTGCCCCTTACACGACGGCTGGCCGCTGCCGGGAACTAAGTACCAAGGCCACGTCTGCTTATCCAATGAAGTCGTTCTGCGGCTTTCCATAACAGGGGAAGTTCGCTCATCAGAGACTACGCCCGCTAAACTGGCGCGGCGCTAACGAGGAGAAACACAATATGAAACATTTCAGCTTGGGACACAAGAATTTCAAATTTGGGCTTTCTACACTAGGCCTGCTTTTTGCACTTCTAGGGTTCAGCGCATTCAACGCTTTCCCTCAGGCGGAAACTGGACAAATCGTTGGGACGGTGACTGACCCATCCGGGGCTTCCATTCCGGGCGCCAAACTGACAGTGAAGGCCGTTGCAACCGGCGCCGAGCGCACCCAAACAAGCAATGACGCGGGCTTATTTGCTTTTCCAAATCTGCAGCCCGGCGTCTATGAAGTGTCCGTCGAAGCGCCAGGGTTTAGCACCCTTCGGCAGCAAGCCACCGTCACCGTCGGGATGAAGATCGGGCTGGATCTTAAGCTTGAGGTCGGTAAGGCCGAGACGGTAGTGGAAGTACAAGCCACGGGAGTCCTCGCGGTCAACACCGAGACCCAGACGATCAGTCAAGTGCTCAACACGCAACAAATCCTCGAACTGCCGACCATCACGCGCAACCCCTATTCGCTGGTGGTCACATCGGGCAACGTCAGTGAGGACGATCCAACCGGGGGTGGAGGAACGGGGCGTGGCGCCGGCGTTACCATCAACGGTCTGCGCTCATCTGGAACCAACATTCTGCTGGATGGCGTAGCGAATAACGCTGAGTTCACCGCTCAGGTCGGCCAGACCGTGCCACTTGATTCGGTCCAGGAAATTGGAATTATCACCAATAACTTCACGGCGGAGTACGGGCGCGCCGATGCGGGCGTCATCAACGTCACCACCAAATCCGGAACCAACGAGTTTCACGGCACTGCGTATGAGTTCAACCGCGTTTCCGATCTAGCGTCTAACAGCTTCAATAACAATGCTTACGGCCTACCCAAGCCCGTCTTTGTGCGCAATCAGTTCGGCTTCTCGCTGGGCGGCCCCGTCGTGAAAAATAAGCTATTCTTTTTCAGCAGCACCGAATGGACTCGCGTGCGGAGCGCGTCCAATATCACAACCATCGTTCCGGACCCGGAGCTGATCGCCGCCGCTGCACCGGCCACGCAGTCCATATTCTCCACGTACGGCAAACTGGCTCCCAACGCTTCGGTCCTTCAAACGCTTAGTAGGAACCAATTAATCGCACAGGGCGCGGATCCGTGCTCCGGCTCCTCGGCCACCGGCGGATGCGTAAATTATAACCCCACTGCGCCCATGTTCGATCTGGTCGGCTACAACGTTCCCAGCAACTCCGGCGCAGGGAATCCGCAAAACGCCTGGTCCAATGTAAATCGGGTGGACTACAATCTCAGCGATAGGACCACCATCTATACTCGCTACGCGGTCCAAAGGGAGGTCGACCAGGCGGGAGGCATTTCCAATAGCCCTTATGCCGGGAACAACATCGGGCAGACGCTGTTCAACAATAGCTTGATCGTGTCCATGACGCACACGTTCACGCCTCGCTTCGTATCGCAATCCAAGCTCGATTTCAACCGGTTTAACACCGAGCAGCCTTTGCCCGCGAATGGCCTAGTCCCGTCGTATTACCTTGGAAGCGGGACCACGGGCACGTCCCTTGGTTCTCACAGCCTTTACCTGCCAGGCGACGAGCCCTCCAGCCCTGGGCTGGGCGGTTATCCTTATGGAGGTCCGCAAAACTTCGGCGAGGCGTACCAGGATTTCAGCTACACCATCGGCAAGCATGAGCTCCGTTTTGGCGGTTCCATCGAATATCTACGCGACAATCGAACCTACGGCGCTTATAATCAAGCGAATCAAATCTTCGGCAATACGATCGGGAGCGGAATGGACAATTTCCTGGCGGGTCAGCTTTATGAGTTCGAAGCCGCCATCTACCCCGGCGGCAAGTTTCCGTGCGTAAACGGAGTCCAGACTCCGGCTTGCACCATCAACCTTCCCGTGGGCCCACCGACATTTGAGCGCAGCAATCGTTACCACGAAGGCGCAGTCTATTTCCAGGATTCCTGGAAGTTTAGCCGCCGCCTCACGTTCAATCTTGGGATCCGCTGGGAGTACTTCGGAGTGCAGCATAATGTCAATTCGAGCCTGGACTCCAACTTCTACCCCGCCGGCCCGGGTAATGGTCCTGGCGAATTTGTAGCTATGGAAAATGGCCATGTGTTCACCACGCCCAACAGTCCCATCGGTGAGCTATGGAAGCCGAGCAAGACGAATTTCGCCCCACGTGTCGGATTCGCCTGGGATGTTTTTGGCGACGGTAAAACCGCTCTTCGTGGCGGCTACGGCATTGGATACGAACGCAACTTCGGCAATGTCACGTACAACGTGCTCTTCAATCCACCCAACTTTGAGGTGGTGGATCTTATCTCCGGAAGCAACATACCCAGCATCGCCGCCAGCAGTTCCAACGCGGGACCCCTCGCCGGCGCGAATGGATCTATCGCGCTGCCTCCTGCCGAACTCCGCTATATCCAAAACAATATTCCGCAAGCCTATGCGCATTTGATCAGCGCCGCACTTGAGCATCAGTTCGGCCAGAGCATGCACCTGGAAGTCTCCTACTCCGCTTCGATCGGCGAAAACCTGTATGACATTTCCTACATGAATTTTCCAGGGTCAGGCAACTACTATCTGGGAATCCCCTGCACTCCTGGCTCCTGTGACGCCGTCACAAACAACCAGTACGGCCTCATCAATCGCCGTGGCGCCGCTGGCTATTCCACTTACAACGCGCTGAATGTCCGCTACGACATCTCCAACATCAAGAACAGCGGATTGACGCTGCGGATGAATTACACCTGGAGCCACTCACTGGATGATTTGAGCGATTCATTCAGCAGTTCCCAAAATCAATTCAACCTGGGCTACACGGATTTAGTTCATCCGATGGTGGATTACGGCAACTCCGAGTTCGACAACCGGCACCGCATTGCCATCAGCGCGATTTATGCACCTCCTTTCGCGCACGGGCTGAAGGGCCCTGCCAAGTACCTTTTGGACGGTTGGGAATTTGCGCCGGTCTTCACCGCTCGCACCGGCGCTCCCTATACGGTCTACGATCTTACGAACACCAACTTCATCTACACCCGCGTCGCGGCGAATCAAGTCATCCCGGTCAACGGCAACGAGTATGTCAATGCTGGCGCCAATAACTTCAACATCTTGGACTTCAGCAAGATCGCCGTCTCCGAGTACGTCAATCCCCTAACCGGGAACTCGGACTTCGGTCCCTTCCCCGCCAATATGACTGGGCGTGACTATTTCCACAGCCCCGGCGCTTACAATCTCGATTTCGGCGTCTACAAGAGCGTCCGGTTCACCGAACGTATGTCCCTGCAGCTTCGCTTGGAAATGTTCAACATTTTCAACCACTCGAACGAGTACGTGAATATCGGTTCCGCTTATATCGCCGGAGGTGCTGGCGACATTACCGCGAGCTACGGAGTCATTCCCAACACCGCCACCACCGGACCGCAGTTGTACGAGAACCGGAACATCCAGTTGGCTGCGAAGTTTATATTCTGATCGACGATTAGTTTTTGCCCAATCCGTCCGGCGCATAGTAACCGCGCCGGACGGACACTCGCAACCCTGGCGTATGCACCTTCACCTGTAGCTTGCGGAACTTGCCGTCGTGCGCCGCGTTGTTCGGCGCGAAGCCGATCGAATATTGGCTGCGCAGCTCCTGCTCGATGATCTGAAAAATCTCTTCGATCGTCCGCTTCTTCCCTGCTTCGAACATCCGGCCTCCCGTAGGTTCCGCGAGGTTTTTCAGAAACGAACAGCCGGAAAATTTTTGGTCGTAGCACACGCCGTAGACGATCGTGTTGGTGGCCTGCACCGCCTCAATCGCATCCTCCAGATGTTCCTGGCTGCCGTTATCCAACCCGTCCGAAACAATCAGCATCGCCTTGCGCCCCGGAATGCGCGCCAGCTTGCCCTTCGCGGTTTGATACACGGCGTCGTACAGCAGCGTGCCCGGCATCGATTGTCCAATCGCCGGCAAACCTCGAAACGGAATCGCGTGCAGTTGCGCGAGCGCCTTCCTCAGCCGTTCGCTCGACGATGTGAAATCCTGCCACAGCACCAGAGTGCTCGAAAACCCCAGCAAAAGCGCATGATCGCTCGGCCGCAGCACCGTATCGAAGAACCGCCCCGCCGCCTCGCGCTCCTCCGCCAGCACCTCGCGCACGCTGCCGCTGACGTCCACCAGCATCGCCACCGTGAGCGGCAGATCCGTCTCCCGCGTGAAATATCGGATCAGCTGCTTTCGCCCGTCCTCGCGGATCTCGAAGTCATCCTTGCTGAGATCCGTCACCAGGCCGCCGTGCTTGTCCTCCACCGTGCAGAGGACGTTCACCACATCCACGTCCACGCGAATGGGCGCGGGCTCATCAGCCGCTTGCGCGAATATCGCTCTCGCCAGCTGGGTTGAAGTAAGCAAGGCTAAACTAAGGATTACCTTCAAAGCGTCTCCGAAGGTCAATGTTATCGTGAACAAGCCCCTTCGATTGCTGCTCCGCCAAGCCACCTACAACCTGCGTGGCGGATTCCTGGTGCGCCCTCTCACCATCGCGCTCGCCCTGGGTTTTGCCGGCGCCATGCTGTCGTGGCTCGAAGAGACCTTTCCAACGCTCAGCCAGATCGTCCCCACGGCGCTCTTCCCCTCTCACTCCGATCCGCAAGTGGCGCAATTCATTCTGGGCGGCATCGCAGCCTCCATCATGACAGTGGTGTCCATTGTTTTCGCCATCCTGCTGATGACGCTAACTCTGGCTTCCATGCAGTTCTCGCCCCGCATCATCGTCAGTTTTGCCAGGGATCGCGTCACTCAATGGACCCTCGGCATTTTCCTCGGCACCTTCTGCTACTGCATGGCCGCGCTCCCGGCGGCCCGCGCGCTACCCCACCCCTTCGCGCCGGTCGCCACCGTGATGGGCGCGATGCTGTTGGCGCTGGCTTGCGTGGCCTGGCTGCTGTTCTTCATTCACCACATTTCGGAGTCCATCAGTGTCAGCCACATCGTGGATAGAATTGCCTCGGAAACAGAAGCCATAATCGATGAGATGATGCCCTGGCCGCACCGGCTCAATGCCATGGACGATCCGCATCGGCTGGAGCCAGGCACCTGGGAGACGCCGTTTCAGAGCCCCATGTCAGGCTATATTCGTTTCATCGACACTGTGCGATTGGTTGCTCTCGCCAAGTCTTATCACGTGAAGGTACACGTGGTTCGACGCGTAGGGCAGTTCGTCCCTGCCGGCACCACCCTCTTCATGGTGCACCGGGGCAGCCGGCTGCCTCCCGCCCAGCGCGACGAGCTGCTCGACACCGTTGACCTCGGCCCGTCCAGAACCTTGCAGCAGGATGTCGAGTTCGGAGTTTTGCAGATCGTCGACATCGCTCTCAAGGCGATCTCGCCCGCCGTCAACGATCCGAGCACGGGCGTCAGTTGCGTCGACCAATTGAGCAGGATCCTGATCCGTTTCGCTTCCCGGGATGTGCCGGCTCCCTTGCTGTACGATCCGCCGGGTGTCGTTCGAGCTAGCATTTCGTGGATCGGCTTCGACGGTTTGCTCACTTCAGCGTTTGAGCAGATACGTCTCTATTCGAAATCCGACATCGCGGTCAGCCTGCGGATGCTGAGGGCGCTCGGTGACATTGCCGGCACTACCGAAGACCCGGAATATCGCCAGAAACTCCACGAGCTTGGGACGCGGATCGTGGATGGCTGCGCCGAAGAGCTGACCGAGGAGGAAGTGAGCAAGATGCGCATTCGCCTCGCTTTGCTCGAAAAATTGGCGATCGCGCCGGCGCCCTAACAGGATGCTGAAAAAGGTCAAAAACCGCTTGCTCACGCGCGCGGCTCAGAATCGCGAGTGCGTGTTTGCAGATGTTTACCGAGCCGCGACCGTGAGGGAGTCGGTGGCCGATGGCATTTTTCAGCAGCCCGCTAAGAGTGCTACCGGAGTCTCAGAACGAGTGCAGCACTACGCCATTGGCCAGTTGCACTTCAGTGCAACGCATGCGCGGCGATCCGTCTTTCGCCCGCGCCCCGGAGCACGTCACTTTGTCGCCACGCTTCAAGGACTCCTGGTTCCAACCCACGCGCTGCAGCGCATTCGGGCTGTCGATCTCGATCACCCAATGCTCCACCGCGCCATTCGGGCCCAAGATATCCAGGAAAATGTGCGCGTGCGGATTCGACCAGTCAAACCGAGTCACATAGCCCGTTGCCGTGGCCGGATGCTGCAAGTCGTACTCTGCCGTGGAATGGTGAGCGAGCAGCGCCGTCGCGATCAGCAGGACCGCAAATAAGCGTGCCATAATCACAGTTTGGCGCACATACTACCACTCAAACAAGCGATCCAGGAAACGGTTCGCGATGGTGACATCGTGGCCCTGGAGGGCTTCACTCACCTGATTCCTTTTGCCGCGGGGCACGAGATTATCCGGCAGGGCCGCCGTAATCTGACGCTGATCCGCATGACGCCCGACCTGATCTACGATCAACTGATCGGCTCGGGCTGTGCTTCGAAGCTGATCTTTTCGTGGGGCGGCAATCCCGGCGTCGGCTCGCTACATCGTCTGCGCGACGCCGTGGAGCAAGGCTGGCCCGCTCCGCTCGCCCTCGAAGAGAACGCGCATGCCGGCATGGCCGCCGCGTATGCCGCCGGAGCCGCTCATCTGCCGTTCGGTCTGCTGCGCGGTTATGTGGGAACCGATCTGCCGAAGTATAATCGCGTGAAGTTTATCGATTGCCCGTTCACCGGTGAGAAGCTGGCGGCGATCCCGGCGATTCGCCCGGACGTAACTGTCATTCACGCCCAGAAGGCCGACCGCAAAGGCAACGTGCTGATGTGGGGCGTCATCGGAGTCCAAAAAGAAGCGGTGCTCGCGGCCAAACGCGTGGTCGTCACCGTGGAGGAGATTGTCGATCAGCTCAACGCGCCGCCCAACTCCGTGGTGCTGCCCTCGTGGGTAATCGGCGCCGTCAGCGAAGTGAAGGGCGGTGCGTTTCCCTCCTACGCGCAGGGTTACTACCCGCGCAACAACGCGTTTTACAAGCAATGGGACCCCATCGCGCGCGAGCGCGAAACTTTCCAAGCCTGGATGCAAAAGCACGTGCTCGGCACTAAGGATTTCGATGAATTCAAACGCAGTCTGGAACAGGCGGTAACCCATGCCTGAGACGAAATACACCGCCGATGAGATGATGACCATCGCCGCGGCGCGCATGATCCGCAACGGCGCTTCTTGCTTTGTGGGAATCGGACTGCCCAGCGCGGCCGCCAATCTCGCGCGCCTCACGCATGCGCCGGATACGGTTTTGATTTACGAATCCGGCTGCATCGGAACCAAGCCGACGGTGCTGCCGCTCTCGATCGGCGATGGCGAGCTTTCCGAGACCGCCGACGCCGTGGTTTCCATCCCCGAGATTTTCGCTTACTGGCTGCAGGGCGGCCGCATCGATCTCGGATTTCTCGGCGCCGCGCAGATTGACCGCTTCGCCAACATCAACACCACCGTGATTGGCGATTACTACAAACCTTCCGTGCGTCTGCCGGGCGCGGGCGGTGCGCCGGAGATCGCCGCATCGTCCAAAGAAGTGCTGATCACGCTCCGGCAGAACAAGCGCGCATTCATCGAGAAGCTCGATTTCGTTACCTCCGGCGGCCACTTCACCGGTGGCGACAGCCGCGCGAAGTTGAATCTTCCGGGCAAAGGTCCGGTGGCGGTGATCACCGACCTCGGCGTTATGACTCCCGACCCCGTGACCAAGGAGCTCACACTCACCAGCATTCATCCCGGTGTCACCGTGGAAAAGGTGATCGAGTCCACCGGTTGGGCGCTGAAGGTTGCGCCGCAGTTGGCCACCAGCGAAGCTCCCACGGAAACCGAGCTCAGCGTGCTTCGCGATTTGAACGAACGCACCGCGCGCGCTCACGCCGGACAGGCCTAAGTAAGGCCATGCCGCTGTCGTTCATCTACGACATTTTGCCGGCGCGTGTAGTCTTCGGCGTCGGTTGTCTGGACAAGTTACCCGAAGAAATCGACCGGTTAGGCGCACATCGCGCTCTGGTGCTGTCAACGCCCGAGCAACGCAAAGAAGGCCAGCAGATGGTGGATCGCTTGGGCGCTCGCGCCGTCGGATTGTTCGACAAAGCGGCAATGCACGTGCCAATCGAAATCGCGGAGCAGGCGCGAGAACAAGCGCGAACTCTGGGCGCCGATTGCTGCGTCGCGGTCGGCGGCGGTTCTACAACAGGACTCGCGAAAGCCATCGCGCTGGTATCCACGCTTCCGATTTTGTCGATCCCTACAACCTACGCGGGCTCGGAGATGACGCCCATTTGGGGCATCACCGA
>Ga0187810_10000976_pt1 | contig 10218 bp, 9 predicted proteins | sample NC_wetland_sal_i_9_FD_132963 | JGI IMG/M metagenome (GOLD analysis project Ga0187810, IMG submission 132963) | Wetland sediment microbial communities from Neuse River Estuary, North Carolina, USA - ASW_5 | ecosystem: Environmental > Aquatic > Freshwater > Wetlands > Sediment | place: USA: North...
CACAGTTTATCGAGCCCGGGTAGCCCGAGTAAGGTCCCCATCGTTGCCCTGAAAAAACTGTGCCTGCAGCTAAAGCCGAGCCGATTTTGCGGCAGGTGCGGCATGGCTGAAGCCATGCGCCTACGAAAAACCACGAAAAAAACGCGAGTATTTGTGAAGAGTTTGAAGCGACTGCCTCTCAAAGAGAAGCGGAAGAAAAGGCAAGAACCGGCCTGAAGGCCGGCCACTACAAAACCTGGGAGAGACTTCAAAGGGCTTGGGCTGACACGTTAGTGGAATCCGGCGCTTGGCGAGAGGAACGCGGCACCGTAAAATGAATGTGTCGTGAGGATCGGGATCGATTTTGGAACAACGCGAATCGTGGTCGCTGCAGCGGACCGGGGTAACTATCCGCTTGTAAATTTCGAAGCACGCGACGGACGGGTGAGGGACTGGTTCCCTTCCCTGCTGGCGATCTCAGGAGACAAACGGGTTTATGGATGGGAGGCGCTGGAGCAGCAGGGCAAACCGGGCTGGACCATCGTACGCTCTCTGAAGCGCTGGCTGAAGAACGCTGGTCCCGCCAGCGCGCTGGATATTGCCGGCCAACGGCTCAATCTGTCTCTGCTGATGACCGAGATGATGACGGCGTTGCGCCGCGAGCTGATGGAGAAATCCACGCTGGGCGCGAGCAAATACGACAGGCTGCAAGTGATGCTGGGCGTACCCGCGAACGCCAACAGTAACCAGCGATTTCTGACGCAAGAGGCGGCGCGAGCGGCGGGCTTCGAAGTGCTAGGGCTGCTGAACGAACCATCGGCCGCCGCGGTTGAGTTTGCCTGCCGGAACAGCAATGGCCGCAAGAATCGTGTGAACGGCGGATTGCTTGTGTATGACTTGGGAGGAGGAACTTTCGACGTCTCGCTTGTGGCATTGGGAGAAGCTGAGCGTACCGTGATCGCATCGGACGGCATCCCCGATTTGGGCGGCGATGATTTCGACGAGATTCTGGGGCTACTGGCGCTGGCCGAAGCCGGAAAGCCCGGGCCGACAGAGGACTCGCTTACGGCGGCAGAGTGGTACCTGCTATTTGATGAATGCCGCGAAAAGAAGGAAGCGCTGAATCCCAACAGCCGCAAGATCACTATCGATTTGGAGCGGGTTCGGAAAGACTGGGGGGAAGTCTCCGTTAGCGCGGAGGCGTTCTATGAAGGATGCCGGCCTTTGTTGGAAGCGTCGCGCGGAATCGTGGAAGCTTTGCTGGCGGCCCATCCGGACCAGGCCATTGATACCCTGTACTTGACGGGAGGCGGATCGGAGCTACCTTCCGTGGCACGCGTGCTGCGCGAGACGTTCGGTCGCAAAGTGCGGCGATCTGCTTACATGCGTTCGGCCACGGCGATCGGATTGGCCATACGCGCGGAAGGACATGAAGACCGTCCACTGCGGGATCAATTCACGAAAAACTTTGGAGTGTGGCGTGAGGCGGATGACGGCCGCAATGTGGTCTTCGATGTCATTTTTCCGCGTGGAGCAAAGCTTCCCTCGAGAGGCGAGGAACCACTGCGAATCGTCCGCTCTTACCGCCCGGTGCACAACATCGGTTACTTTCGTTACCTGGAATGCGCCCAACTCGGCGCCAACAATCAGCCCGAGGGAGAGATCAGCAACTGGGATGAAATACGCGTAGCCTTTGATCCGCGGCTGCGGGAATCGACGGACCTCAGCGATCAGCCTGTGCGCCGGTACGCACTGCCGCAAGAATTATTGATTGAAGAAGAGTACACCTGTGATGCCAATGGCGATGTGGAAGTCAGGATCCGCGACAAGGTCACCCAACAGACGAATGAATACAGGTTGGGGCGGTGGTCGAAGCACCGAAAGAGAATGAAACAGAGGTAGGATCGGTCAGCGTTCAAGCGAAAAACGGATTCCTCGCTTCGCTCGGAATGATGATTTCGGTTTTCTTCGGGGGTTGAAACCCCTGCCGCCTGAAGCCACAAATCAGACATCGTGCCAAGATGGGGCGCAGCGGTGCTGCGCCCCTACTAAGAGCAGAGGCGGAGGGCGAGAGACCGGGTTGCGGTGTGGTTGAGTTGGCGGACCGCCTCGGAAGGCGGCCCCTACAGAAGCGGAAGAAAACCCAGGAGCCGGCAGGATGCCGGCGCTACGCGGGCATTGCAAGATCACGTGACTGTGCGGACATGGGGCGCAGCGGTGCTGCGCCCCTACGAGGGAAAGAAGACCCTAGACCCACCCTCGGAAAACGAGGATGGGGCACCCGGCGGACCGGTTATGCAGACTCGGCCTCGGGGATGATGTGGGGAGTCGGATAGAAGGCGCCGTAGTACAGGACTCCGTATTGTTCCTGACCGCAATATTCGCATTGGCTGCGGTAGTTCCAATCAGGAGTGACTTCCCTGGCGAGATCAACCTGCATGGGATGACCACAGCTTTGACAGGTAATCATCGGCAACCACCTCTTCTTGCGCGTAGGGTAGGCAATCGATGAGTGCGGGTCCAACGAATTAAAGGAAAGATGTAGATTTGTTTTGTGAATAGACAGTTACGGCATGGCTGAAGCCATGCCCTGACGAAAAACGTGAGTACCCAAGAGCAGAGAGAAGAGCGGTGCGACGTTCGATCGTAAGAGCCCACCCTCAAAAAACGAGGATGGGGCACCCTCAAGATTCATTGGGCGGAGGCGTAACGGTGAATCGAAGAGCCCACGTGCGAAATCAGCCCGTGGGGCACCCGCGAAAAGCGGATTCCTCGCTTCGCTCGGAATGACAGTTTTGCTTCTCTTCAGGGGCTAAAGCCCATTCGTTCTAAGGCTTTATGCAGGGGCTGAAAGCCCCTGCCTCCTAAAGAGAATGGCAAGAAAAAGCGAGAACCGGCCTGAAGGCCGGCCAGTACGAGATTGAGGAGAGCGAGGGAGTTGGTCTTCGCAGAAACCCAAGAGCCGGCAGGATGCCAGCGCTACAAGGCTTTGAAGAGGAACGGAGGATGGTTCACGGGAGCTGGGGGGATTGGGGGGTGAGGGACGTGTCGCAGGGCATTGACTCTGGCACGAGGTGGATTTAGTATCTGCGCTAAGGTGCGCTCCAACCTGAAGTAGCCGGTCTTCAGATAGGAGAAACGCCGATGCAACACCGCCCCTGCACGTTTTTAGTAATCGCAATTTCCGTTCTGCTTATGGCGTGTTCCAATGCGCCAACCACCTCCGACAGTAACCAGAGCATCATCGATGCAAGAAACAGCTTCAAGTCCTCCGATTTCAAGGCGGCGCTGAGAAATCTCGACAAAGCCATCAAATTGGCTCCGGACGATGCTGCGCGGCAGCAAGCGGTTGCACTTCGCACCGTGTTGGTGACGGCGCTCGCCGATGCCAACAAACAGATGGCGGAAGCGTATGCCGCCGGGGCGAGACAGCCTGCGGCGCAGTCGCACCCTGGCCCCTTTTACAATATGCGTTCCGATTACTACAACAACGCGAAATCGTACCTGATGGACGGGATGCAATCGGTGATGAATCAGCGCGCCAAGATGAGCGGCAACCCCATTCCGATGGAGGTCAGCTTCCCGGGGTTCACGGGAACAAATCCTGGATTGACAAAGATCAAGAGCGGCCAATTCGTTTCGGATTCCGAGCGGTTGAGCGCCGAAGCCCAGGCAGACCGCAACGCACTTGCGGTGGTCCTTTCGGCGGTCGGTGGAGCCGGACAGGATCCCGTCAAGGGGCAAGAGCTGTTCAGCAGCGGCAAGGTTGACGTTGATCCACGGGTTTACATCATCGAACTGAGCAACAGCTTTCTGCAGACTGGCGCCATTTTTGAGTTTCGCGGGCTGAACGAGCCGGATCGCCTGCGCACCGTCAATGAGGTGGTTGACGGCAATCTGGCGGTAGCGCAGAAGTTGCTGGACGCGAAGCCGGACAAGGACATGGAAGCGCGCGTCAAGAAAATGCAGTGCGACTGCGACAAGGTACTCAAGAAGAAGATTGCGTAGTCGAATTGGCTGACCTTTAGGCGGCAGATAGACTGTCAGTTTTGACAATAGCCACTGGTGAGCGCGGGTGAAAGTATACGCGGAAGCGATGTTGTGTCGCTGTTCCTAACTAGGGAGGGATTCCATGCGATTCGCAGTTCTCTGCCTTTTGGCCTTCGCCGTGCTTCCGTCACTGAGCCGGGCACAAGGTCCTATTTTTACGATTACGCCGGAAGAGAGCTCCGTGAAGTTCTTTGTGAAGGCGTCCGTGGCAATTGAAGGTAATTTCGACAAGTGGGACGCCACGCTGACGTTTCCGTCCACGGACGCCACTTCGGGCGTTTTGGACATCAAAATTCAGGCAGCCACCGTCAATACGGGAAGCGGGATGAAGGACGATAAGCTGAGGAGCAAAGACTTCTTTGACGTGAAGCAGGATCCGTTGATCACGTTTCATTCAACCAAGGTCACGCAGACCGGCCCCAACACTTTTGATGTGCTGGGGACGTTTACCATTCGCGGAGTGTCTAAGCCCGAGACGCTGAACCTTACGCTTACCGGCAAGGGGACAGGGAATGGCGAAATTAAAGGGACAATGGCCTTTGACCGCAAGGAGTACGGGATGAACAGCGGGATTCCGTTCATCAAGATCGCTGACCGCGTCGAGGTGAGTGTCGCCCTTAAGGGCCATAAGGTCAGCGGGCCACCATTGGTGTTCAAGGAATAGGCGCGGGCGGGTCCCGGTGGCGGTGGGGGAAAGGCAAACCCAAGCGGAAAGTTCACAGTTATCAGTTCACAGTTCCGGAGAAGAGAAAAGCTGGTCCAATGCTTCGCTCCCTTCGACTGCGCTGAGGGCAAGCGGGGTGACGTGTGAGGGGTGGTGAGGCGGGGGAAAAGTGGACCCAAGACCGACCCTCACAAAACGAGGATGGGGCACCCGGCGGAAGAGCGGACGCGGAAATGTCACCCTGGCGTTGGGGTCTGCGTGGAATGCAGGCGCCGCAGCTTCCAGTCCAGAAGGAATAAAATGTTGGGAATTGCCGCGATGACCAGGACGTCGTAGCGCTGCATATGGACCACTGCCGCAAACGCGACCAGCGCAAGCAAGGAAATCAACGCAGACGGGAACTCCCACTTCCAAGCCAGCAGCATCCCCGCGACGGCCCCGAACAGCAGCACCATCCCCACCCACTCCCAAAATCGAATGACCCGTAGCGAACCCACGGGCTCGCCAAAGACAAAAGTAAGGAAGATTGCCGCGATGAGAAGCGCTGTCGCGCGGGCAGTCCAACGAATGATGGTGCAGAATATGGAAGGCATAGCGCTTCAATGCTCCTTCAGATAGGCGCGAACATCAGTGCGGAGAATCACCGGCCAGCGTGACTGCGAACCGGGCGGCAGGGACGGCGGTGGTAAGAGGCGGAGGGGGAGCGTAGGGCGATACAGCACTTGAAAGCAGATTCTTCGCCCGTCCAAAAGGCGACCGGGGTTCGGAATGACATTTTGGGGTGTTTTTCCGTAGGGTGTGAAGTCGTGCCCTTTCGAGCACCATTTAGGAGACAGCTTCTACTTAATCTTCTGTGGAATTCGGGAGATGTGTTAAAGTTTGGCCGCGCCCAGGTCCGCTTCTGTGGAATTCGCCCACAGGGGAGGAAGAATGCCACGAATTCTGCTGACCACTCGCTGCCGCGACACGGGGCTGTACGACTATTTTCGGGAAAACGCGCCGCAAAAGTTTTGCTGGCGCTTCCGCATGCCGCGAACGATTTCGTTCGGGCTGCGATTTCTGCGGCAAAATCTTCCGGATTTGGAAATCCTGGAATATCCGACGCACGCTGAGTTTTCCGCGCAGCTCAAGAAGGGCTGGGACGCCGTCGGCTTTTCCTTTTACCTGGAAGAGACGAACAACATTCTGGCAATGGCGGAGGAAGCGCGCCGGGCAGGCATCCGCGAACTGTGGGCCGGGAATTACGGGGCGCTGACACCATCGATTCAATCGCATTTCGATCACGTGTTTACGAGCTATAGCGAGGAGGCGGTGGCCCAGAGGATGGGCACGCAGCTCGACGAAATCCAGCATCCACCGCTGGTGACGCGGTTCCGGCTGCCCGGAGGCTGGTCGCTTCCCATCGGCGTTTTGTTTTCTTCACGCGGTTGCAGTTTTCGCTGCACCTTCTGCCAGACGACTGCGTTCGCACCTAAACCGAAAGAAATCTCGTTGGCATCGTTGGATCGTGTGCTGCGTTTTTACGTTCAACACGGCATTCATTTCGTTCTGGTGCTGGACGAAAATTTCGGCAATCTGCCTTCGCATTCCGAAGCTGTGATCGAGCTTCTGGCGCGGCACAGAGTGCGCTGGCTGGTGCAATCACGCGTGGATCTGTTCCTGCGAAACTTCAGCGACTGGCAGAACTGCGGGATGGAAGGCGCGCTGTTCGGCATTGAGAGTTTTCACCAGGACATTTTGAAGCAGATGCACAAGAACGAAAAAGTGCAGGCTGCGTTTGAACTTGCCGAGCGGCTGAATAGCGCGGGCCTGTATGCCCAAGGCTACTACATCATCGGGCTGCCGCCGGAAACGCCGGAATCGATTGCGGAGGACTTGAGGACACTGGCCGGCTTGAAGCTGGACGTTACGCAAATCACCATCGTGACGCCGCATCCACGGACGGAGATGTGGCGCGAGATCGAATCCAGTTACGGCATATTTGAAAAAGACTGGTCCAAATTCGATACGAAGCATCTCGTCTGGAACCACCCACGTTGCGCGCCGGGGGTGCTTGAATCGCTGCTCGAACAGGGCTTCCGCGGGTGTTATGGAAAGGACTGGCTGGTGCGGACGACGAAGAAATTCCTTTCGATGAGACGAGTTCAAAAGGATCTATCCAGCGTTTTGATGGGGCCCGCGCGGTCGCGATGGGCTTACCCGGGGCGGTTGCCTTATCTGCCGGTGCGAGTGGCTGCGGGTGCGGAGCAGGTGCGTAGCGCGGTGGCGTGAGGTGGGTTGCTGGCGGGGTAAAGTCGCGAGGCGCTGAGGAAAAGACAACAAGAAGAAAGAAAGTTTGTGGCGTTCCATCGTAAGCGCCCACCCTCAGAAAACGAGGATGGGGCACCCTCAAGATTCATTGGGCGAAGGCGTGACGGCGATCGAAGAGCCCACGTGCGACACCCCTCGCTTGCGGCGCTGGGGCAAGTCCACCTGTGGGGCACCCGATGAGAAAAACGAGAAGAAACGCAAGAGCCGGCAGGATGCCGGCGCTACAAAGGCTACGGAGTGGAAGGGGACGATTAGACTGGTTGGGAGGCGGATTGGATTTCTTCTTTTACGATTCTGCCGTCGAATAGGTGGACGGTGCGTTCGGCGTGGCCGGCATAGCGCGGGTCGTGAGTGACCATGCAGATGGTGGCGCCGCTGCGATGGATGTCCTGGAGTAGGTCCATGACGGAGTCGCCATTTTTGGAATCGAGGTTACCGGTGGGCTCATCGGCGAGGAGAATCATGGGATCGCCGACGAGTGCGCGGGCCACGGCGACGCGCTGCTGCTGACCGCCGGAAAGCTGGGCGGGATAGTGCTTGGCGCGATGGGCCATTTCCACGCGTTCAAGGGCGTGCTGGACTTTTTCCTTTCGTTCGGAGGAGACCATGCCGCGATAGGTGAGCGGCAGCTCGACGTTTTCATAGACGGTGAGATCGCCGATGAGGTTGAAGGCCTGGAAGATGAAACCGATTTCGCGATTGCGAATACGCGAGCGGTCGCCGAGCTTGAGGCTGGAGACGGGCTGGCCGTTGAGGGAGTAGTTCCCTTCCGTGGGCGAATCGAGAAGGCCGAGGATGGCGAGGAGCGTGGATTTGCCGCAGCCGGAAGGGCCGGCAATGGCGAGATATTCCCCTTTTTTGATTTCGAGATCGACCGCGTCCAAGGCGTGAGTCTCGACTTCGTCGGTGTAGAAGATTTTGCTGACGCCTTGCATCTTGATGAGCGTGCCGTTTGAGGAAGTCATGAGGAGTGCCTCCGAGGTGGTGGATTTCCGAAAGCGTTTCTTTTGGGGCTAAAGCCCCGGGCCCCTAAAGAGAAAAACAAAACCAAGAAAATCCAAGAACGGACCGCCTCCCTCCTCCGGCGGGCAGGCAGAAGGCGGCCCCTACAAGAGCAAGCGTGACCCAAGACCCACCCTCAAAAAACGAGGATGGGGCACCCGGGGAGAAAAACAGACCCAAGAGCGGACCGCCTCGGAAGGCGGTCCCTACAAACCCTAGAGAAACCCAAGAGGCCACAGTGCAAGAGCGGGTCGTGGGGCTGCCGGCGCGCTTATAAAGAGATACGTGGGAAGGCTTGGGCATGTTCCCTGTAACTCCTAGCGCAAACGAATGCGGTCGACGGCATCCCAGGCGGACATGTCGGAGAGAATGACTTTGTCTCCGACTTTGAGGCCTTGGAGAATCTCAACGGTGTTGACGGAACTTTTGCCGAGCTTGACGTTGACGCGGACGGCCTCCGAGCCGTCATCTTCTAATTTGAAGAGGCCGATGGTGCTGTCCGATTGGCCGTGAACGGGGCGGCCCACGTAGAGGACGTCTTTGAGGTTTTCGAGTTCGATGGTGCCGTCGACGCTGAGGTCGGGGCGGGCGCCGAGTGGGAGCGGATCGGTGATCTGGACGTCGACGGTGACGGTGCCGTTTTGCACGGAGGGATCGATGCGCGAGACCTGGCCCTTGACGATGCCATTTCTGGTGTCAATGGCAGCGGGCTGGCCGATGGCCACGTCCTTGGCTTGGGTTTCGGCGATTTTGATTTCGGCTTTGAGGTGCTTGGGATCGGCGACGCGGGCAAGATTTGTGCCGGGAATGACGTGCTGACCGACCTCGACAGGGACGACCTGAAGAACGCCTTGAATACCAGCGCGAACATGGAGAGCATCGAGTTCGCTGCGCTTGAGGTCATAGAGGGCGCGCTGCTGGTCGACGTGGGACTGTTGAGCCATCAGGCGCGCTTTGGCCGTGTCTGCAGCGTTCTTGGTGCGGTCTTCTTCGAGCTGCAGGCGAATGCCGAGCTGTTCTTCTTTTACTTTCGATAGCTGCTCGGTGACGGCTGCGCTAAGGCCTTCGTCGCGGAGCTTTTGGTCCACCTCATGCTGGATCTTGGCCTGCTCATATTCGCTGCGGACCGTGGCGGTGATGGATCTTTGATTGAGGAGATCGCTGTTGAGCTGGACTCTGAGGTTCTCGTAATCGGCTTGCGCGGCTTTGAGCTGATATTCGGCGTCGAGGGTCTCGCGCTGGAGTACGGGATCGCTGAGTTCGAGGATTACGCTGGAAGGCTGGACGGTGGCGCCGGGATGAATCACGATGCGATCGACACGGGAATCGGTTTGGGCGGGGATCCAGCGGATTTCTTCGGGGACAAGCGTGCCTAGGCCGCGGACTTCACGGATCATGGGGCCGCGCTTCACTTCGTCGGTCCAGACGGTGGCTTTATCGACGGAGGGAGCAGCGGGGCGGAGACGGGAAACGCCATAGGTGACACCGGCAACAGAGACGATCGCAATCGCGACATAGATCATGCGGCGGATCTTTTTGGCGTGGGCGTTGGATGGCCGCTGGATGTCCATAGTGGTTGAGAAGCTCACTCACATCGCAAAGCAGTCGTGGGATCGACTCGCGTGGCGCGCAGAGCGGGGAGATAACCCGCCAACAAAGCCACCCCCACGAGAAGAAGCAAGACACCGCAAAAGGTCGCGGGGTCCGAGGGCTCAGTTTTGAAAAGGAGCGAGGCGATTACCTTCGATGTGGCGAACGAGGCCACAACTCCAATAGTAACTCCGATGAGGGCCAAGCGCAGTGTTTTTGCGAGCACACTGAATTGGACGGCGATCTCCTGTGTGGGGCACCCGGCCTCGCGAAGAAAGTTTGTAGCCGGGAGTTGGTGGTGGGTGCGCATGGGTCACTCGTAGCGCAGGGCGATGATGGGGTCGACGCGGGCGGCGGCTCGCGCGGGGATATAGCACGCCAGGACCACGACGAGGCCGAGGAGCAAGGCGCCCCCGAAGAAGCTGACGAAATCGTTTGAATGCACGCCGAACAACAAACTGGAGAGCAGGCGGGCAAAAGCAAAGGCCATGGGCAAACCGATGATGACACCCAAGGCAAGGAGTTTAAGCCCGTTCATGACGAACATGCGCAGGACATCCTGGGGACGCGCGCCGAGGGCCATGCGAATGCCCGTTTCATGCTTGCGTTGGGCGACAGAGAAG
>Ga0187810_10000977_pt1 | contig 10198 bp, 9 predicted proteins | sample NC_wetland_sal_i_9_FD_132963 | JGI IMG/M metagenome (GOLD analysis project Ga0187810, IMG submission 132963) | Wetland sediment microbial communities from Neuse River Estuary, North Carolina, USA - ASW_5 | ecosystem: Environmental > Aquatic > Freshwater > Wetlands > Sediment | place: USA: North...
GAAGCCGGCGAATCCTTTGCCGATTCGCGCCTCGAGCACCTGGACCGCTCCGTCGAGGAGCTCGAGCTCTCCGTGCGCTCCTACAACTGCCTCAAGAACGCGAACATCCAGACCATTCGCGAGCTCGTCATGAAGACCGAAAACGAGATGTTGAAGACCAAAAATTTCGGCCGCAAGTCGCTCAACGAGATCAAGGAAATCCTCACGCGCATGGGCCTCAGCCTGGGCATGAAGTTCGACGAGCACGGCCGCATCATCTGGCCCCCGCCGCCCAGCCAAACCGCCCCCGCGCCGGAGGAGACCGCGTCCCTGTAACTTGGTAGCGCCGGGCATCTGCCCGGCATCCGGAGAATTGATGCGACACCGCAAGTCAGGATCGAAACTCGGAAAAAATCCCGCTCACCGGCGGGCCGTGCTCCGCAACCTGGTGACCAACGTCATCCAGCACGAGAGCATCCACACCACTATCGCCCGGGCCCGCGCCGCTCGCCCCCTCGTCGAGCACATGATCACCCTCGGCAAGCGCGACACTCTGCACACCCGCCGGCAGGCCGCCTCGTTTCTCATGACCCCCGACGCCACCAAAAAGCTTTTTGCCGATATCGCCCCGCGATTCGCCACCCGCAACGGCGGCTACACCCGCATCCTGCACGCCGGATGGCGGATTTCCGACGGCGCGTCGCTCGCCATCCTCGAACTCGTCGGCTTCAAGCTGAAGAAGAAAGAAACCAAGAAGAAGGAAAAAGCCGCCGCCGCGGAGCCCAAGGCCGAGGAGCCGAAGGCTGCCGAGGTAAAGGCCTAACTCGCACCATTACTTTCCGCGCTGCCTAGTGGTGCGTCCGGGCCGGCGCCGGACGGGCGCGAGCGAAACAGCGCAACCGCCGCGAATGCCAATTGACCGGCCGCCGCGCCGCACACGTCGATCAGCACATCCCTCATCGAGGGCCCCCGCGAGGGCACGAAGGTCTGGTGCAGCTCGTCGAGCCCCGCCCATCCCGCCGCGATCGCCAGCGCCGCCAGCGCCCATTCCGCCCGCCAGCCGCTCCGCTCCCCGCGCACGCCGCGCACCAGCAGCAGGCTGAAGACAAAGTACTCGCCAACGTGGGCGGCTTTTCGGATCAGGTGATGCAGCCGCGCCAGAGTTGCGGCTGCCGCGTGCGGGAAAAGCCAGCGGAGAATCGGTAGGATCACCCGCGACGTGTGCTCCCCGGAAAAGGCATCGGTCGAGAAGCCGACGATCAGCGCGGCCCACACCAGCACCGGCCACCACCAGCGCAGCCATTTCATTTGGGGAGAAAGTGTCACTCCAGGCTGTAGTTCGGCGCTTCCTTCGTGATGATCACGTCGTGCACGTGGCTCTCGCGCAGGCCCGCGCTGGTGATGCGCACGAACCGCGCACGCTCCTGCAAATCCTTGATGCTGCCCACGCCGCAATACCCCATGCCGCTGCGCAGCCCGCCCACCAGTTGTTCCACCAGCCCCGCCAGCGGCCCCTTGTAGGGCACACGGCCTTCCACGCCCTCCGGCACGGATTTCCCGCGGTCCGCCTCTTCCTGCGCGTAGCGGTCCGCGGAGCCCGCCTCCATCGCGCCGATCGAGCCCATGCCGCGGTACGTCTTGAACGTCCGGCCCTGGTAGAGGATCGTCTCGCCCGGCGCTTCTTCCGTCCCGGCAAACAGGCTGCCGATCATCACGCAGGAGGCGCCCGCGGCGATGGCCTTCGTCACGTCGCCGGAAAATTTCACTCCGCCGTCCGCGATGATGGGCACGCCCGTGCCCTTTGCCGCGCGCGCCGCTTCCAGGATGGCGGTGATCTGCGGCATCCCCGCTCCGGTCACCACGCGCGTCGTGCAGATGGACCCCGGCCCGATGCCTACCTTCAGCCCGTCAATGCCCAGCGCGATCAGGTCGTGCGCGCCCTCGTAGGTGCCCACGTTCCCGGCGAGCAGCGGCATTTCCGGCAGCCGCTTTTTCACCGCGCGGATCGCCTCCATCACCCGCGTCGAGTGGCCGTGCGCCGTGTCGATCGTCAGCACGTCCGCCTTCATCCGCGCCAGCTCCACGGCGCGCTCCAGAAAGTCGCCCGTGGCCCCGATGGCCCCCCCGATGCGCAGCCTTCCCTTCTCGTCTTTCGTCGCCCCGGGGTACTGCTGCTTTTTCTGGATGTCTTTGACCGTGATCAGGCCCTTCAGGTTGAACTCGTTGTCCACCACCAGCAGCTTTTCGATGCGGTGTTCCTGCAGCGTGTGCTCGGCCTCGGAAAGCGTGGTGCCCACCGGCACGGTGATCAGATCCGCGCTGGTCATCACCTTGCTCACCGGCTGGTCCAGGTTCTGCTCGAAGCGCAGGTCGCGGTTCGTCAGGATGCCCACCAGGCGCGTTCCGCGCGTCACCGGCAATCCGGAGATGCGGTACTTCCGCATGATCTCCAGCGCCTCGCGGATGGTGATGTCCGGCCGGATGGTCACCGGATCCACGATCATGCCGCTTTCCGAGCGCTTTACCCGGTCCACTTCCTCCCGCTGCCGCTCCACCGTCATGTTCCGGTGGATGAACCCCAGCCCGCCCTGCCGCGCGATGGCGATCCCCAGCCGCGATTCCGTTACCGTATCCATCGCCGCGGAGCAAATCGGCACGTTGATGGAGATTTGCTTGGCCAGGCACGTGCGCGTGTCCACCTGCGTGGGCATCACCGCCGATTGCCCCGGCACCAGCAGCACGTCGTCAAAGGTCAGCGCTTCCGGAATCGATCCGTCCATCATCGATATAGTCTCCGTGAAAGCAGATTCCTTGAAACAAAAAGGCCCAGCGGTACCCGCTGGGCGACGGGAGAATAAAATTGGAGAGAAATGCGCTTCACAAGTTGAAGTGTGTATTTTATGCGGGAGGGGCGGCATGGTCAAGCCACGCGCACGCCTCCTCCGTCATCTTTCCCGCTAGGCATCGTAGCCCCGCCGCGGGGCGGGGATGCCGCGCGAGTCCGAAATCACGCCGCACGCCCGCGTTTGCGCCATCCTAATCTCGAACTATCGGTAAGTTGTGCCATGCAGTCCACGTGACAGTGAATGTCGCCGGCGGGGAGTAACGAGCAATCCACCACCGTCCATGGGGTGTACAGACCGTTGCTGGCCTTCCATCTGGCAACCGTGATCTCGGCTTTGGCCTGCTGAATGGGACAGTCCACCGTGACCACGCAGTCAACGCAGGAATCAACGGGTCCGCGAAGCAACGTGTGCGTTCGCATACTCACCTTCTACACCTGCACCCGTTAGCATGGAACCCCGGCCCGTTACTGTGAGCCAGTGCACACCTGCATGTGACCTAGGATACGCCCCTGCCGGGGAGAGGGAGGAGGGAACCCCACCCTTGAAACTACGAAGCGTGGGGCGGCTACATTCGCATCGCTTCCGAGGATGCCCGGTGGAATTCCTCCCCCGCAGGCCCGTGGTAGACTGCCACCAAGGACGGGGATTCATGACCAACACTGAGAAGCCGCGGGATCATCCTGCGTCCCCGGGCTACTCCGCTACTCCGTCGTTCGCCTGCCCGCAGTCCATTCGCAATGTGCCGCTGTCATTGAAAATCAGACCGTTGAAGCGCACCACTCGGCCTGGCGCGAGTGGCGCCGAATTGAGCAGTTGCGTGGAGCCGTCCACATAAACCACGACGCTGGTCGCGCCATTGAGCTGAGGGATCAGGTCATACGGGGCCAGCGACAAGGTGTAGATTTGGAAATTGCCGCTGCTCGTGGCCGAGACGATGGTTCCGTTGATCGTCTGCGGCATAAGCGTGACCGTGGTCGCCTGCGTGTAGGTTCCTCCAGAAAGCACAATGGTTGGTGTGGAGATGTAAACATTCTGGCCGACAGCGATGCTGGAGCCGTCGAACTTCGCCGGGAACGGGAGGCTTGCTAGGTTCGAGAACCTGCCGGAAATCTGAAACGCAGTGGCGCTGCTGAACTGGAAATACGCTCCGAAGCCCAGCACGGGAAACGAGATGTCATCCCCTTGCTGCTGAAGCCCCATCGTCGTCAGGATGCTCGACAGGCTGACTACCTCCGTCAGCGGGCCGATGATCACGTCATGCGCCGTGGCGTCTTCCACCGCAATGCGCGTGGCCTCAAGCGAACCATCGAGTTGCACGGCCCCGTCCATATCTACGAACATCCCGGCAGTGAGAGCGGAAGACGTATTGACGCCCTGGAAAACGGTGCCCCCGTCGGAATGGAAGGTCAGGCTGGCGCCGTCAGGAGTTTCGAGGGTGAAGTTCTGGCCGGCGGCGTCAACCGAGAGAATCCTTCCATCAATTCCGGCCACCAGGCCATTGCGGACGTTCGTCGGCTGGGAAGAGACCGGAACCACCGTGAGGTTGAAGGTCGGCGTGATTGAATAGGTTGCCTCCGCGGCGCAACTGGACAAGGCGCTCGATTGCGAGGCTTGCAGATCCAGAGACAGGGTAACGGGAGAACTCCCAACCGTGATTGGCGAAGGCAAATTGACGGTCGCCGACTGACTCACGAGATTGCTCAGATAGGTGCTCACCTCGAGTCCGCCGAACGGATTCACGGTCACACAGGAAAATTGCGGCCTTGCGAATAGGACGGCTGCCGACGTGTACACGCCTTGGGGGACGCTTGTCGTGATCAACGGCTCGGAACCGGCATTCAGGTGGATCAGTTCGGCGAACTGTTCAAGGTTGGAATTGCTGTAGACCGCGACTGCTGTCCCCGAGGCGTTCATCAAAGTGATGCTTGTAAGGGTCAGCTCAAATTCGGACAACTTGTCGTTTGCCGTGCTTGAGAGAAGGAGCGTAACCCTGTCGGCTCCGGCTGGGGGCGGCAGTACCGGGTGGAACGAACTTGCCGTACTCCCGCAGCTTGCAACGACGGCTACAGAAGCGGCCACCACAAGCATCCGCAGCGCCGATGCGCAATGCGTGCCGCGTTGATTCCTCGAAAGTTGACACAGGGTCTTCACGGAAGTAGGCCTTTCTGCTGGCTGCCGGAATCAGAAAGTTCACATCCAGAGGCAGCACGATCGAGCGTCGGTTGTTCTCGATCGCGAAATCAGGAAGGGACATGGATTCTGGCGAGAGCAGGTCTTACCGAACCCACCTCACTAATATATGCTCATTTATCCTGTACGTCAAATAACCAGTATTAAAAATCCAATAAATAACGTGCGAGAGGAAATGGAGCGGCTTATGCGACGGCGATGCTTTCGTTTGCGAGCCGCAGCTCCGAGGAATGCCAGGGAGAAATTCCTGCCCGCGGGCCCGTGGTAGACTGCCCGGAAGGACGGGAGATTTCATGACCAGCAGCGAGAACCAGCAGGATGCTCGTGCGCGCCTGGCCGGCGAATACGAGGAGTGCCGGCGCAAAGTGGCTTCCACCGAGGCGGAGTTGAAGCGCATCGGGGCGGCGTTCGTTGAGCTGGGAAAACAGCTCCAAACGCAGCCCAGCAGCCTCTCCGCGCAGCGGCTGACCGTGGAGAAGGATCTGGCGGTCCTGTGGCTGATTCTCCCGGAGTACCTCGAAGCGCTCCAAGACAGAGAAAACAAGAAAGCGGAGATGGACAGCCTCAAGTGAATTGAGATTGCGTCCCCTCCTCTCCGTGTCCTCCGTGTCTCTGTGCCCTCCGTGATGAATACCTCTCCGACGTCGTTCCCGTCCCCGCTCGCAACGAGCCACTCGCGGTTGACACGATAGGGCGCCAGGACTACGCTTCCCGGCGAAAGGAAACTCAATACGCAATTTCCGAGATAGTGACGGCCGCCTAGACTGGGTCCTCTCCGGAGAGACCACGTGGTACGTCCTGAAATCGCGATGATTGTTCTCGCCGCCGCGATTGGCGGAAACGAAGGAGCGGTGCGAGCTCTTCCAGCGCAGGTAGCGCCTCTACAGCAGCAGGAAGCTCCGAAACCGCCTCTATCGGGTTCGTCTGCGCCCGCGCCGTCACAAGACGCGCCTGTGGCAACTCCCCCGGCCACGTCAAGGCTCGTTCTTAAGGACGGCACCCCGGTCCAATTGAAATTTGCGCGCGCGGTTGTTTCCTCACAGGTCATTGCCGGCGAAAAAGTGGATTTGCAGGTCGCGACAGAAGTGCGCGTGGGCGATCGCATCGTGATCCCCAAAGACAGCCTGGCGCAGGCGATGGTCACGATGGCCCAGGCGAGGCGCGGAATGGCGCGCGGCGGCAACCTGCAGATGAAGATCGAGACCGTGCGCCTTGCCACCGGCGAAATGGCTCCGCTGCGGATGATCCAAGATGTAAAGGGCGGAGGACACACAGCCGCAATGGTGGGAGGTATGATCGCTACGGGGCTGGTGCTACTCCCCGCCGCACCTTTACTCCTCATGGTGCCCGGAAAGGATGCGGTGGTCCCGAAGGGAACCGAAATTACCGCGTACGTCGACGGCGATGTATCGCTCGATCCGGCAAAGCTGCCCTCCGCTCCCGCGGCGTCGCAGCCTGCCCCAAAGGAGGCCGTTCCGCAGCATCGGAACGGGTCAAAATGAACTCTCTACGAGCAGTTTGTGCATCACTCCTGATTCTTCCAGCGGCGATGTACGCCCAGGAGCAGGCTCCGACGCCTCCTCCCGCTTCGCAGGCGCCCGCGGACCAGGAAAAGCCCAGAGCCACGAAAGAAACCAAGAAAGAATTGCAAGATCTGGCCTGCGGACCTTCCGACGTTCACCACACCGTGCATACGGTGGATGAAGCCCAAACGCTCCCCACCCAGCCGGCAGACAAAGCGTTGATCTACGTCATCCGCCCGACCCACATCGGCATGGCGATTCAGACCAAGCTTGCGGTGGACGGGAAGTGGGTGGGCGTGAATAAGGCGAATAACTATTTCTACCTCACGCTGGAGCCGGGCCCACACTACTTCTGTTCCCAGGCCGAGAATCACAGTCTGCTCAGCCTGGTGGTGGAAGCGGGCAAAACCTACTACCTCCAGCAGAAAATCAGGGCGGGATGGGTGAAGGCCCAGACGGATTTACAGCTTCTGGATGATGAGGAAGGCAAGAAGGGTCTGGCGAAATGCAAGCTAAGCGTTTTCGAGGAAAAAAAGAAGGACTAGACCCGCCGCATCCCTTCCGTCGCCTCTTGGCGACTTGTTGGAGGAATCTCGAGACAGTTCTGAATTGGTTAGCAAGCTCGCGTGGAGCGTTTTGTTCAAGGCCGTGTCCCTGGGCAGGGAGTTCTTCGCGGTGGCGATAGCGAAGCGCTACTTTTCTCAGGGGAGATGTAATGTTAAGATCAGCAATCTCACAGATGTTCAGATTTGGTCTTGTGCACGTTTCCAGCGGCGAATCCACTTGCGCGCCCAGCGGTAGTGACTTGCAGTCTCCGCGCGGCAATAGTCACTGAGGGTCCAGGTCGGTCCCATCCACTTGAACCGGCCGACTGCCACCAAGTCTGCTTCGGGAGTGGCTTCGATGAGATCGATCATGCGGTTATGAAAAACCTCATAGTCCAGCAACACCGCTTTGAGGGAGCGGCGGCGGTGTTCCCGGTAAATCATCTCGTTAAAGCGTTTCAAATCCCCCCACGTCATTCCGGGTGCTGGTACGGCCGGGGTTTCACCTCGCCGCTCGGCTTCGTGCCATTTCAGGATTCGCTGCTGCCATCCTACGACGTGGGCCAGGATATCTTTGACAGACCATCCGCCCGGGGTAACACCCGACCGCGTCATCTGCCGGGGTTTGATCTGCTTGAGAAGCGTGTTGAGCGCCTCCCGCTCCACGTTGATTTCTTGAAATAGCTCACGCTTTCTCAGACGCTTGCCCATGTGAACTCTCCGCTTCGAACGCCGTCATTTGTTTGCGGGGCGGGTAGCCTATCCTATCGCATCTATCCCCGCTCGGCGCTGGCCATCGTAGGCCCGCTGCGGGCCGGAGATCCCGACTCGGTCGGGACTCGCCACTCGTCACTCGCCACTGCTTCATTCCCCCCGTCTACCCTCCGAAGCCCACCTGCGGCGGGCGTAGGGGGGCCACTTCTTCCTTGACAGACCAGTAATCGTATAGTATACTATATGTGCCATAACTGTTTATGGACCGTGTCAGACCAATCCGAGCGCGGTGGGACCTCATTCACTCCCCAACTCCTTCAGAATGTGCAGTTACATCACTCCAGCACTCCATTTGCCGTAAGCCCTTTGGAATGTGCACTTACGTAAAAACGGGGCTGGGGGAGGGGGTCATATTGTTTACTTCCTCGCGTCGAATCCAACTTTCCAGCTCTCTCCCCGGCAGTACCCTGCACCGCCGCTCGCGCGGCGAAGGCCCGCAGAACGGCTTCGGGCAACCATCATTCCTCCCCCGCACTCGCCACTCGCTCCCGCCAAGCGGGATCGCTCGCCACTCCTCCTTGCGACCCGGCCTACGGGTTCGCTACAGTCAATCGGTGATTCCCTTTGAGCCGCATCCCTGGCTGAGAAATCCGAACCGGATGACTCTGGCCGGGCGCTTCTGGCCACGCAGCCTCACGCGGCTGCCGCCTGCCGTCGAGCGCTACTTTGAGGTCGAGCAGGGCATCCGCCTGCTGGCGCACTGCCATTGGCAGGAGGAGGGCGTGCGGCGGCCGGCGCTGGTGCTCGTACACGGCTTGGAAGGCTCGAGCGATTCGCGCTACCTGCTGGGAACCGCGGAAAAAGCCTGGCTGGCCGGCTTCCACGTGGTGCGCATGAATCAGCGGAACTGCGGCGGCACGGAGGCGCTCGCTCCCACGCTCTACAATTCCGGCCTCTCCGGCGACTACCGCGCCGTCGTGCGCACGCTGGCCGAGGCGGATGGCCTCACCGAAGTCTTTCTCGCCGGATTTTCCATGGGCGGCAACCTGGTGCTGAAGGCCGGGGGGGAATTCGGCCGGGAGTTCGTGCCCCTGGCCGCATTTGCGGGCGTGGCGGCGGTGTGTCCGGCGCTCGACCTGGCCGCCTGCGTGGATGCGATCCACGAGCCGCGCAACTTTTTCTACGAGCGCTACTTTGTGCGCAACCTCATCAAGAGGTACCGCCGCAAGGTCTCCCTTTTCCCGCAGCACTTCAAGCTCAACGGTGTGGACCGCGTGCGCACCATCCGCGAATTCGACGACTGGATTACCGCGCCCTACTGCGGCTACGGCAACGCGGAAAACTACTACGACCGTGCGAGCGCAAAGCACGTGCTCGACTCGATCGCCGTGCCCGCCCTGGTGATCACCGCGCAGGACGATCCCATGGTGCCCCACGAATCCGTGCGGCGGCCGGAGCTCGTGGCCAACGCGCGCTTCACGCTGCTGGACCCCGAGCACGGCGGGCATTGCGCGTTCATTTCGCGCCACGGCGGCGGGGACGAGAGGTTCTGGGCGGAATGCAGGATTGTGGAGTTTTGTGCAGCGCAGTCGAAACTGCTGTAGAGGCGGGTTTAGCCCGCCATCTTCGGTGATCGCCCGCCGCGGCGGGCCGCCAGGGAGGGACAGAGAGAAAAGACTGACCTGTTTTTGCCCGCGTTGGGCCTATCCGCAGGGTTTTTCCAGCGACGGTTGCAGGCCGGGCGTGAGCAATTGAGCGGGGCCACCGGCGGCAATCATCATGTCGTCTTCCAGGCGAAGACCGAAGTCACCCTTCAGGTAAATCCCGGGCTCGTTGCTGAAGGTAATGCCGGGAGCCAGCACGGTGCGGCTGCCGCGCACCAGGTAAGGATGCTCGTGCCCGTCGAGGCCGATGCCGTGGCCCAGGCGATGCGTGAACACCTGGTATCCGCCGGGGTAACCGGCGCCTGCGATGACCGCCCGCGCAGCATCGTCCACGGTGCCGGAAAGGCGGCCGGCGCGCGCGGCCTCGAGTGCGGCCTCCTGCGCGTGATGGACTGTGTCGAAGGCGCGGAGGTGTTTTTCGGCGGGCGTGCCGAGCACGGTCATGCGCGTGACGTCGGACTGGTAGCCTTCAACGGACGTGCCGCCGTCGATCAGCACGATATCGCCCTCGCGCAGCTTCTGCGGGGTGGTGGTGCCGTGGGGTTGCGCAGCCCACTGGCCGAAGAGCACCAGGGCGCCACCCTGCAGGCCCATTTTTTCGAAGCCGCCGCGGAGCAAGGCGTTCACGTCGCGCTCCGTCATGCCTTCGTGGAGCGAGGCAAAGACCGCGCGGTAGCAATCCACCGTGGCGGCGCAGGCCAGACGCATCAGGTCGAGCTCAGCCGGGGACTTCACGC
>Ga0187810_10000978_pt1 | contig 10196 bp, 3 predicted proteins | sample NC_wetland_sal_i_9_FD_132963 | JGI IMG/M metagenome (GOLD analysis project Ga0187810, IMG submission 132963) | Wetland sediment microbial communities from Neuse River Estuary, North Carolina, USA - ASW_5 | ecosystem: Environmental > Aquatic > Freshwater > Wetlands > Sediment | place: USA: North...
CCGAGCAGCTCCCGGATTCGCTTCAGGCGGTACTTCAGCGTGCTCCGGTGTATGGAGAGAACTGCTGCCGCCTGGTCGATATTGCAGCCACTGTCAAAGTACTGCGCGAGCGTGCCGAGAAGGTCGGAGCGATGCCGCTGGTCGTAGTCGAGCAGCGTGCCGAGCTGGTCATTCATGAAGGCTTCGATCCCGGCGGGGTCAGTGACCGAGGAGAGCATCCGGTACACGCCCAGGGAGTCGAACAGCAGCACAGGTTCGGGGCGATGGCCGGCGGCCGCCGAGGACAAGTTGATCACGAATTGTGCCTCGCGGTAACTCTCGGCGACCTGCCATGCGTAAGGGTAGCGAGAACCCACGCCGAGCCGGCACGTACCGCCTGGCAGGTGGCTGGTGATGCCAGCCTGCAGCTTGGACCAGTCGGCCTCGCGGTAGGCGATGATCACGATGTAGTTGGCCCGGCCCACGATCAGCGTAGCCACGTCGAGGTCGCGCACCTCACGGACGACGGCCTGGAAGAACTGCTCGTCGAGGCCTTCGCGCGGCCGCCCAGTGGCGACGATGACGCGGTGGGGCCGCTCCGGGTCGTAGCCGAGAGCGTGCGCGGATGCCTTGACTGTGCGTTCGTCCGCGCCAGCGAGCAACTCCTCGGCGAAATCGCGCTGGCTGCGCAGTTCCGCTTCGGCGACGCTGTGCAGCCGGGACAGTTCGACACTGAGCACAGTCGCGGCATACTCGAGCGCGGCCAGGTCGGTCTCGGTCGCCGTGCGCGCGGGGTCGATAAGCGCGATGGCGCCGAGGACGCCCGGCTGTGGGTTGGCCAGGGCCAGCCAGGCCCCGCGGTGGTAGAGCGCCTGGCGCGTAATCTGCAGCCGGCGGATGAGCTCTTGCCGCTTTTCGGGCTGCTCCTTAGCACGTCGGCCGCTCGGCACATCGCCTGCGGCGGCGCGGGTGTTGCCGTGCACGTCCTGGATGAGGACCGGGATTTTGGTGAGCTGGTGCAGGGTCTTGGCGATGCCGGCCTCCCCGGCATTCGCCACGATCTCGTTAAGCTGCCGGTGGATCTCCATGATCTTCGTAAGGGTCGACACCGTCGACTCGAGGCCGGCGTTGAGACTGGCTACCCGCTCGATGTTCGCCCGCTCCGCCGCGAGCAGCTCTAGCTTGGCGATCACGGTGCCGCACAGCTGCGCCAGGACTGAGAGCAGAAATTTCTCTTCGCCAGATATCTGGTCGGCGCCGGAGACGACCAGGAAGATCTGGTCATGCGCCTGGGCGGGCGCAAGCGGGAACGCCCACGAGGACGACTCGTTCATCTCGAGCCGACCCGGCGCCGTGATCCTGGCCAGCGCGTTGCTGATGCTGTCGGGGGCGCGCTCGTAGTAATCCCCCGACCTGCTCGGATGCCAGGCCAAGACCTTATGGCAGGACACGATCGACGGGACCGCGGTGGTGAGCAGGCGGACGGCCTGGCGAGGCGAACTGGCCTGGGTGAGGATCAGCGACAAGGTGAAGACCGCGTTGACCGACGACAGCTTCGCGTTGACTGCCTGTTCTGAGTTCGCCGAGCTCGACACGCGGCGGGCGGGTGAAGTCATGCGACGCCAAGGAACTGATGAGCCAAGGTTTCGTGCGGATTCGGGATGATGAACCCGTTGATGGAAATCCGGCCACGCGTCTTCAACCCGTGCACGACCGCTTCGCCCCCGAACAGGTCAATGTTGCATACGCATATGAGGAGCCGCGGTCGCGCGGTACGAACTCGGTCAGGCCGGGTCCGCCATCAATCACGCCTTCAGGTCGAGCGCCCCGGACGACAAAGCTCACGCTTCCGAGCGCCCAGACGCGCTGGTGGTCGTCAGCGAGACCACCTCCAACCACCGTGTTCCTGGCGCCGAGAAGTGGATCGTGGAAGCAGCCTCCCCCTCGTCGGTAGGTGTCGTCTTCCGCGGCGAACGGCAGAACGACCTCGCGCGTCGTCGTGGGCTCGGCCGGAATCGGGTCTCGTGTCGAGGACACCCGGTCAGCGACGCCGACGCACTTGTTCCCGGATTGCGAACCCTGCAAGGCGCAGCCGACGACCATATCGTCCACGTTGTTACCTCCGTGACAGAAGGCCCGAAGGTGGCCAGCGACCCGGTGTTCAAGGCCTGTGATGTCCACTGCTTGCAGGTTCACTCCGCACCTCCAGCCAGGATAGCCGCCAGCCTGGCCGGGCGCTGGTCCAGACGGACAAACTGACGCCGAAAGTTAGTCCAAAATGGCCAACGACCTGACCGAAGCCGCTGGACGACAGTGGGCCCAAGGCCGTTCGCGGATAAACGGACTGGCTCCCGGGGGAGCTCAGCTCGCGATCAGTGCGCGGAGGAACCCATAAGAGAGGAAGCCATGTCCTCGCCAACCAAGCCTGGCGGCCGTGATCGCGGCTCAGAGGGATGAGCAGGTTATCCCGCGCGCGTTGTCCCGCCGGGCGCCGGAGGTGTCCCGGTCGTGGTTCTACAAGTGGCCGTCGGATGGCCGGGCGTGCGGTTCGGCGGGCCCTGGCGTCGGGCGATTCGCCCGCCGACGGCATCGTTGCCCTACCTCGCGGGCCGGGTCGCGCGCACGACGCCCGAGGTCTTGCCGACCTGGGGGATTCGGAGAGGCGGGTCAAGCAGCGCCAGGTCGGCGCACGTCTACTCGCGGCCTGATCACGGCCCAGTGATGCTGGCCAGCAGCGTAGAGGGAATTGTGGCATGGGATGCGCGGTCGGCCGGAGAGATGAGCGATGACTGGACCTGAGCATTACCGGTCGACCGAGGAACGGCAGCGCCGAACTGCGATATCCGCGCCGAGAGCGGACCTGTCGCCAGAGGAGCGTTTCCGCCGGCAGGACGTCGATCTCCGCGGACGTGAGCAGGAGCTCGCCGTCATCCGTCGGAGGCTCAGCCAGGTTCGGGCTGGGACCGGCTGCGTGGTGGTGGTGGAGGGGAGTGCCGGGCTCGGCAAGACGAGGCTGCTGGACGAGTGCGTATCGATGGCTGGACAGCTTTCGTTTCGGGTGGGGCGAGGAGCGGCCGAGCCGGGGCGCCCAATTGAGCTGGGTGCCCTGTTCGATGCGTTGTTCGAGGGAAACTCGCCGCTCGCGGATCGGCGCGCGCTTAATGACGTCCATGCTTCTTCGGAGTTCTTGTTCTGGCTCCTCCAGGACGTGCAGTCGCTCATTGAGGAGGCTGCGCTCAAGAACCCCGTGCTCATCTGCCTTGATGATCTGCACTGGGGTGGGAACAGTCTCTGGTTCGCAATGCGGCAGCTCCCTTTGCGTCTTTCGTCGCTTCCTGTGGCGTGGGTCATGGCATTTCGGCCTAGCCAGGGTCTACATCAGATGCAGCAGGCGAAGGCCGAGCTCATCGAGTCCGGGGCGGAGCTAATTCGGCTGAGGCCGCTCAATCGCGAAGCGGTCGCGCAGGTCGCAACCGACGTGCTCGGCGTCGATGCGGACGAGGAACTCCTGCAGAAGGCGGACCGGGTCCAGGGCAATCCGTTCCTGCTCGTTGAATTCTTCCGCGGGCTCCAGGACGACCACCTCGTTTCGTTCGATTCGGGGCGCGCGACGCTCGTCGAGGATCGACTTCCCCGTCGTGTGAGTGACAGCATGCGCGGGCGCCTGGCGCGCATGTCGCCGGCATCAGAACGGGCTGCGACGTTCGCGTCAGGACTCGGACGCAGGTTCAGCATCCATGACTTGGCCGCGATGACCGAGATGTCGGTCACGGAGCTGATCGACCCGGTCAACTTGCTCGTTCAGGCCGATATATTCGCCGACGACGGCGGCCAGCTGGCCTTCCGGCACGACATCCTCCGCGAGGCTGTTCGCGGCAGCTTGTTGCCGCCGATCCGACGTGCGGTCGACCGGCAGGCGGCGGAGGTGTTGCTTGCACGCGGCGCGCTCCCGGTGGAGGTGGCTACGCAGCTCGTTGAGAGCGCAGAACCGGGCGATGGCATCGCGATCGAGACGGCGCTCAAGGCAACTCAGGCTCTGGGCGCTTCCGATCCCGCGGCGGCAGCTGAGCTCGCTGCGAAGGCGCTCGATCTCACTCCGCTCCGCCACGCCCTCCGGGGTCCGCTGGTCGCCCAGCGGGTCGTGTCACTTTTCGCAGCCGGCCTTGCGGAGGAGGGAAAGCGGTTCGCTGATTCTGCACTCCGGCAGGCGATGCCCGCAGAGGAGGAGGCGAGGGTCCGTCTCAGCGTCACCGGCATGTTCGATCTCTCTCCGGAGGTCCGGGCGGAGAGCGCACGCGCTGGCCTTGCTCTTCCGTCTTTGTCCACGGATCTGCGTGCCGAGCTCTGGGCTGCGCTGTACCACAGCCTCAGCGTGGCCGGGCGGAAGGAGGAGGCGCTCGAAATCGAGCCGAATGCACGCGAGGCCGCCTACGCGAGCACCAGCGAGCTGTGCAGGTTCGCGTTTGAGGTCCCGGAGTCGGGACTGGCGTATCAGCTACTCGACTTCGGGCGCTCGCTCGAGATTCTCGTGACGGCAGAACGCCGTCAGCTCGATGGCCAAGGCGACCCGCGAGCTCGTCTGGCTCATGTGCTCCGAGCTTGGGTTCTTGCAGCAAGCGACCGATACGAGGATGCGCTTCAGGCTATCGACTCCGGGGTGATCGCTGCTCAGCGGGACCGGCAGCACTGGGCGCTGCGCGTCTTCGAGACGACACGCGGCCGGCAGATGCTGCAGATGGGGAACTTCGCCGAGGCTGCGCTCGCGCTTGAAGGCAGATTCAGTCGTGAGGAGGCCCATCTTGTTGCCGGAGCTCTCCATGCGCCCTCGGTTGTCGCGCTTGGCGCACTGAAGATCCACACCGGAGACAAGTCCGGCGCGCTGGAGGTTGCCGAGATCGCGAAGATCATGTTGCAGGCGAAGGCACCTGGCGTCCGGCATCATGCGATGTGGTATCTCGCGTTTCTCGCGCTTTCCCAGGGAGACCCGATGCAGGCGCACGGGTGGCTCTGCTCATACGGATACGAGGAGCGGCTGTCGATGTACCCGCTTTTCCCGCACGAGGTCGCCTACGACGCCGAACGGGTGCGCATCGCCTCGGCAGTCGGTGACGAGGAACTCGCAGAACACGGAATATCGATCGCTGAACGGCGCGCGAGCCTGAATCCAGATGTCCCTTCGTGCGCTGCAGCAGCGGCGCATGCGCGAGGCATCTGGAGCGAATCCGCGGAGGATCTCGGGCGCGCGGTTTCGCTCTATCGAGGCGGACCTCGCCCTCTTGCCCACGCGTCCGCGCTCGAAGACCTCGGCCGAGTGCTCGCGCAACACGGCGGCAATGCGTCCGCGATCACAGCGCTCGACGAGGCGCTGACGATATCGACGCGCGTAGGGGCGAGCTGGGACGCTGCGCGTGTTCGGGGCCGGCTTCGCCGTCTGGGCGTGCGACGGCGAACCGTCAAGATCGACCGGCCGAAGACCGGGTGGGAGGCACTGACCGAAGCCGAGGCTGTGGTCGCCAACCTTGCCGCACGCGGATGCACCAACCGGGAGATCGCCGACAAGCTCTTCATCTCGCCGCACACTGTGCATTCTCATGTTCGCCACGTCTTCGAGAAGCTCGGAATCAATTCCCGTGTTCACCTGACGAGGCTTGCTGCGGACCGATCTCCCGAATCGCCAAGTGATCCGCACGCCGACCGTTTATGTCAGGCGCCCGCTGGATGACTGATCAGACATGACGGCTCAGCGCAGCAGACGTACAGTCAGCCCAGCTGAGGAGCGTGCAGACCAGTCATCTGGTGCCCATTGGTGCCAACGCGAAACGCCATGTCCGGGCCTTTTCGATCGGGGGTCGGCGGCGTGCGTTCGTGGCAATCGTCGTGCGCAGCCGGCGTCTGGCTGGCGTGGCCAGCCAGGCAGTTAGCCAGTTGCACGCGAGATTGCACGCCGAGTTTGGCGAATACGGCGCGGAGGTGGGTGCTCACGGTGTTAATGGACACGCCTAGGGCGGATGCTGCGGACTTGTTTGTGTTTCCCTCACTGATCAGGGTGGCGACGCGCCGTTCGGCCTCGGTGAGGGCAGCCCATCCGGTCGCTGGGGCGGCGGCTGCGGTGGACCATTTGGTGCGGCGGGCGCCGGCCTGGCGCATGGCGCGCTGCACCTCGCTGCGGAAGGCTCGGGCTCCCATGTGGTGGTATTCGTCCCAGGCTCGGTCAAGTTGTGTAAGCGCTTCGGAGCGGCGGTCGGCGGCGAGCAGGGCGCGTCCGTAGGACTCGGCGCCGACGGCGCGCAGGACTGGCCGGGGGCTGCGGTCGAGGACTTCTGCGGCCTGGGCGAGGATGTTGAGGTCCTGTTTGCGCAGTCCGCGCAGGTTGAGGGCGACGCCTTCGAAGCTGGCCACGCCGGGGTTGCGGACGGCGTTCGCTTCGGCGACGTCGAGGCAGGAGGCGGTGAAGGTGTCATCGCCGGTAGCGGCGCCGATCTGGTAGAACAGCCCGTTCCAGCACGGCCACAGAGGCCAGTAGCTGCGGCCCTGTTCTGCGCCCTGCAGGACCGGTCGCAGTGTGTCGCGTGCTGCAGGCAGATCGCCGCGGCTTGCGGCGAGCCAGCCGCGCATCACGGCGATGCCGGGGTTGCGAATGGCCTCGTCGGCGTTGGTGAGCCTATCGGCGAGCCGCAGCTGGGCCACGGCGATCTCGGTCTCGCCGCGCAGGAGCGCGACCGCGGTGCGGATAGTGATCGCGTCCAGAAGATGCAGACTGGTGCCCAGCTGGCGGCCAAGCTCCATCAGTGCGCGAGCGCCAGCGTCGGCGTCATCGAGGCGCCCGAGATTGAAGTCCTGCCACATCTGCGCGCAGGAGATGCCAGGCAGCAAAGCCTCGGTGCTTGCGCAGCTGGCGCGAGCTTGATCCAGCAGGGCTTGGGCGTGTTCGTAGCGGTCCACGAACTGCAGCGCGGTGATCTCCTCGGCCAGGTACGGTGCGCCAGTGAGAGCACGCAGCTCACGGAAATGCCGCAAGGCCACCTGGTGGCACCCTTGGTTACGGGATGCCTCGCCAGCGGCCTGCACCGCCAGCGTGAGCGCTTCCCGGTCGCCACTGTCGCGGGCCTGCTCGACCGCGTTGGCCGCTTCTTTGGCGGCTGGCTCGCCGGGTAGCGTCCGGGTGCGGGCCAGCGCGTATGCCGCCTGCAGCCGCACGGTGACTGCCGCGTCCAGGTCGCTACTGCGCAAGGTCCGCTCGATCCTGGAGATCAGGTCATGGACCCGTCCGCTCAGCCACAGCGCACGGGCGGCCTCGGTCTCAATCTGCGCCGCGAGGTTAGCGTCGTCGACGCGGGCGAGGATCTGGTCGGCGACGGTGATCGCCTGGGCGGCGTGCTGGGCGCCGCACAATACGGCCAGGCAGCGACGGCTCAGGTCCAGCCACTCCGGCTGAGCGGGGCGCACTGTAGCAAAGGCGAGCGCAGCGAGTTCACCCGCGTCATCGGCGCTGGTGCCGGCCAGGGTTTCCGCCGCCGAGACCAGGATCAGGGCACTGGCAAGGTCTCCCGTCGTCGCGGCGGCGCGGGCGTGGGCTGCAGCGACCAGGGGCTCACCGAGCACTCTGAGGTGGTAGTCGCCCAGGTGGGCGTGTAGCTGACGGGCGCGATCGGCGGCGAGGAAGGCGTGAATCGTCTCCCGGACCAGGTCATGGCGGAAGGTCAGGGCATCTGCGGCCACAGTGATCAGCCCGGACTCGAGGGCACCGGCGAGACCGTCCGCACCGTCACAGCTGCCAAGGCCGGGCAGCAGCGCGAATGCGTCGCGTACCGGCAACGGCCGTCCGGCGGCCGCGACCAGCTCCACCAGTTCGGCTGCGGAACTGGAAAGCTCGGCGAGCCGGCCCGCCATCGCCGTTGCGAACTCGCCCGCCACGGCGTCGCGTTCCCCTCCTGCGGCCGAGCGAGCCAGGCCATCGATGATCTGAGTAGCCAGGAACGGGTTGCCGCCGGTGGCATCTAGGTAGCGGCGGGTCCGCTCGTCCGGCACCCGGCCGAGCCGGTCCAGGGCCATCGCCGCCAGGTCTGAGGTGGTCAGCGGCACAAGCTGAAGGTACTCACGGCGGACGACGTCGTGGCCGGCCAGATCGATCCCCGTGAGGTCATCGCGGCTGGCAAACACCCACACCACGGCCTGTCCGGCCAGCCGGGACACCAGGCTGCGCACAAGGAACCGGCTGACCCGGTCGGCCCACTGGAGGTCATCGATAGCGATAAGCAACGGCTGTGCGGCGGCGAGTTCCTCCAGGCGGGACGCAATGCGGTCGGCGAGCAGCAGCGGTTCGCTGACCACCGCGGCGATCTGCTCGTACTGTTCCGCAGTGGTGACCGGGTCCCGCCCCGCGCGCAGCGCGGCGATCACCGGGGCACCGGGCCAGACCTGCTCGATCGGGTCGCACTTACTCCAGCCGACCCGGATCTTCATGCGGGTGGCCTGCTTACAGATCTCCGCGAGGAGCGCGGTCTTGCCGATACCGGCCGGGCCAAAGATCAGCACGCTGGCACTGGTTCCGTGCTGGCAGGAACTGCGCAACGCAGACAGCGCGCTGGCCATCGGCTCGCTACGACCTCGCAACGGTGTCGTCCGCAAGGCACCCCCTAAGGAACGGCATTTCTCCTGGCAACGGTGACAGGTGCCGTGCCGCCACGCATCGCCCGTTCGTGCCGTGCCCGGCGCCGGCGCATCACCTGTTCGTGCGATGCGTAATGTGCGGCCGGCCGCCAGGCTCGTCAGGGCGACCGCGGGCTTGATCCTCATATCGTCGAAACTGTGGCGAAGATAGGCGTTTTGCTAGGTGCGATGATACGAACAGGTATTTGATGATTTCCCTGTTAGTCTCACAGTCGCCGGACTCGGCGCTGTCGGCTAGCTTGATCGCAACCTCGACGGGCAGGGCTCTGCAGGCGACCAGTACCTTGGCGCCGCGGCGGTCCAGTGCACGGCGACCGCCGCGGGAATACTGGCCCGTTCCGCGGCACGAGTCAGTTCATGGCGGAAGGCCAGCTACTCGCCGGAATCAGGCAGGATACTTGCTGCCGACTAGCTTCGCGGGTCGGCACTACTAGCTGCGCAACGGGCATTCCCCGCGAGCGGGGCGTCGCCTCGTCTTCCTGACGCGAGCCGCAAGGTGCTCATCGACGAGCGACGCGCGGCCAGACTCGGGACGGCGATGCCCACTTCCTCGACGCCTTGGAAGCACTCGACTAGCGGCAATGGGTTGCCGTGAGCCCGCTCGATCGTGCGCAGCCTGCGCAGACCTCAATTCTCACACGAATAGGTGAGCGCGTCCGACGCGGCGACATGGCTACAGTCGGCAATGTGGTCAGCGATCACGGCCGGAGCGGCGCCGACAGGGACGATGCCAACCACCGGCAGGCGTCAGCTCGGCGGCTCGGCGTGGTCGAGCACGGCAGCGGGACGGTCCCGCTGGTCCTGCTGCACGGGTGGCCGCAGACCTCGTACGCGTGGCGGCACGTGACACCTCTGGTCACCTGGGACTGCCACACGCTCGCCTACGACCTGCCCGGCATCGGCTCCTCTGAGCCGGCGATCGACCGGTTCGATAAGTGGTCTATCAGCGGGGATCTGCATGCCAGCCTGGGTCAGCGCGGCGTTCAGCGCCCATTGCTCGTGGGCCATGGCATGGGGGCTCAAGTCGCATACGCCTACCTGCGCCGCTACCCCACACAGGTACGCGGTGTGATGCTGCTGGATACCCCGATCGCAGGAGTCGGCGGTTGCGAGGACCTGTTTACATCATCGGCGTTCTGGCACATCGGATTCCACCAGACCATGTCCGGCGACACCGGCCTGGCGGAGCTGCTGGTCGCCGGCCGGGAGCACCGCTACTTCCGCAGCCACATTGACCGCTTCGCCGCGCATCCAGACGCGATCAGCGATGCCGACGTGGCGATTTACGCGCATGGATACAAAGGGCCGCAGCGCCTGGCCGCGGGCTTCGCTTTGTACCGGGCGATCCCGCTCGACATCGCCAGCAACGAGCACCACACCGGCACCCTGGACGCCCCGATCCAGCTCGCGTTCGCCGAGTACTGTCACGCCACCGTGTTGCCCGAGGTCGCAGCCGGTCTGGGCGAAGCCGGCAGCCGGCGCGTGGCTACCAGCATCATCGCGGACAGCGGACACTGGGTTGCCGAAGAGCAACCAGCCAAGGTCGC